>ERZ779889.1884-NODE-1884-length-18937-cov-3.278201_pt1 | contig 18937 bp, 17 predicted proteins | sample MGYA00511030_ERZ779889 | MGnify/ENA primary metagenome ERZ779889 (study PRJEB29588, sample SAMEA2160616) | human gut metagenome | biome: human gut; feature: human-associated habitat; material: faeces | place: Denmark | collected 2008/2010 ...
GTTTTGCCACCTCTGCCGACAGCGTTTCCGGCAGGAAACGGGCATAAACCTTCTCTGTAATATCCGTGCTGCTATGTCCGAGCAGACGGCTGACTACCGACATGGATAGTCCCTTGTTCAACGCAAAGACAGCAAACGAATGTCGGGCAGCGTGCATCGAGAGACTGAACGGAAGGCCAATCTGCTCACCGACAACGGCCAGCGACTGATTGATGCATTTCGTGGCATTGTTACGGGCCTTGTACAGTGCTTCCGCATCATCCAAATCCAAAGTCTCTTTTACAAGGTTGAACACATATCGGCATCCCTCACGTTTTTCCCGCCATTGCTGTAATATATGTAATGCAGGTTCAGTAAGCGGTATGACATGTCGTTTGTTTGTCTTTATCATAATCTTCCGCAACTCTTTCCTTGCGAAGTCAATATGTTTCCATTGCAGGGTCATCACATCCACTACACGGAGGCCGCAGGCGTGGAACGCAAAGAAGAACATCTCCAGAAACTCCTTCCGGCGTGGTTCGGGACAGGTATTGTAGTATTCGAGCAAGGACAGCATCTGCTCTTTTGTCAGGCTTTTCCCGTCAAACTCATTCTCCTCCTCCGACAACGAAACTTTGGTAGCGATACGCATATCCTGGATTCTCGCATTGACAGCAGGCTCAATCATCCCCATTTCGCTAGCGTATGCACATGCCTTCAGAATAGGAGTCAGGGCATGGTTGATGGTCGCATCACTGTTCAGCTTGACCTCCCGTCGCCACGCTATATACTTATCCAGAAGATCCGGAGTCATATCCCCGACATAGATTGAGTCAGAGTGGCTTGTACCGCTTTTGGAAGCACGAAGGAAAGTCTGGAAGATATTCATGCAACTCCTGCCGTTCTCATAACGGCTGCGCCCTATCCTGTTTCTTGAATAATCGGAAGCAAGCCGCTCCATAGCAAACTCCACAAAATCCTTTCCCTGGTCTTTACGAGCCAACGGCTTGTCTGCAAGCAGGCCGGAAATCACCTCGGCGGTAATCTGATTCGGATGAGCCTGATTATACTCCGCAAGAAGTGAATCAACCTTGTCCACACGGGAAATCAGGAGATTATTCATGCGCTTGTATTCATCCCCATAGCTGGCACGTAAAGCGCCACGTCCCTGATTGCCGTTCTGGTTCCAGTCCGCAACCTTGACAAAGACATTCGTTGTCTTACGGATTACCTGCCTGTTCCAAGTGTATTCCAACTCGACAGGATAGGCTTTTTCCTCGTCAACCACTTTCGGCGTGCGAAGGCGGTATTTGCCCAATGGATATAGTCTTTTCGGTCTTCCCATATGCTTTTCCTCCCAATTCAATATTCCTGAGGAGAAGCAAAGGTAATGTATTTTAGACAAACAAACCCAGTTTTTGAGAAGAAGAACCGCAATTTAAACAAACAAACCGCACCATACAACACCATAAAACACCAGCGCGACAAACAAATTTTCATTGTTTATCGCGCTGTAATTTAATAATTTAGCTTACTCAAAAGCCATTAATATTCATCTTCGTTGAAGAAGAAATCTTCCTTGCTGGGATAATCCGGCCAGATGTCTTCTATGCTTTCATATATCTCGCCTTCATCTTCCATTTCCTGCAAGTTTTCAATGACCTCGAGAGGAGCTCCCGAACGCATCGCGTAATCAATCAACTCATCCTTTGTTGCCGGCCAAGGGGCATCTTCCAATTTTGATGCTAGTTCTAGTGTCCAATACATAGTTTTACAATTTTAATTGAATCCTTAATGCGCCGCAAAAATATAACAAAAATCGTCATTTGCAAGATTTCTGCCAGATAATTTCATGCTCTCCGTCCAAATTGTTCATTTTGCGGGACAAGACAAACAAATAATCGGACAGACGGTTTACGTAAGCCACCAGATTGTCGTCCAGCTCCACGCCGGAGTCTCCCAACTCCAATATACAACGTTCGGCACGGCGGCACACGGTGCGGCACACATGGCACACGGCTGCGCCCTGTGTCCCTCCAGGCAAGACGAACAGGCGCAAGGGGGGAAGCCCCTCGTCGGTGGCGTCAATGGCATGCTCCATGGCCTCCACATCTTCCGGATGAATGATGCTTTGAGGACGCAATTCCTTATAATTCTGGTCTGTGGCCAGATAGGAACCGACGGAAAACAGCTTATGTTGCACTGCTAGCAAAAACTCCTTGTCGGCCTCGTCGGCCACATAGGTTATCAATAGCCCGATGAAGGCATTCAGCTCATCGACAGTCCCGTAAGCTTCGAGCCGGGGGTGGGTTTTGGGCACTCTGACCCCGCCTACAAGGCTGGTCATTCCTTTGTCGCCGGTTTTTGTGTACACATTGCTTTTCTTCATAAATTTATTTTTAAAAGTGAGACGAAGCTGTTGGCCGGCCAACGCTCCGCAGCTAAAACATCATCTTGTAGTTTCTTCGGGGACGCTTGCGGTCGAAAAAGACCAGTCCTACATCATAAAGGTCGAACGTAATCCCCGTACGGGCAGCGTCGTGCTCCACCGACTTCCACCAGGCCGAAAGTTCCTTGCATGCGTGTATGCCTTTGATGATAAACAGCGAACGGTCGCCGGCCAAAGGCAATGCAGCCTCATAGGCTTCAGCGCAAACGCGTGGATGTGCGATGTAAAGGAAACCTATTTCCCCACCTTCTCCCAACGCCTGCCGCAACAAGCCTGTGCTGACAGGGCCGTCCGGAGGAAGCAACATGTGGCAGCGCATCCCGCGGCAAGCCAGCGACATGCATTCCAGTCCCCTGTCACCGTCGGGGCCTACCCCGACGACGTTTTCCGGCCTGAAATGGTTTGCCAGCCGGAAAAGCAGCTTGTTGACCCTCGCCTCGCGGTCGTCCGACAGGCGCTCAATGGCCTCATACGCGTAGTAGGGACGGCGTTCGCGAAAAACATCGGTTTGCAGCCCATATATATAAGGTGAATGTACGCCAAAGCCCAGGCTCTGGCGCAAACGACGCACGGTGGCGTATATCCTATGCAACGATGGAATATTCAAGTCTGAAGAAATTTCCGCAAACATAAACAAAAAAAGCGTTGCCCCCAAAAACGGGTGCAACGCTTTTGCCTTATTCTTTCAAAGCCTGGTTATTTCACGATGCTTTGGAAATCTGCGTTGGTCGCATATTTTGCAAACTCAAGGTCTTTGGCAGCCTTCTGGGCCAGCGTAGCGTCTTTGGCCACGGCAGCCTTCAAGTTGGTGATGACCATGTTGGCATTGTTGGTGCGGGCACCCAGGATGGCCGACAGGTAAGCGGTGTATGCATCCGGGTTCTTCACGCCTTCAAGTGTAGACTTGGCACGGTTGTAGTCTTTAGTCAGGATTTGAGCCAAAGCCGCACTGTTGGTCTTCACGTCGCCAAAAGAAGTAACGGCCTGTTCGTATTGGCCCATGCTGATGTAGTAGTTGCCCAATGCTTCGTTGAGCGTAGCAGCTCCGGCACCCTTGCCCAAATAGGTTTGAGCAGCAGCCTTGTCGCCTTTAATCAAGGAAATCAAGCCCAGGTTGGTGTTAGCCTCGGCAGAAGCGGTGTTTTTCTGCAAAGCAGTCTTGAAGTAGCTTTCAGCCTGGTCATAGTTGCCAGCCTTGTAGGCCAGTTCGCCCAAGTTGTTGTATGCACGGTAGTCTGACGGATAGTTTTGGACAGTTGTTTTGTAGATAGCTTCTTTCTCGGCAGCGCTTTCCACCAATGTGCCGGCATAGAGAAGCTCTTCCACGTTCAACACTTTCGGGTCGTTTTTGAAAGCATCCAGGATTTCTTCGTCCGAGCGGCCGATCAACTGGTAGTTCAAGGTCAGACGTGCGCGGCGCAGTTGCGGCAGGATTTCGTCGGCCAGATTCTTGTAGACAGAAGAAATGTTTTTGATTTCGTTTTCTCTTTGTTCCGGGTCTTGATACATGGAAAGCACGCGGAGAATCAGGTCTTTGTCTTGGATGTTCGACTTAGACACCAGTTCCTGGAAGCCTTCCCAGTCTTGAGCGGTGTATTTAGCGTCTACGTTGGTCGTGATTTCTTCTTTCTTAAGCTGCTTGTTCACGTAGTTCTCGGTGTTCTTCTGACGTTGTGCGGCGAGCTTGTCGTTCAGGTCAAGACCGCCATCGGGAGAAGCGTAAGCCGAGATTTCGATGTTTTCCATGAGCTTGCCTTTCTGGTCGGCATTCACGTCTTTCACCAGTTGGTTGAAAGCCTTCAAGGAGTCTGACTTCAACTCGCTGGAACGCAAGTTTGCTTGTTGAATCAAGAACATGATGTTGGCACTCTTGGCTTGCTTGATGACACGTTGGAAAGCGTCTTCAGCATCGGTCGTGTTGGCATTGGCCAATGTGTTTTTCACCAATTCGGAAGTCGAAATCACACCATCGGCCACTTTCACTGCCGGGATAGCCACCGATTTGCCCTTCTTGCCCACTTTGGCGTCAAACTCCAGATAAAGTTCAGACTTAGCCATTTCAGGCACGTAGTCAAACGATGCCGGCATCGTGTAGTTGCCACCGGCTTTGTAGTAAATGGTCTGGTTGTTGCCCTCCACTTTCTCGCCTTGGAAAGTCATGGGCTCGCCTTTCACCTCGCCGCCTTCCCAACGAAGCACGGGAGTCACCGTTACCACTGCTTTTTTCTTGAAATACTTTTCGGGGAATTTACCGTTGATGGTTACATCGACTTTACCGCCCACGGCCTCAAGGACTTGAGGAGTGGTTGTGAAATAGTCGGACGACAATTCACCCATTTTGCTGCTACATGATGAGAGCGCAAAAACCAATACCATTAAAAATGGCAAATAAAGTTTTTTAATCATAGCACTTAAAATAATAAATTATTATAGTTGAATTCTTACACTAAGCGTTGCAAAGATATAAATTCCGAATAGGACGGGAAAAGAAATAAGAACCATTTTCGTGGAAAGTGCACCTTTTGTTAATAAAAAAACTTAATTCGCGGTGTTTATCCTTGCTGCACAAACAACGGGAGACACATGGCGGCCACGGCGCGAAGTGGAGTCTTGACCATTTTTTTCAACAACCGGGCGATGCCGGCATGGAGTCCGGACTCCGCCTTGCCCGAGTGGCCCAAAAGCCCATCCAAAGCCGGCCATGGGCGGAAAGGAAGGGAAGCGAGCACGGAAAGGAGGGTAAGGCCGGCTACCTTCCTTTCCGCTCCCGGCTACCTTCCTTTCCGTGCTCGCCACTGCATAACACACTGCAAAACAAGGATGTTTCCCGGCACGGGGAATCACCCGTGCCCCATATTGCGAGGATGGTGTTCGAGGATGGCCTCGCGCAACATGCTGCGGTCGATGTGGGTGTAGATTTCAGTCGTCCCGATAGATTCATGTCCGAGCATCAACTGGATGGCACGCAGGTTGGCCCCGCCCTCGAGCAGGTGGGTGGCAAACGAATGGCGGAAAGTGTGCGGGCTGACGGTCTTCCGGATGCCGGCCAGCTCCACCAGCTCCTTGATGAAGTGGAACACCATGATGCGCGAAAGTTTGGTGCCGCGGCGGAAGCTGAGGAACACGTAGTCTTCATGTCCGGGTTTGATGTTACTCATCTCGGCCCGCTGGTCAAAATAGTGACGCAGCTCGTCCACGGCACGGGGCGACACGGGCACGAGACGCTGCTTGCTGCCTTTGCCTTCCACGCGCATGAAACCTTCGTCGAGATACAGGCCGGAGAGTTTGAGGTTGCAGAGCTCCGACACGCGCAGGCCGCAACTGTAGAGTGTCTCGACGATGGCACGGTTGCGCTGTCCTTCGGCTTTCGACATGTCGATGGCCGCGATGATGCGGTCAATCTCGTCCACCGTCAGCACGTCGGGCAGGTGCAATCCCAACTTGGGCGACTCCAGCAACACGGTGGGGTCTTCTTCCATATAGCCGTCGAGCACGAGAAACTTGTAAAACGAACGTATGCCGGAAAGGATGCGTGCCTGCGAACGCGGATGAATGCCGATGTCTTTCAGTCCGGCAGCAAAATTGTGCAAGTCTTCAAGCTGGACGTCAAACACATGGATGCCCTCCAACGTCAAATAAGCCAACAGTTTGTCGACGTCGGCCAGATAAGCTCCGACCGTATTGGGAGAGAGCGACAGCTCAAGCTGTAAATACTGTTTATATTTCCTAAGAAGGACGTCGTTTTGTGCCTTCTCGCCGTTTTTTTCCTTGTTTTCCATTTCTTTTTCCTACCTTTGTACCCAAATTTACCTACAAAAATAGAACAAAACCTCCAAAGAAGACAGGTAATGAAAATACAAATTATCAACGGGCCCAACATCAATCTTCTGGGCAAACGCGAACCATCTATTTACGGTGCAGTTTCGTTTGATACTTATTTGGAAACCTTGCGTCAGTCTTACCCCGACCTTGAACTGGCCTACTACCAGTCGAACGTGGAGGGGGAAATGATAAACAAGCTCCACGAAGTGGGCTTCACGTTCGACGGCATCGTGCTCAACGCCGGTGCCTACACCCACACATCCATCGCTTTGCAAGATGCCATCCGCGCCATCACGGCCCCGGTTGTGGAGGTACACATCTCCAATGTGCACCGCCGGGAAGAATTCCGCCACAAGTCGATGATTTCATGTGCCTGCCTGGGCGTCATCTGCGGGTTCGGGCTCGACTCTTACCGACTGGCCGTGGAGGCTCTGCTCAAAGCCACTCCGACAACCTAGTGAATACAATAAAAATATAGTAAAGCCTATGATGCTAAAGAAAACCAAAATCGTAGCGTCTATTTCCGACCTGCGCTGCGATGAAGATTTTATCAGAGAATTGTTTGAAGCCGGCATGAACGTCGTGCGCATGAACACGGCACATGCCAACCGCGAAGGTTTCGAGAAGCTGATAGCCAATGTCCGCAAGGTCTCAAACCGCATTGCCATCCTGATGGACACGAAAGGCCCGGAAGTGCGCACGACCGACCTGGTTGACGGGGAACCTATCCCCTTCCACACGGGCGAACATGTGAAAGTGACCGGCAACCCGGCACACAAGACCAGCCACGACTGCATCGCCGTCTCCTACCCGAACTTCGTGCACGACCTGCAAATAGGCGAAACCATCCTCATCGACGACGGCGACCTGGAACTGGCCGTAGTCGGGAAAGACGAAGCGGCCAACGAGCTGACGTGCGAGGTGCACAACGAAGCGACCTTGGGCAACCACAAAAGCGTGAATGTGCCGGGTGTGCGCATCAACTTGCCGTCGCTGACCGAGAAAGACCGGAACAACATCTTGTATGCCATCGAAAAGGACATAGACTTCATCGCACATTCCTTCGTGCGCAACAAACAAGACGTGCTCGACATACGGAAAATCTTGGACGAACACCACAGCAGCATCAAAATCATCGCCAAAATCGAAAACCAGGAAGGTGTGGACAACATCGACGAAATCCTGGAAGTGGCCGACGGCATCATGGTGGCACGCGGAGACCTGGGCATCGAAGTGCCTCAGGAGCGCATCCCGGGCATCCAGCGCATCCTCATCCGCAAATGCGTGATGGCACGCAAACCGGTCATCGTGGCTACGCAAATGTTGCACACGATGATTCAGAACCCGCGCCCGACACGCGCCGAAGTGACCGACATCGCCAACGCCATCTACTACCGCACCGACGCCCTGATGCTCAGCGGCGAAACGGCCTACGGCAAATATCCGGTGGAAGCCGTGAAGACCATGACCAAGATTGCGGCGCAGGCCGAAGTGGACAAGTTGTCGGAAAACGACATCCGCATCCCGCTGGGCCCCAACTGCAACGTGACCGAGTTCCTGGCCAAACAAGCCGTGAAGGCAACGGAAAAGATGAACATACGCGCCATCATCACCGACAGCTTCAGCGGATACACGGCCCGCAACCTGGCTGCATTCCGCGGCGAATACCCCGTGTTGGCCATCTGCTACAATGAAAAGACCATGCGCCACCTGGCGCTGTCATACGGCGTGGAAGCCATCTACATGCCGGAACTTCCCAACGGACAAGCCTACTACTTCGCGGCCCTGCACAAGCTGCTCAACGACGGTGTCATCCGTGAAAACGAAATGGTGGCCTACCTGAGCGGAGGAAAGCAAGGCACACACACCTCATTCTTGGAAATCAACCAGGTGAGCGACGTGCTGAAATATGCCGAAAACGACGAATACATCCTCCCCAACCGGAACAGATACCTGTAACACCCCACCCCGACGCCATGCAAGAAACTGAATCTTTAGACGAATACATCCGAAAACACATTGACGATGAGGGTGACTACCTGCGGGCGCTCTACCGCGACACGCACGTGAAGTTGCTCTACCCCCGCATGGCGTCGGGGCATTTACAGGGACGCATGCTCAAGATGTTTGTCCGCATGATACGCCCCAAGCAGATTTTGGAAATCGGCACTTACAGCGGCTATTCGGCCATCTGCATGGCCGAAGGGCTGGAAGAGGGCGGCATGGTGCACACGTTTGAAATCAATGACGAGCAGGAAGACTTCACACGGCCGTGGCTGGAACACGCTTCGTGTGCCGACAAGATACGGTTCTACATCGGCGACGCACTGGAACTCGTCCCCCGGCTCGACTTGCATTTCGACATGGCTTTCATCGACGGGAACAAGCGCAACTACATCGACTATTACGAAATGATTCTGCCACGGCTCACGCCCGGAGGCTACATCCTGGCCGACAATACACTGTGGGACGGCCATGTGCTGGAAAAAGCTGCGCCGGCCGACCAACAGACGCGCGGCATACAGGCTTTCAACGATTTGGTGGCCACCGACACGCGCGTGGAGAAAGTTATCCTCCCGCTACGCGACGGGCTGACCATCATCCGCAAGAAATAACCTAAACAACCATTATACCTATATACAATATGGACACAACAAGACAAAACAAAATCGCCCGGCTCATCCAAAAGGAACTGAGCGACATATTCCAAAAAGAGACAAAAGCCATGGGAGGCGTGCTGGTTTCGGTCAGCGTGGTGCGCATCAGCCCCGACTTGAGCGTGGCACGTGCCTACCTGAGCATCTTCCCCTCCAACCGCAGCGAGGAAATCTTAAACAACATCAACACCCACGCCAAAGGAATCCGCTACGAACTGGGCAACCGTGTGCGCCACCAGTTGCGTATCATCCCCGAACTGCGCTTCTTCCTGGACGACTCCTTGGACTACCTGGAAAAGATTGACGAGCTGCTGAAGGAATGAACCTGCCCTTCTACATCGCCCGACGCTACCTCTTCTCGAAGAAGTCGCACCATGCCATCAACATCATCTCCGCCATATCTGTGTGTGGCGTAGCTCTGGCCACGCTGGCAATGGTGTGCACCTTGTCTGTGTTCAACGGTTTCCAAGACTTGGTGGCAAGTTTCTTCACAGCCTTCGACCCGGAACTGAAAATCACGGCCCGCCAGGGCAAAGTGTTCAGCTCACAAGACGAACGCCTCGCTCAAGTCAAAGCCCTGCCGGAAGTGGCCGTGTTCTCCTGCTCGCTCGAAGACAATGCGATGGTGCAATATAAGGGGAAGCAGGCAATGGTGACTCTCAAGGGAGTGGAAGACAACTTCGAACAACTCACCGCCATAGACAGCATTCTCTACGGGCGCGGACGCTTCATGCTCCACGACGAAGTGGCCGACTATGGCATTCCCGGCATCAACCTGACCTCTGTCCTGGGTTCGGGCATCGCCTTCGTCGACCCGCTCGAAGTATATGCCCCCCGACGCAAAGCGCGGGTCAACATGGCCAACCCTTCGGCAAGCTTCAACCGGCTCTATCTCTACTCTCCGGGCGTGACTTTCATAGTCAACCAACAGAAGTACGACGACTCCTACATCCTCGTGTCGCTCGACTTTGCACGCCGCCTGTTCGACTACACCGACGAAGTGTCGTCCGTGGAGCTAAAGCTCAAACCAGACTCCGACATTGCCCGGACAAAAGAAAAAATACATAAAATCATGGGCAGCGGATTCACCGTCGCCGACCGCTACGAACAACAAGCCGATGTGTTCCGCATCATGGAGATAGAGAAACTCATCGCCTACCTGTTCCTCACATTCATCCTCCTCATAGCATGCTTCAACATCGTGGGGTCGCTCTCCATGCTCATCATCGACAAGAAAGCCGATGTGGCAACTTTGCGCAACTTAGGGGCTGACGACCGGCTCATCACGCGCATATTCCTTTTCGAAGGACGCATGATTTCCCTCTTGGGCGCAGTGGCTGGCATCGTGCTCGGGCTGGGCTTGTGCTACGCCCAACAGACGTTCGGGCTGCTCACATTGGGCGGGACGGACGACAGTTTCGTGGTCGATGCCTATCCTGTCAGTGTGCATCTGGCCGACATCCTCTTGGTGTTCGCCACCGTCGTTGTCGTGGGTTTCCTGGCCGTGTGGTATCCTGTGCGCCACCTCAGCCGCCGCCTCCTTTGAGCTTTCCTTTCAAGGAAGACTTATCCTTTTATCCAGGCTTCCGGGTTGAGTTTTGCTTTTTCCCTCCGCAACTGGAAGTGGAGAACGACGTTGCCCGAGCCATCGTCGGCAATCTGCCCCAGGACCTCACGTGTCTTCACCTTCTGGCCGCGCTTCACGACTGCGGACGAGAGGTTGCAATATACAGAAATGTAACTACCGTGGCGCACCAGCACATTGGTCATCCCGTTGTACTGGAATACGGCCGACACTTCACCGTCGAAAATGGCACGCGCTTGTGCCCCGTCCTGCCCCTTGATGTCGATGCCCTTGTTGTCCAACGTCACGCGGCTCAAGCCGGGCATGGTACGGCGCCCGTAATGCCCCACGATGAGATATGGACCGGTGATGGGCACAGGCAGGATACCTTTGTTTTGTTCAAAAGTGGCAGAAAGACGGCGATCGCTGCTATCCACCTTGTAAGCCTCCATCGGAGTCGCTTTGCCGGTGGCCTTTCCCTTGGTTTTAGACTTGCTTTTCGCAGTGCTTTTCTTTCTCGCCGCCTCTATTTCAGCTTCAATCAAACGGTCTATCTGTGCGTTCAGGCGGTCGGCCTGGCGACGTTTCTTGGCCAGTTCGTTTTGCAGGCTCTTCTGTTTTCGCTGCAAGTTTGCCACGAGCGTCTGCTGGCTCTTCTCCTGCGCCTTCAGTTTGGCAAACTCGGCCGTCTGCATGTCGAGCAGGCCGCTTTGCTCCGTGCGCACCTCTCGCAGCTCGCTCTGCTTGGACTCAATCTCCGCCTGCTTGCGCAAGATGTCTTCAGCCTGACGCCGCTGGAAGTCGCCATACTGCCGCACGTAGCGCAAGCGGCGATAAGTCTGCGCGAGGTCTTCTGCCGAGAAAATAAACATCAGCTTGTCTTGCACCGAACGGTTACGGTAGTTGTAACGGAGCGAAGCTGCATACTTTTCCTTCCGGGCGGCAAGCTCCTGACGCAAACCGCCCAACCGTTTCTGAAGGACAGCCAGTTCGCCGTCAAGGGCCTTGACATCATGCTCAATGGCTGCCATCAATTTCTTCCGTTGTTCGATTTGCCCGGTCAGCACGCTGAGGTCGTTCAGTTGGCTGCGCACGTCGTTCTTGGTCGAGAGCAACATTTTTTCCGACGCGGCTATCTCCTTTTGCAAGACACCGCGCCGGCTCTGCAACTCCTTGATTTTACTGTTTGTCTGCGCCGCCACAGGCAGCAGCAGACACAGCAGGCAAACCGACAACCACCACTTTTTCATAAGCTGAGACTTTGCATTTGCATCAACATCTTGATAAACTCATCGGCACTGATACGCCGGTAACGTTTAGACACTTTCGTACGTGTGGGCCATCCCCCGTCCGTAGACACGCGGTTCAGGGAAATGGTCATCACGGCCGAAGTCCGGAGACCTAGGAGCTCCACTTCCTGCAAGGCAGGAAACATGCTCCCGTCCAGGGCGACAAAATCACCATAATTCCACTTCATGCTATAACCCGCCTGGGTGTCTATCTCCGTCCGTTCCAGCAGCCCTGTCGCCAACGAAGTCACAAAGCGGTAAGCCAAACGGCGGTTTTTCCGTTCGGCAGCCGTAAGCACGGCATTGCCACGTTCGTGAGCCACATCGAAACCGGAAGCCTCGGCTTGGGTCACGTGGGGCGTACCGGGCAAGGCCAGTTCGTTCCAAAACAACGACTGCAACGTGTAGAAATCGACCTGCGCTTCGCGCAAAAAGCCGACATCGTGGTAGGCCACAGAGACATACTGGTGATGAATGCGGTCGACAAGCAACACCGAATCGCGCGTAAACTCGATGCGCCCGCCCTCTATGATGCCGAAACCCACGAGCGAAAGCTGGATGACATCGTCTTTCTTCATCCTGAAATTGCCGCCCACGGAAAAGTCTTTGCTACCCAACCGGAGGGAGAAACGCATCTTGGCGTTGACACACGTCGCCTGCGGAGCTTGCGCAATGACGCGCTCCACATGTTGCAAGTCGCCCACGGTTTCTGCCAGCGACGACTTTCCGGCCGCCTCGCGCGACGACTTGCATCCGGCAAGCAACAACACCGCCACCGCCAGCAAGGCCGCTGTCTTCAGACTCTCCAAAACATTCATTCGGCTATGTATTTCTTTAGTTTGATTTTCCGTTCGAGCGTTTTCGACTCGTTGTCCTCCATCCCCGACGCCTTTTGCCAATATTCAAGCGCCTTCTCCACATCGCCAATCATGTAGTAGATGTCGCCACAATGTTCCACCACGGCAGCGCTGGGTGTCTGTTCGTTTTTAATGGCATCGTCGATGTAGAGCTTCGCTTCCGTGTAACGTCCCTTCTCAAAGAGTATCCAGGCATACGTGTCGAGATAAGTGCTGTTTTGCGGTTCGGCCTTGACGGTCTTGTAGCTCATCTCCTCGGCACGGTCGAGGTCTTTGCGCTCAAGAGAAAGGAAATAAGCGTAGTTGTTCAGCGTCGCGATGTTGTCGGGGTTGTAGACCAGCGACGAATCGTAAGCCGCATAGGCGAGCGCGTCTTCCTGTTTCTCGTGGTAGAGGTCGCCAATCATCTGGTAGAAATCGGAAACGAGTTTTTTGTCGCTCGCCCCGGTGGCCTGCTTCACTCCCTTTTGGAAGGTGGCCAAGGCTTCGTCGCTGCGGTCGACCTGGTAGTAGGAAACTCCCAGATAATAGTAGAACTCGATGACTTCCGGATTGTACTCCAACGCCGGACGGCAGATGGCGATGGCATCCTCATAGTCGTTTTTCTTCACGGCGTAGCTCAAGAGCTGCAAGCGGGCGGCCGTGTTGTCGGGCTCTATCTCCAAGATGTGTTCCAACACCTGCCTGATGCGCGCGTCGGGCATCTTCTTCGTTATCATGTATTGGGCACAGAGCATGCTCAGGTCGGCAGTCTCATGCTCCAGAGGGATGACTCTCCGGAACATGTCCATCACACGCACCGTGTCGCCCGTCTGTTCGGCGTTGATGATGAGCTGGCGCATGATGTCGAGCCGCGTGGGCGTGTCGAGCTTCTCGTTGAGCAAAGCCTTGTCTACATAGGCATTATACAGGGAATCCCTTCCCTCCCGCTGGTAATAGGAAGCCACGGAAAGTTGCGCCTGCGGGTTGTCGGGTTCTTCGTCGAGCACCTCGCGAAATGTCTTGTAGGCATCGTCGAGCCGGTCATTGTCCAGATAGACCCCGCCCAAAATCAGCTTGTAACGGGTGTCGTTGGGATATTCCTTGACCAGGCTCTCAATCTCCCGGAAAGCGCGCGCCGTGCTGTCCATCTGCAAATAGATGCGGAACTTCTGCATGCTGAACTGCTCCGACTTGCCTTCCTTCACTTCCAGGCGGTCGAGCGTGCGCACCACGTTCGGATAGTCTTCCTTCGTGCCATAGAGCGACACGAGTGTCATCAAAGGTTCGCTGCGTTTTGGAAACTGGGCGGCCATAGACTCATAGACGGCTATCGACTTGTCTGTCTTCCCATAGCGCTGGTAGAAAGCGGCCAATGTCTGCTGGTACCAGAAGTTTTCGGGGTTCAGCTCCACGGCACGTTCGAAACAGGCTTCGGCTTTCTGCTCCATGCCGAGCACGGCATAGAAACTGGCCATTTCATAGAGCACCGTGGCCGAAGTGGGGTCGATGCTCAAACAGTGTTCATACATTTCGAGCGCGCCGGCATAGTTGTTTTCCGCCTTCAGGCGGGAGGCTTCGATGAGGAAATATTCAAACTTGCGCTGTTCGTCGTCGGTCAACGGCACTTCGGCGTTCGGGGTCTCGGAAGAAGACTTCGCAACGCGCGAGGCCGACTTGCAAGAGGCTGCCACCGCCAACACGCAGAGCAGCGCACACAGCCCGGCGAGGCGCAAGGACTTGATGGGTTTCATCCGTTTCATAATCCAACTCTCTTCAATTTTATTCTCATTTCTTTCCCGTATGGCCGAAACCGCCCGCACCGCGTTCGGTGTCGTCGAGCACATCGACCTCGGCCCACTGCACTTGCTCGTAGCGCGCCACCACCATTTGGGCGATGCGTTCGCCATCTTCCACCACAAAATCTTCGGCAGAGAGGTTGACCAGGATGACGCATATCTCTCCGCGGTAGTCGGCGTCGATAGTGCCCGGCGCATTCAGCACGCCTATGCCTTTCTTTATGGCCAGCCCGCTGCGCGGGCGCACTTGTGCTTCGTAGCCTTCGGGTAGAGCGATGTAGAGCCCCGTCGGCACCAGGCAACGCTGCAAAGGTTTCAGCACGATGGGTTCGTCCAGGTTGGCGCGCAAGTCCATGCCGGCCGACAACGACGTGGCATAGGCCGGCAGGGGGTGTTTCGATTTATTGATGATTTGTACGTTCATAATATGCTTAAAAGATTCTATCTTGCGAAAATACGTAATTCGACAAACATAGCGGGAAAGATTTTCAATAATTTAAGGAGGGAGGCCGAAAACCTTGCAAACGGCACTTAAAAACAGGGGCAACCTTACCTTCCTTTCCGCCCGACCACGGACTCCTATCCGCCCGACCACGGAAAGGAGGCCGTGCCCGGCTACCTTCCTTTCCGCCCAGGGAGGGATTCTATGGGGTGTGAAAGCGGGATTATACGGCGAAAATCGTAACTTTGCACAAAGACCAAAGACGCACACTATGAACTGGAAACAACTCTTATCGAACAAACGGTTCGGCCTGGAAGAACTCCACGCGATGCGCAAAGACGACCGCACGGAATTCCAGCGCGACTACGACCGGCTGATATTTTCCGCTCCTTTCCGCCGCCTGCAAAACAAGACACAGGTGTTTCCCCTGCCCGGAAGCATCTTCGTACACAACCGGCTGACGCACAGCCTGGAGGTGTCGTGCGTGGGGCGTTCGCTGGGCAACGACGCCGCCAAACAACTGCTGGCCCTGCACCCGGAACTGAACGACAGCCACTTGTCTGAAATCGGCGCCATCGTGTCGGCAGCCTGCCTGGCACACGACCTGGGCAACCCGCCTTTCGGACATTCGGGCGAGCGTGCCATCGGCACGTATTTTTCCGAAGGGAACGGCCTGCGGCTGAAAGAGCACCTGTCGGAGCTGGAGTGGCAAGACTTGATACACTTCGAGGGGAATGCCAACGCCTTCCGCCTGCTCACCCACCAGTTCATCGGCCGTCGCCGGGGAGGTTTCGTCATGACCTACTCCACACTGGCCTCCATCGTGAAGTATCCCTATGCCTCCATCCTGGCCGGCGAAAAGATGAAGTTCGGTTTCTTCAACAGCGAGGCCGACGACTTCCGCCGCACGCGCATCGCCGCTTCGCGCAACATTCCCGCCGATCAGATCCAGACGTTCCAGCGCGTTGCGGAAGTCTTCGGTTTTTCAGACTCTGTCGGTGTCGGACTTGTGGACACTTTCGGAGGCGGCCGACGACATCTGCTACCAGGTGATGGACATGGAAGACGCACACAAGTTGAAGCTGGTGAGCACGGAAGAAATACGCCAACTGTTTCTGGCCTTTTTCGACGAGAAAAAGCGCGCACACATTTCAGACGTGTGCCACATGGTGCGCGATGTCAACGAGCAGGTGGCCTACCTGCGCTCGTCGGTCATCGGGACATTGGTCAAGGAATGTACGCAGGCTTTTGTGGCACATGAAGACGAACTGCTGGCCGGCACGTTCCGGGGCAGCCTCACGTCGCACATCAACTCGCCGGTGAAGGAAGCCTACGAAACCTGTTCGCGCAAGGCGTATGAGAAAATATACCGTTCGAAAGACGTGGTAGACATTGAGCTGGCAGGTTTCAAAATCATCATGACCTTGCTCGACCTGCTCATCGACGCTGTGATGTCGCCAGAGAAAGCCTATTCACAACTGCTCATCAACCGTGTGTCGGAACAATACGACGTACATGCCCCAAGCCTCTACGGGCGCATCCAGGCCGTGCTCGACTACTTGTCGGGCATGACCGACATCTACGCGCTCGACCTCTTCCGCAAGATAAACGGCAACAGTCTCCCGGCTGTGTGACGCAGAAAAAAAGGCAGCCCTGCACGCGCATCGCATGCAGGGCTGCCCTTCTTTATATGGTTGGTTTTGTGTTTACTTGTCTTCGTAAATCACGCGGTTGGCCCCCGACGTGAGTTTCAGCGCTTCGGGGTGTTGCTTGACAAACGACTCGATGTGGCGGATGCGCTTTTCCTCCAGAATCTCGTCCACGGCAATGAGTATGCCGGTCTCCTCCACATCGCCGAACCCGTAGTTGATGGCCGTGCCAAACATGCGCATCGTGGGCGAAAGGCCCATGTAGGCGTTCACCAGCGGCGGGATGTTGTATCCCAGCTTGCGCACTTCGGTGTTCAAAATCTTATAGTCTTCCTTGAAGGAATCTTTGCAGAAGAGCTTTTCCAGCAACTCCGGGTCGGTTTCTATTTCCAGAGGCTTCATGGGGGTGATGAGGTTGTCCTTGTCGGCAAAATGCTTGTTCAGGAAATAGAGAATCATGTCGCGCCCGAAACGGTTGTAGGAAGGATACATGGTCATCTTCCCAAAGAAATATTTCACCTCGGGCATCACGACGGTGAGCGCTCCCAGCCCGTCCCACAGATTGTCGAGGGCAAACAGCCCCTTCGAACCGGCGCGTGTCGACTGGTATTCCAAAGTCACGAAGGAGCGCCCCAGTTCAATCGTGGTCGGCAAATAGTCTTTCAGGAATTTTTCAGAGAAATGAAACAAGTGAGCCGTGGCCAGTTTGGGTTGCCCGTTGTCGTCAAACTCCACATCTGTCCCTCTAAGATAGCGATAACCGCCTATCAATTCTTCCGCTTCGGGATTCCACACAATCAACTGTTTGTACGGATGCTCCATGACGTCGTATTCGTCCAGGTCGAGCGATTTGCCCGTACCTCCCCCTGCCATGCGGAAAGCGATTTCACGCAGACGCCCAATCTCACGCACCACGTTGGGCGAATCCTGATACGTGACTATGTAGATTTCGTTGTTGCTCTTATTTGTAAAACGAAGCCTTTTGTCTTCGGTAAGCTCTGATTTCAATACCTCTTTCGCGATAGGCGCGATAATTTCTTCCATATATGTTGCTTTAGTCGATTACAGGTTATATACAATGTCTTTCACATATTCTGCCCAGGCTGCCGGCGTCTTCGACTTGTCGAAAGTCTGCCAAGGTATCGGTTTTCCGATGGTCACCCGGAAAGTCTTATGGCGGTTCTTAAACATTTCGTCGGCCAGATAAAGCATTGCGATGTTGAACTTAATGCCCAGCGCCTTGCAGGCATTGGCCAGATTGTAGAAAAAGTCTGAGTTGCGCCCTTCAAAATGAATGGGGACGACGTCGCGCTGATGCTGCACGCTCTTCACGACGAATGCCTTCTTCCACTCCAAGTCGCGGATGACGCCCTTGTGCCGACGGGAACACAGCCCTGCAGGAAACATGATGATGTGATTGTCTGAATTGAATCCGGCCTCGACCATGAGGGGAAAATCTTTCGCTTGCGAGCCGGTCTTGTTGATAGGGATACAAAGAGGAGCCAGTCCTTTGAGGTTCATCAAGAGGTCGTTGACCAAATACTTTATTTTGCCATCATAGTGTTTGCCAAGCAAATAGCCCAAAGCCACGCCATCCTGGCCGCCCAAGGGGTGATTGCTTACAAACGTATAATAACGGCCGTCGGCAGGAAGATTTTCCATCCCATGAACCTCCAGTTTCGTGTCCAGGAAACGCATGCTCTCGTCCAAGAATTCCACACCGGCCTTCCCTTCGACACGGCTGAGGAATTCATTGATTTCATCCTGATGTACAATGCGTTTCAGATAAGACACCACGAACCGGGGAACATATTTGGCCTTGGTTCCTGCTTTTGCCCGCAATATCTGGTCTATGTCTATCAAAAACTGCGAATTGGCTGCCATTCTAATCCTAAGCTAATAATTTTTTGCAAAAATAGTGCATCTTCTGAATATCGGATTAATAGAAAGCAGAAAAAACACTTTCACGGGCAATTTTATCACCGCACTGCACACTATGTAGGCTATTGTGCGACTTTTTATCCGGATTTTCTTTATTTTTGCTTACGTAATCATCTACAAAACTCAACTTTACATACGAACAAGACATGATAAACATCCTCGTCTCCGATGAAATCAGAAAAGCCTGTCCCCAGTTTTGCGGGCTGGCCATCCTGGCCGACGTGCACAACACGGCCTTCTGCGAACCGCTCTGGCAGGAAATCGAACGCTTCACGCAAGACTACCGCCAACGTTACACCACCGAATCCATCAAATCCATGCTCCCCATCCAGGCCACACGGGAAGCCTACAAACGTTGCGGCAAAGACCCAAGCCGCTACCGCCCTTCGGCCGAGGCCCTCTGCCGGCGCATCCTGAAAGGAAACCCGCTCTACCAAATCGACACACTCGTAGACCTTATTAATGTGGTTTCCATAGCCAGCGGATACTCCATCGGCGGATTCGACGCCG
>ERZ779889.1887-NODE-1887-length-18905-cov-13.183926_pt1 | contig 18905 bp, 9 predicted proteins | sample MGYA00511030_ERZ779889 | MGnify/ENA primary metagenome ERZ779889 (study PRJEB29588, sample SAMEA2160616) | human gut metagenome | biome: human gut; feature: human-associated habitat; material: faeces | place: Denmark | collected 2008/2010 ...
TGGGCCAGCGCCACAATGTAGCGGTACATCAGCTCATGCACAAATACCGTGCTGACCTCCTGCTGCATGGCAAGCAGATCCGCCTGACCGGCAACGGGGCGCACACGGTCCAGCAGGCGGCCTTTGCTCTGCCCGGCCAAAATTGCCAGCTCCGCTTCCTCATCGGGGTAGCCCATTACGGCGCAGACCATGAAACGGTCCAGCTGAGACTGCGGCAGCATCTGCGTGCCGGCGGCGCCGATGGGGTTCTGGGTTGCAATTACGGTAAAGGGTGCGGGCACCGGGCGGGTGACGCCGTCCACCGTCACCGTGCCTTCTTCCATCACTTCCAACAAAGCCGACTGCGTGCGGGAGGAGGTACGGTTGATCTCATCGCCCAAAAACAGGTTGCACATCACCGCACCGGCGTGGTACACAAACTTGCCGGTCTCTTTCTGGTAGACCGAAAATCCCACCAAATCGGACGGCAGAACATCCGGCGTAAACTGCACGCGGCTTTCTTTCAGGTCCAGCGCGCGGGCAAAGGCCAGCGCCAGCGTGGTTTTGCCCACGCCGGGAATATCCTCAATCAGCACATGGCCGCCCGCCAGCATGGCCATCCAGATGGTGTTTACCGTTTGCTGTTTGCCCTGCACGGCCTTGTTTACTTCGGCCGTAACGGCGGCGGCCTGCTGTGTGTACTGCATGGTTAATCCTCCCGGTGTTTTTTCCATATCACCATAATGCCAACGGCGGCGGCAATAACCACCAGCCCGGCCCACAGTGCGTTGTTTTCCAGCCAGATCATGGTATTGGAGATCGCGCTCCCCTCGGATTCCGCGCTGCCCTCCCCCGGCAATGGGGTCAGGGCCTGGGGGGCCACTTCGGCAATGGAGCTGCCGCCGGCATCCTCCACGGTCACCTGGCGCGGCGTTTCGTCCCAGGTAGCGGCGCTTTCCTGCAAATCCTCCTCTTTGGTGGTGTCCGCAGCGGCGGTGTCGTGCTCCGCAATTACCAGGTAGCGCTGGCTGTTGCGGGTGTAGGGGTGGCAGGTGGAAAGGGTCAGCAGGTCCCGCCCCGGCTGGATCAGCACGGCGTTAATATCGCTGGGGTCAATAATTTTCAGCTCGCTCACGCGGTAAATCAGCGTTTCCCACGGGGTGGTCAGCTGGATCTTGTCCCCCACCTGGATCTGCTGCACGTTGCGCAGCATTTCCGCGCCATAATAGCCGCGGTGGGCGGCAATCACGGTGTTGGTGTTTTCGCCGCCCAGCGGCATCGAGGTCTGGCCCAGCAGCGCCGCGCCTTTGGCCAGGTTTTCGCGGCTGGCGCCCAGGTAAACGGGCAGCTCCAGGTTCAGGCGCGGGATCCACAGCACAGCCAGCACATCATCGTCATAGCCATAGGCAGCAAGGTCCAGCGGGGCTTCCTCATAGGCGAACGGGTCGGTCAGGCCGCTTTGCCCCCCGGCGTAAATTTCCGCGTTATAGTCCTGCATCGCGGCGTACAGTTCAGGGTAGGCGCGTTCCGGCTCCGGGGGTTCGGCTGTGGTTTCCTCCGCCGCGGGGGCGGTTGGCTGGGCTTCAGCGCGGGCCGCAAACTGCGCAGCGGTTTTGGCGTTGCGGGTGCTGGTCCACCACTGGGCAGCGGTGGGCTGTATCAACAGCGCCAGCCCCAGCAAAATGGCCAGCCAGGCCAGAATTTTAGCAATCAGCCGTCCCATTTAGTCATCCTCCTCGCGCTTTTTGCAGCGGTGCAGCAGCAAAAGCAGCAGCAGCGCTTCGCCGCCGATCACAATGCTGCCCGTTACCGCGATCCACGGCCAGGCATCCACCACGCGCTTGACCACCGTTCCGGTGCGCAGCGCCTGATACTGCACGGCCTGCGGGGTGTTGGTTTCTTCCTCTCCATTATAAGGGATGCGGGTGCCGCGCACAAGCATGCGGTGGGTGTTGATGGCATACGGCGTGCAGGTAACAAGGGTGCAGTAATCCTGCCCCGCGGTGATTTCCAGATCCTCGGTGTGCTCCGGTTCCACCACTTTGATTTGATCCACCTGGTACGCCAGCGTTTCATCCAGAATATGCAGGTAGAAACAGTCGCCCTCTTCCAGTTTGTCCAGGTCGGTGAACAGCACGGCTTCGGGCAGGCCGCGGTGGCCGGTCAGCACGCTGTGGGTGCTTTCGCCGCCAAGGGGGTAGCTGGAGCCTTCCAGATGGCCAACGCCCTTTTGCAGCACATCATCGCTGGTGCCTTCGTAAATAGGCAGGTTGACGTCAATTTTCGGGATGGTGATATACCCCAGGCTTTCGCCCACATCCACAAGGTCCACATAGCTGGTGCCGGTATCCTCCGCTTCGCCTGCGGCATCGCGCTCCACGGCGCTGTCCAGCTGCTGGTTATAGCGGCGGGCGGCCTCCTTGGCGGCGTCCAGTTTTTCGGTATCCATGCTTTTTACGGTATCATCGTAATTTTGGATCGCTTCGCTGGCGTGGCGCTGCGCCACCGCGTTGCTGATAACCGGGTACGATGCCACCCCAATGCCGGACAGGATCATCAAGGCCGCAAAGCCGACTTTTAGTTTTGTTGTGGTATCCATAGCGTCACCGCGAACCTTTCCGTGAGAGGGTTGAAGTTGGGAACTGATGCAATTAGAAATTAGAAATTAGGAATTGGAAGTAGGCAAAAGAATAAATAATAAAGAATAATGAATAATTGTGGTGGACCGCGCCGCATTGCGCCGCTCAGGAGATATTGGGTTGGGGGTGGTTTTTAGGGTAGTGAATAACAATAAAATAATCTGTAGGGCCTTACGGCGTTGCACACCACAAAATTGTAATAAACCTCGCCCTGCATGTAGGGGGCGGCGTCCCCGACGCCCCGTTTGACGGGCCTAATAATTGCCGCCCACCCACCCCGCGCCGCAAACATTGCAAATCATTTGTAGGGGCCGATGCTCGCCATCGGCCCGTTGACGGGCCTTGCCCTATTTATTTTTAGGGCAATACCGCATAATTCTAAGTGCCGATACGGCGAGCGAGGTACGGCAGATGCTAAGCCAAAAGCGCAGATAATACTGGATGTCTTATCGAGCATTTTGGCAACGCAGATGCCGTGCCGCAGCCGCCGGAGCGGTGCTTAAGCCGTCAGGCGGGAATTGTGCGGTGTTGCCTTAGGTTCTGCACGGGGAACCACCCCTCAGTCACCTTCGGTGACAGCGCAAACAGCGCCCCGTCCCCTCTGTCGCTTCGCGACATCTCCCCGCCCCGCGGGGAGTCACCCCTCAAGGGGCGCCAATATCTCCACCTTATGTTTGCGGTGGCTCCCCTTAAGGGGAGCTGGACGCGGAGCGGCCTGAGGGGTGGTTCCCCGCCACAAACCTAACCCGTAGGGTGGTTCCCCACGCAGGGCCTAAAAATCAACCGAACAACGGCCATGTACACCCAAAAAAATTTATTCCCCAATAACCCACCATAGGGGGAGGGCCAAATCCGGCCCTCCCCCTGTGTATGATGGATTATCCCTCTATACCCTATTGGTGAATTGTAACATTGTTTTGCCTTGCGGCGGGCGCATCAGGCGCGGTTCTTCTTTTTCAGGCTCAGCAGCACGCCAACACCGGCCACAACCAGCAGCACACCAATGCCGCTGAACAGCAGGGTGCCGAAACCACCGGTGGTGGGCAGGTCGAAGCCCTTGCGGTTGATGATGGTAATTGGTGCATACGTATAATCGTCCTGGCCATTCTTGAAAGTAGTGGTCTTTACGTCACGCTTAATCAATTTGCCATCGCTAGAAAATTTATCGTTAACTGTCCAACTAGTAGCATAATCCACAGTCAAATTGGCATCAACAGGGCCGGAAAGCAAGTTATAGCCCTTATTTGTCATGGTTTCTACCAATTTGTACTCGCCATCGGGCAAACCATTGACAGTTGCGCAACCAGCATTTACACCCTCACCCGCGGTCGTAAGTGTGGTTACCTTAAACCACTTCGGCTCATTCTCAGCTTCTGTTGCATTCAACCCCAGTGCCTTGGCCTCTGTCGCAGTCAGGAACTTGCATTCCTTTATACCAAAGATAACAGTATCGGTCGTACCCTCTTTCAGTTTGTCAGTCTTTGCATCGTACTTCTTATAAAGGTCAAACGTTACACCATTCAGCAGTTTTTCAGTATTTCCATCCTGACCCTTTTTCAGGATACCAGTTTTGAAGGTATAAACAACAGCCTTATCATGGATTTCGTAGGGAGTATCATCCTCGCCATGCTTAATATCCGTCTTACGGGAGTAATCAAGGTGAGCTTCGTTCACATTGCCATCAGTGGTAGTGTCTGCGCCCGGCTGTAAAGTTGCAGTGTAAGTAATCGTGATGGTCTTACCGGCAGCTGCATTCAGGTTATCCTGGCTCGTTCCTGCTTTAAAATCAATCGTAATTTCAGAATTATTGCTATCAGAGGTATCTGTCAACGTGTAATCAGTATTCGCAGCAAAGGTTACATCTTGACCGTCTGCATTTTTACCGCTAATGGTAACACTGTTAATGTTATGCTTAAGCTGATTCTTGTTCATTGTATCAACAACTTTAAAGGTTTTCAGCTTTGCTACATTTTCAGGAACATAGATGGTCAGAGTATATTCAACGGTATCATCAACAGCATAGTCGGTATCGTTGCCTTCGTCAGTGCCTTTGCCATCATTACGCTTAGTTACGTCTTTCTCCAAATCCGGCTTATGGTTATAAACCGTCATGGTATTGTCATTGTTAATTACAAAATCGCTGTTCGGGGTAGCTCCATCCGGCGTTACAAGCTTACCTTGATCATTAATTTCAAACTCATATGCCACATTGTTGTTGATAATATAGCCGCTTTCCTTGTTTTCTGCATAGCCAATTTCCACAAAACGGTATTTACCCTTGAGCAAATTCTGAACGGTGATTTCGCCACTGCCATTTGTTGTAAACTCGCATTTGCCATTTACAGTATAATCATCGTATTTATCCTTGCTCGTTGAATTTTCGTTGTAGCGCTGCAACTTAAAGATAACATTCGGCAAATTTTCGATTTCATTTTCTTTACCGTCTGTCTTACCTTTCTTTACCAGCGTAATGTCACCTTTCGCGGAGCTGTTCTTCGGGTAAACAACAACATCATAGAGCCATTCCTTAAGCTGGTCTCCCGTTGCTTGCTCACCAACCTGAACTCTCGTCATAGGAATAGAAACAAGGAACGGATCCACGGGCTTTACAACGGAATCCGGCGTCGTTGTTTCGATAACCAGGTACATGCCAACGTTCAGGTCTTCAAACTTAACAAAACCATTAGCATCCGTTTTTCTTTCCGTTTTGCCGTCTTTACCTTTAACAGCTTTGTCAGCGATACCTTCTTTCAGATTTGCTGCGGTTTTATCGCCAGGAGTCTTAAAAAAGCTATCCGCTGTAACAGCATTATCATCACTAGCAGCTTCATAATATGCTACCAGCTCATCTGCCGTTTTAACCTGATAAATAGTAAAACCTGCATCTTTAAGCGGCGTAGCCTCATTCGGCACAGCCTGCTGCTCACCAGTTCCAGCTACAGAACCTGTCAATTCTGTGCTATGGAGATACTTATAAATGGTAATAGAGCCTTTTTTTGTTTTATCAATCGTACTTACGCTGGTTTTGATTTCAGGTGTTTGGGCATTGCCTTCGCCCTCGGCTGCCATTGCTGGCATGGCGCACAGACTGAGGGCCAGGGCGGCGCTCAACAGGCCTGTGAGAAAACGTTTTGCTTTTTTCATTTCAGTACCTCTTCTCTTAAAAAAATCATCATCGGATGGGCGGCGGGGCCGCCCGGCTTAAGGGTTCTGCATCAGCACGGCGTGCAGTGCGGGGCGCTGCAGCGGGGAAACGCTGCCGCGCCGCCCGCACTGTGCCGTGAAGAAAAAAGGAGGAAAAACTGGGCCGCTTGCCCACTTGGCTTAAGGTGCATCTGAAACCAAAGGAAATAACGGATATTTCGCAGCCACAAGCAGGATGTAAGGCAAAGAGCCGCCGGAATCCTTTCCGGACCCCAAGGCTTCTTAACACAAAATCCGGCTGCGCTTATAGAAACAGGCGATATTTTCCGCTTTTCAGTTATACACCCCGGCTTATGGCTGCGCCCTGCCGTAAACGGGCGCGCACGGGCGGGCAGGCCCTGCATCCTGGGGGTTGCTGGGTTTCCGGGGGATGGTTAATGTCGCCGGCCCCCTTTCCTGTTGTAGCGGAATGTGAATATCAACAGCCCTGCCACCGCCAGCGGCATGCCGATCAGCAGCCACAGGCTTGGCGCGTCTGCACCCGTGTGGGGCAGCTCAGGCGTTTTACGGTTCAGAACGGTAAGGTGCATGGTGTAGATGTTGTCGGACTGCGTAAACTTGTTTTTGTCATCAATTATCTGCCCATCAATAGAACACGTGCCGTCTTGGGTAAATTGGATCTTAATTGGCTGTGCCAACAGGTTGTACCCCGGATGTGCCTTGGTTTCCGTCAGGCGGTATGTACCGGGTTTCAGATTTGTGAACGCATTGGTGATTTCGCCGTTTTCGTTCGTTGTGGCGGTAATGGAACCTGTGTTTTCGTTATCGAATTCATAGGTAGTATCTACCTGCGGTTCTCCTTCGGTTGTTTCGGCTTTCAGCTTTTCCAGCTTGAACTCAACATCTTTCAAGAATACTTCTTTGTTATTTTCGCCTTTTTCCGCGTCCTTCTTGATGATATCCAGTACAAACTTCGGGTTCTGCAGCTTGTTGGTCAGCTCAATCTTGCCGCTGCCGCCGGTGATGGTTCCACCGTTTACTTTGGCTGGCGTTGTAGTTGCGCCGGTTTCGCTGTCCTTTTCGCTTTTTGCTGTTGCTTCAGCCGTTACAACATACGTATTGCCGTTAATCGTAATGGTTCCGTCTTCCGCTGCCGGGGTAAAGCTGCCTTTATCGTCCACCTTACCTTCCACAATGCGGTAAATATAGTTATTATCCGCACTGCCGCCAACCGGGTACTGATCCAGGTTGTTAAAGGGATACAGCCAGCCGTTATCTGTATGGTGAACCGTAACATATTTGCTGCCTGAGGTCGGGTAGTCAACAACCTCCCATTTGGCATCCGCAGCACTGTTTTTGCGCTGGAGCTGGATGTAAATCTCGTTCGGCTGGTTCGTTGTACCAAGGGCCGTATCATTTGCATCTTTCCAGAGCTTATCGAACTCAATGTTGATCAGTTTGCGCTTGGTGTTGGTAAAGACTGCGGTAACTTCCAGATCGTTCGGATCGTTCGGATTTTTGCTCGCCACAATCTCGCCTTCCACCATGGTGTTGTCGATCACATGGACGTATTGACCATCCGGAACGGTTACGCTTTGCAGTCTGGAATCATCGGTTTTGACTTCCTCGATGGTATAGCGGGTGCCAACGGGGATGCCGGTGATGGTTCCGGTGTGTTCTGAGTTGTTCTCATCGCTCATGTTGATCTCAACATACTTTGTGATGTCCTTTTTTTCCAGACCCTCACCGCCAACATCATTAAAGGTAACTTTGAAGGTGTAGGTGCCATTAATGGTACCTTCCTCCCCCTCTGCGGCCTTCTTTTGGATTTTCAGCCCGCCGGTTTTGACGGTGTTGACGTATTTTACCTTTAGCTTTGTCAGCGTGGAGCTATTTTCGTCCGGGTCCTTATAGGAGCGGAAGACGATGGTGTCGGCGGAGGGTTTGTTTCCGGTATAGCTATTACCCGTTTGATCATCATTCGGTCTTATTTTTTCCGTTCGGCCATCATTGGGGCTGCTTCCCTCCTGCTTGTCCAGCGACTTGTTCGTGTCGGTAACTGTCACGGATTCGCTATCGCCCTTCATCGAAGTAACCGCCTGCCCGTTCTCGCACACCGTCCATGTGGTGTCGTACAGGTTTCGGTTCAGTTCCTCTTTGAGCGAAATGTAGCTGCCGCGGCGGAACTGGTCACTGAAGGTAACGGTTTCTCCATCTTCCAGAACAAAGCGTCCGTCATCGTCCACTAACTGGGTGTCGCTGTCCTTGGTGGAGGTGTACTGTGCGTTTATGGCGTTTTGCAACTGACCGCTTGTGGCGGAGCCGTAATCCGGGATTTCCTTCTGATCGGTTGTAAAGCCGGTCATCGTTTTTGGCACCGCTTTGGGAATGAAGGTAAAGTTCCTGAAATAGATGTGGCGGCTATAGTTATCGCCCACGCGGATGGTTTTGACCTTGCCGTTAAAACCGTCCTGCGCTTTCATCTTGTTCAGGTCCAGCTTTACGGTGACCCATGCGCCTGTCTTCACTTCGACCGAGCCATACGTTGCGCCGTTAATGCCTGATGTGCCAAGGCTGCCTTTTTGGACGTCATTTTCATCCAGCAGTTCCAGATACAGGTTGTTGAGGGAAAGGTCACCTCCACTATCCCCTGGATCAACGTAAACCTGGAACGTAAGGAAGCGCTCGTCTTTGATATCGATGGGGTTTTTCAGCGTCAGGATGCCATAACGTTTCTTACGCGCTGCACTGACGGGTTCCGTATCCGTATAGCGTGCGTACCAGTGAAGGACCTTTTCGCCTTCAGGCCCGGAACCTTGCTCGGGGTTTGTATCCAACTTGAAAATGTACTCACCTTCGGTTGAATTGGTTGCGGGTTTAATCTCGTCACAATCCGCAGTCAAATTCACCTCTTTGGTACCGCTTGTATCCGAGCCTGCGGCCTCTTTTTCTCCATAATGGGTTGCCTGGTTCTGGATGGTGAAGTTGAAGATTTTCTGGTCTTTAAAGCAATTTTTGAAGTCCGGATCAACCTTGTTCAGATCGACCTCTTTTTGAACCTGCAGCTCGTTATTATCCGGGAAGTTGAACGCCACCGCCATGTTGGATTCCCACATACCACGTTCCATGTAGTACATGGTAAGGGTGTGCTTGCCGGTGGAAAGATTAGGGATGGAGACACTTGCGTTTTTATAATACTTTTCGGTTGTTCCTAAGTAAGTAATGCTTGTCTCCGTTTCATGCTTGTTTTCATCACAATCTTCAGCGCCATAATTATCTGTCTTGCTGTTCTTGACCCGGCTGACATAGGAAGTTACGGTGTTTTTCTTATTATCGCGCTGGTCAAATTCCAACACACCAGAAACTCTGGCATGAGCACCGCCAATATCCAGGACAAGCTGATTGTCAATGAAAACCCACACATCATCATCACCAGAGAAGTAAAAACGAATTGGAATTTCATTATTGTAGTCGTCCTTAACTGTTCCGGTACTGGTTAGGGTAAACGGAATTTCAAGTTTTGCACCGTAACCGTAATTGTACCTGACTGCGCTCTTACTGGTTGTGGTTTCATTGAACGGGAAAAAGCCGTATGGCGTTGAAACTTTATTTGGATCACTTGCACTGTCCACGTTGTGGGACGCCTCGCTCAGATATTCAGCGGTTGTCTCTCCCGTGCTATCATTACCAAGGTACAACTGATCGCTATTTGTATCTTTGCGCAGATATAGAGAAGTTTCTTTACTGTCAAACCACCAGTATTTAACACCTTTGCCTTTTTGATCTGATTCTACAAAAACTTCTTTTTGGGTAAACGGAAACTCAACATTGTGGTAAACTTCGCCAAGTTTTGCATTTTTGCTGTTTTTGCTGGTCAGGAACTCTTCATTGAAATGCGGTTCTTTCAGGGTCGTTCCATTCATCACGATGTCGCCATCGCTGTCCCTTTTGTCTGCCACAATGCCCTGGAAAGCGTAGGCATTTTTTTTCCCGTTTGCGTTTCCTCCTATATCATAGTTCGAGTTATTGGCTGCGATAAAGATATTGTAAGAACTCCATCCGTACAAATTCAATGTACTTGCAATATCCGCAAATCTTTTATCCCAATCGCTTGGCTGGAAATGGCCTGTATAAATGGGATATATAATGGGCTTTCCGGTATTTTTATCTACATAACTCTGATAGTAGTCGCTGATTGCCTGATCGAACTGGCGGAAGGGTACCCAGTGGCGCTGATTAACCGTATTATCATTATCGTAGTTATCACGGTTATTGCCGTTCAGTTCGTAATCTGTATAATAGTCATACAGCGTACTGGTAACATACTTTGTGTTTGGTTTTTCCGTAAAAGGAACGGATGCAATATCTACTACTTTAGTTTTAGTAGTGTCAGTAGTGTCAGTATTTTTCCACGTTTCGGCATCACGCAGGGTACCTTTTGGAGCCCAGTAGCCGCCACGAGTGGTACCTTTATATACTGCATCGTCATTCGTATCCGCATAGAAGCAATTTTTGCCATCTGTGGGAATCTCCAGCCACTCTGTACTTACTCCATTTCCTTTTGTCGCATTGTCATCGTTAATTTCTTCACCGGAAAAGATGATTGAACTATTTGAACTATATTCTTGGGGAATGTCAACATAATAAAGGTTTTCGTTTGTATCATCTTTTACCAGCGTGCCTTTTTCGGAGTTTCCGTTGCCTCCTTTTATCCGATAATAAATGGTCTCTGAATTATTGGCTTTTGGGATTGAATAGTTGCCGCTAGTATCACCCGTTCCTGTTGTTGGCAGCTTTGAGAAAGTAGCATCGTAATAGATACGGAAAGAGTTTTCTCTACCCCATCTTACGTTGTCTGCGCCAGTATAGATAAAGCAGTTACTTGTTTCACTGTACATAAAGGATTCTTTATCATTACCACTAACAGATTCGTTATAGAAGTTATAGAATTTGCTGGATTTTTCTTCACCGTCCTCATCCCATGTAAACTGAACATAAGAGCATGCCTGTTCTGGGATGGTAAAACTAACGAATTCTCCCTCAGGAACATTTTGAGCCGCTGCGTCACCATTAACCAATGTTAAGTTTCCACTTTTTTCATCAGGGATATAGAAATTTGCCTTTACGTTCGTTAAATTAGCTGTACTGCGGTTTTCGAACTTGATGGGTTTGTTTGCATAGTATGTATGACTCGTCAGGATGGAATCGTCTGTCCATTCACCTTTAGTTGGATCGGCATTTTTAGTTGGATCATACATTTTGTTATTGTAGAAGTTTATAGGTTTCGGTTCCTGCTCCTTTAGCGTAATCTGTGCTGTCCAACCACCATCCCTGTATAACTGGAACTGTATTTCTAGAAAGTTATCTCCTAATATATCTTTACAATTCTTAACGGCATAAATCTTATGTCCATCTTCTGTTTTCCATCCGGTCGGCTCCATTGAAAGCTGAAGCCACCACTCATCATTCTTAGAATTGCCCGGTTTTCTATCAGTTCTTACATTAAATTTAATTTCATCGGAATCTAAAACGGTCACCGTCTCATTATTACCTGGCATCGTATCCGGAACGACAAAGTAAACCGTGAATCCATCTGTCGCTTCCGGCTCACTAACTGCCTGCACGTTATCCACGCTTGTTGCGGCGTACATCTTCTGCGGCTGTTCGGTCGGTTCCGGGGTGGCGGTGGGGGTCACGGTCGGCGTGGGGGTGGCCGTTGCGGTGGCTGCCGGTTCCTGGGGCGGGGGGGGTTCTGCCGTGGGCTCCGGCGTTTCGGTCGGGGCGGGCTGCTCCGGCTCGGCGCTTTGTTCCGGTTCCGGGGTGGCGGCGTTCTGCTCCGGCGGAGCGGTATTCTCCCCGGAGGCCGTTCCCGGCTCATCCTCCAGCAGCTCTACTTCGTCAGGTGCGTCGGGCAGAAGATCCTCCTCTGCGTATACAGGCAGGGCCATTGCCATAACCAGGCAAGCGGTGACAAGCAGCGCTGTCAGCCGGCGCGCCCAACCTGTTGTGTTTTTCCCTGTTCTATTCAATCTGCTCACCCGTCTTTCGCGCTGGCTTGATGGAAGCACATTGTTCCACAGGGGATCCCTGTGAAACAGTAAAAGAAGCCAGCTTCTTTTACTTGCGCAACCGTTGCCATGTTGTTTTCAAAAAAAACCGCATCGAGTCTTCTCATTGCGCATTTACTTTTTATTTTCTTAATATAGCACCTTTACACCAGAAAGACAATACAATCCACGCAAATTCCTGTTTTCAGCACTTTTACTGATTGCGCTTTCCTCCAATTATACAATGTATTCAAAGCCTTTGTATAATTTATTCCTGATTTTCTTTTTGGCAGCGGTCCCTTTTATATACTTTGACCGCGCGTTTATGATCCTCTGCGCACACAGAGCGCAACTTTGCAGCAAAATTCACCTTTTTTGCTACATTTCCCTGTTTTTGCGCAATTATTTGTTTCGCATGCGCCTGTTTGTGGCGGGGCCTGGCGGCTGGGTGGGCGCCTTGTGGGAGGGATGGCAGGTTTGCGGCGCACGGTTCCCGCTTTTTTGCGGCGCGATGGGTACACCGCGCCCCTGCAAACGGTTTGCGGTGTTTGCGGCGGCGGGTGTGTGTGTGGTGGATTGCACGCCCACCAACGGGACGCCGTTCTCCCTTTACAACGGGGTGCGGGTTTGCTGCAGATATGCCATTCGCTTTTTTGTCCCCCTTGCCCTGCCCCTGATTCCCGGTTCCCCCTTGCCGATTTCTATTTGCGCCAGCTCCTGAGGTGCATCTGAGAGCAACGAAAATAGCGGATCTTTCGCAAGCACAAAATCCGGCTGCGTTTACTGAAACAGACGAGCTTTTTGACGTTTCAGACAGGACTAAGGTGTATCTGAAAAGTCGAAAATTTAGTCTATTTCTACAAACACAGCGGGATTTTGCGTTAAAGCGCCTTGGAATCCACAAAGGATTCCTGCGGCTCTCTGCCTTAAATCCTGCTTGTGTTTGCGAAATATCCGTCATTTTCTTTGTTTTCAGATACACCTCCAGCTCCCAGCTTTCAATCTATCCTGTGTAAACTGCAACCCCACACGCGCCATTCTGTGCGGCACTTACCTTATAATATATGGGTGCTGCCCTGTGTAAATTTGCAACTGATCTATTTGAAGCAGCTGTGAGCTGTTGCAATTTTGCACAGGGTATTGCCCGCATTCTGTGCCGAACATTCCCGAAACGTGTTGGAAAAGCGCACAGGATTGCCTTGTTTCCCTATGCCGCTTACCGTTGGAAAAACGCACAGGTTACCCCCGGAACAGTTGCATTTTACACAGGGTATTCCCGCTCCCCTGCCCCGCCGTGACCGCGTACCTGTTGGAAAACCACACAGGATAGGCCCGTTCCCCGTGTTGCAATTTACACAGGTTTGGCTGTTTTTGGCTTATTTGCAACTTTACGCAGGTTGCTTTCCGCACAGGAAAATGGTGGTGGAATGCACAGGCTGCAGTTGGTTGAACACACAGGTTTGCGTTGTTAAATTACACAGGCTCTACCTATTACTAATATAGAACTAAACATCTAAGCCATAATAACAACCAGAGGTAAGCCGGGAGATGGGGGAGAACGGGAAAAAATTGGTGTTGCCATTCCATCAGGTTACAGAACCCTGAAACAGCAGGACAGAAAAGCACAATAAAACCCTGTGTAACCTGCACCCGGGCTGCAACCCCCACAGGATATATGGCAAACCACAACGCGGGTGTTGCATTTTGCACAGGGTAATGACGGTGAAACCCTGTGTAAATTTGCAATTCTTGCGCTGGACAACAGGATGTGCTATAATGTTTAGCATGATGTGCGTGACCACCCGGGATACAGCAACCGATATAGGAGGCCCCTGCTTATGGCGGCAAGTAAACAGAAAAAAGATGATCCGTTTGTCGTTACGTTTGAAGAACGCGGGGACCAGACCATCGTTCGCAAATCCAATGACCTTGTACAGATGACGCGCAACAACCTGACGCTGAGCCAGCAGCGCCTGATGCTGCATATTTTTTCGATGATTAAGCCGGAGGATACGGACCTGCCTTCTTATGAGCTGAGCATTTATGATTTTATCAAGATGACCGGCATGGACCCGCACAGCGGGGCGCTGTACAAGCAGGTGCGCAAAAATATTGAGGAGCTGGCCAACGCGCCCATCCAGTGGATCAAGAATAACGGAACTTCCACAGTGGAAACATTCCGCTGGATTGATAAAGTGCGCATTGATGAGGGCCGCGCGCGCATGACCATCACGCTGGATCCGGTGCTGAAACCGCACCTGGTGCAGCTGAAAACCCTGTATACCACCATGGATGTGACCTACACCATGCTGATGCGGTCCACCTATTCCATCCGCATTTACGAGCTGTGCAAGAGCTACCAGAGCCTGTACCTGAAAAAGAAAGCGGCCGGGGAACCGCTGGTATGGAACTTGAGCATGCTGTATGAACAGCTTTCGTATACGGCCAACCGATGGTCGGATTTCCGCCGCCTGGCACTGGAAAAGGCAAAGGCGGAAATTAACGAAAAGACGGATATTATTTTTAATTACGATGTGTACGAAAAAAAAGGGCAGAAGGTTCTTTCGCTGGTGGTAACGATTGACCCGGTGGATGATGCCGCCGCACAGGCCAACCTGGACAGCATCAACAGCACGGTGCGCAAAAAGAGCAAAAAGAAGGGCCGCCCCACCGTGGCGATTGAGGATTCGCTGCTGGATGACCCCAGCGTGATCACCTTTGATTATGTTTCGGCACCGGAAACAACGATCCCCTATTCCTTTGGACGCCACCGCACCGAGCTGCGGGAGGAAATTGTTGTGAAAGCGCGCATGGATCAGCTGCGCGCGGAGATTACGCCCGAAGAGCTGCACGCGGTGGAAGTGATCATTGATGTGTTGGCAGATGCCTGCTGCACCATCCAGGCAGGCGATGGCGAGCAGGACGGCGGCAACAAAACGGTGTTTGGGAAGATGAATGCCATCATCCTGGATTGCGGCGGGCTGACCAGTTGGCTGGCCGGTGTGGCACCCCGCTATGCACAGGAGATCATTCCCCGGTCGCAGACGATGCGCAGCCCGGCGCGGTACCTGAACAAGGTGCTGCGCGAGGATATGGATAACTATCGCATTTATATTTTCCGCAAGGCAAAGCCGGCAGCAGAACCCAAAGAGGAGCTGTTGGAAGCGGAGTACCATGTGATGGACGAGCCGGTGCAGCAAACGATGCCGGAGCCGGAACCGCCCAAGGTAGAGCTGATTCCCGAAACGATTGTAAAACGGCAGGATATGCGAAAAGAGTTTGCAAAGTTTGTAGATGATGGATACCTGGAAAAGACGTTGACGAGCGGCCAGCGCGGCGCTTACCACGAAATTTACCGCCACCTGGCAGCGCGGTGCGTGCCATCGCCTTCCAGCCTGCGCAATGGGCTGAAAGACGAAATGCGGCTGCATTACCTGGCCTGCATGAATGAAGTGATTGAAAAGTATGGCAGCCTGACCCCGTTGATGGAAGCCATGGCGCATGAACTGGACTTTGATGTGTTCTGGGCAAAGGCCGCCAAGGACCCCAACGTGAATAACCCGATGGGGCTGTTCTACCACATTATTGAAGAACGCGCGCTGAACCCGATCGGCACCATAATGAACGACCAGGCACAACGGCAGAAGGTTGCCGCCAAGGAAAAAGGTGAAAAAGATAAGTGGCACAACGAAAGCTGGATGGATGCTTTTGAGGAAGATATCCCGGATGACAGCGAAGAGTAATTGAGATGAAGCAGAGCGGAACATCCGGGAGCGCTATTATAATAAGGTAAGCAGCGGCTGGCAGATTGCTGGCCGCTGCTTTTTTGATTTCAGATAGACCTTGGGATAATAGGTGAGAATGAAGGTACGTGAGCGGGAGTGCCTGGATGAAGTGAAGAAGGATGGGAAGGAAAAACGGCAGAGAAAAAGCGTGAACAGCAACGAAGAGATGCCTGCATAATATTCGTCAAAATATCCGTTGACACACGCGAAGCATATGATATAATAGAAGCTATAACAGCAACGAAGAGATGCCGCACGGCATGGGGTACCCGTTTTTGCAACCCGCGGTATTGCCTTAGATTAAGATGCCAGCGTGCGGTACCGCCAAAAGAACCGAACAAAAGGCAAAGATTAACCGACAGCAACGAAGAGATGCCTACACAAAGGCGCTCGCAAGGAGGAAAACAATGGGATATTGTATCTCAGTCTGCATTGAAAAAGGCGGCGTGGGAAAAACCGTTACCGTCTGCAACCTGGCGGCGCTGATGGCGCAGGACGGCAAGCGGGTGCTTGTGGTGGATATGGATGCCCAGGGCAACTGTACCTATACCCTGACGGGCGCCCGTGTAACCGATAATACTTTTGACCGCGCTGGCGTGTATGATATGTTCCGTGCCTATGGCATCAGCGGCACGCAGAACTATATTTCCCGCACGCAGTTTGATAATATTGATATAATTCCGGCAAATGGCAACACCCCAATGGCGGCCAAGCAGCTGCAAATCCTGGAACAGTCCGAAAGCACCAGTATCAATATGTTTTTGGCCATGTGCCTGGCACAGGTTGCCGGCGAATACGACTATATTTTGATCGATACCCCGCCGTCCCGCGATGTAATGGTGACCAACGCCCTGATGGCCAGTGACTTTGTGCTGATCCCCTGCGTGTGCGATGACTACAGCCGTGACAGTGTGTACCGCACTGTGGCCATGTGCCAGCAGTTGGAGCACGATGAGGGCGAAAAAATTGATGTTTTGGGCATTATCCTGACTATGGTGGAAAAAACTGCCCTGACCGAAGTGATCCGCAATGAACTGCGGGAAAGCCAGCTGGGCAGCAAGCTGTTTGCTGCCGAAATCCGTAAGGGACAGGCTGTAAAGGATAGCACCCGCCTTGGTGCGCCGGTTGTGCTATGTGCACGCAGCAGCAACCCGGCAAAGGATTATGCAAAGGTGTATGCCGAGCTGAAAACGCGCGTTGAACAGGAGGCAGAGTGATGGCAAGCAAACTGGACCGACTGCAGAAGAAAGGCTTTAAAGTAAACGAAGCAGCGTTAAGTAAGATCGCGCGCGGCGACCAGGAGCCGGGCGGTGAATACAGCGAGATCAATATCAATGATATTGAAGAAAACCCGGATAATGCCCTTTACCGTGAGCTGGATACCGAGGAAGATATTGCGCTGCTGGCCGATGATATCCGCCGCGCGGGGCTGCTGCACAACCTAGTTGTGTTCCCTAAGACCGGTGTTGGCGGAAAATATGTGCTGCTTTCCGGCGAGCGCCGCCTGCGTGCGCTGCGCCTGTTGGTGGAGCAGGATAAACGCGAGCAGGAAGAAAAGCAGCTGCCCAACCGCATGAGTGAATGGCAGAAAGTGCAGTGCAAAGTGGTGCGCAACTTGACGGAAAACGAAAAAGTTGTGTATATTGACAGCGCAAACCTGCAAGTGCGCGGCGGCATCAGCAATGAACGTGTGATGCGCCAGGCGGCGGCGCGTTTTGTGGAAAACCTGCAGAAAGCACCGTATAACCTGAGCGCAGCGGAAGCGAAAAAAGCGCTGAAAGAGGTCAGCCCGCTGAATTCCCGCACGATTGATAAGGCGCTTTCGATTCAGAATGATCTCAACCCTGATCTGCGCCGCTTGCTGGATGAGGAATTCCTGAACCGAGCCGAGTGCGAAACCTATCTCCGCTTGACCCTGGAAGAACAGGCCCGTGCAGCCGCAATGTTTTTGAAAATCGCAGCCCTTGACCCACGCAGCCATGAGCGCCGCGCCATTAAGGACGCATTGACCACCGCCATGTTGGATGTAGCAGTGGAACGCCGCAGTATGCAGGAGCGCGAGAGCGTATTTGCAGCAGCGTTGCAAAATGCACAGGATGCAATCGGTCAGGCCAAGACGCAGGAAAACAAGGCGGCGGCAGTAGATAAAGACCACAACTTTATTTCGGCCAAGCTGCCTACCACGGCCCGCAAACTGCGTAAAATTGCAGCGGCAAAAAATATTGAAGCTAAGATCCGCAGTTATACGGCAGAGGACCGCAAAGCAATGTCGGATCAGATGCAGGAGCTGATTGCGGCAGCGCAGGAGCTGAAAGCACTGATTGATGCTGTGGAATAATCCAGATCCACGAAAGCAGCAAACAACAAAAATCCATGCAAATAGGAATACAGGAATCCACGATATGAAACAGCGAATTGTCATCCGGCTGCACCTGGCTGTGCGGGCAGTGCTGCAAAGCGAAGCGGACTGGCGCGGCACGCGGCTGGGCACCCTGACATCGGAGCTGATCCATGAACAGGCTGCGAAAGCGCGCCTGTGCGGGGTGCAGAATTACGAGTTGAACCCCGTCAGCAGCCGCTATGTTCCCGTTACAAACGGGACAAAATATAAGCAGACATCTGGCCTGGAGCAGATCTCCATCTATCTGAACGATGAGGATATGCAAACCCTGAAAGAGCTGGCACTGGCCAACGATAGTGTGCGTGTGATCAACGGCAGGCAGGCAATCACCTACCGATATGTTGTTCCCGGAATGCTGCTGAACGACCCGGTGTTTACGGGGCTGACAGAGCAGAACAGCACGGCAAGGTAAGCACTTCAAAATCTTGAATAAATCAAAGGCGGCGCCGCGTTTTTTGAAAGACGCGGTGCCGTTTTGTATGCAAAGCAGCCTGAAAATACTACAAAACATAAACCTGTGCGAAATTACAACAAAACGGATAGAAGGTGAGAATAGGAAAAAAGGAGAAATATGTTGGAATTTTACACAGGTTTACAGAGCAAAATATGAGGAAAAGCGCGATGCAGCGTTTGCAAAATAAAGCGGATTTTGGGTGAATCAGGTGCGGGGAACCAAAAAAGAGGGGAAACCTGTGTAAATGGCAACAATCTGCAGGGTGAATTACCTTTTTATAATACGACAGGGATAGTAATACCCTGTGTAAAGATGCAACACTGTACGCTGCGAAAGGGAAGAGTTGCAATTTTACACAGGGTATTGGTTATTCTGGCAGGCGGAGTAGAAGGAAAACACTAAAGGCAATACCGCATAATTCTAAGTGCCGATACGGCGAGCGAGGTACGGCAGATG
>ERZ779889.1889-NODE-1889-length-18880-cov-3.526003_pt1 | contig 18880 bp, 18 predicted proteins | sample MGYA00511030_ERZ779889 | MGnify/ENA primary metagenome ERZ779889 (study PRJEB29588, sample SAMEA2160616) | human gut metagenome | biome: human gut; feature: human-associated habitat; material: faeces | place: Denmark | collected 2008/2010 ...
AAATATATGTTAATTATGGAACAGAAAAATTATGTAGCCTATTTACGACAATCCACGACAAAACAGGAAATGTCTGGATTGGGAGTAGAGGCACAAAGAGAAATAATACAGAATTACCTGAAGAATAGAAAACCAATCTCTGAGTATATTGAAACAGAGAGTGGTCGTAAATCCAACAGACCCAAACTTACAGAAGCTTTGGAATTATGTAAAAAAACAAAGTCCATCCTGATTGTAGCCAAACTTGATAGATTAAGCAGGAATGTGGCTTTTACCAGTAAACTATTGGAAAGTGATGTCGAGATTGTCTTCTGTGATTTTCCGGAAGCTAATAAGCTGGTTCTTCATATTATCAGTAGTATAGCAGAGTATGAAGCAGGATTAATCAGCCAGAGGACAAGACAATCCCTGAAAGCTAAGAAAGCAAGGGGTTATAAACTTGGTAAATCAGAGAACTTGCTGAACAGACTGGATCAAGCGGTAAAGAATAGCAATAAGACCAATCATCAGAAAGCCCTTGACAATTCTAACAACAAGAGAGCGATAGCCTTACTTAAAAGCTTGGTAAAAGAAGACAAAAGCTTATCGGAAATGGCTAGGATCTTGAATAGTGAAGGATTTGTAACAGCTTTGGGAAGTCAGTTCAGAGCTTCACAGGTCAGTATATTATTGAAAAGGTATAACTTAAAATGAATTTGATTATGGAACCACAGTATGTATTGATTTTAGACTTTTGTGTCGGCTGCTTGAATATCATAAAGCTGACAGATGAAGAATTGAGAGAATCAAAGAATTATGAGGACTTTGAGGATTTTCTCTCAACCATTGAAGAGAAATACGGATTCAGATTGAATAACTGTAATTGGATGGTTACTGAAAACTTGGACATCTACTGTTATCAAAACGGAAAGGAGGTTGATTATGCCGAACTGGTGTGATACTACTTATAAATGCGTGGGTGAACCGAAAGAGGTAAAATCGCTCTATAAGATCCTGAAGTATATCGACAAGCGGAAAACCACTATTATAGAGAACGGATTCGGAAAATGGTGGCTTGGGAATCTGGTTCATAAACTGGATGGAGACTGGAATGAACTCAGATGTCGTGGTGAGATTACAGGCTATGGATTGGACGGGAATATACTTACTATCTATCAATCAACGGCATGGTGTGAACAAGAAGGTGTGAGAGAACAGATAGAGAGAACTTTTCCGGGAATTAAAGTATATTATCGTGAAGAGGAACCGGGATGTGGAGTCTATTATACCAATGATTCAAGTGGGGATTATTTTCCTGAACAGTACTATCTTGATTCTTACAACGATGATTCGGAGTATTTCAGAACTGTCGAGGAAGCGGCAGGTTATGTTTCCGGGATTATAGGGAAAGATGTAGAACCGGACAAAAACTCTATTGGAGAAGCGCTGGAAGAATATATGGATCAACAGGATGATAAAGATATTTGGTATTCTTTCCATGAATTTACTATAGTAGAGTAGGATTAAATAAAGGGAAACTGAGGTAATACTTGGTTTCTCTTATTTTTCTTTCTTCTTCATAACCCAAATTCCCAATAGAAAAGGTTATCAGGTGTAAGGGCTAGTCGGAGACAAGAGTATGGAACGTAGTGGAATGTAATACATAACTTTCTTTAGAAAGATAGAGGTGTTATAAAAAAGTCTGCAAATGAGGTACAAAGGCTTAAAGAGTAGTGATCATTGAAGTTTTTCTATAACATCCATCCTTCGGTTATGTACTATACTCATACTTCGTATAGGCTTCTATTTCCGATTAACCGATACAAGAATATTAAATAGAGAGAAGCATAGTATAAGAGTAAAAGTATCAATTCTATTGTGCTAAAAGTTAACCATTCAATGATATTTTCTTAATTTTACCGTCTCTGAAAGTGTTGTTTGCCTTATTATTGAAGAAATAAATACTCAGAACAAGAGCGTTACATTTAAACAAAAGTACTATCTTTGCATTGTTCAGCTAGAGAAATGGCTGAACTTAACATAGAAAGCGTTTTTTGCTTTATCCTGAAAACGAAATCGCCAATTTCAAAAGTAGAAGGATAGAGAAATGTAACGCTCATTCTGTTTTGTATATGTACTCAGTATAGCCCATGCTGTATCTGATTCTACATATCATTACGGCATGGGTATTTGTTTCTTCATATTCATTTCTACTGGGTGTTTGGCGATACCTGTTTTCGATGAATAGCAGAACAAGTTCCATGCCTTTCTTGTATAGTTAAATTGCTGACTTCGGGAACTTATAAGCGTATAAGGAGAATATCATTATGAAAAATTGGCAAGAAATTAAAGCAGCTATTAACAATGCACTCTCTAATTATAATCATACTGTTCATTACGTCCCACCGACTAAAGGACGATGCTCCTATTTTGAAATAGAGATAACTGAGGAAGACTTTGATATGGATGATATATTAAATGACCTAAACAATGTCATGGATCAATATCAATTATCCGCAGATATACAAGGTTCTGATAAAACCTTAGATTTAAGTGCACATTGGGATTTAAAAAAACGATGAACATATATCATGAAAACTCTAATATTCATATCGGTAGTTTTAACTTGTATGTCTATAGCAATTACCATATTAAAGAAGCGTTTTTTAATGAATTAAATTTTTCCACAATAAAACTAATTAGTTTATGAAAACAAAATCTTTATTCTTTATTGGAATGATACTATCATTCTTGTTATCAGCTTGTAGTAAAAACACTGTAGAAAGAGAAAGTATCACCCATTTTGCTTATCAAGAAACAGAAAATGGTAAATGGGGAATTATGAGTGTAGAGGGAAAAGTTATAGTAGAACCTATATATCAAGGTATGCCTACACCTGTAACTGATGATATGTTTTTTGTACTTACACAAGATGGGACTTATGAATTATATAACATAAATGAACCTGAAAATGTTATAAACGCAAATTACATAGGAATTACAAATTTCTCAGAAGGAAAAGCTTTTGTAACTAGACAAGGAGAAGGCATATCTTGTATTAATAAACAAGGGGATATATTATTTCAGTTGCCTCAAAACATAAAGACTGCTACAATATTCACGGCAGGAATGGCACGGGTTACAAAAAATGAGAATCAAGAATTTAAAGCTGGATATATTGATGAAAAAGGTAAAATGAAAACATCTTTTTCATATTCATTAGCATCTCAATTTATAAATGACTATGCAATAGTGATGGAAATAGGAGATAATGCGAATGTTTATATTTTAGATCATAAATTAAACAAAGTAGCTAAAATTAATGCAGATAATGAAGAAGAAACTATTGATGTAATATTAGGAAATATTTCATTGTGGTTTAATGAAATAAATGAGAAAGCAATACCTTATGTCGCAAACGAAGGTGAATTCGGATTAAAAAAAATGAATGGAGAAACTATATTGACTACAAATCCAAAATATAAAGCTATTACTAATCAAAATGGATACTACATTTTCCAAACAGAAAAAGGATGTGGTATTATGGATAATCTCGGAAAAATATTAGTAGAAGATAAATATGCAATGATTGGTTCATGCAATATCAATAATAGTAAAACATTTGTTGCTTCTATGGATGGTAAATGGGGAATTGTATCAATAGATGGGAAGCAAATTTCTCCTTTTAATTATGATGCTATTGTAGGTATTGAAAATAGTTCTAACTATTTGGCAGTGAAAAACAATACAGTTTTTCTACTAACTAGTACAGGAAAAACTAAAAGACAGTTTTACAATATAAGTTTAGAAGTGAATTCAAGTATCAAGAGTAGTATATAAGAAACTATCAGAGTTACATGATAATATCTTTGATTTGCATCATAATAGGAATTATCATCTTCTACAAGGTGATAGTTCCTCTCATTCATAATCAATACAATCCATATACTGAAAAAAGAATAACAAAAGGTTTGTTATCAATGTCTTTCTGGCAAATTCTTTTCGGTATTTTAGTATGTGCTTATGCGTTTGACTTGGAGCCAGTATATAAGCAAACGGATGCTGATGTACATTCATTTGTTCAGGAATATTCAGAAATAGGAGAACTAATCAACGAATATACAGGCATCAATACCAGTTCCAATTTTAATTACTTAATGAGTGAAACTGATAATCTCCATACCTATGCTATTATATTTGTGATAATAACTGTGGGGTTATCTTTAGTAACTGCAATAGGTAGTATAGGAAGAAAATTAGATAGGCGTATTATTGAAGGGTTGGCTATTTTCAATACATTTACTTGTTGTTGGATAACTAAATCAAGTACAGATCTATATGAATTGATAGTTCGTGACGGAGTTACATTACAGACGATAGCTTGGATAGGAAGATTGTTAGGTACGGATATTTATTCTACACTGGATCTAATAATAAGAAGTGTCTGGATTTTACCTTTAATACTTATCATTAAGCATTTCTATTATCACAAGACACTGAATGAATATTATGCTTTGTCTATATTGCAATCAGAGCCAATCAGACAGCAAGAAGGAAATAGCATACAGGCAAGAGAATCAATAATAGAAGAAGATATTGATAAAAATAATTCAAAATCGGAAGTACAGTCACAGCCTAAACTCACAAAGATAGAAAATACCAAGCAACAATCTAAACCAGTTTGTATTTGGCTTATCATCGGAGCTATTGTAATTATTCTTATTACTGTAATTGTAGTATGGAAATGCACTAAAGATGAAGATGTGATACCTGTAGCCCAATATGAGGAAATAAATAGTACTACAGGTGCTACCCAGCAGAAGAATACGAATATCAATGCTTCTAAAGAAAATAAAACTAATCAATTTGAGTACATCAAAGATGAAAGAGGTAATTATAAAGTAGATATAGAATGGCCGCTTTCTTTAACAGGAGTTGATGATATTAGGAAAATACAAAGAATCATCATACAACAAGCTTTCTTTGATGAAAATGATAACGATATAAAGAATTGTGTAGAGAATTATTTTAAAGAAGGACAAGAAGGTAAATCATTAGGAGAGGGTGAGACGGCAGGTGAAGTTGTAGTGAAATTCCAACAGCGGTTTAACAGTCTTTATATATTCAAAGTTCATATATATGCGGATTTAGGCGGTGGTACAGGAGCTTCTATCGTATATCAAGATAAATATATCTATTTTGATAACAATACAGAAAGGTCATTAAGTATCAATGATATGTTTACAGATCTTCCTAGAACGTTAGCTTTAGTCAATGAGCATATTTCATTAGATGAATATGTTAAGAAAACAGAAGAACTTCCCAACAACTTCATCATTTCGGCTTCTGGTATCACATTCATATTCCCTAAATATAGCATTGGGTATGGGGCTCAAGGTGAAGTAGAGATTGCTTTGAACTATGATGAGCTGGAAAGTGTACTGTCAGAAACTTTTAAAAGAGCTATAGGAAGATAACACATGAAATATTAATCTTAAAATAAATTACAATGAATAGAATTTTATTTTTATTGCCATTGATACTCACATTGCTTGTATCTGGAATAGTTGAAGCTAAGAAAAAGATATATTCTAATGGTAATATTTATGAGGGTGAATGGAAAAAAGGGGTACCTAATGGACTGGGTAAGATGATTTATGCTAATGGAAATATCTATGAGGGTAATTGGATTTCTGGCATAATAGAAGGCAAGGGTAAAATGACTTATGCCAATGGCGATATTTATGAAGGTACATGGAAAATGAGCACTCCTAACGGATTTGGTAAAATGACTCATAAAAATGGAGATTGGTATGAAGGTGAATGGTATAATGGTAGATTCTATAATGGATCTTGTAAAGGTTATGTAACAGATTCATTATGGTGTGAAGGTAATTTGCAAAATGGAAAAATTATAGATGGGAAATGTAAAGGATATATGAATGAAAACTATTATGATGGACAATGGAAAGATGGAGCCTTTATCGGAAATTGCAAATTAAAATCTGTAAATAAAGATATAGTTTCATTTGAAGGAACTATCTCAGCAGATACAATCATGCATGGATGTACTATCTACTCCGATGGTAGTAAATTTAATGGCACATTGAAAAACTATAAAAAAAATAAACAAGGAAATTTGTCTTTAAATAATATAACAGTATATGGAAATTGGAATTATGATACACTAATATCAGGTTGGGGTACTATTAAATTCGTTTCAAATGGAGAAAATATTTCTTTTACCATAAATAAAACTGAAAATAGTTATGATGTACAGATGAGAAATAGATTTGGTAGGCTATTAAATGAAACATCACCAACTTCCTCTATAACCATAAATGAATTATTTAAACGACTTAATAATGTTAGCCAAAAATTATTATCACAAACTTTGGAAGACGAAAAAAGGGCAATGGGACAGCAACGTCAAGAGTACATTGCTCAAAAAACAAATAGCTTTAATATACATAATTATATGTGGAGTGTTTCTGATATAAACAGGCTTAAGCAACAAAATATAGCAAAATTCAATCAAACACTAAAAGGTGAGAAAGTATTGTTATATGGTACTATCACAGATTTCTTTACCGGAGAAGGGGATAATACCGCAGCAGCATATTGGTCTAATGGACTTCTTCCAAGTACATATACACAATATTTCATAGAACTGCAAGGAGGAATTATCGTTCAAGCACATAGCTACGAAATAGAAAAACTCAATAGAGGTGAAACTATATATGTCATTGCAGATCTTAGAAAAAATGATTATCACGGTTATGTATTTGATGCAAGAAACGAAATTTTAACCATCAGTCTACCTGAAATGAAAAAGAAACTTTGTGAACCTTTAGGAGATGGAGTACAACCGGATTTTGAATATGAAATCATGAAGTTGGTAAAGAATATATATCGCTAATAAATAATCACTCTAAAATAGTAACGCACTAGGACATAAATCTTAGTGCGTTTCTTTTTTCTCCTTATCTCCAAATCGCTTTTTCGCCATTCTCACCAGCTCAGATCCTAATATTTGAAGTATAAAATATATAACCCTTATGTTTACAGATTTTATAAATAGAATATTAGGAGCTGAATTAAGAACTGCAACTTCTAATCGCTTGGAAAATGCTGCTCCAAGTGTTACCGTAAAAAAAGACAGCAAACTAATCCCTGAAAAATATAAGAAGGACGTTGAAGCACTCCGGGGTAAATATGGAGGTGCTTTTAAAACTGGACTCTGCATTGAACTAACTCTCCAAGAAGCCTTATCAATTATGCCGAGAGAAAGGAGAAGAATTGATGCTTATTCCGGTCTTATTTCTTTTTTACAGAAGGAATTGAATATAACACTAAACCTAAAATCCCAAAAAACGAGAAAACTATGAAGAATTATTTTATTGCAAACGGTGAAGTCTTAAACACCGACATGAGCATTGAAGATATTGAAATGCAAGTACAAAATAGTCTTGATGAAACCACTTCCGGGATGGCTATTTTCAAAATCAAAAGTATCAGTGAGAAAGAAGTAAGAATGGTCTTTTTCCGAGATTTTATGCAGGATCCAAATGAACCGATAATTTTTGATACTGATATGTCTCTAATCACCGGATTAGACATTACTGCTTTTCAACCTTTATCTATTGGTGGATATCCGTTACTTTTTCCATTGAATTTTGCTGGTAAGAACTTTTATACAGACATCACAGCCTTTATTCGATTCTATAAATATACCTTGCTTATAGAAGAGCAGAAAGTGGAATATATAGGTATTAGGACGTACTCGGACAGGATTTTAATGCAGATAATATTCTAACCTTATGAATGTCTTAGTAACTTGTGAAGAAAGTCAGACTGTTTGTTTGGCTTTCAGAAAATTAGGTCATAACGCTTTCAGTTGTGACCTTCAGGAGTGTAGCGGTGGATATCCGGAGTATCATTTTAAAGGAGATATGTTCGATGTGATAGCTAATCGTGGTGGAACTCTGGAAAACGGAACCAAATGTTTTCTTGATGCCAACTGGGATTTGGTTGTAGCTCATCCACCTTGTACATTCTTGGCTGTTTCAGGAGCGAGGTGGTATTATCACACGGATGATAAGAACCTACCGATAGACCGGAGAAGACCACATCCGAAGTTCCCCGACAGAGCCAGAGACCGTGAAGAGGCAGTCAGTTTTTTCATGGATGTTTCAAAGATAGGAGTGGATAAACTGGCTATAGAGAATCCGGTCGGCATTATGAGTACAAGATGGAGAAAGCCTGACCAGATAATAGAGCCTTGGATGTTCGGTCATGAAGCAAGTAAGAAAACTTGTTTGTGGCTAAAAAACTTACCTCTCCTGACACCTACAAATATAGTCAGCAAAGGAGAGGTTTATATAGCAAAGAGTGGTAATAAGTCCCCTAAATGGTTTACTGATATATTTTTCTCAGGTGTATCAGCAGAAGAAAGGAGAAAACTGAGGAGCAAGACCTTCCCTGGAATAGCAGATGCAATGGCTGTTCAATGGGGTGGAAAAATAGCAGCATAGACATAACCGATTAACTATGAAAACAATATATACAACCATCGGAGCATCCAATCATTCCGATACAATCAGAGAGGAATATGATTTTTATGCGACATTTCCTGAAGCCATAGACAGGTTGTTTGAAGTGGAAACATTTTCAGATACTATATGGGAACCTGCCTGTGGAATGGGACACTTATCTGAAAGGATGATAAAGCTGGGTAAAACTGTCTATTCCACTGACCTGATAAATCGGGGCTATGGTACGGGCGGCATCGACTTTCTGAAAGCTACTGAAAATACTCATGGAGATATTATCACCAATCCACCTTATAAAATAGCCCTGGAGTTTATAGAGAAAGCCTTGAACATATCGGGTGAAGGAACAAAGATAGCCATGTTCCTGAAACTTACATTCTTGGAAGGGAAAAAACGTAAACCATTCTTTCAGACCAATCCACCGTTGAAAATCCACATCTTTTCTTCCCGCGCTGTTGTAGCCAAAGGTGGAGATTTTACAGCAGCTCAGACAAATGGAAATGCAATCGCCTATGCCTGGTTTGTCTGGGAAAAGGGATATAAGGGAGATACTGTAGTGGACTGGATAAATTGAAAAAATAAGGGAGACCGAACTATACTACGTTCAGTCTCCTTTTGTTTTTAAGTCAATCCCTAAATGCAGATTCCAACGCTTTGCATTAGATTTGACCTCTACCTTTGTAATTTCCTAAGTTCAGCTATCAATGCTTGTACTTCATTTCTAGCTGGTTCAGGAAGAGTAATATCTCACAATGAGTTTTTACCGATATTGACCTGAATCGGAGAACGCATCTTGATAAGATCCACCATTTCTGTCAGATTGAATTTTGTCAAAGGCTCACAGGTTACATAGGTTCGCATTCCAAGTTCAGCCAATCCCTGCATAGCCTGAGCGCAATCCTAAGTTTTGGGAGCGTTCTTTACGATATCTGGTTAGAAGATGTCTGTTTCAATAGTGATACACAGAATAGACTTTTTCATAACAGGATAGCCTTTGATTTCCAGAAAATGTTTGGGATATTCAGACCGAAAAGGTACTTGTTGTCAAACTTGTCGCAATAATCAAGTATCTGAATAATCCATTCCGAAGGTATATCAACAGTTCAAGTATCTTTCCACTACTTACGGGAATAACTATACAAACTTCTTTTTAAGCTCCTACCAATCCCATAAGTTGATCAATATCATTAACAAAAGTCAGACTTTTTACAACTCGTCCATTACCGCCCAGCGCCTTATATTTTTCATATATCTGTGCTTTTGCAATATTAATTTTCCCCTCTGTAATTCGCTTTATATCAAATGCTACAATATCTTCAGTTGTTATATTACTTTTTCCAATCTCTTTGGCAACAACTCCATAAAGTAAATAAAATAACACATCACTTTTTTCTGCGGGGGTCCAATCTGGAGTCTTTTTTAAATTATTTTGAATCATCTTTCCTAGTTTTCCAACTTTATAATATACTTCAAGATTCCCTCCTTCCGGATATAGACGATTATATGTAGTATCGTCTGTGAGCAAAGTAGACGGTCTCGCACGTGCGAAATCTGGTTTTCGAAGCAATATACTTATAAGACATTGAGCTAGAAACGAAACACTGATTATTTCAGTAGCTTTTTTCCTTTGATTTTTATAATAATTTTTTCTTCTATCATAATATAAACCTCTTGCCTTACAATACATCTCAATTTGGAGATGAATTGCATCTGTTACTCTAAGAGAAGATTTAGGAATATTTGTTTGATTATTAGTTGCGAAAATAATATCGTCACGAATTTCTTCGGACGTTGGAACAATGAATCTTACAAGAACATTCCTTTTATCATCTTGTAGCTTATCTGGATATTCGGAAAAATAGTTAAAGATTTCAGTTGAAGTTTGTAATCCATTTACAATTTCAGGATTATCAATAGATAATTTTTTATTTGTTATAAGTTTAATATTATCAGATAGAATAGTAATACCATTATTGAACCACCAAAAGTCTTCTCCTTTTTTATTCTTTAAGGTATCGGCTATACACGAATTTACAGAATTATTACCTTGATAATCCCGAACATTTGATTCAAAAATTCCCTTTCTTATATTTCCTGTTGTATCGGTTATAAATCGATAATATTCAGAAATATTTATAAGCGATATGTATTCATTTGCATTTCCCAAAGTTATAGCTTGGTCTGCCAAATTGACACAAACATTCATATCAGGTTCGCTATTATATAAATCCATTAGCTTATCAGCTCCCACAAACTGAGTTGTAGCAGAAGCAGTAGGATACATTTTTCTGACAGTATTTTGCAATTCTTCAGCCTGAGCTTTAAGATTAGGATGAACTTCTTCTCCTAATGTTATATAATAGAATTTGACTGATATTTTAGGTTGTAATGTAATCAGTTTTGTTAGAGCATCTCTAAACAGCATAAACATATCTAAAACCCCCTCACAATATCTACTTCTGTATTGTTCAATATCATTTGACATGTTCATTAAATTTTCAGTAATAGTTTTCCACTTCATTATAGAATCCTCACTGAATTTTGTTTGATATTTAGTTTGTATAATAATAAAATCCAATGAAGCCCCTCTCGGACATTTCAAGTTTTCCACTTGATCCATAGTTACAACTTCATTACCTAAAAAGAGGTATAAACTATCGCAACCACCATCGTTTCCACCGCCAACAATGCCTCTTTCAATCTCCTCATTGCTTAGTTCATAGTCTTTTAATAATTGATTCGCAGAAAAAAATTCAAAATATGAATTTTCGTTTTCATATTCAGCAGATTGTACAAACTCTTGATGCACAATTTGTTTAAGCAATATTTGATTATTAGTCATATCGTTCATTTTTTCGCAAAAATACAAATAAAGTTCAATTCATATAATATTATTAGTTGGAAATTAAAATATGAAATTGATGAATAATTGTTTTATTGAAAAAGATATACTATATTTCTTTCTTCAATAAGTATAAAAACTGGAGTTGGATTGTGATTCCCTTCTCCAGCTTTCACTCATTTCTTATCACTTAAATCCATCAGGCAGGATTAGATTCACCTTTTTCCGTATTCCATTACCATAACGATATTCTTCCAGTTGCTTCTGACATAAGGAAGATTCTGTAAAACCGGATTGAGTGATTAACCGTCTCCTTCCTTCAAGTACCCAGTTCATTATTCCGGGGAGTTCAGTGGAAATAATCTTCTCAGCCAGTCTCGGATCCACTTCCTGTTTTGGGATCTGAACGCCAAAGGGAGCAATAAGAAATCTCCTGAAATATCCGTTCGATTTGTCATTGGTCTTTGGAAGCTCATTCAAACAGAAAATCATCTTGGCATAGTCTGTCAGTGTCGCCACATCCTTATACAATAGTCTGGAACTGATAGGCTCTCCACTTGCGATACGTTTGAATATATCTCCTGAAAAAGCGTTAGGAGCAACATCAGAACAAGTATTCAATAGTTTTCCACCGAGATTTGCCCTGCTTCTGTCTCCGTTTTCACCACACATATCCGATAAGGATTCATGGGAAATATTCTCTTTGCCCAGGAGAGCTTCTATAATATCAACGAACACAGATTTTCCATTTCTTCCTGAGCCATAGAGGAAGAGACACTTTTCCAGTTTCAAAGAGGTAAAGATCCATCCTATATATTCAGCCAATACCTTCTGAGTATCCTTGTCCGGTAACACTCTATCCAGGTACTTCATAAACATCTGACACGTAGCGTTAGGAGCATAATTGTAAGGGAGAACATACCTGAAATAGTTCTGACATGAATGCTGTATCAAATTTCCGTTTTTAAGGTCAAGCGTACCATTCAGAAAATTTATCTTCTCCTTGTCCTGCTCCATAGTCACACCCATAACCGTATATGGAAACTGCTTGAACAATCCTTCTATTGTTTCCCTTTGTGAAGCTTTGATTTTATCTCCTGACATCCTTTTATAAGCATATTTAAGAAACACTTTCAGTTCAAAATCCTCAATTCTTACCCAATGCGTTCCGGTGTAACAATAGACACACTGATCCTCAAAAGTCTGGAATGGATGATTGATACCTATTGCTGTCTGTTGTATCTTATCACAAGCACCGGCAATACTTTCCTTCGTTCCCACAATACTTTTTAGAGAACTGATTATATACTGCAATAAAGGTCTGTAATTCATAATTTTCTATATTTACTACCGATTTTACCTTTGCTATTAACCCACTCATAAGCTTTCCTGATTTCACGCTTTAGTTCTGCTTCCGGAAAGTCAGGAGCTATATGTTCTTTCAAATTCACATAAGCAATGCTCTCTGATAATCCCCACTCGGCAAGTTCCCTGGCTCTTTTGAAGGTTGAATCATGTCTTCTTCCAGGGGTCATTGGGTATCTATAGAATCCACCTTCCAGGAAATTTATAATCCTACCAATCTCACCAGCGGAACAGCTTATGAATTTAGAGTTACCTGAAGAAGAAGTAGGAATAGGCTGGAAGGTAGATTTTCTGACCATCCATACCTTACTATTCTGATTTTGGTAAAGGTCAGGATCACTACAGAGAAAACATGCTCTTGATATTCCTTTGCAACTATCATCCCAGAACGGAGAGTTATAATAATCCTTCAAAGCATCAAGATATTCATTATGACTTACGTTATCAATGTTATTGGCTACACGGACGAGAACTTTATACCCTCTGCCGGAAGGAGAAAGGAATGCAGCATAGGTATATGGATCTCTAATCAGCATATTCCAGACATTAACCATTTCTTGAACAGGAATCTTGTCGAAATCAAGAACAACAAGACCTGAAGGAGTGATAAGAGCATCATTACAGAATCTTCCAAATGTTCCGGTAAAGAGACAAATTGGCAGCTTTTCTTTAAGTTCTGAATACTTTGGATGATCACTGACATAGAAAGCTCTCATCGTATCAATCTCTTTTTTCAATTTCTCCAGCCTGATAATATCCAATACCAGATTGACATCGACATGGTTAGGAGGATATTCCATAACCCTAAATCTTTTCATACCAGTCAGAGGATCAATATATTCCTCTTTGTAAGGTTTTTCTTTAAATACCGTAACTTGAATCATAATCTTATTTTTTTATTGTTAATGTTTTATCTTTCTTCTTCCCACCCTCAAAGAGAGAAAGGGGGGAAAGCGGAAAGGGGAAACTGTAAAACCTATTTTTTTACTAATTTTTGAATAGATGAAATTGAGAAAGTTATAGTAAAATAGTCTTTTCCACCCCATTTTCCCCCATTTCCCCTCTCTTTCCCCTTGAGGTAGGGAAAGAAAAGTAATCTAATCAAAAGGTGAAGTAAGAACCATAGAACTACTTAGACCTATCTTCACTCCTTTCTTGCTGTCTTCTTCCACTACATAACCTTCATCTTTCAGTTTCATCTTGAAGTTCTCTCTAGTTTCAGATCTTAGGTCATTATTCTTGCAATATTCCCGATACTTGTTGAACAGGGGAGTCAAGCCTGTTTTATTGTTATTATCAGGAACACATTGTTGGGCATTCAGAAACATTACTACCGTATCTGTATCTTCCTTGTATGCCTGTTCCAAAGTTTCAAGAGTAGGAGATTGGCTGAGTTTCTTTCCATTCCTGATAAATCTTCTCAAACCTTCGATAGCCCAAATTAGAATACCGGATAATTCAGTTTTCAGTTTTCTGGCTAAATCAGGATCAGCCTTGCTCTTGTCTATCTTCACATTGAAAGGGATAATCAATAGTCTTCTTCTGAATCCAAAAGATGTATCTGCACTGGAAGGCATTGAATTGCAGTTGAAAGCAAGGCGAGCATAGTCCTTTACGATTTCCGGTTCTTTATATAACCTTCTGGCTTCAACCGGTTCACCACTCGTCAGCTGCTTGAAGATACCATTGGCGAAAATCTTACCATTGAAATCACTGCTGTAGTTCAGCAATTTGTTCCGTATCATGGCTCTACTATATCCTTTATCGTCGCATAGGGAATTTATGTTACAAGAACAAACATTGTCTTCGCCAAGCAGAGCCATTGTAATCCAGGAAAACACACTCTTACCATTGAAGCCTGATCCTACGCAACACAATGCTTTTTCCAGTTTGATGAAAGGATTGAGACAGCAGCCGATAAACTCCTGCAATATAAGTTGAATATCCTCATCTGGAAGAACCTCATTCAGAAACCTATGGAACATGGGACACTCTGCTTTCGGGTCATACTCATAAGGAAGGACATAGAAGAAATAATCATCTGCTGAATGCTCCTGCTCCTTCACACTTCCATCGTTACCAATGACAAGAGTTGTATTAGTCAGATTGATTTTTGTGGTATTCTTATCCCTTTCCATCTGTCTGTAAAGTGAATAGCAAGCCTGTTCATAGACCCTGTTTACTATCCTTACAGTCTTTGAAGTATATTTGTCAGCCCCCATCTTCTGAAACGCCTTACCTAAAAAATGTTTCAGGTCAAGTTCGTTTATCGGTACCCAGTACACTTTATTATATAGATAGCCTGTCTTTCCTTCATTGATTACCAAGCCATATCCTAATTGTTCTGCTACTTCTTTTACCTTTTCAGCGACAAGGACAGATTTGGTCTCATCAGTGACCTGGATGGAATAGATCTTCTCCTGCAAAAGCTCCTTCACATCAGGATCCGTTTCCTTCTCCAACCTTTGGTACAGTCTCTTAGCATAAATCTCCTTGCAATCCACTTTGGGAAAGCCATCAAGGATTTCTTTTTGAATATTTTTTAGACTATTCATTTACTGTTTTTTTATGGTTAGTTTTTAATATCCACTTGTTTTTAAGCCCCTTACATTCTCTTCCTGGGATATTTTCAGGCATAGGAGGGGCTGTAATGAAAAGATTTAGTTTTCCATTATCATAATTTTGTTAATAAAGTCTCAGTGGTTAATAAAGTAAGCAGGCGCCTGTACTTACTTTATATCAGAATCTCATATATCTGCTTGGGATGGTTTCGATACTTATTGCTTCATCCTCTATGTCAGATTGTAACAGAGCATACCAAAGATTCAGGTCGCTACCAACAACAACCAGTTTCTTTTCCAGGTCATTATCAAGGGAGGTTACAAGATCACCATTATCATCAACAATGGAGATCCCACGTATCAGATAATCATAAGCCTGAGCCACGTGTACTATGATGTTATTAGTAGAACACATCAACTGACATTGCAGCTTGTTGATTACTCCCGTATCAAGTTTGGGTTTCTGAGGAAGGCAGACAATGAAGCCGCCTTCCCTGAATTGTTTTAGTTTTTTCATCTGTCGGATATTATTTATAGAATCCCCACCACCTCTCACATGGTGGGGAACTTTCATTTACATTTGAGATTGAAAATCAGCAAAGAGTTCGTTCAACTTGGCAATAATCATATTGTCCTTGCTTTGGTTGGGAGTCTTCTTCATCTGGCTTATTTCCTGTGCATTGCTAGTACCTAATCCTTCCAGAAATGTAACCAATAAATTCATAGCCTCACTTCGTTTCATATCCATTACCATCAGAAAGTTCAGTTGCTTGTAAATCCATTCCGGTAGCACTTTCCAACCGAGAACTTTAGCAGAGTTTCCTTCAAAAGACTTAGCCGCTGCTTCATAAAGTTTCTTATCATTTTCAAATGATGTTATATCAGCCAGATCCTTCAGCTTTTGATTATCAGTTGAAGCTTTGATGCAGGTTGTCTTTGAATTGGTTTTTCCACCATTTACCCAAGCCCACGCAGCAGAATCAGATCCATTTTTGGCTTTCTCCTTAACCCACTTCAATTTTTCAGTAGATATACCTTTCTCCTGAGCAGTAGTAAGAAGCTGTGTCAACCAGTCCATACCATCCCAGGGATTCGTAGCAGAATTCGCTTCTCTCAGTAATGTAGGAACATCATAGTCGTCTATAAGAGGAAGATAAGCATAACCCTCATATTCAGCTTTACATTCTTTTCTTAATTTCTTATTCAACTGTCTGAGAGCCTCCATCCGGTGCTGCCCATCAATTACAATCAGGATAAGAGCAAGGTTTGGGGTGTCTTCTGTAATTGGATTTCCATTATCATCTTCCAGTTCCAATCCTGCTTTTAGACAAACGATAGCAGGTACAACAAGGAATGGAGAAATGATACCATTACAAGCCAGGATGGAAGAAATTTTTTTCTTTACTTGTTTCTGATCTATATCGCGATTGATCTTGATACGACCGAAAGAATAACCCATTCCCAGTAGGACAGATAAAGTGAATATTTCTCCTCTCGTCAATTTTGGGAGTACTGTTTTTTTTATTTCTTCTTTGTTCGTCTCTGAATTTGGTTGTTGTGTATCACCATCAGATACACTTGCCTGTAGATGCTTATCCTCTACAGCGGATTCTTTCACACTTGCTTCTTGTAGATCGTGTGTAGAAACTGCTTCATCAATTAATTTTTTTTCCATACTACTTTTTAATTTTTGGTGTTAAACTTCACTTTCTTATTACTCACACGCAGGATTTCCAGCACTTTGTGGGTATCAAAAATCACTGTCTTACCATTCTGAAAGACTGCATCGTCAAGCAATCCATCAGCTTTCATCCTGCTTACCGTGCTTACAGAGATACCTAGTATCTGTGCAAGTGCTTTGATACCTGTTACGAACTGAGGTAGATTAGAATAACTATCCACCGGAGGGTATTTTATCTCCTCCTTTGTCTCTGATCTCTTTGCTTGGTGTAGTAATTCCAATAACTCCGCACCGTTCATGGTCAGCACAGCTTTGTCAAGAAGTGCTTCGACTGAAATAGCTTTAGTTGGGTTCATACTAAATATGTTCTTTATAAAATTTATATTTTCTGTCCCGGAACAGCGGCAAAGGTATAATGAAAAAAAGCAGCTATCAATATGTGATAACCGCTTTAATGTCAGATGATTATATATGATTGTACTTGATTGTAAATTCAGTGGCTAAGATTGTACATGGTTATATTCATATACTATCTTAACGTTACTTATACTAGCTCGTATGCTCTTTTATCAAGTCTGAAATAAGAATATTCATATCTTCTTTGCATGAATTGGTTATATGATTAGTTTCTAATTTCATTGTTTCTGATGGAATGGGTTTTCCATCCAACAAGAAACTGTTCTCAACCTTCGTCCAAGTATTTCTGACTATCTGTCTTGCTCCATCAGGTCTATATAATTTGATAATAAGACACTGTAAAGACCTCTTTCCAGCAATCCAGTTTATATAATCATCCTCTGTAGGCTTATAAGACTTGCCAATTCCTGCCATCCCGAACACATAAGAAAAATATTCCATTGAAGAACATTGTATGTATTTTTCATTCAGCCTTTTGTATAATGTATTTATGACTCTTTTCCGTTCAACCCCACTGAAAAGTTGTCCTAATACAAGAGGATAAGATAAATGGTTAGACACTTGATACCCATTTGTTGGAATATTCTTACTGGAATATTCTATGTATGAGTTCTTTACTGGAATTTCTTTGGGTTTACTAACACAATGTTGAACTGAGGAAATCTCTTGTGTCTTTGTGTTCCAAAAATCATAATCTTCAATCCCAAAACTTTTTAAATCAACCGGATCACCATAATAAAATCTGATAGGAACAATGGATTCTATATTGTTTTGTTGGCAATACCATTCATATTCATACTGAAAAATAGGAGCATAATCTTCTTCTTTGAAAGAAGCACATAATTTCTGTTGTAATTTGTATGGAATCTTATTGTTATGTAGAAGGGAGAAAATATTTTTGACTAAATATTCCGGTTTTTGATATAAGAAGTGATAATAGATAAAACAAAGACTTACTACGAAAGCAAGTGTTGAATCAGACATATTTTTATTAATCCAGTATTTCCATATATTTTCTGTACTAATTTTGTTTTCTTTGAAGAACGTTGTAAATCTATTTGCGATACGTATTAATGCCATTTCGTGTGCTTCAAAGAACTTATCAAATCGGCTGAATATATACATATATTGTTCTACTTTCTCATTACATTCACGAGTATAATTATCACCTATCTCTTTTATAAATTTTAATACTTGTAAAAGAAAATCCTTTGGGCATTTTGACAATGAACTTATTAGATGGTCTCTAGCAGAATAGAAAAAGGATAGGGCAATAAAAAAATTCACTTTAGGATTTTCCATATCGAATTCTTGCAGAAAAGAAGATATTTTCTCAATAGCTTGTTGCTCATCTTCTATCTCTTTTATACTTTTTGCCTTATCTATTATTATCATTGGGTCATTAAAACCGATATCCAATAAAATATTTTCTACTCTTGGAAAATTCTCTATAGTATATTGAAGAACTCGGAAAAGAAAAAGC
>ERZ779889.1892-NODE-1892-length-18862-cov-3.468336_pt1 | contig 18862 bp, 12 predicted proteins | sample MGYA00511030_ERZ779889 | MGnify/ENA primary metagenome ERZ779889 (study PRJEB29588, sample SAMEA2160616) | human gut metagenome | biome: human gut; feature: human-associated habitat; material: faeces | place: Denmark | collected 2008/2010 ...
TCCATCACCACGTCGCGTATGGTGGAGAGAGAGACCACCCCACGCTCCATGAGGTCAATCAGGCGGCCGGGCGTGGCCACGATGATGTGCACGCCGATTTTCAGGCCGCGTATCTGGCTCGCGATGGACGACCCCCCGTAGACAGGCTGCACACGCAGGCCGTTGATATACTTGGAATAATCGGTGAGGTCTCCGGCTATCTGGAGGCAAAGCTCACGTGTGGGACACAGGACGAGCGCCTGGGGCACTCTGTCTTTTACAACAATCTTCTGGATGAGCGGCAAACCAAATGCGGCTGTTTTACCAGTTCCGGTCTGGGCTAGGGCTACAACATCGTTCCCGTTTCCGAGCAGATAGGGGATTACTTCTTCTTGCACGGGCATGGGATTCTCATATCCCAGCTCTGTGATGGCTTTCAGTATTTCCTCGGAAACACCTAACTCTTGAAATGTTTTCATTTAAAATCCTTTATTTACGGCCGCAAAGATACGACGATTTCCGGCTGCAAACGGCATGAAAGCCCGTGTATTTCAGCAACGAAAAGCGGATTTTGCCCGAATTGCCCCGGAAAGAGACAAAAAAACGGCCGTTTTGTCCTGCCCGGAAAGGGGCGACGGGCGACGGCAGCCATCGCTCCCAAAAGAAGCCTCAGACGCAGAGGGAGAAAGAAGGAGAGAAAACAGGTTATAAATCAACATAATAAAACTCCGCGCTCGGGCATCTCCAGGCCCGGGCCTCATTTCGCCACAGCCGGCAAAGCCGGTATGTCCTCATTTTTCATCGTCCCGCCTTTCCCCCCCAAACCCCGCCTCAGGCAATCGGCAGAGAGAAAAGACCGGCCGGCATACACAGTGTAAACATCTGAAAGACAAGCGACTTCGTTTTCCCCTGCCAACCGTCCTTTCCGTGCGCGGGCCGAAAGGAATCCGTCCGTGCCTACCTTCCTTTCCGTCCTCGTCCAGCCTCCTTTCCGCCCATGCACGGAAAGGAGGGGCAGTCCGGGCAGGGCAGGAGGGAGGCTGCGCGGGGAGTCATTTTGTCCGGCATGATTACCAACGGCACAGACACAAACACCCTCCAGACAGGCATCCTGGCATCTTCCGGAGGGAGTAAAGAGTTAAAAGCACACCCTTGCAACATTCGTCCTCTCTTTTGATACTATTTTACCCCCCCCCGAAGACTTTTTAACATACCTTCGCAACGATTTCCACACGATGGAAAACCGTAGCGGAAAGCACATTGACAAAGCACAAGCCCGAAAAACACGACCTTTTGATAACCCCGTCGGGAACGAGTGACGCACCCATGTACTTACACGCTAAAGAAGACCGGAAAAATATATTGATAGATTTATACTTTTGTTTAACTTAAAAATCCCTAGTTAAGATGAAAACCAAACTTATTGGGGGTATGACATTTCTGGCTGCTGTTCTTCTGACAGCCTCTTGTGCAAGAGGTGTGGACGACGAATCGTTTTCAGCAGGAGTGACCAATACCCAGTTGGAATCGCCCACCATCGACGAGGCTTCGTTTTCAATCCTTACCAACCCGGACGGTTCGGAAAGCATCAAGCTGACGTGGCCGGTAGTTTACGGAGCCGGTGGTTACCTATGTAATGTACAATGTATCGAAAATCCTGAAGACGCATCCGTTACTTCAGAAAATCCCCTCAACGTAATCCAAGACAGCATTGTCGACGGATGTTCCGTGGCTTTCGCCAAAATCGAAGATGCGCTTTACAACATCAGCATCAAGACCCTCGGCAACGAGAAGCTCAACAACACTGAAGCTGCCGAAGCCACCGTTTACCAATATTCTGCCCTCGTCCCGGCTGTGACCATCCCGGCAGGCACGGACATCGCCGAATACATCAACGCCAACCTGACCAACAGCGACAAGGAACAAGGTTTCGCCCTCGAAGCCGGACAGACTTATACGCTCAACAGCAAGGTGGACTTCGGTTTGAACCAAATCACCCTGCGCAGCACGGCTACCGACGGCGCACATCCGCGCGTCATCGTGGGTGCCGACGGGGTGCTCATGACACAGGCCGGACTGAAGATTAAGTTCATCGACTTCGACTGTACGAACGCCACACAGACCGGACTTATCACCCTGAGCGACACGCCGGACGCTTCCATCTCGACCGAAAGCCTGGGCTACAAGGCCAACGGAGCGAACCAAGACGGATACGTCATCAACGACCCGGTCATCTTCCAGAACTGCAACATCAAGAACTTGCCCAACAGTATCATTTACGGCAACAAGAAACCTTGGAGCTTGCGCGACTTCCGCATCACCGACTGCTTGATTCAGATGAACAACAGTGGTTCTAAATCGTTCATCAACCTTTATGAAGGCAGCAACGGCCTCATTAAGGACATGACCATCGAGAACAACACCATCTGGAACATCGTGAAGAACAGTAGCGCTTACTTCATCCGCTACTCTAACAGCTCGAACGCGCAGCCGAAGAAGATTTTCGGAAACAACGACGACTCTTCGACACACAACATCCGCTACAACACGCTGTGCAAGACGTTCTCCAACAAAGATTTCGGAAACAACATGCCTAACACGAGCACAGTTGTCCTGAACACACAATACAACATCTTCTACGACGTGTTCCGCATCTACCAGTACTTGCAAAGCAACTGTACGCGCCACACACCGGGCAACACCATCTGGGGCGTTGACGGCGGAACGCCCAACAGCAACGACACCGGCGGCCGCACCGACAACGACGGCAACCCGTATGCCACGCTGGAAGACCCGCAGTTTGTCGGCCCGTTCTTGCAGGAAATCGACCTTGACGACACGGCCAAGGGCGGCGTGAACTTCACTCCGACGGCTCCGATTGCCACAGGCAACAAAGCAGGCGACCCGCGCTGGTATTAATCAAACCAATGTTTCATTAACTAAGTATCGAATCAATGGAATACAATAATATAATAAAGATAGGTCTTGGTGCCATGTTGGCCGTCGGCACATGTACGTCGGCTTTTGCCCAAGCAGAAATCACATACAAAGGCACCGTTGTCGATGAAACAGACCTGCCCATCATTGGCGCAGCCGTGAAAATAGCAGGGCAGACCCAAGGTGGTGCCATCACCGACCTCGATGGTAACTTCACCATCAAAGTGCCCCAAGGCGCAACGGTGGAAATCTCCTACATCGGCTACTCCACCATCCGCATCACCGACTTCAAGCAGACGAAAATCGTCATGCGCGAAGATACACAACAACTGGACGAAGTGGTAGTCGTAGGTTACGGCGTGCAGAAGAAAGCACACTTGACGGGTGCCATCTCGACCGTGCCGATGGATGAAATCCAAGACCTCGTGGGCGGCGACTTGGCCAGCTCATTGAGCGGATTGGTCAACGGTCTGAGCGTGAGCGGAGGCGATTCCCGTCCGGGTTCTCCCGCCCGTCTGTCCATCCGTGGTTCGGGCGACGTATCAGCCCTGGGTTCCACAGCCCAAGAGCCGCTGTTCGTCATCGACGGCTTCATCTACCCGAACGACGTGAAGGTGGGCAACACGATGCAAAACCTTGGCTCGGAAGCCTTCAACAACCTCGACCCGAGCATGATTGAGAGCATCTCCGTCTTGAAGGATGCCGCAGCCGCTGTCTACGGTGCACGTGCAGCCAACGGTGTCATCCTTGTCACCACAAAGAAGGGCAAGCAAGGCGCTCCGCAAATCTCTTACAGCGGTTCGTTCGGTTTCACCGACGCCGTGGCCATCCCCAAGATGTTAAACTCTTACAACTACGGACGCTTGTGGAATGCCGTGAAGGCTGCCGACCCCCTCGACACGACCATCAACCCGCAGCTCGACCTCTTCCAGGCCGACGAACTCGCTGCCATGCGCGGTCTGAACTACGACTTGCTCGACAAGTATTGGGAAACAGGCATCACGCAGAAGCATAGCATCAACCTGAGCGGAGCCAGCGAGAAGGCCAACTATTATGCAGGCATCTCCTACTTCGACCAGGAAGGTAACCTCGGCAAGCTCGACTACGACCGCTGGAACTTCCGCGCCGGTGTAGACTTGCAGATTGCCAAAGGCTTCAAGGCCAGCCTGCAAGTGTCGGGCGACTACGGCAAGAAAGACAACCCGCTCGTGAAAGTGGGTGGAACAAGCGAAGAAAACGACTACCGCCGTCTGCTCTACCGTCCGCGCTATATCCCTGAATATGTCAACGGCCTGCCCATCGCAGCCTACGGAATCGGCAACGAAAAAGAAGGCGACGACCAAATCTACCACTTCGACGTGCTCCAGAACAACGGTGACTACAGCAGCACCATGAGCCAGAACCTCACCATCAACGGTAGCTTGGAGTATGACTTCAGCCATATTGAGTTCCTCAAGGGCTTGAACGTGCGCTTCTCTTACGCCAAGAGCATCAGCACCAACAAGAACAACCAATACGGCACAGAGTACAGCCTCTACCAGATGGTACGCCGTTCCGGAAGCGGACAGCACCTCTATACTCCCATACCGGGACAAGAAGCTGAATACGAAGCCTTGATGACAGAAAACAACTTCCAGCTGGCTAACAACGGTACATCTATCAGCAACGGCGACATGCTGGCCCGTACCATGGACCGCAGCGACAGCTACCAGATGAACCTCACCTTGTCATACGCCCGCGACTTCGGCGAACACCACGTGAGCGCCCTCTTCTCCATCGAAAAGTCGGAGACCGAGAGCGAATGGATGACCGGCCAAGTGACCGACCCGTATGAGTTCACCACCGGACAGTCCAACTCCGTAGGCCCGGACAGCGAAATGTCCACCTCCTGGACACGCGCCGAGTCAGGTACACTGTCGTACATCGGCCGTATCAACTACGCTTATAAAGACCGCTACCTGGCCGAATTCCTGCTCCGTTCGGACGCTTCAACCAAGTTCGCACCTGAGAACTACTGGGGCACTTTCCCCTCGTTCTCCGCTGGTTGGGTAATGTCTGAAGAAGACTGGTTCAAAGACCATGTGAAGTTCATCGACTACTTGAAGCTCCGCGCTTCGTTCGGTCTCACCGGTCGTGACAACACCACGCCGTGGCAATGGATGCAGACCTACGGCACGGACAAAGACAAAGGTCCGGTGTTCGGAACTGGACTTGGCAACAATGCAGGCAGCCACATCACACTGAACAAGAACAACTCCGCCGTGAACCGCGACGCACACTGGGACAAGACCTATAAGGCAAACATCGGACTCGACTTCAACGTGCTCGACAACCGCCTGGCCTTCAACATCGACGGCTACTATGAGTGGAACCGCGAGATGCTGACCAACTACTCGGCTTCCGTGCCCGGCACCGTCGGCACACAGTCGGCCAAGGTGAACTATGGCGAACTCGACAGCTACGGCGTGGAAGTGGGCATCACCTGGCGCGACAACATCGGCGACTTCAAGTATAAAATCGGACTTAACACCGGATACACCGACAACAAGGTGCTCATGATGGACTGGGAAACCGACTATCTCTTCCGCCAAATCACCAAAGGCGACCGCACCGACCAAGGCACATGGGGTATGCAATGCCTCGGCATGTTCCGCAGCTTCCAGGAAATCGACGAATACTTCACCAAGTATAACATTACTTCTTACATGGGTATGTCGAAAGACGAAGTGCGTCCGGGTATGTTGATTTACAAAGACGTGCGCGGCGCATTGCAGGAAGACGGCACTTACGCCGGACCTGACGGCATCGTCGACGAAGACAACGACCAAGTGGAACTCGCCCACCGCAGCAACCCCTACGGCGTGACAGCCAACCTGAGCGCCGAGTGGAAGGGCATCTCCATCTCTGCACAAATCGGTGCAAGCTGGGGCGGATACAGCATCATGCCGACTTCGTCCCTGAAGGCAGAAGGCGACCTGGAATACTCCAACATGCCTTCGTTCTGGAATCCGGACGACATGTATTCTTACCAAGACGTGTACGACGCCAGCGGCAACCTCGTGGTGGCTGAAAACCGCGACGCCAAGTATCCGAACCTGAAATACAGCGACGTGAACAGCGTGGCCTCTACCTTCTGGCGCATCAGCAGCACACGTGTCAGCCTCAACCGCCTGACACTGGCCTATGCCCTCCCGTCGAAGTGGGTGAAGAGCGTCGGCATCCAAAGCTGCCGCTTCAACGTCACCGGACAGAACCTGTTGAGCTTCTACAACCCCTATCCTGACAACTTCATGGACCCGATGAGCAGCTTCAACAGCTATCCTTCCCTGCGTAAATTCACCGTGGGCGTTAACATCTCATTCTAACAAACACAATAACGAACGACAATGAAAAGAAGAAATATAAAACTATTTGCACTTGCCTTGACAGCCGCTGCCGCTTTTTCTTCGTGCAGCGACCAATTCCTGCAAGACAAGAAAAACTACGATAGCGCCAGCGAAGACGTGTACAACTACCTGAGCGGCGCGACAGGTCGTGTGAACGATGTTTACTGGTATTGCCAACCGACCGAAAACGACAGCCCGGGCTGGAAAAACCCCAGCACCGGCGCAGCCGACATGCTCTCAAAATGTACGGAAGAATACAGCGGATTCGACGTGTTCAACGACCCGCAAAAAGAGTTGACCTACCTCAGCGGCAACAACACCGTGCCCGATTTCTTCCAAGGACAGGCCAACAACATCCAGCAGTCGGCCTGGGGACGCATCCGTGAGTGCAACGACGTCATCCGCGGACTCAACGGAGGAAACATCCCTCAGGAAGACAAAGACCGCCTGCTCGGACAAGTCTACTTCTGGCGCGCATGGTGCTACTATAACTTGCTGAAGTGGTATGGCGGTGTGCCCATCGTCAAGGAAGTGCAAGACCCCACGGCCGAAGCACAGACTCCGCGCTCCAGCACGAAAGCAACCATCGACTTCATCTGTGAAGACCTGGAAACAGCCAAAGACCTTCTTATTAACGTTAAATACGGAAGTGCCGACTACGGACGCGTCACGGCAGGAACTGCCATGGCCCTGAAAGGCCGCGTGCTCCTCTTGTGGGCCAGCCCGCTGTTCAACCGCGCTGACGACGAACAACGCTGGAAAGACGCCTACACGTTCATGAAAGACGAAGCCCTGCCCATCATCGATGGCTGCGGCTACGGACTGGCAAACGAAAGCTACACGGAAAACGCAGGCAACTGGGCCAGCATCTTCACGCCGGCAAATGGAGACAAGAGTCCTGAAGCCGTGCTCGTCACCTTGTACAACAACATCCGCCCGGGAGGAACACCCGACTACGCACGAAACAACGGTTGGGAACAAGGTATCCGTCCGTCGAACACGTTGGGTGGCGGCGGCAAAACTCCGTCGGAAATGATTGTAAGCCTATTCCCCATGGCCGACGGCAAACGCCCGAGCAACACGACATCTTACTCCAAACTGCCCGCCTCGAAATATGCTTACGACCAGAACGCGCCGTTCATGAACCGCGACCCGCGTTTCTACCGCACATTCGCTTTCCCCGGCGTGCGCTGGGCTTTCAGCGGCGACCCCAGAATATCGGGTGGCAACATGTATCCCTACAACGGCTCGGACTATGTGCTCTGGAACTACGTGTGGTACACCTCGGCTGAAGACCGCGACAACGTGGAATCCACCAATGGTTTCGGTTCGGACGCCCTTTTGGGTAATGCCAAAGGCTTCTATGTGCGCAAACGCTCTGACGACCTGGACGTAAACAGCTCGCCGCTCTACACCTACGACCGCGACGACCGCCGCTTCGGCATGTCAGCCATGCCGTGGATGGAACTGCGCTACACGGAAGTGCTCCTCAACCTGGCTGAAGCAGCCTGCGGCGCAGGCGATATGGGCGAAGCCGTAAGCATCCTCCAAAGACTGCGCCGCCGTGTGGGCTACACGGGCGACTGCGGCCTTGCAGCCAACCTGAGCAGCGACCGGGCAGCCTGTATGTCAGCCGTGCTCTACGAACGCCAAATCGAGCTGGCCTTCGAAGGCAAACGCTTCGACGACATGCGCCGCTGGATGCTCTTCGACGGCGGCACGGGCACGGTGGAAGGTGCTCCCGCAAGCTGGAAACTCACCGGATGGGATGGAAACACCTGCACCTGGCTGGGCTACCCGCAAATGAATGAACGCCGCCGCGACAACATGGAATTCCGCGTGAAGAACGACTATAACAACGGTCTGGGCAGCCGCGAATGGCCGACCAACACAGAGGGTAACTACGTGACAGACAATCCCGACCCGCTCTGCGGCATCGCCTACGGAACCGACGGCAAGACGCTGGCCGGCGAACGCGCCGACGCTGCCATCGACCTGCGCGAACCGGTGGCCGACCAACAAGACGCCCTGAAGGCTTTCTATGACAAGTATCTCACGTATAAGAAGAAGAAAGGCGACTCGTATGACAACAACCACTCCGAGTTGCGTTTCAACTTCCGCCCGAAATACTACTTCCTGGGTCTGACCCAAGGCGCCATGAGCCAGAACCCGTCGGTTGAGCAAACCATCGGCTGGGGCGACCACAACCACGGAGGCGCCAACGGCACCTTCGACCCGCTGGCCGAATAAAAGCCGAACAAAAACAGAATTTGTATTTATACATAACGATAAACACAAGAGGAAGAATCTTGTGCTTTGTTAAAACAAAAGTTTATATAGCGAAAGCCCCGTCTGTGAAGATAGGGCTTTCTTTTTTTGCTGCCTGCAAAAAAACGTTTTCCCGGACATCTGTGAATCAACACCTTAAAAGTCGCTCCGCACGGCTTCCTTTCCGCTCTCGCACGGCTTCCTTTCCGCTCCCGGCTACCCTCCTTTCCGTGGTCGGCTACCTTCCTTTCCGCTCATGGCCGGCTTCCATATATGGAAAAAACAGGAGAGAAGAGATAAAAATTCTTCATCCGTCCTTGTCCATTCTTCACTAAATTTCCTTTCTTTGCCAAACGAATCTAAAGAACGACAACAGACATGTCTACCATCATCTATCCTTCTCCGATTTTCGGCCCCGTACACAGCCGTCGGCTGGGAGTGTCTCTAGGCATCAACCTGATGCCGGGAGACGGCAAAGTGTGTACGTTTGATTGCATCTACTGTGAGTGCGGATTCAACGCCGACCACCGCGCACACCTGCGCCGCCCCACACGGGAGGAAGTGCGCACCGCGCTGGAGGCCCGCCTGCAAGACATGAAAGCCAACGGCCCTGCTCCCGACGTGCTGACCTTCGCCGGCAACGGAGAACCGACCGCCCACCCGCATTTTCCCGAAATCATAGACGACACGCTGGCCCTGCGCGACCGCTATTTCCCCGCGGCCAAGGTGAGCGTGCTGAGCAACTCGACCATGCTCCACCGCCCGGAAGTGGTGGAAGCTCTCGCCCGCATCGACAACAACATCCTGAAGCTCGACACCGTGGATGCCGACTACATCCGCCGCGTCGACCGCCCCACGGGAGCGTATGACGTCCGCCAGGTCATCGAACAACTGAAAGCCTTCCACGGCAACCTCATCATCCAGACCATGTTCATGAAAGGCACGCACGACGGACTCCCGGTGGACAATACCGGTGAACGTTACGTCAAGCCTTGGATGGAGGCCGTGAAACAGATAGCTCCCCGCCAGGTGATGATATACACCATTGCCAGGGAAACGCCCGACCAACACTTGGAAAAGGCCACACACGAGGAACTCGACGGCATAGCCGCGCTGTTGCGCGAAGCCGGGCTGGACGTGTCGGTGTCGTACTGACAAGACGGAAACAGCCAAACACAGATGCACAAAGACACAGAGAAGACATGCGGCGCACCAAGCAGCCACACGCTCCGTGTCTTTGTGCATTTGTGTTTGTTTTTCTCTAACCAATCAGAACCTCACCCTTAGTTGCAGTTGGAGGTCCTGCTTGCTGCGGCCTTCGATTTCCTGCGTGCCCGAGCCGATGTGGTCGCGGTCGAAATAGCCAGTATAAACATACTTGACAATCATTGTGAACATGCTGTTGACAGACCAGCTTCCCCAAAGGTAAGCGTGTAACCCATGCCCATAACAGGAGGGGAAGGAAAAAGTGTAGAGCAAGCCTCTTTCGTAGGAGTAAATCCTTGGGTCATAGCTGTCTGTATGGAAATAGCTGCCACCTGCCTCGACCTGCAAGCGTTTGCCTGAGGGTCTCCAGGCGACCGACTGGCCCAGTTGAAAACCTTGCTCTCTGCCTTTTGAAATGAAGTCCGTATGCACATAGTCGAGCGTGGTTTTCAACATCCATGCGGGTGCAGCCTGCCAGCGCAGTTGCGCTTTTCCTGTGTGCCTGTCGGCAGAAGCAATACCTTTGCGCCCGTCGTCTTCCAAAGTAAAATTTTCTCCTTTGCTTTTAAAACGGTAACGCAGCAACCAGTCGACACACGCCCCCGCATGCCCGGTAAACTGCGCAAAGACTTCGACTCCTTTCGAACCGGGAACAGAAGCCCTGTATTTCGGTGCAGGAAAACGGAAACAGTCGACATAGGCCGTGGCTTTCAGGCGGTCGCCAAACAGCAATTCCCCGCCCACATACAGCCCATGCTCATTGCGCACCCGCCCGCCTTCTTCAAACGAACGGGCAAAAAGCCCTTCAAAGTTTTTTGCATAATAACGGTGCAGAAGGAGTATGTTTACGGCAGGAGAGAAACGGTAGGCCAACGCATTGAGCGTGGCCAGGGCGCCATTGCCGCCAATGGCTGTTTCGCCCACCAGGGAAAAGCGGTGCCCGTCCCAGCGGTAGTCGAGCCCCAAGGCAGCAAACTCACGTCCGCGCGGGTCGTACTGCTGGTAAGCGCGTGTCGGTTTGAACGGCCTGTTGAAAACTGTATAAACACCCGTCAGACCAATGTTGAAAGCCGGGAGCTCATAAGCTAAATGCAATCCGGCCAAGTGGTTGCGGACATTGTTTTTCTTTTCCCTTTCCAACGGCGTGCGATGGTATCCGTCGGTTTTCAACGAAGTTATGAACCCGTCTTTGAGTGTTGCGTCGCGGTGGCGGAGAGAGTAAAATCCCGTCAGCTCCACCCGTCCGAACTGCCAGGCTGCAGCCATGCCCCGCAGATAGTCGTCTTCGCCCGTGGAAGAGTGTTTCTTTATCCCCTTGTTGCGGCTGTATATGCCCGTCAAGACGGATTGCTTGCCCAGGCTGAACTGGTTGTTCACGACCAGCCCTTGGCCGAAGTTCAACCGGTAATTGCCCAATGCCAGTGTGCGTAGCCGCCCTACGTCGTGGAGCAACAAATAGTAGGAATAGAAGTCATACCCCTTATTGCCATGACGGAAAAAAGGCTCTCCGGCATCATTTTCCATCACCACACCGGCCGACAACCGCGTGCCGTAGGTGTATTGGTAGCGAAGCGAATGATAGAAACGCCCTCCCAGATAACGGCGGTTGGGATACTTTTCCAACACATCGGGCGGATACTGGTAATATCCCTTGCGGTAATAAAACGGAATGTCCATGCGCCCAACCGCCTCGTGCTCGCCATGGCGGAGCAGGTTTTTCCACCGCAGGGGAGCACGCCGCTCGTCTGCCTCTCCCACCCGGACAAACAGGGAAAGCATGGCACGGGTGTCGTAGTCCAGCCCTTCGACCAACTGAAGCTCGGAGAGCGTCAAGGCAGGACCGTGCACGTAGAGATAGGCCAAAAGGTTTTCTATTTGTTGCGGAGAAAGAAATGGAAGTGTTTCCAGTTGTTCGCGGGTCAAGGAATTGAGATTGAAGGGATGGGCATGGCGTTCGGCCAGTTCTTCGTACAAGTGTTCCCAAGAAGCCTGTTCGCTCTCTTCGTCGACCACCATGCGTTCGACAAACTCTTCCCACGTGAGCGACTGTGCCGTCAGGTTTTCAACATAAATAAACAGGAATACACAGCTTATGAACAAAGCTTTCAACAAGCATCGACAAGACAATGAATATGTGGAGTGTTTCTCTCTCTTCATGGTATCAGGTAATAAGTGAGTTTCAAAAGTAGCTGAAACACTATGAGAAAACAAATAAAAAAGAAACTATTTCTCTGAAATAGCCTAACTTTGCACGCATGAAAGCCCGACACGTCATCAACACACTGTTCATAAGCTGCCTTTGCAGTATGAACACCCTGTCTTTCGCGCAGAAGAAAGACACTCCGCCCCCCGCACGGCTCACTGTCAGCCGCACAGTCTACGAGGGGGACAGCATCACCCGTGTGGACTTCTACCCGCTGCGTGTCTACCCGAAACTGACATTCAAAAACCGGCGCCGCGAACGGGCTTATTACAAGCTGGTGCGCGACGTGAAGCGCACGCTCCCCCTGGCGCGCATGATTCGCGGCTTGCTCATAGAGACCTACGAAGAAATGATGAAACTGCCCGAAAACGAGCGCGACGCCTACATCAAACAACGGGAAAAGGACCTGAAGAAACGCTACACGCCCATGATGAAAAAGCTCACCTACGCCCAGGGACGGCTGCTCATCAAACTCGTCGACCGCGAGTGCAACCAGACGAGTTTCGACATCGTGAAAGCCTTCTTCGGCCCGTTCAAAGCCGGCTTCTACCAGACATTTGCCTCGCTTTTCGGCGCCAGCCTGAAAAAGGAATACGACCCGGAAGACGACGACGCACTCACCGAGCGCGTCATCCTCCTTGTGGAGAGCGGGCAAATTTAAGAAATGAAGAATGTAGAATGAAAAATGAAAAATGCCGTGCAGCAGATTCCATTCTTCATTCCTCATTCTGCATTCTTCATTTTCAAAAACAGTTCCCAAATGACGATTCCCGCCGTCACGGAGACGTTGAGCGAATGCTTCGTGCCGTATTGGGGAATCTCCAGACAACCGTCGCAGAGGTCCACCACATCCTGGCGCACGCCCTTCACTTCATTGCCCAGCACCACGGCATAGCGCCGCCCCGGCTCCCATTGAAAATCCTGGAGCATCGTGCTTCCTTCGGCCTGTTCCACAGCATAGACCACGTAGCCCTCTGCCTGCAACGCGCGCACGGCATCGGCCGTATCCTTATAATATGTCCACTCCACACTGTCTTCAGCTCCCAGGGCCGTCTTGTGTATTTCCGGTTGCGGGGGGACGGCTGTTATGCCGCACAGGCAGATGCGTTCCACCCGGAAGGCGTCCGACGTGCGGAACACCGCGCCCACATTGTGCAGGCTGCGCACGTTGTCGAGCACCACCACCAGCGGCATCTTGTCTGCCTGCTTAAACTCGTCCACCGTCAGGCGGTTCATCTCCGTTATCTTGAGTTTTCTCATTGCTTATATCTTTTTTGAAAGCAAAGATAGCGGTTTTTTTACCTCACCCCCTCAAAGTCGCCCACCACCGAAGCATGAATTTCATTCATGAGCTTGGAAAAATTTTTCCGCCTCCTTCTTCACATCTGTAAAATGAACAGGGATTCCCTTGGCCATCGTTTCTTTGATGAGTTTATTCGTTTCCTCTATTTCCTCAATACGCAACCCGTATTCCTTTTCCGTCACTCCCAGCTTCACGGCTTCTTCTTTCGTAATATTCAAACGATAGCAGTGATTGACGGAATCCAACTCTACGTACAAAGACAAAAGCAGCCCCATCCGCCGCCGTTCCTTCAGTTCGTCAGGCATGGACTTAAACTCATCAATAGCCAAACCCAAATTCTCAGCCTCCACAGCTTCCTTTCGTTCCACGGAGGTGCTTACCACATCGTTTGTCTGTTCTTGCATACAAGCAACAAACAAACTTACCGATACTAACACCAGCAACTTCTTCATGGCAACCCATTTTTAGTTTCCGTAAAGTTAAGCTTTTAAATTCATACAAACAACAGCACATCTTATGTTGCAAAACACCAGAAACGTTGTTGATAACCCACAAACAAGCCGTCGAAAACCTGTCTACAACATGTGAAAAGAAGAGGGGTGGGAAAAATTGGAGATACGAAATAAAATGATATACCGCGCTTTTTCCGAAACGGCCAAGTTTTCAGACCGAAAGTTTCACGGCCCGTTTCGACAGCTTATTCACAGCCCGGCGGACTGTCGACAGAGGAAAAGTTATCGACAGCGGCAGTTCTCAACAGAAAAACAGAATAAAGGTTTTCTTATTGGAAAACATGATATTAGGCCCGACACACCCTGTTGATTGCCTCTTGATAACTGCATATCTAATGATGATAAGTTGCCGTGCAAGAAAAACACCCGTTTTCTTCCGACATAATCAACAGCTTATCATCATCATCTTTTTTTCTCTTAGTCTAAAAGAAAGAAGAAGTATATATAAGAATATGTGTCGATAAGTCGGAGAGGTCGGTAAGGCAAGAAGAAAGGGTGGGGAAAAGAGAGGATGTTTTTCTCCGCTTAAAGATAGCCGGGAGCGGAAAGGAAGGTAGCCGACCACGGCCTCCTTTCCGTGGTCGGGCGGATAGGAGGCCGTGCAGGAGCGGAAAGGAAGCCTAGGTCGGCTGCCTGTAAGTGGCTGTTTCCCAATGTAGAAAATTTAGAGGCCCAACCGGCTGGAAATTTCCAGCATGCGCTCGATGGGTCTGATGGCGCGGGAGGCGATGTCGGGGTCGACTTCGATGGCCGGCGACTCGTCGCGCAGGCAGGCGTAGAGCTTCTCCACGGTGTTCAGGCGCATGAAGTTGCACTCGTTGCAGGCGCACGTGCCCGCGTCGGGAGGTGCGGGGATAAAGTCTTTGTCGGGACACTGTTTGCGCATCTCGTGCAGAATGCCCGCTTCCGTGGCCACGATGAAGCGGCGGCAGGGACTGTTCACGGCGTGTTTCAGCAGGGCAGCCGTAGAGCCCACGACGTCGGCCAGTTTCACCAGCGGGCCTTTGCATTCGGGGTGTGCCAGCACTTCGGCGTCGGGGTATTGCACTTTCAACTCCACAATTTTTTCCACGGAGAACTGCTCGTGCACGTGGCAAGCACCGTCCCAGAGCAGCATTTGGCGGCCTGTGACGGCGTTGATGTAAGCTCCCAGGTTGCGGTCAGGGCCGAAGATGATGGGCGCGTCTGCGGGGAAACTATCCACGATTTGGCGCGCATTGCTTGAGGTCACTACCACGTCGGTCAGGGCCTTGACGGCTGCCGAGGTGTTGACGTAGGAGACGACGGTGTGTCCGGGGTGTGCCTTGACGAAGGCTTCAAAGCTGTCGGCGGGGCAACTGTCGGCCAGCGAGCAGCCGGCGTTGAGGTCGGGCACGAGCACTTTCTTGTCCGGGCAGAGGATTTTGGCTGTTTCGCCCATGAAATGCACGCCACACATCACGAGGATGTCGGCCGTGCAGCGGGATGCCCATTGGGCCAGGGCGAGGCTGTCGCCCACGAAGTCGGCCATGTCTTGGATGGCTGCCTCCTGGTAGTAGTGTGCCAGGATGACGGCGTTTTTCTCTTTGCGCAGTCGGTTGATTTTTTCTTTCAGGTTCATCGTTTATGGTTGTTAGTCGTTTGTGCAGGATAAAAAATAAACACCTGTCAACAGAGTTATTGACAGGTGCAAAGTTACGTATTTCGCTCAGTTGTGAATCATCGCGGGCCGGTTTTCAACAGCCACGGGCCGACTTTTCCACACTCAGCGCGTGGCTTTCAGGAAGTCGACCAACTTCTGCACGGCGCGTGCGCGGTGGCTGATTTGGTTTTTCACGTCGCCCAGTTCGGCAAACGTGCGGTCATACCCGTCGGGGACGAACACGGGGTCGTAGCCGAACCCGCCGTGGCCGTGTGGTTCTGTCGTGATGCGGCCTTCGACGATGCCTTCAAACTCGTAGGTCTGCCCGTCGCGGATGAGGGCGATGACGGTGCGGAAGCGTGCCCGGCGGTTTTCCACGCCTTCCAGGCGGGCGAGCAGCTTCTGCATGTTGGCTGCGGAGTCGTGTCCGGGTCCTCCGGCGTAGCGTGCCGAATAGACTCCCGGTTCGCCGCCGAGGGCTTCGACTTCCAGTCCGGTGTCGTCGGCAAAGCAGTTTGTGTGGTAGTGTTCGTTGACGTAGCGTGCCTTGATGAGGGCGTTTGCTTCGAGCGTGGTGCCCGTTTCGGGGATGTCGGCCGTGCAGCCGATGTCGGCCAGGCTCAGCAGTTGGATGCGTTCGCCGAGCATGCCGGACACCTCTTCCAGCTTGTGGGCGTTGTTGGTTGCGAAAACAAGTCTTTCTTTCATAGGCATGGAGTTTGTTTTTTGTTTGATGTTTTAAAAAAGCCGCAACGTTTCCGTCTGTTGCGGAAAGGCTGCGGCTGTCGAAATCAGGTTTAGTATGTACAGTATGAAGTTTTCAGTCTTATTTTACCTTTACTTTAATCTTGTCGAAGCCTTCGCCAAACACGCCGATGACGGCGCTCTGCGAGACGAAAGCATGCGGGTCGATGGCTTTCACAAGCCGGAAGATGTTGGTCGACTCGCGTTTCTTGGCCAGGATGACGATAACCTTCACGTTGGCCTTGCTATACCAGCCTGTGCCGTCGAGGATGGTCACTCCGCGGTGGAGCTGGGTGGTGACGGCATCGGATATCTTGTCGTATTCCTTGGAGAAGATGAGGAACTGCACCGACTGGCGGGCGTTGTTGACCACATAGTCGATGCACAGTCCGATGACGATAAGCGTGGTGTAGCCGAAGACCACCTTTTCGATGGTGTAGCCGGGGATGAAAGACGAGGAGGAGATGATGCAGATGTCGCAAAGCATCGTCATGCGCCCGAACGTGACGTCACGGTATTTGTTGACGATGGCGGCAATGATGTCCGTTCCGCCCGTACTTCCATTGTGGGTAAAGGCGATGCCCAAGCCCATGCCACAGAGTGCTGCGCCGATGATGACGGCCATAAACGGTTCGTCGCCCACGAGCGATAGGGCCTTTCCTTGTTCGTCCACGATGACGCGCTGCAAGAACCACAGCAGGAAATAGAGCACTCCGATGCCATAGATGGTCTTGAGGCAGAATTTCCAGCCCAGGATTTTCAGGGCGAAGACGAGCAGGATGGCGTTGATGATTATGTAGGTGTTTTGGATGGGGATTCCGGTGCCATAGTAGACGATGGCCGAGATACCCGTCACACCTCCGGTGGTGATTTGGTTCGGAATGAGGAATCCTGCCCACCCGAAGGCATACAGGAGCAGTCCGAATGTGATGAACAGGTAGTCTTTGGCTTCTGTCCATACGTTAGTCAGAGGAATAGGTTTAATTTTGTTCATACTATACGTTAATTATGTTTGTTTGGATTAAGCGATGACCATGTTGACAATCTTCTTCGGCACGATGATGACCTTCTTTACGGTCTTGCCTTCGAGGTATTTCTGCGAGGCTTCATGCGTGCGTACGGTTTGTTCGATGGTTGCGTTGTCGGCGTCGGCCGGGAAGTCGAGCGTGAAGCGTGCCTTTCCGTTGAACGAGATGGTATATTTCACCACATCTTCCTTCAAGTATTCCTCGTTGCAGACGGGCCATTGCGCGTCGCACACCGAAGTCGTGTGTCCCAACTTTTCCCAAAGCTCTTCGCTCAAGTGGGGGGCAAACGGGGCGAGCAGTACGACAAGGTCGGCCAAGACGGCTGATTTGTTGCATTTCAGTTGACTCAGCTCGTTCACACATATCATGAAGGCGCTCACGGAAGTGTTGTAGGAGAAGTTTTCGATGTCTACGGTTACTTTCTTGATGAGCTTGTGGATGGACTTTAGCTCCTCACGTGTCGGTTCGCCTTCTCCGGTGGGGAGGAAGTCGCCTTTGCGGTTGTAGAAGAGCGACCACAGTTTTTTCAGGAAGCGGTGTACGCCGTCGATTCCGTTTGTGTCCCAAGGTTTCGACATTTCCACCGGGCCAAGGAACATTTCATACATGCGCAGCGTGTCGGCACCATACTTTTCGACAATCATGTCGGGGTTGACCACGTTGTGTTTCGATTTGCTCATTTTCTCGACAGCCCACCCGCAAACGTATTTGCCGTCTTCGAGGATGAATTCTGCGTTGGCAAACTCCGGACGCCAGGCTCTGAAGGCATCGAGGTCGAGCACGTCGTTCGACACGATGTTGACATCCACGTTCAGCGGGGTGACGTCGTATTGGTCTTTCAGTCCCAACGAAACGAATGTGTTGGTGTCTTTGATACGATAGACAAAGTTGCTCCGTCCCTGTATCATGCCCTGGTTGACGAGTTTCTGGAACGGCTCTTCCTTCACGCTCACGCCGAGGTCGAAGAGGAATTTGTTCCAGAAGCGGGAGTAGATAAGGTGTCCCGTGGCATGTTCGGTGCCTCCCACATAGAGGTCGACGTTCTGCCAGTATTCGACGGCTTGGCGGGACACGAGTGCCTGGTCGTCGTGCGGGTCCATGTAGCGCAGGTAGTAAGCGGAAGAACCGGCAAAGCCCGGCATGGTGTTCAGCTCGAGCGGGAACACGGTTACATTGTCAATTCGGCTGTTTTCGGTCACACAGTTGTTGGCCGTGTCCCAAGCCCAGCGTGTGGCATGTCCCAAGGGAGGTTCGCCGGTTTCTGTGGGAAGAAACTTGTCCACTTCCGGCAGTTCGAGCGGCAAGCATTCTTCGGGTATCATATAGGGGATGCCTTCTTTATAATAAACAGGGAACGGTTCGCCCCAGTAGCGTTGGCGGCTGAAGATGGCATCGCGCAAACGGTAGTTTACTTTCACACGGCCCAGATTGTGTTCCTTCACGAACTCTTTCGTGCGGGCGATGGCTTCCTTCACGGTAAGTCCGTTGAGCACGAGGCCGCATCCGGTGGTTCCTTCGCGCGGAGAGTTCATCATGATGCCTTCCTTGGCGTCGAAACTTTCTTCGCTCACGTCGCATCCTTCGATGAGCGGACGGATTTCCAGGCCGAAGTGTTTGGCAAAGGCATAGTCGCGGCTGTCGTGTGCAGGCACGGCCATGATGGCTCCCGTTCCGT
>ERZ779889.1895-NODE-1895-length-18843-cov-4.006706_pt1 | contig 18843 bp, 17 predicted proteins | sample MGYA00511030_ERZ779889 | MGnify/ENA primary metagenome ERZ779889 (study PRJEB29588, sample SAMEA2160616) | human gut metagenome | biome: human gut; feature: human-associated habitat; material: faeces | place: Denmark | collected 2008/2010 ...
CTTGAATGTGTTATGCACGCCGCCAGCGTTCATCCTGAGCCAGGATCAAACTCTCGAAAAAATTGTATTTCCACAGGCTTGCGCCTGTACAAATCTTCCGAGCTGTTTTCTTGCTCTTTTACTTCTTGAGTATACTCTTTTGAGTATGTTCCTTCTTAAAGGAATTTACGAGATTTCTTTCACACTTCTTGTGCTTTGTACTTTCTCTCTTGTTGTTCAATTTTCAAGGACCGTTCCGCTCTCTTCTTCCGCCGCCTTCTGCCTTCCGGCTCCGGTCGCCTCTCGAAGAGCGCTCGCTTAGTATATCACTTCCTTCCCTTTTTGTCAACCCCCTTTTTTCGATTTTTTCAAATTTTTCTTTTTTTCGGACTTTGCCCTTCTAAGCTCCTCTTCTTTTCCTTTTTTCCTCCTCTTCTCCCTTCTTTTTCCTCAAAAATACACCTTTCTCCCTCTCTTCCCCCCTCTTCCGACGCCCCCCTTTTCAAAAAACAGACCTGCCCCATCCGGGCAGATCTGTTGTCTGCAAAAATCTCTTTTCAGCCTTCTTTAATAAAAGGTTGCGACCTTCTGCTCCGGTTCCGGGCAAAGCTCCACAGACTGCGCATAAAAAACCGGGCCTTTCTGCTTGTAGATGGCGCATTTTTCAATTTTTACCGTGGCGGTAATCAGACGCCAGTCATAGCTTTTCAAGGAGGGTGCACCTTCCCAGACGCAGGCAAAGCCGTTATAGGCAATGTCGGCTTCACAGCAGGTCATAATGTGTCTTCCTGCCACAAAAAGATTTTTGGGGATCCGGTCATCCTTGGCAATGATGCCCTTGAAGCGCACGGTTTTTCCTTCATATTTTTTAGGTTCCTCTGAAATGTCCCGGAAAAAGAGCGCATAGTCCCGATCCTCAATCTCCACCACCGGCGCATTCAGGTCGAAAGGCAACGGATCCTCCACCTCGTCGTACTCGATCGTGCCATCCCAATGCTCATAAATGATATTGGCGCCTCGGCTCAACTGCCGCACCAACCTGTGCAACGCATCCTTGTCGGTGTCGGGAGACACCCGGTTGAACACCGCCATATCACAGGCCTGTATTTTTTCCGCAACCAGCTGACGCATATTGGTATTGTAATTCAGGATGGTGTTGGCGTCCGCAAAAAACATCAGCTGATAGATGATCCACTCTGCCGGCATCGCCAAGAAAAAATCGTTCAGATTCCACATTCCGTTGTATTCCACGATCATCCGTTCCGCCCCGGAGCGCTTGGCTTTGGCCTGCAGGCGCTCTTCGGTCATTTCCGACGGATCGTTGTAGGTGACCACCGTCACATTTTCCATGTAAGGCTGGTCTTCCTCGTATTCTTCTATCCCCTCTTCACATACGACGAGAAGCGTCTTCTCGCCTGCATTGAATTTCGGGTCCGCAAGAGTTTCCTTGATAAATTTGGTTTTGCCGGATTCCAGAAACCCCGTGAACAGATACACGGGAAACTCCTGCTCGTCCTGTTGTTTTGCCATAGTTCTTCCTTTCCCTCAAAAGGATACGCTCCCTTCTGTAACCTTTTGTGATTTTACACGCCGAAAAGGGCATTCAGCGCCTCGTCCTTCAGGTCTTTGCCGATCACGCAAAGCATGCCCACCGGAGCCGCCGAGCCCCGACGAATGTCGGAGGTTCCCGGTACATAGTCAAAATGGAAAAATCCGCCGTCTGCCGCCGCAACCACTCCCTTAGCCCTCAAAACCGTTCCGTACTTCTTTTCGTCCGCTAAGAATTCCAGGCAGGCTTCCAAATGCTCCTTTTCAAACTTTTTCCCGGTCTGCACGCCCCAGCTTCTGAAAACTTCATCCGCATGATGATGGTGGTGATGGTGTCCGCAGCAACCATGGTCCTCGTCTTCGTCGCCGTCGTGATGATGGTGATGTTCTTCCCCATCCTCATCCTCGTCGTCATGATGATGGTGATGATGTCCGCAGCAGCAATGGTCCTCGTCTTCGTCCTCATGGTGATGGTGATGCTCGTCCTCTTCCTCGTCCTCGTCCTCTTCCTCCTCGTCATCATGATGGTGATGATGTCCTTCTTCATCCTCCTCGCCGTCATGATGATGGTGGTGGTGATGGCCCTCTTCTTCCGCCATCGCCTTTTCGTGCTCCTCCTTTAAGCGTTGAAGCTCCATTTCAAGGGTATCCTTGTGCTCCATTGCCGAAAGAATGTCCGCACCGGACAATTGATCCCAAGGAGTCAGAATCACGGTCGCTCCGGGATTGTGCTCTTTCACAAGAGCCAGTGCCTCTTCCAGCTTTTTCTCGTTTGCCACATCGGTATGCGAGAAAATGATGCAGGACGCATTTTCCACCTGATTGTTGAAGAATTCACCGAAATTCTTCATATACATCTTTGCCTTGGTAGCATCCACAACCGTTGTGAAGGTGTTCAGCTCTGCACCTACCACACCCGCTTTCTGCACAGCCGTGATCACATCCGAAAGCTTGCCCACTCCGGAAGGCTCGATCAGCACTCTGTCGGGATGATAGGTTTCGATCACCTGATGCAGAGCTTTTGCAAAATCGCCCACCAGAGAACAGCAGATACAACCCGAATTCAGCTCGTTCACGGTGATGCCCGCATCCTGCATAAAGGTTCCGTCCACGCCGATCTCGCCGAACTCATTTTCCACCAGCACCAGTTTTTCTCCGCTATAGGCTTCCTTGATCAGTTTTTTTATGAGCGTGGTCTTTCCTGCGCCCAAAAAGCCAGAAAAAATATCTATTTTGGTCATATAATCCGTCCTTTCCGAATTCCGGAGAGTGATTCTCCGTTCCGCTTTGAAGTATAGCACAAAAGCGGTTTCATTTCAAGAGTTTCTCTCAAATTTGTGTTCTTTACGCAAAAAAGGAGGTGTAAAAAACTCTTGCCGAGTTTTTTACAGCCCCCTTTTCATTATTCGCCGGTTTCGCCGTCCTCTTCAATAGAGATCCGTCCGGCCAGCCACTCCAGCGTCTTCTCGCTGAGCAATTCCTTTTCCAATTCCGCTCTGCCGCCGTACAGCTCCTCCACAACCTCTTCTCGGGTCATCTCCACACCGTTGTAGGCCTTTTGCTGAGCAATCACCCGGTCCAACCGCTCGTTGCACTCCTCTTCGGTCAACTTGTCCAGGTTGTTCTTCCGCGCAATACCCACCAGCATCAGGTCCTGCTTCATACGCTCCTTTGCGGCCGCTTCCATCTGCGATTTATACGCTTCTTCACCCTTGAAGATATATTGAATGAGCATTTCTTCGGTCACACCGGGAAAATAGTTGCTGTAATATTGCAAAAAGGACTTTTTAGCAAATGCCACATACTCTTCAAGCGTCTCTGGTTCATACTCCCTTACGACCGTCTCCTCAAATGCTATTTGACGGGCGAATTCCGCCAGCACGCTTGTCCGGATATATTCCCGCAGCTTCGCATCATCTTCATAGCTGAAAGATCCTTCGCCGTTGATTTCCTCAAATTCCTTTTTCAACAGCGCAAACTGGGCCGGATCCGTCAGATCCCGCCGGAGTGTATGGGTAGCCGAAAGAACCGTCACTTCAAATTCCACCGGAAGTCCGGCAAGGGCCGGATTGTTTTTGTAGGGATCGGGAAATTTCAAGGTCAGGACCTTCTTGGTCCCCTCCTGTACGGACATTCCGATCATGGCGTCTTCAAAGCCATCAATGAAGGAACCGGAGCCGATTTCCAGACCGAAGCCCTTCCGCTCTCCCTCTTTCTTTGCCTTTTCCGCCGCAGAATCGGCATTGTATGTTCCTTTCCCGAACACATATTCCATGCGCAGGTTCCCCGTGAGCTCTTCGCCTTTTTCCGCCTTGCCGTTCTTGCCCTCCACGCTGAAAATCAGAGTGACACTCTTGCCGGAAAGCTCCTGCGCCAAATCTTCCGGTACACCGGAAAGAATTTCGGGAAGTGTAAATTCTTCGGGCAGAGTCACCTTCAGAACCGCCTCTCCGTCCAAGAATTCCGTGTTTTCAAGGGCCTTGTCCAACCCGGCAAAATCACACTGTCCCACTGTGAAGGAATAGTCTCCATCGTAAGGAATGAGCGTGCCGGCATAGTAAATATACACCGTATCGCCGGTCTCCACGGTACCCTCGGTTTTCTCTCTGATCTCCGGGAAGTTGTCCAACAACTGGGTATAGTTCTCCTCTACCTTTTCGGTCACTTCGCTTCTCTTGACCGACAGCCTGGAAACATCCGGCAACACCAAGTATTCCTCTATGTCGAAATCAAAGAGCTTTTTTTCTTCCCCAACGGTGCTTTCTCCGGAGCTGGCGGGTGCATTCGTGGAGGTTGCTTTCCCGCAGGAGGAAAGCCCCCCCGCCAACAGAACCAACGCCAGAAATCCCGAAATTACCGTTTTTTTCATTCCAAGGTTTTTTTTCATTGTTTTTTCCCTTTCCAAGAGCAAAAGTAAGAGGCGTTCCTCTTTTCGGAAGACAGAGCCCGATACTGACGATCTGATACGGTATGAACGCGCTTCATTGTATCATGCTCTCACGGAAAAGTCAAGGAAATTCATTATTTTCCAAAAAAAATCGGAAATTATACGCCGGAACCCCCGATTTGCTCTTGACAGAAGGACTATTTTTGTTTACAATAGATATGAGATGGTAAAGGAAGCCCTTGTTCGGAGCAAAAATCGACATTTCCGACGAATCGGTTACCGCATCTTTCCGGAGTTCCTTTGCCCGAAGAACCCGGAACAGATTTAGAAAAATATCTTTCTATATATATGCATACGATCGCTGATATATAAACTGAATTATGATTTTTTTCCGGTGTCTGCGGCTTGTTTGAAGAACGCTTTTTGCGTCGGCACGCCCTTCTTTACCCTGTCGAACTTTAAAAACTGAATAAAAAGGAGGTGCAAATTTTGCCTACTTATGTTGGAGTCATCATTGGCGTGGTCTGCGCTTTGGTCTTTGGATTCCTCGGTGTTCTGATGGGCATCCAGTACCGGAAGAAATTCGCAGAAGCGGAGATCGGAAGTGCGGAACAGGAAGCCAAGCGAATCATTGAAGAAGGAAGCAAGGTTGCCGAACAAAAGAAAAAAGAGGCGCTGATTGAAGCCAAAGAAGAGATCCTGAAAAGCAAAAACGAGTTGGACAAAGAGATCAAGGATCGCCGGAATGAAGTTTCCCGACTGGAGCGCCGGTGTGTATCCAGAGAAGAATCTTTGGACCGGAAGCTGGATCAGCTTGAAAAGAAGGATGAGAGCTTAAACCAGAAAATCAAGGAATACGAGGATAAGACCGCTGAAGTTGAGCAAATTAAAGTACAGCAAACCGAAAAACTGGAGGAACTCTCCGGACTGACTGCCGAAAGCGCCAAGGAGTTGCTGATCGCTCAGGTCGAGGAGCAAGCACGCTTTGAAGCTGCACAAAAGCTGATTGAAATCGAAACGCAGCTCAAGGAAGACGCAGAAGAAAAGGCACGCAACATTATCGCTCTTGCCATTTCCAGAATCGCTTCCGATCAGGTCGCCGAATCTACCGTTTCGGTGGTGGCCCTTCCCAACGATGACATGAAAGGCCGGATCATCGGCAGAGAAGGCAGAAATATCCGTGCCGTGGAAACGGCGACGGGCGTGGATCTGATTATTGACGACACCCCGGAGGCGATCACCATTTCGAGCTTCGATCCGATCAGGAGAGAGGTTGCCCGATTGACCCTTGAAAAGTTGGTTTCCGACGGCAGAATTCATCCGACCCGTATTGAAGAAACGGTGGAAAAAGCCAAGAGAGAAGTGGAATCCCGCATCAAACAGGCCGGCGAGAAAGCCGTTTTTGAAACCGGCATTCATGGGTTGAACAACGAACTTGTCAAAATTCTGGGACGCTTGATGTACCGTACCAGTTACGGCCAGAATGTTCTGAATCATTCGGTGGAGGTTTCTTACATTGCCGGAATCATTGCCGATGAGCTGGGTGTTGACGGTACCCTTGCAAGAAGAGCCGGACTGCTCCACGACATCGGAAAAGCGATGACGCAGGAAGTGGAAGGCTCCCATGTGCAGATCGGCGTGGAAATTGCCAAAAAGTACAAGGAAAACAAGGATGTCATCCATGCCATTGAGGCGCACCATGGCGATGTGGAGCCTCGCACGGTCACAGCCATGATTGTACAGGCGGCAGACGCCATCTCCGCCGCTCGTCCGGGCGCCCGCAGAGAGGATATTGAAAACTTCATCAAACGCCTGCAAAAGCTGGAGGAGATCTGCTCCGGATTCGACGGAGTGGACAAGGCTTACGCCATCCAGGCAGGGCGAGAGGTCCGCGTGATGGTCAAGCCCGAAGAGGTGAATGACCAGTCCATGGTTCTTTTGGCAAGGGATATGGCCAAAAAGATCGAAGGCGAGTTAAAGTATCCCGGACAGATCAAGGTCAACATTATCAGAGAGAGCCGAGCTACCGATTTCGCAAAATAAAATGTACTGCAACGCAGTTTGACATATATATACTATAAAGCCAGAATGAAAATAAGGACTGCGGCAGATATTGCTGCAGGTAAATCATAGATATATATTGAAATGTGCGTTCAAGGGGTGTCCTTAAACGAAGGTCTTCGTTTTTCGGCACCCCTTTGATTTTCAGAGCAGAAAGGAAAACAGAAATGAAAATTCTTTGCTTGGGCGATGTAGTCGGAAGAGGTGCCGTTCTGTGCCTGCAGGAAAATCTCCGGAAAATCTGCAGAGAAACCGGAGCGGAGATCACGGTGATCAATGGTGAAAACGCCTCAATGGGCAGCGGAAACGGCATTTCCAAGGAGGACGCCGAGCTGCTTTTTGAAGCCGGGGCTGATGTCATCACCGGAGGCAATCATTCCTTTCGCCAGCGCAGTGTTTACGGGATGTTGGACGAAGCGCCCACCCTTCTGCGCCCCTGCAATTATCCGGGACAGAATCCCGGAAAAGGCTCCTGCATCCTGTCCTACAACGGAAAAAACATTCTGGTTCTGAATGTGATGGGCAGAATCGGCATGGAAAATCTGCCCTTGGCCTGCCCCTTTGAGTCCTGCCGGAAAATTCTCCTTGCAGAAAAGGGAAACTACGATCTGGCTGTTCTGGACATTCACGCCGAGGCCACCAGCGAAAAAATCGCCTTGGCTTACGACCTTTGTGACAAAGTAAATATCATTTTCGGCACCCACACCCATGTGCCCACCGCCGACGAACAGATCCTACAGGGAAGATGCGGCTATATCACCGATCTGGGAATGTGCGGCCCCCGCTCCTCCATTCTGGGCGTGAAAACCGAGATCATCATCGAAAAGCTCAAAACCGGAATGCCCAGCAAATTTGAACTTTCAGAGAATCCGGTGACTTTAGAGGGGGCGTTGTTCACCCTGTCCGATGACCATTTCCGCTGTACGGCCGTGGAACGGGTTCGCTTTGACTTCTGAAAAATCCGACCTGACTTTCTTGGTTGTCTTTTCCTCTCCCGAAAGTCGCCAAAACGACCAAAAATTCCGGCGTTTTTTCATATAAAACGATGAAATTCGGAGATTTTTTTTGAATTTAAAAGAAAATATTTGAAAAATGAAGAAACCGTGCTATAATGGGTAACGGAAGATCGGCTGGAACGGCAGGTGCCGGAAAACGGTCGGAAAACAATAACTACACGCTGTGAGGGGATCAAAATGAGTGACGCAATGTTCGGAGAGTTAAGCTTAATTGCCATGAAGGGCTGTGAGAGCTTTATTGAAAAGGTTGACTCCTATCTGAAGGAGTGGAGCGGTGTGGACCATAGTTTCGTGGTCAACGCTGCCTGCCCCCGGTTCGGGAGCGGAGAAGGAAAGGGAATCATTTATGAGTCGTTGCGGGGACACGATGTGTTCATCCTCTGCGATGTGTTCAATTACGGTGTGACCTATAAAATGTACGGTCAGACGGTGCCCATGTCTCCCGACGAGCACTTTGCGGACCTGAAGCGGATCATCGGCGCCATCGCCGGAAAGGCAAAACGAATCACCGTTGTGATGCCCATGCTGTACGAAGGCAGACAGCACAAACGGAGCGCCAGAGAATCCTTGGACTGCGCCATGATGCTGCAGGAACTGGTCAACATCGGTGTTTCCAATCTGATTACCTTTGATGCCCATGACGCCAGAGTTCAGAACGCTATTCCTCTGCATGGCTTTGACAATGTTCAGCCGACCTATCAGATGATCAAAGCGCTGATCCGGAATATTCCGGACCTGACCCTGAATGCCGACCATGTGACTATTGTTTCTCCTGACGAGGGCGGAATGTCCCGGTGTATGTATTTCTCCTCGGTTCTGAAATTGGATCTGGGTATGTTCTATAAACGCCGGAACTATGCCGTGATCGTGGACGGACGCAATCCCATTGAAGCCCACGAATACCTGGGCAAGCCCGTGGAAGGAAAGGATGTCATTATCGTTGACGATATGATTTCTTCCGGCGACTCCATCATTGATATTGCCGAGAAGCTGAAGATCAGGGGTGCCAAGAGGATTTTTGCCTTCGCCTCCTTCGGCCTGTTCTGCAATGGATTGAAAAAATTCGATGAAGCCTATTCCGCAGGAATCCTGAACAAGGTCTTCACCACCAACCTGATCTACCGTCCCCAGGAGCTTTTGGACCGTCCCTGGTACTGCGAAGTCAATATGTGCAAGTATGTTGCACTCCTTGTAGACAGTCTGCATAAAGACGAAACCATCAGCAAACTGTTGGATCCCGTGCAGAAAATTCATGCATTTGTGGATAAAGCAGTTGCCGATGGCATTCTGAAAATCTGAATCAAGAAAAGCGGCTACGGTCCAACGAAATTCTTCGTTTTGCTGTAGCCTTTTTCAAAAGCTCCCTGATTCCGGTCGGAATTTTCCTTGCCCCACAAAAACAAGCGTCCCCAAACCGTTTCCGACCGCCCGCTCCGATAAGAATACCGCATTGCCCGATGTGCGGGATATTCAAGGAACCACGAGAAATCCGGGGATTTCGGGCTGTCTGCTTTTTTCAATCTCATCCGAATCTGCGGAAATTTCTTCCCTTCCGTCCAAAAGAAATCAGGTGCAAAAAATGCGCTCTTCGCTTATAATGTAAAGGAAATGAAACAAGCAAAGGAGCGTACATAGACCAATGGAAATCCTGCAAATCGCAAAGGGACGGCTGAAAATCAGCCTGAGCAAAGAAGAACTTACGGAATACGGAACGAATTTGGAGTGTCTGGAGGCCGGAAATGCCTCTGCCAAACAAGCTCTGGAGGTGATTTTCGCACTTGTGGAGGCCAAAACCGGGCTGCAACTGACCGGCGCACAGACGCTGATCCGCCTTTTTCCTTCCAAGGACGGGGGGTGCGAAATCTTTGTTCTGAACAGAGAAAGAAATCCTTCTGAATCCATTCCAAAGCATTCTTCAACCTGCGAAGAGCATTCCCTTCTGCCGGGCGACAGCAGTAGGGCCGGCTTCTACCTCTGCACGGTGAAGAGTCAGAGGGAACTGCTTTTTCTTGCGAAAAGCCTGTATTCCTTGGGCGTGGTACCGGAGATCTTCTGTGATGCTCCGGAATCCGCTTTTCAAAATACCGATTCCTCGCTCCCCTCTCCTTCCGTCTTTTATGTAGTGGCGCACGGCATCGGAGCCGCCGCCACACTCTTGGAAGAGTTTGGCCAAAAAGTGTTTTTTGACCCGACCCCTTTTCTCTCTGAGCACCGGAAAAAGCTCTCTTCAACGGAATTTCCTCTTGACAAAGCTGCGTTTTGACTTCCTGAAACCAGGATCCACCCTTTCAAAGCCCTGCCCTGGATTCTGTTTCCGGAACAAAGGAATAGCATAAAAAGCGTTTTTCTCTTAGCCCCCTTCGTTTGATCCTCTGTCCACAAGCTGATTTTGGGAATGCCCTTTTTTGATTCCCACTGCCCCTTGCACTTGCCATATAAATCCAAACGCCGAAAGGAGAAGCCCGAAATGAACTTTAAACAGTTGGAGGAAGCCTGTGAAAACTGTCAAAAATGTCCGCTGGGACAGCTCCGGAACAAGGTCGTTCTGGAACGGGGAAACCGCCAAGCAAAGCTGATGTTTGTTGGGGAAGCTCCCGGCGGACGGGAGGATGAAACCGGGATTCCCTTTGTCGGCCCTGCCGGACAGCTTTTTGATCGCTATCTTGCTGCAGTCGGAATTGATCGGGAGGAGGTTTATGTTTGCAATATTCTCAAATGCCGTCCTCCCCAAAACCGGGACCCCTTGCCTGCAGAGCAGGAGGCCTGTATGGAATATTTGCGCACACAAGTGCGGTTGGTCAAGCCGGAAATCATTGTCTGTCTTGGACGAATCGCCGCTATGCGCCTGATCGACCCCGATTTCAAAATTACAAGAGACCACGGTAAATTCTACAACAAAGGCTCTTTCCGCATGTGTGCCCTTTACCATCCTTCGGCTCTTCTCAGAGACCCCTCCAAAAAGGAAGATACGCTCCGGGATATGCTGGCAGTCGCCGCAGAATACCGAAAATTTGTCTGAATTTGCCTTTCCGAATGTTCTTTCCCTTATCCGATTCTCCGGTCTTCTCCCCTTTTCGGTTCTCTCTTTCTTTGCAATCAGAAAAAATGTTCCTTCTGTTTTTTCCTTGTTTTTCTGCTTTCTTCCTTCGGTATTTCCTCCGTTTCAGCGCTATCCAACGCCAGATCCCGTATTTCAAAAACCGCAGATTCTTGGAAATAGAATTCAAAAAAGATGCCGCAAATCGTTTCCGATTTGCGGCATCTCCGGCTTTTTAAGCCGAATTGAACCGAAATTACTGAATATCGTAAGCCTCTTCGATCTTAACAAGCAGATTAGCCATCGCCAGATTCAGCTTGTTCTGGGTCAGCTTCGCATACTGCGCAATACCCTTTGCAGGATTGTAGTTTGTACGCAGTTCCCAAGAAACATTATTCAGAGAATGGGACCATACCAGACCGAAGTCACTGTAGATACCTTCACGAACCATGTCGATCATAGCGGCGTTCTTGTCGTCACGAGTGTAACGAATCTTCAGAGCCTCATAGTATTTGGGCGTGATCCACAGCTTGGAGTAGTAACCCATCAACTCCAGAGTAGCGGTGATGGCAGGAAGTTTCTCCTCACCAGAGAACTTGCAGATAGCATACTGAGAAACAGAGTCACCCAGCTGAGTTGCATAGCCCTTGGAAGCAGAATTCGGGTTGTACTGGTCGCGGCTGAGCATAGGCAACGGCATTACCCAGAAATCCGTCATATCCTGCAGATAGTACTCTGCTTTGTCCAGAGTGTTCACGGTAACCAGCACATTGCCCTGTGCGAACACATCCATAATATAGAGGCTCTCACCTGCTTCATCCACAATCTCCTCGTAGGTCGCAACAGCCGTGGTGTTGGGATCGGTCATGAACCGTTGCAAACGGGTGTAAATATCAATGTTCGTTTCGCTGTCAAATGCCATCACGGGCATACCGTCGGCACTGGTCGTTGTATAACGAAGACCGAAGCCTGCCACCAGGCAGTCCATGGTTGCGCAGTTGGACTTGTCACCGTAGATAATGAAGCTGCAACGATCCTTATAGTCGTTCTTGCCGTTATCGTTGGTATCCGCATAAACCGTGGCGCCCAACTCTTCAATCAAATCGAGCGTCCAGTAGCCGTTGTTGACAATATCGTAAATATCGCTGTAACCGCCGGAGTTCTGCATATTCTTGATTTGGTCTGCATACTGATTCCACAGCTTGCTGTTAACAAAGGACACAAACAGGGTACCGATCGTTGCCTGGCACAGGTCGCCGGTCACAAAGAACGCAGTGTTGTTGTACTTCAGGGTGTTGTACAACGCCTGACTCCAGTAAGGAGCTTTCACATTCAGATAGCTGGTCACGCCTTCAGGCATATTCTCCAGGTTGTAGAAGGAACCAACCGTGTCGCCCAGAGCCAAGCCCAGATCGAAATACTGATACAAAGCCAGAACATCGTACACATCATCCTGAGCGGTCAGAATGTTGCCCAAGTCGCTGACGGCGCCCTGCATGGTTCCGACCTTGGCGACCTCGATCTTCACTTTCAGCTCATCCTCAACGGTCTGGTTTCTCGTCACAACCAGCTGGTTCACAGCGTAGTCAGGATCGGGAACTTCACCGTCTGCATCCGCTACCAATGCAATAGAACGGATGTTGGACATAGAAGCGTTTCCGGCACCGCCGTTAATATAGAAACGGATTTTATCCCCGCCAAAGGTTTCGGGAATGACCGGTTTCACCAGCTCGCCGGAAGGGGTTGCGGTGTCGGTATTCGTATTCGTGGCTGTGCCCGTCTCGGTATTGCCTGTCTCTGTGCCGGTGGTGGGAGCGGTCGTGGGATTTTCCTTCTTAGTGGTGGACGAACCACAAGCCACACAAGCAAACAAAGTCAGAACTACCAACAAACACGATAAAATTCTGCAGAATGTTTTCATGAATGAACCTCCATAATATATTTTTACTGCGTCTCCATTATACCCCATTTTCAGGAAATTGTCAATATTGCATTTTCACCTTTTTCGGGTGTTTTTATGTGCAATACACACAAAAATAAACAGCGTCTTTTGTGATAAACAGAAAATCCGAGAAAAAGGGGGGGATTCTTGGAATCCGCCCCTCTTTCCGTCAGCTTTCGCCAATCCTGCGGAAAGGCCTTTATACGCCAGCCAACCAGTCTAAAAGTGCAGCAACATCCGTGATATTCGTGGTGCCGTCACCGTTCAGATCGGTGTCCGCTCCGTTTGCCGTTCCCGCACCGGCCAGGCAGTCCAGCAATACCGCAACATCCGTGATGTTCACAACGCTGTCGCCGTTCAGGTCATAAGGGTTCGTCGCCTTCAGAACGATGGGCGTACACACTGCCGGCACATCTGTAATATCAACGGTATGCTTCTGAGCGTCCAGAGTATACGCCGGCTGACCGTTGTAGTAGGTCACCGACAGATCGTACGAAGTGCCCGTGTCCGCATTGGGATCCAACACATTGAAATACAGGCTCGCCATATCCGCATCACCCGTTACAGGGGAAGCGACCTCTGTGCAGGCAAAAATTCGTACCGTGCCCGGCTCATGGCAGACAATTCTGCCGTAGGGAAACCGTTCGTTCAGTGTGCCGCTCTCAAACGAGAGCTTTTCGGCATCATAGTTCACCTCAATGGAAAATCCGTAAATCGCTTCCGCCTTGCACATTTTTATGTCTGCCGCCGCCAACTCATGAACGCCGGTCTCTCTGCCTGCAATCTCAAAGTGGAAGATCGTGGAAATATCCGCCTCTCCCGTCACCGTACCGGTTTCCAAGGAAAGGGCATAGTCCACCGGAGTATCGGTTTCATCCAGATAGTAGAAGCAGTCGCCCAAAGAGGCGTTAACCGTCGGTACCACCGAATGACTGCCTCTCTTCAGAACCTGAAAGATCAGTTGCGCAACCGTTGTGCCGTCCTGCACCGTTCCGTCGATCGCCGACCAGTAGAATTCCACAAGCGAACCCTCTTCTTTCACGGCCTGATAGCCTCCGGACAGCTTTACGGATGCATCCACGAGACTGAGAGCCGTACTGTCATAACTCACACGGAACTGCATTCCGTGCAATCCATTGCTGTTTCCCGACACCGTCACCGGGACGACCACCTGCTCCCCGACCACTGCTGAAGCGTTTCCCGCCTGCACGGTCAAAGACTCCTGCGCAGTAACACAGAATGAAAAAACAGAGAACCAAGCCGTAACAACCAGTGAGATCGCCAGGAATACAGAAAGCACACGCCTATTGCTTTTCATAAATACCTCCTGCCTTTTCGGCACACGAAATTCTTCCTATGGGACTATACAGGGTGAGTATAGCACATTCTTTCGGCTTTTTCAATCGAAATTCCAAAACAGTTCAATGTTTGTTCTTATTTCACAAATTCAGGCCTTTAATTTTTAACAAATTAACGAAAGTCTCCGCCACATACAGTTCCTCCGCTTTTCCCTGTTGCAGAAACCCCTTTGTTACCATCTCCTTTAAAAACTCCAGAAGACGATTATAGTATCCAAGCAGATTCATCAAAACCGCCGGTTTTCGGTGACAGCGCAGGGTATACAGCGTGAAGCTCTCAAAGAATTCGTCCATGGTGCCCACCCCTCCGGGCATGACCAGAAACAGATCGGAATGCTCCTCCATATACTGCTTCCGTTCCCGCATGGTGTGCGTATAGACAAACTCGGTGCACTGCTCAAAGAGCACGCCGTCCACATGAAAGAACTCCGGCGCCACGCCGACAATCTTCCCGCCTTCCGCCCGGAAGCCTCTGGCCGCCGCTCCCATCATGCCTCCGTTTCCGCCGCCGAAAATCAGCGTATGCCCCCTTTGCGCCAATCTGCGGCAGCCCTCTTCTGTTTCCCGGATATAGCGGGCGTCCACCTCGTCGGAGGCTCCGCCAAAAATACAGATGTTCATGCTTTTCCTCTCTTCTAAACTTGATTTTCTCTTAGCTTTCTTCCGCTTCCGCATTATAAACATTGCCTTCCCGGTCCACGGCAATTCCGATAGAAAGCCGGCGCAGAGCCTGCAGAATCCGCTCTCCCTCGACTGTGCCTCCGCAGTCGGAAACCACACCGCCGGTCTGGCGGCAGGGAACCAGATTGTAGGACACCCGGTCCTTGCCTTCCAAAGTCACCTTGAGGAGCACCGTATCCAGATCCTTATCATTGAAGAGAAAATTTCCAAGGCTGTAGAAAACCATTTTTCCCTTATATGCCTCGATCCCCTGGAGAATATGGGGGTGCGCCCCCACCACCAGATCCGCTCCGGCATCAATAAAGGCATAGGCCGCCTGCTGTTGGGCCGGCTCAATGACCGTATTGTATTCATAGCCGAAATGGGCGTAGACGATCACAAAATCCGCCTGTGCTTTGGCAACCTCGATGGCGGAGCAGGCCCTTGTCAGGACATAGCACCCCGAAATTCCCGGATTTTCTCCCTCGGCCACCGGCGTAAAATACTGCTTTTCCGCCCTGGAAGTGGCCACAAAAGCCACCTTTATTCCGTTTTTTTCCAGAATGTAGGGTGCATAGGCCTCCTCCGCATTCCGTCCGGCACCGACTGTGGGAAGATTCATTTCCGAAAAAGCATCCAGCGTATCCAGGAAAGCGTCCTTTCCGAAATCATAAACATGGTTGTTGGCCAAGCCGATCAGATCCGCTCCCATTTCTTTGAACACTTTGGCTGTGGCCACCGAGGTCCGGAAGGTATAGCCCTTCCCTGCAAGAGCTGCTCCCCGGTTGCTGACCGAAGACTCACAGTTCACCGTCAGAAAGTCCACCGCCTGCAGCTGCTCCAGAAGCGTGGGTGAAAAGCAGTTCAGCAATTCTCTGTTGTTTTTCTTTGCCAGTTGGTAGATTTTATAATTTTCGGCAAAGCACACATCGCCCGTAAAGCCCAGAGTAAATTTTTCAACAGCCGGTTCGGTGGGCTCCGTCGTTCCGGAAGGGCTTCCGGAAGGGGAAGAAAAAGAGGAGGACGGCAGGGACGAAGCGGAAGGATCGGGAGAAGTGACCTCCTTGGAAGCCGCTGAAAGCTCGCTCTCACTGCCGGAGGTCTCGGCAGTAAAAGCCGGGGACACCGGGGTTTTTCCTTCTAATGAAGCCGCCGTATCCCGGGTGGCTGCCCCACAGGAGGAAAGCAGAAAACAGGTCAGAAAACCAAACAGAAGCAGTGTCGTTTTCAACCGTTTCATCGGTAGATTCTCCTTTCACGACATAAATCCTTACACAAATCATTCAGCCGGGTCAGCCCGGAGCGGAACAATAACCAGATCGCCGGCAGCCTGTTTAAAAAATTTCTCAAGAATTTTCTCGGAATTGGCGGCCGCCTGGTGCTTGAAGTGTTCATACTCCCCTGCCGTACCGTCCGCATTGTCGGAAACCGAACGCAAAATCGCACAGGGAACCCCGTTTACAAAGCAGGTCTGGGCGATCGCCTGTCCCTCCATTTCGCAAACAATGGCGGAAAACTGCCGTGCGATCCATTCCTTTTTCGCTCTGTTGCAGATGAACTGATCGCCTGAGGCCACCACGCCCTTTTCTGCCTTTATGCCAAGCGCCCCACAGGCTCTGTATAAGCCCTCGCTCAATTTTTCGTCCAAAGGAATATAGATCAGATGGATCCCCGAAATCAGTCCAACCGGGTCGCCCACGGGGGAAGTATCCATATCGTAACAGACAGCCGAAGTACCCACGGCCATATCCCCGATGCCCAGATGTTCGGAAAGCGTGCCCGCCACACCGATGTTGAGGATGCATACGGGCTGATAGCGCAAAATCATGGTCTGGGCGCAAAGGGTGGCAAAGCATTTTCCCACGCCGCAAACGGCTAAAACCGCCTCCTGTCCGAAAAGCCTTCCCCTTGTATAACGTACGCCTGAAATTCGTTCATCCTGTCTTTCGCTCATGCGCTCCCGCAGTCCGGAAATTTCCACATCCATAGCACTTATAATTCCGATCATCTTTTTTTTCCTTTACTTATTCTATTTGTCGGATACACAAAGTCCGCTTTCAGAATGCCCACCTGAGCCCCAAACTCCTCATTCCTTGGCGGCCTCCAGGGAAAACTCTTTGTTGTTTCCGCATTCCTCTTCCGACTGCCCGTACATCCGGTCGGCTTCAAAGGCAATTTTCCGGAATACTTCATCGGTCACCTTCCGCACAGTCTTTTCGTCCACAGCCCGCAAAAGCAGATAAAATCCGGCGCCAACCCATAGGTCCCAAGTAGATTGCCCGGCCCGAAATCCCGCTGTTGCGAAAATAAGTGGCCGCCATGTACTCTACAGAATGCATTTCCAGATTGGTCAGGTACTTCCCGTTGTTCGGCTTTTTGAACCGCAGATCGTAGGTCACAATATCCCCGTCCTGCCTTGAAATATACATTCCCGGCACAATATACCGATGATCCACCGAAAAGCTTTCAATTCGATTCATCTTTTTGTTTCCTTTCTTGCGGAATTCCGTCGCTTGTCACAAGTAAACGACAAAATCTTTGTTAAAAAAGCCGATTTTTTCTTTTGCCCTCCAAAAAAAATCTACCGAACCTTGACTTTTGAAAAACCTTATCGTATAATACCAAGAGTATAGCACATTATTTGAGCCTTGTCAAAGGGTTCTGAGCAATCTCTCCTTTCCGGAAACCCATTTTTCCGAAAAAATCCGCTTTTTTTCACCGTCCTTTGACAAAGTCGCTGTACAATACAGAAAAGCAGAGGAGGGGGCGGCGTTCTTGGCAGTTTTCCAATTCACCTTCAAGCGATATGAGCGGAAATATCTGATCACCGAAGAGCAGTATGACGCCCTGATGAAAAGACTGGACGGAAAAATGGTGGAAGACCTGTATGCCCGGTCGCTGATTACCAATATCTATTATGACACCCCCGATTTCCGTCTCATCCGACAGAGCCTGGAAAAGCCGGTTTACAAGGAAAAACTCCGCCTGCGGAGCTACGGCGTTCCAAAGGAAGACAGCAAGGTTTTTGTGGAGATCAAAAAGAAATACAAGGGTGTGGTCTATAAACGCCGGATTCAGGCACCGCTCTCGGATGCCGTGAAATTTCTCGACGGCGGACCGTGTCCGGAGCCGGGACAGATCGGCAACGAGATTTCCTATTTTGTGTCCTTCTATAAGGGTCTTGCGCCCGCTATGTTCATTTCTTATGAACGCTATTCCTTGGCAAGCCCCACCGACAGCGTTCTGCGTATGACCTTCGACCGGAACATTACCTGGCGCACGGAGGATCTGGATCTGACCTGTGGGATTTATGGCAGGAAGCTGGATTTGAACGGCAAAGTGCTTATGGAAGTCAAGATTCCCGGCGTGGTTCCTCTGTGGCTTTCCCATATTTTTGACGATCTGAAAATTCTGCCGGACTCGGTTTCCAAATACGGCAGAGCTTACTCCTCTGCTTTCAGCACAGGGCTTGTATGTCCCGAGGAAGCGGCAAGGCGTTTTTTGCTTGATTCCCGGGCGGGGATGCTCTGATTTCCCGAAAACGAAAATAAAAAGTAAAAACATGAAATGGAAAGGATTCCCGCTATGACACTTTTCGGACTGACGATCCCTACCGGATTGAATACTTACTTAATCTGTTCTGCTATCGCCCTCGTTCTGGGCATTCCCACCGCTCTTTGCTATACCGTGCGCAATACCCGCTACAGCAAAAGCTTCGCTTTCGCTCTCTTTGCGCTGCCCTTCGCCGTGACTACCGTCCTGATGATGGTGGGCAATCAGATCGGCGCCGCCGTTACCATCTCCGGTGTGTTTGCTTTGGTGCGCTTCCGCTCCCTGCCCTGCTCGGCAAAGGAACTGGTCAGCGTGTTCATGTCTATGATTATCGGTGTTTCCGCCGCAAACCGGACACAGGACGGCATTCTGGTGGCTCTGATCTTCACGGTTCTCAGTTGCCTGGTCACCCTGCTCTTTAACTGCACAAATATCGGCGAACCCTCCCGTGCCGAAAAAACACTGCGCATCACCATTCCTGAGTCCTTGGATTATACCGAGGTGTTCGATGATTTGTTTGAACGGTATACCGCCACTCATGAACTCGTTCGTGTCAAAACCACCAATATGGGCAGTATGTTCCAGTTGACCTACGCCATTACCCTGAAGGATCAGAAGGAGGAACGGGCCTTTCTCAACGATCTGCGCTGCCGCAACGGGAATTTGGATATCATCTGCGCTAAAAATGTGGTGGACGAAAAGGAACTGTGATCCTTCCCTGTAAACCCTGAAGATAAACTCGCCTGAGATTTCAACCTATCCGGGCGAGTTTTTTGTTTTATCCTTTTTGTGGGACGCTGTCC
>ERZ779889.1897-NODE-1897-length-18818-cov-6.039066_pt1 | contig 18818 bp, 23 predicted proteins | sample MGYA00511030_ERZ779889 | MGnify/ENA primary metagenome ERZ779889 (study PRJEB29588, sample SAMEA2160616) | human gut metagenome | biome: human gut; feature: human-associated habitat; material: faeces | place: Denmark | collected 2008/2010 ...
TGGTCGGCACAGTCAAGGAGACCGTCATGCAGGTCAGCCGAAGCAAGAAGTGGGCTTCCAAGCCCCTGCTGGACGATGCTGGAGAGCCCGTCCTGCAAAAGAACGGCAAACCAGTCCTGAAGAAGTCGTATAGCATCCTGCAAGACGATTTCTTCAACTATATGCGCAATGCCGGGTACACGGATGTGGAGCGCGGTGAGCGCGGCAGCACCGAAGAACACCTGACCGTCACCCAGTTCAAAGTCCAGCGGGAGCAGGAACGGCTGGACACCCTGACCGCCCAAGCCGACCAAAAGGCGCAGTCGCTTGCCAAAACCAGTCAGACCCTCTCCAAAAAGGAGAAGGAACTTGCCGCTGTGCAGAAAAAGGCCACGCTCACGAAAGAAGCCCTCATTCATGCGCGTGATCTGGATTATATCGGCAAGCGCACCTTTCTCGGTAACTACTCGCTGACCGAAGAAGAATTTTCCAAGCTGAAAAAGCAAGCCGACCACGGCTATATGATGGACGTGGAGAACCGCCGCCTGAAAGAAGAACTTTCCACCGCCAAGAAGGAAGCTGCTCATTGGGGTCAAAAGTATCATGAACTCTGGTATGAAGTGAAGCCCTATCTGGACGCGCTCCACCGTGCGCCCGAACTGGTGCGCAACTTTTTGGAAAAGATTCTTGCCCCCAAGCAGGAGCGCACCATGAATGTGCCGCAGAAAAACCGCAAGCGTGGGCAAGATATGGAACTTTGATTTTCGGAGGATACTATTTGAACAAAAAGAAGAAGTCAAACAAATCCGGCTACCCGGATGAAGCAATCAAGACCCTTGCGCGTTGCTTTTATCCCTCCATGGTTGAGTTTTTCAACAGCGAGGAAGGCCAGCGTGAATATGAGGAATGGCTGAAAGAGCAGGAAGCTCTACAAGCATTGCCTGTTGCCGCATAAAAACAGCAGGACGCTCCCGGTAAAGGGAACGCCCTGCCTTACATAGATGTATCTCGCCGAGGTGTGTCCAGTTGGGCGCACCTCTTATTTTTTTGCCCTTAATCTTCTAACCCATGGCTTCCAGCTACGTTTTTCAAATACTCCTCCGGGTCACCGTTCAGAATCAAATCCGCATAGCCCAGTGGGTCGTTGTAGATGAGGTAGTCCAGTTCAGTCTGCTGGGCCATGGTCACATCCAGCGCATCCTCGACCCCGGTACAGTCGATGGAGATTTTTCTCCCATCCCGGAGCCGCAGCTCCACACATCCAGTGTCCATGTTGAAATGGCAGGCTCTTGCATCGTACTTCATAATCGCATCCTCCAAATCTTGTTATTGGCTTACGGTCTATGACAAGGTATCGGAGTTTTACGCCGTCCACGGGAGCCTTCATTCTCAAACCCGAAGAAAACGAAAAATCCGAACCCTTCTCCAATCGGAAACAGGTTCGGATTTTTCTTGTTTGGTGGGCGCGGGTGGATTCGAACCACCGAAGCTGAAAGCAGCAGATTTACAGTCTGTCCCCATTGGCCACTCGGGAACACGCCCATATTCAATTCGCAGTCTCACAGACTGCCTGTATATATTACCACTGGGGCAAGGGTTTGTCAATGTTTTTTGAGGAAATTTTCTTGCAGGGGACGGAAGTAAGTGAAAAGCCCCGGGATCAAGGCGTCCCGGAGCGTATCAGAGCTGGTGACAGGAACTGAACACATTCCAACATTTTTTTGAGAGAAAAATGCACAAAAAACATACCTTGAAAATGTTCAGGACGCTAAATTATTTCGGAATCCGAAAAAAGTATTGATGTATCCCAAACAGCGTGTTATTCTGTAGACAGTGCTTATTTCATAATCCGAAATAAGCGAAGACAATGGGGTCTGAAAGGAATCACAGCTATGAAAAAATCCAGCCTGCGGACAGTAAAGGAGAAGAACCGCCGCCTGATTTTGCGGGCACTGCTCACCGAGGGCGGGCTCTCCCGGATCGAACTGGCAAAACAGACAGGGCTTTCTCCCAGCACCATCACGGCGCTGGTGGGAGAGCTGCTGGCAGAGGGCGTCGTGCAGGAGAGCGGCCTGCGTGCCGCAACGGCAGGGCGCAGCCGTGCCGGACTGACCATCTGTCCGGACTATGGCAGGGTCGTTGTGGTGGATATCGGCCGCAGCCATGCGGTTTTATATCTCTACGACATGGCTTTGCAGTGTGTGTTCCGCACGGTGCTGCCCGGCCACGGCGGGGATGGAAACGAGCTGCTGACTTCGATCTCTGATGCGATTTTTCAGGGCTTTTCCATGGAGGAGCTCCACGCAGGCAAGATGAAGAGCATCGGGCTGCTGTTTCAGGACGACACCGAGATCAGCGAGTTCCGCGTGATGTACTCCACCGGTTATACTGCGGCGACCATTTCTCTGCGGGAGGCGCTGTTTACCCAGTTCAAAGTGCCGATCGTGGAGGAATACAGCCGGGTCTATACCGTGAGCCGTGCACTGGCAGAGGCCGGCAAGTCGGTAGGTTCCAACTATGCACACATCGACCTTGGCGACCGGGCCGTGGTGCAGATCGTGCAGAAGGAACAGCCGGTGGCACTGCGCAGCGAGGGACAGGCAGACATCACAGGTCTGCTGCTGCCCGAAGGCGGCTCTCTGCTGGAGCTGGCGCAGAACTTTGAAGCTGCACCGCCCGCTCAGCAGGCGGCAGCGCTGAAAAGTGAGCAAAGCCCGGTGAGCTGTTTTACGGTGCGGCTGAGCAATGTGGCACGGATGCTCTGTTCGCTGTTCGTGATCGAGAAGCTGTATCTCTCCGGCCCGGCGGCTGCAAGCCCGGCGTTCATGCGCGGGGTGGTGCAGAAGCTGAAAAGCCCGGAGATGCGTCCGGTGGTGCTGAACCCGGATCCTGTCCATACGCCTGCCTTTATGGCAACGGATCTGCGTCAGAGCCTGCTGTGCAGCACGGACGCCTGAAAATGAAACTTGCCGTGGTTTACGGTGAGAATAAAGGGGGCTTGCCCCCGCAAAAAAAGGAGCAGAACTATGTTACAAGGCATTCTGATCGTTGTGGCATTCCTGGTCGTCGCGGCATTGATGATGACCAAGAAGATCCCTACTCTGCTGGCGCTTCCTTTGATGGCTGTCGTCATCTGCATCATCGCCGGTGTGCCGATGTTCGGCAAAAACGCGGACGGCGCAGAGATTGGCTGGCTGACCACCGTGTTTGAAGCCGGCACCGTCCGTATGGGCAGCGCCATCATGGCAACCATCTTTGGTGCATGGCTGGGTCAGCTGATGAACAAGACCGGCGTCACCGAGAACATCATCAAAAAGAGCGCTGAGCTGGGCGGCGACCGTCCGCTGGTAGTCACCCTGATCATGGTTGTGGCCACCGCCGTCCTGTTCACCACCCTGAGCGGTCTGGGCTCCATCATCATGGTAGGCTCCATCGTGCTGCCCATCCTCATCTCTGTCGGCGTGCCCGCTGCAAGCGCAGCCTGCATCTTCCTGATGGCATTCACCACCGGCCTTGCCTGCAACATTGCAAACTGGAAGAGCTTTGCAAGCATCTTCTCGCTGGACATCGCCGACATTCAGGGCTTTGAGATCTACCTGATGGCAGCGACTGCCATCGCCACCCTCATCATGGTCATCGTGGAGTTCAAGCGCAACGGCATCAAGTTCGCATTCTCCGCTCCCGTGGACAACACAAAGCCCACAAAGCAGCTCACCGGCGTGCGCGGCGGTCTGGCTATGATCACCCCGCTGATCCCCATCGTGCTGGTCGCCTTCCTGAAAGTGCCTGTCACGCCTGCATTCACCGTTGGCATCATCTGGTGCCTGCTCTTCACCTCGCAGAGCTTCAGCAAGGCCATGAACCAGATGACCAAGACCTGCTACGACGGCATCACCGATGCAGGCCCCGCCGTCATCCTGATGGTCGGCATCGGCATCCTGTTCCTGGCTGTCACCAACGCAAGCGTCAAGGAAGTTCTGAACCCGCTGCTGCTGGCCATCGTTCCCACCAGCCGCGTGCCCTACATCATCTTCTTCGCCATTCTGGCACCTCTGGCGCTGTACCGCGGCCCCATGAACATGTTCGGCCTCGGCTCCGGCATCGCAGCGCTGATCATTGGTCTGGGCACCCTGAACCCGCTGGCTGTCATGGCTGCCTTCCTGGCGGCTGAGCGCATCCAGTGCGGCGGCGACCCCACCAACACCCAGAACGTCTGGACCGCAAACTTCTGCGAAGTGGACGTGAACACCTGCACCAAGAAGATGCTGCCGTATCTGTGGGCAGTGTCCATCGTCGGCGTCATTCTGGGCGCGATGCTCTACTTCTGAGTTGTTTTCTCCCCCACAAGCCGTCTGCAGCGGGCTGTACGCAGCCCGCTGCATGGGCGGTCCGAGTATCCCGCGCGTTTGTCGTTCCATCTTCGCGAGATGCTGGGACCGCCCATTCTTATACCCGGATCTGCCCGGACTCGAAAAGCAGCAAAGAAAAAGGAAAAACAGGAGGTTTTTGCTTTATGAAAGTCCGTATCGGAATTGATGTTGGTGGTACCTTCACCGACGCCGTTGCCATTGATAACGAGACCTTTGAGGTCGTTGGAAGCGTAAAGGTCCCCACCACCCATACCGCCGCCGAGGGCGTTGCTGCCGGCATCGTACAGGTGCTGCACAAGGTCATGGAGCAGTGCGAGATCCGGCCGGAGGATGTCATCTTCATTGCCCACGGCACCACGCAGGCCACCAACGCCCTGCTGGAGGGCGATGTGGCCCCCGTCGGCATCATCACGCTGGGCAGCGGCCTGCAGGGCGCAAAGAGCAAGGGCGATACCACCATGGGGGACATCGAGCTGTCTGAGGGCAAGTACCTGCGCAGCTACAACGAATATGTGGACACCAATGCACCGGATCTGGACGGCAGAATCCGCGCGGCTATCCAGAAGCTGCAGGAGCAGGGGGCACAGACCTTTGTTGCCGCCGAGGCCTTCAGCGTGGACGACCCGAAGAACGAGAACCGGGTGGTCGAGATCTGCGGTGAAATGGGCCTGCCTGCCACAGCGACCAACGAGATCTCCAAGCTGTACGGCCTGAAGGTCCGCACCCGCACCGCCGTGATCAATGCCAGCATCATGCCCAAGATGCTGGATGCCGCCACCATGACCGACCAGAGCATCAAAAATGCGGACATCAAGAGTCCGCTGATGGTCATGCGCTGCGACGGCGGCGTGATGACCGTGGACGAGGTGCGCAGCCGCCCCATCCTGACCATCCTCTCCGGCCCTGCCGCAGGCGTTGCCGGTGCTTTGATGTACGAAAAGCTGACCGATGGCCTGTTCTTTGAGGTGGGCGGTACCTCTACCGACATCTCCTGCGTCAAGGACGGCAAGGTGATGATCAAGTACGCCGAGGTGGGCGGCCACAAGACCTACCTGAACAGTCTGGACGTGCGCACCGTCGGCATCGGCGGCGGCAGCATGGTGGAGGTGAAGGACGGCAAGGCCTGCGATACCGGCCCCCGCAGCGCCCACATCGCCGGTCTGGATTATGAGGTGTTCACCGATGCCGACAAGATCCAGAATCCCCGTCTGGTGCCCGTGAGCCCCATGCCCGGCGACCCGGAGTACGCCAGCATCGAGTGTGACAACGGCGTCAGGGTCTGCCTTACCATGTCCGGCGCTGCCAACATTGCGGGCTACGTCAAGCCCGGCGATTATGCCTATGGCAATGTGGAAGCCGCCCGCAAGGCGTGGAAGCCGCTGGCAGACAACATGGGCTGCACCGTGGAAGAAGCTGCCCGCAAGGTGCTGGGCTTTGCCGCTGCCAAAAACAGCAGGGTAGCTGCCCAGCTGATGAAGGACTACCACATGGACCCCCAGCACACCGTGTTCGTGGGCGGCGGCGGTGGCGCTGCCAGCGTGGTGCCGCATCTGGCCGAGACCATGCATCACAAGAGCCGTCTGGCAAAGAACGGCCCGGTCATTTCCACCATCGGCGTGGCATTGGCCATGGTGCGTGATATGGTGGAGCGCAGCGTTTCCAACCCCACCGACAATGACATCATCAGTGTGCGCCGGGAGGCCGAGCAGAAGGCCATCCGGAACGGAGCCGCGCCCGGTTCTGTGGAAGTGACCGTGGAGGTGGATACCCAGCGCAACGTGATCCGCGCCATCGCCGTGGGTGCTACCGAGCTGCGCAGCAAGAACCGCAGCGCCGAAAAACTGACCGAGGACAAGCTGCTGGAACTGGCGGCAGAGAACCTGAGCATGGACCCCAAGGCCCTGCATATCGCAGCCAGAAGCGAGAACATGTGCGCGGTGACGGCGGATAAGGTGGAGAAAAAGCTGTTCGGCCTGATGAAAAAGACCTCTCATCCGCTGCGCCTGATCGACGAAGAGGGGGTTATCCGCCTGCAGAAGGCCAACGCCACGGTGCGTCAGGCCGATATCAGCAGCTGGCGTGATGCGGTCGCCTATATGCTGGAAGAGCTGACCGTTTACAACGACGGCGGCACCAACTACCCCAATGTGTACATCGTGCTGGGCAAGCGCATCATCGACCTGTCCGGCATGTCCAGCGAGGAGCAGATCTACAGCCTTGCCAATGTGGAGCTGAACGGCTACGATGCCAAAACTCCGGTGATTGTGGCTGCGACCCTGCGCATCGATTCCTGACCGACCAAAGGAGGCTGCCATGTCGTCTTATGCACTGCCTTTTCCCGGCCGTGATCTGGCGGAAAAAGAGCTTTCCTACGACCCGTGCTGCCCCCGCATCCCGGAGGAGGACCGCGCCCGCATCGTGGATGCCGCGTGGGAAAAAGGCTGCGCCGCGGCAAGGGATGTCTTTGCACAAAGCGGCGGCAGTGCAGACTTTTTTGCCATCTGCAAGGCAAATGGGCTGACGGTGGTGGAGCGGGACATCGACTTTGTTTCCGGCAACCAGCGCTATTTCAGCGACTATGTGGCGGGCAAAAACTGCGTCACCCTCTATCTCAGATCGGTGGACCTGTGGGCGCAGCAGAACAAAATGACCCGCATGGAAGCGGAGAACCTGATCCTCAGTCATGAATATTATCACTTTCTGGAGTGGAACAAGCTGGGCCTGACCAGCCGGGACTATCAGGTGCCCATGATCAGCATCGGCCCGCTCCGTCTGGGCAAGACCGGCATCCGTGCCCTTTCCGAGATCGGCGCGCACGGCTTTGCCCACACCTATCATCAATTGTTGGAGGCGCAACATGGAAAGCATTGAATATCTGGGCAGGCAGCTGCCCCTTCTGGGCCACTATGATACTGTTGTGGTGGGCGGCGGTGCTGCCGGTGCCGCAGCCGGCATCCGCTGCGCCATCGACGGGCAGAAGGTCCTGCTGGTGGAAAAGGGGGCGTTTCTGGGCGGCACGGCTTCCCGTGCGCTGGTCTGCCCCATGATGCCCACCTATGTGGAACATCTGGATGTGCTGCACAGGGTAGAGGAGACCCTGAACAGGCACGGCGTCACCACCCGTGACGGCATTACCACAATGATCTGGTTTGCACCGGATCAGCTCAGCGATGCTTTTGAGGAATTGTATGTCAGCAACGGCGGCAGGCTGCTGTATGACGCCACACTGGTGGATGCCGTGTGCGAGGACAAGCACATCCGGTACATCGTGGTGATGACCGTGAACGGTCTGCAGGCCATTGCAGCCGGAAACTTTGTGGATGCTACCGGTGATGCTGTGCTCACCCGCATGGCTGGCGTGCCCACCAGCTCCGGCGATGAGAACGGGGACAATCAGGTCAGCAGTCTGCGCTTTATCATGGGCGGCATCGACGTGGAAAAATACCGCGAATATGTGCTGTCTCTGCACGACGAGTTCTCTCCCCTCAAGACCGGCTATTTCTTCGAGTCTGCCATGGTGGCAGGACGCAGCTTCAAGCTGGAGCCCATCTTCCGCGAGGGTGTAGCCGAGGGCCTGCTCACCGAGGAGGACCTGCGCTATTACCAGTGCTTCAGCCTGCCCAATAAGCCCGGCTGCATGGCCTTTAACTGCCCGCATCTCCCCAGCCTGAAGCAGAACACCGATGCACTGGCCCGCTCTGCCGCCATTGCAGAGGGACACGAGAAGATCGGCCGTCTGGTGCGTTTTCTGCAGGCAAAGATGCCGGGCTTTGCGCACAGCTATCTGCTGCAGACAGCGGACATGCTGGGCGTGCGCGAGAGCTGGCGGCTCAAGGGCAATTACCTGCTGACCGAGGAGGACTACACCCGGCAGGCGCGCTTCCCGGATGGTCTGGTCAAGGGGGATTGGTACATTGATGTGCACTCCAACAAAAAGGGACTGTTCCACCAGAACACCTACCAGCACGGCGATTACTACGAGATCCCTTACCGCAGCATGGTCACAGACGAAGCCGAGAACCTGATCGTGGCGGGCCGCTGCATTTCCACCACCTTCCTGATGCAGGCCAGTGTCCGCATCCTGCCCACGGTCATTGACATGGGCGATGTGGCGGGCAGCGCCTGCACGTTGGCGCACGCCACCGGTCAACCGCTGTGCAGACTGGATGGCAGCAAGCTGCGCCGGTTTGAGCCGACCTCATTGCCGCAAAAGTGAAAGCGCCGGGTATGCCCGTCTTTGCCGAAGGGCTGAAAGTGCGTGCCGCGCAGCGGCACAATGACATAAAAAATCCCACCAGATGACGATCTTCGCCGTTTCTGGTGGGATTATTTTATGGGGAGCTGCTGTGCCGACAGAGACGAACCTGCCAATCTGTCGCACTTTCCGGGCGTTTCACAACGCATATAAAAGCAAAAAACCCACGATACACGCCGTTATTTTAACGGTATATCGCAGGATTTTTCTTGGAGCTGGTGACAGGAGTTGAACGAGCCACCGGCATTGCATCACTGAAAAATGGAGATTTTTACACTAAAATCTGCACGTTTAGCGGTCTTTTTCTTGTACCATCCTGCACAGCCCACACACCCACAAAATCAAAAGTGTGTTAAAATATGTGTTATTTTCCGGCGTGCAGCAGCTTCAAAAACATGCCGTTGACGGCCTGCGCGGTCTCTGTGTCCTCACCGGTCAGAGCGTGGCCGTACACGCCGAATGTGTCCATGTCCTCGCTGTGGCCTACAAGGTCTTTGACCTCACCGGCGGGCAGCTTCTTTGCCACGCTGACAAAGGTGTGTCGCATCTCGTAGGCCGACACGGGCGGGATCTCGTTCACCCGGCAATAGACTTGCCAGCGCTTATAGTAATAGGCTTCGCTTTTCAGGCAGAACACGCTCTCACCGGCCCCAGTGACGGCCCGCTGCTGTTCCAGCACGGCGCGTGCCAGATCGGACAGCACAAAGGCCCGCACGGCGTTGTCGTTCTTGCCGCGCGTCTGTTCGCCCAGCACGTTCACGGCCCGGGAGATGAACACGGTGCCGCCTTTGACATCGGCCCAGCGCAGGCCCACCAGTTCACCCGGGCGCAGGCCCGTGAGCACCTGAAAGCGGTAGGCATGGATAAAATCATCATGCACCCGCTTGCCCCTGTACAGGGTCGTGTCCACGCGGAACAGCGTTATCAGGGCATCCGGCTGCAACACCTTCTTGCCTTTGGGACGTGCGCCAGCTGGCACATGCAGCCCTTCGGGGTGGAAGGTGGTCAGCTTCTTTGCACGGCACCATTTGCAGAATGCCCGCATATCCGCGCAGAGGGATTGCAGGGACTTCTTTGCAAGGCCATCGCTGTAGGCATCGTTTACCACGTCCTGCAGATCCTGTTCGGTCAGGCTGGTAATGCGCTTCCTGCCGATCGCAGGCAGTATCCGGGTGCGCCAGCGGCTTTCAACGTTCCGCTGGTTGCCAGTGCCCGTGGTCTTTACCACTGTGGCATACCACTCTTGATATAGATCCTCCACCCGGCGGGCTTTGACCCCAATGCCATCATCTAACCAGCGGTCTGCCTTTGCATTGGCTTCCCGCTGGCCTGTGCGGCCCGGCGTGCTGCTGTAGAACTGTTTCCGCACGCCGTCTTTCTGCACGGCAATGCGCCAGCGCTTGTATTTTTCTTCCCACTGGGCCGTGTTGGTGCGCTTACTCATCTTTCATATAGGCGAGCACTTCATCGAACCGGGCAAGGTGCTGGTTCTCGATGCGCTCAAAAATCACTTTTGCGGTTTCCTCATCGTAGACGTGGGAAGTCAAGTTCCGGTCGTTCTGCAGGTCAAGCCATGCCTGCTGATCCTGAATCATGCCGAATGCATACGCCTGTTTGATAACGGCTTTCGGGCTGTTGATATCAGAAAATCCCTGATCGAGCAGATATTCCCGCATGGTTTTCCACGCCAGCTCCGCACAGAACTCAAACCGCTGGATAACGCCATCCCGCACAGAATCAAGCGGCACCCTCTTGTAATCGTCCAGAGCTTCCCGCAGCCGAACTACAGCGTCCGTGAAGTATTTGTATTTTTCGTGAAGTCTGTCCATCAGCTCTACACCGTCCTTTTTGATATTTGCCAGAAACGCGGGGTTCATGCCGTCCGTGATGTGCACGATATCGAATTTTAACAGGGTGGGCAGGTCTTCGCAGTCCATCCAGAAATTCGACCGGCTGCCCTCTGGCATCCCGTACACGGCCAGATCTATGTCGCTGTTGTATCGGTTATCCCCTCTGGCACGGGAACCGAACAGCACGAGCCGCTTTGCGCCGTATCGGCGGGCCAGCGCGGCCAGCTGGCTATAAAGTTCTTCCATGGGTTCACCTTTTTCGACTTGTTGAGGTGGTAGTTTTCCAATTTCTTTCAAAGCTTCATATGCAGCACGGGAAGCAAGTTGTTCCGGCGGGGCAGGACTGTCCAGCATGTCGCACATTTCGTCATACTTGTGGTCAATCGGATGTTCAATAAGCCATTTTTGCATTTTTGCAATGCGTTCCGGAGTAAGCCAATCACTCATAAAAAATCACCATGTCCCGCGTGATATTATTCACCATGCGCCCACACCGGCTATAAAGTCCCTGTGGGTTTTTTATTTTTCGGCGGGGTCTTTATCGGGCGTGGAGACGGGAGCGGACTGGGAGGGGTACCGACGGCGATATTTTGAAATTTCTGTAAGTTCCTGAATACGCTCAACGGCTACGCGCTGACCGTCAGCATTAAGCATTTTCATTGCTTCAAATATCTTTTCCATGTCTTCCTCATCAAAAGAAAACTGTGCTTTATATGCTGCTTCAAGCTGTAACTCTAATTCTTTGTCGTTCCGCTCAACATCTTTTTTATACCATTCATCACCAAGAATTTTTGCAATTTTCTCGGCAATTTCTAGTCGTGGGGTTCTAACGTTGCGTTCGTACTGTTGAATTGTGATGGTTGAAACTCCTACTTTTTCAGCTAATTCTTTTTGTGTAAGTCCTGCTAATGTTCGGAGCGTGCGAATCATTTCGCCCATTTTGTTGTCTGTATCTGTTTTCAAGCGTATTCCCCCATTCATAGAAACTATATCATATTCAAAAAAGGCATTCAACATAAATTCAAAAAAGTTATTTACACATTCGTTTGAATATGCTATAATGCATTCAAACGAATGTGTATAAGGTGAACACAATGAAGTTGAAAGGCAACATCGAAATCATGGCAGCCCGCAAGGGCATGAAGATGGGACAGCTGGCAGACAAGGCTGGTATGTGCCGTCAGAATCTTTCCACAATCAAGAACCGCGGCACCTGCACCGCCTTGACTGCGTGCAAAATTGCCGCCGCTCTAGGCGTGGACGTGACCGAGATCATCGAACAGGAGGACTAAATCATGTATCAGTGTTTTCACAAGCTCCGTGTCCGGTTCGCAGAACTGGAGATGAAGCAGGGCGAAGTAGCCAAGCGTGCCAACATGGCCGAAAGCACCTTGACCGCCCGCATGACTGGCCGTTTGCCGTGGAACGGGGACGAGATCGCCCGTGTTGCCAAGGCGCTAGACATTCCCACCGACCAGATCGGTGCATTCTTCTTCGTTGACGCGCCCAAGGAATACAAGAAGAAGGGTGCATGATGTCAAAAAGTTTCAAATTTTTTGCGTCGTATCTTGAAGCGGCTTGCGAGTTAAACGCAAAAGATCGCGGGGACTTTCTCTTTGCTGTTTGTCAATATGGCATCAATGGCGAAGAAGTTCCTTTGAAAAAGTCGCTTCGCCCGCTTTGGCTTGCGATAAAACCCAACATCAACAACAGCCGAAAATATCAGAGCAACGGCGAAAAGGGCGGCAGACCTAAAAAGCCCCCTTTGCAAAAATCCGAAAGCCCCCTTTCCGAAAATGAAAAACCGGATAAGGATAAGAAAAAGGATGTGGACAGGGACACGGAAGAGAAGAAGGAGAGCCAAGCCGCTGCCGCGGCGGGCGAGCCTGATACTCCCCCTGTGGATGTTTTTACATCTTTTGCCGACGGTGACGGCGAGTTGCTGCAAGCTCTTAGAGACTACGACCGCATGAGACGGGAGAAGCACAAGAGCCTGACCGATACCATGCGCCGCAGCCTGTGCCAGCAGCTAGATGAAGAGTTCCACCGGTGCGAGTGGGTGCAGATCATCAAGCAGGCCACCCGGCAAGGCTGGCTGAAGTTCTATCCGCTGGATAAGGACAGGCCCACCAGCGCAGCCCCAGAGCTTGAAAGCACCGGAAGCCAGATTGACCGCATTTTAGAGAACCTGAAACGAAAGAATGGAGTGATTTAACGATGACCATTGAAAAACTGAAAGAGCTGCTGCAGATCCGCGTGGACTACTTCGAGCAGCACCTTACCGACGAAGCCATAACGGCCCAGCTGAAAGCCTACACGGCCAACTTGGGCACCGTGCCGGACGAAGTCGCAGAACCGGCGTTCTGGGCTGCCATTGGCAAATGCCGGTATCCGAAACAGTTCCTTGTGGACTGGCAGGACGCTGTGCGGGAGATCATGCGGAAGCGCCTGCCCTCTGATGCAGCACTGTGGAGTGAGACCATGGACGCCGCGCACCGCATTTCGGATTGCTATGCAGTCCATGCAAACGGCGGCTACGCCGGAGAAGCCAAAGGCGAGCGGCTTGAAGCTGCACGGCAGATCTTTGACGGGCTGCCTGCAATGGTTCAGAGGTGGGCAGGTTCGCCCCGCGAGTTGTGCGACCTTGTGAACCACAATACCAAAAGCGAGCTGAACAAGTTCACCCGCCCCGGATTCAACAGGATGTTGGCAAGTACTCCGCTGATGGAATTGCAGCCCGCCCAGCACGCAGATCTGCTGACTGCTGCACCCACTGCACAGATTGGAGACAGCAGCAAGCCCGCTTGACCCCATACATGACCGCATAAAGAAAGCCGCTCACACTGTACCAGCAGCGTGGGCGGCAGATGGGCGGTATTTGCTTGCAGGCATTACCGCCCCCATTATATCAAAAATGGAGGATTTTACAATGACTATGCCCGCAATGGTGACCCCGCCACCGGAAGCCGCTTTGGTGAGGTGGAACAGCTGAACGCCACCACCTACCCGCTGACCATCGAGAAGGACCGATCTTTTACCTTCGTGATCGACAAGCTGGATGAGGATGAGACCCAGCAGCAGCTTTCCGGCGCAACCGCTCTGGCCCGCCAGAACCGCGAGGTGGTTATCCCCGAAGTGGACGCGTACACCTATGGTGTTATGTGCACCAACGCAGGCACAAAGCCCGCAGCCGTGGAGCTGACTGCCGATAACATCTATGATGAGATCTGTAAGGCCGGTTCTTTGATGGATGAGGCAGGCGTGCCCGAAACTGGCCGCGTGCTGGTCGTCACCCCAGAGATTTACCGCATCATGAAGAAGTGTAAGGAGATCGTCCTTGATACCGATGTGGGCGAAGATATGCGCCTGCGTGGTGTGGTATCCAATCTGGACGGCGAAGCGGTGCAGAAGGGGCCCGCCAGCCGCCTGCCTGCAAAGTTCGGCTTTATGCTGTGCCACCCCTGCGCGACCGTGGCCCCGCTGAAGCTGCAGGATTACCGCATCCACTCCGACCCGCCGGGCATTTCCGGCAGTCTGGTGGAGGGCCGCGTGGTGTATGACGCTTTCGTGCTTCAGAACAAGGCAAAGGCAATTTACTATCAGGCTACCACCTGATAAGGCATCATCCGGGCGCATGGGGCAACCTGTGCGCCCTTTTTGACAGGAGGCGAACCGAACCCATGACCGCAAAGAAACACCTGAAAATGACCAATCCGGGCGAGGTGCGCAGAGCCATGACCCGCGTTTCCAACATGGTCTTGAATGGCGATATCACCCCGCAGCAAGCAAACGCCCTAATCTATGCCGGGAATGCTGTGTTAAGCTCCATCCGGGCCGATGAACAGGAGCGGCGATTGACTGAGCTTGAAGCCAAATTGACCGAGCTGGAAGGTGCAGCCAATGAAACGGATTGACCGGCTTGCCGCCCGCATTGCGGCCCTTATGGTCAAGCAGGACGCGGAACAGAACTGGCCCCGGTTTATTCTGCATCTGAGCGACGGCAGCACAGCCGAGCTTGTGGCGCGGCTGCCGGAAGCGCTTGTGAAGCTGGCCGAGCTGCATATCATGCCAGAGCGTGAAGTGGTATCTATCGACAAGCCCGAACAGCTGGACGGCCTGACAGAACAGCTCTATGAACTGTTTGAATGCATCGTTATGGGCGGTAGCCCTGTATCTAGTGCACGAGCCGCTCTTTTATGGGAAGATGATTCATATCTGCTACCGCCGGAAGAACCCGCAGAGGACGAAGCGATATCCGAGCGAAATCACAATCTAATCCAGGAGGAAAATAAAAGTGAGCGCACCTGTTTTTGATTTCAAGATCCAGTTCCGGCCCGGCTTTCAGGCCGACATGGACGCGCGGTTTGCAAGGCTGCAGTTTGCCTTTTCTCAGAAAGTGGCCGATGTTGTGGACAAATATGTTCCGCTAGACAGCGGCCAGCTGAAAGGCAGCGTGAACGGTGCTGCATCCGACTTCAAGGACGGCAAACTGGTGTACAATACGCCCTACGCCCGTAAACAGTATTATCTGCATGAGCAGGGCACAGACCTTCACGGCGCGAGGGGCGAAACAGAACGTCATCGCGGTTCCTACTGGGGACAGAACGCCATCGCAGACCACAAGGACGAGCTGGAAAAGTTCGCCCACGATGCCGCAAAGCAGTTTCTGGGAGGGAACAAATGAGCCAGACCGCAAAGCAGCCAGACCCAGAGCGGGAGCGTAAACGTGCATGGTTGAACCGCTACCGGGACAGCCTTGCCGAACAGCGCCGCATTGCTGAACGGCTGGCAGAGGGTCGCAGCCGTTCCACGTCCATCTGTGTAAGCCTAAACCCGGCAAAGGCTGCCCCCACAAACGCTCATTCTGACCGTGTGGCCGACAGCGTGCAGCGTATCACCACGCTGGAAAAGAAGCTGCAGGACGAACAACAGCGCGGGCAGAACATCGCCACCGAGATCATCAACGCTCTGTACGACCAACGGCAGTTGACCCTGAATCAGATTCGGGTGCTGTATTGTCAGTATATCGACGGCCTGAACTGTGCACAGACTGCCGACAAAGTGGGGTTAAGTCCAACATCTATTTCGGACTATAGGAGAACCGCTCTAGCCGCTCTGACTATCCCAGAGGACGCACCAGAAAAACGCAATGTGTGTTAAATAGTGTGTTATAGCAAAAGAAAAGAGCCTAGATTTTAACGAATCTAGGCGGCTTTTCTTGGAGCTGGTGACAGGAGTTGAACCTGCAACCCACTGATTACAAATCAGTTGCGCTGCCATTGCGCCACACCAGCTTATTCAGGGCGGCAGAAAATCGCTGTCCTGAAATAGGATAGCAGAAATCGTGCAGATTGTCAATATCCATGCAGGAAACTTTGTCACGGCAGATCCTGCCGGTCCGAAACGGACTTGAGGGGCTTTTGGATTTCCCTCTTGCAAATTTTGATTTTGGTGTTATGATACGAGAAGATACAGGATGTGTAAAATGAATCCTGCACATGGCAACAATATCTTTTTTACATGAAAGAGGAGGGCGCTCCATGTACGTGGACTGGGAATATTATAAGATCTTCTACTATGTGGCAAAGTATCAGAACTTTACCAAGGCCGCGCGGGTGCTGGGCAGCAATCAGCCCAACATCACCCACGCCATGAACCGGCTGGAAAGCCAGCTGAATTGTGTGCTGTTCATCCGCTCCAACCGCGGCGTTACCCTGACGCCGGAAGGAGAGCTGCTCTATTCCCGCATTGCATCGGCGGCGGTGCAGATCCAGGATGCGGAGGAAGAGCTGAGCGCCAGCGCTACGCTGGAACACGGAGCCATCAGCATCAGTGCCACCGAGACGGCCCTGAACATCTATCTTTCGGAGAAGCTGCGCGCCTTCCACACCGAGTACCCCGGCATCCGGCTGCGCATTTCCAACCACTCCACGCCGCAGGCCGTGCAGGCTGTGAAAAACGGCGAGGTGGATTTTGCCGTTGTATCCACCCCGGCAGAGGTGGACGGCAGCTTGAAAATGGTGGAGCTGAAAGCATTCTACGAGGTGCTGGTGGGCGGCAGGACTTTTACGGCCCTTGCCAGCCAGAACCTGAGTTTGAAGGAGCTGAAAAATTATCCGCTGATCTCGCTCAGCGATACAAGCATGACCCGCAGCTTCTACAGACAGTTCTTTCTGGAGCATGGCGCGGTGCTGAAGCCGGACACCGAGGCCGCCACCACCGACCAGATGCTGACATTGGTCAAAAGCGAACTGGGCATTGCGTTTGTGCCGGAACCCATGGCAAAAGAACTGCTGGAACGCGGGGAGCTGGTGCAGCTCCATCTGCAGGAGATCATCCCGGAGCGCAGCATCTGTCTGGTGTACGACCGCCACCGCCCGCTGAACACGGCGGCGCGCAAGTTCCAGCAGATGCTTACAAAGTCTGCCATCGGCAGGCCGGCAGCCCAGTAATGCAGCATGCGGCAAAAGCTGTCCGTGCAAAAAAACAGGGTGATGCCCTGCACAAGTGCAGAGACATCACCCTGAACGGCGGCTGTTATTCCTCGGCAGCGGCCTTGGATTCATTTACGAATGCGGCGATCTTGTCCACCTGAATCTCGGCCACGGCGCGGCCGGTGTCGTAAACACGGCGCAGCTGGGCTGCATCGCGCTCCATGGAGCCGATCTCCAGCGGGATGGGCGGGCGGATGACGAAGGCTTTGCCCGTCTGTTCCAGCATGGAAACATGGGCAAGGGTCTCGTTGTAGCGCTCGTGGCGGTCGGCCACGGCCTCCACAAAGGCCGGATAGCGCAGATACCGCGCCCGGATGGCGGGCAGCAGGGGGTTCTTCTTCTTGACGAAGCTCTTGGGCTGGGTCAGGATGATGAGGTTGCGCTTGTAGCCGATGGATTCGAAAAAGCGGATGGGGATGGAGTCGGCGACGCCGCCGTCCAGCAGGCCGTAATGGCCGATCTGGACGATCCTGGCGGCCAGCGGCATGGAAGCCGATGCCTCCATCCAGCGGACATCCTCGGCGTCACCCTTGCGGCATTTGTGGTAAATGGGTTCGCCGGTCTTCACGTCCGTGCAGACGACGAAGAAATCCATGGGCGAGGCCGCAAAGGCCGTTTCGTCGAACGGGTCCAGCTTTTCGGGGACATCGTGATAGCAGAACTGTTCGCTGTACAGATTGCCGGTGCGCAGCAGATTCTTGAAGCTGGCATAGCGCCGGTCGTTGCAGTACTGGGTGTTGTAGCGGATGGTGCGGCCGATCTGATGCGACTTGTAATTGCAGCCGAACACGGCACCGGCCGACACGCCGATGGCACCGTCTACCGTGATGTCATGTTCCATCAGCACATCCAGAACGCCTGCGGTGAACATGCCCCGCATCGCGCCGCCTTCCAAGACCAATCCTGTTTTCATATGGTGTTGCTCCTTCTTGTCCTTCGTATCCCACAGTGCGGGAGGCTCTCCACAACCTCCGCAGCTCCTCGGCCTCGTATTCCGAGGATTACCTTCAGTATACTCGAATTTTTGGAGAAAACAAGAGAGAAATTGCCCAAAAGACCTTGAAATCCGGTAGGGGAATCCGGTATACTAGGTGAAATCGAAATGCTGTATCAAAAGCTTGGAGGAAGAGACTGAAATGAAACTGCTGGAAGATCGGATTCGCAAGGACGGCATCGTGCGCGAGGGCAACGTGCTGAAGGTGGACAGCTTCATCAACCACCAGATGGACATCCCGCTGTTCCGCGAGATGGCAAAAGAGTGGAAGCGCCTGTTTGCAGGCAAGCCCATCAACAAAGTGCTGACCATTGAAGCCAGCGGCATCGGCATTGCAGCAGTGGTCGCCAGCGAGTTCAATGTGCCGGTGGTCTTTGCCAAAAAGTCCATGAGCATCAATCTGGACTACAACAATTACGAGACCAGGATCCAGTCCTTCACCCACAAAAAGATCTATAACGTCATCGTCTCCAAAAAGTTCCTCACCCCGGAAGACCATGTCCTCATCATCGACGATTTCCTGGCCAACGGCTGCGCCCTGATGGGCCTGCTGGAACTGGCCAATGAGGCCGGGGCCACCGTCGAGGGCATCGGCATCGCCGTCGAGAAGGGCTTCCAGCAGGGCGGCGAGCTGATCCGCAGCAAGGGCATCCAGCTGGAGAGCCTCGCCATCGTCGAGTCCATGGATGCGGCCACCGGTGAGATCCGGTTCCGCGAGCAGCCGCAGCAAAATTAACCACGAACCTTTCAGACCGCTTCGGCGGTCTTTTTTTGTTAGGGTGTATCTGAAAAGTCGAAAATATAGTCTATTTCTACAAACGCAGCCGGATTTTGCGTTAAAAAGCCTTGGAATCCACAAAGGATTCCTGCGGCTCT
>ERZ779889.1900-NODE-1900-length-18795-cov-5.249893_pt1 | contig 18795 bp, 20 predicted proteins | sample MGYA00511030_ERZ779889 | MGnify/ENA primary metagenome ERZ779889 (study PRJEB29588, sample SAMEA2160616) | human gut metagenome | biome: human gut; feature: human-associated habitat; material: faeces | place: Denmark | collected 2008/2010 ...
GTTCTGGCCTCGGCGCCCAGAACGTCATCAAAGGCAGCAACCGTGACCGTATTGTCGCTGAGCTGCAAACCCACGATCTTCCCCACGGGGATCAGCAATTCTGCTGCCCGGGCGTTTATAGGAAACAGCGTCATCGCGACAGCAAAAATCGTCAGAAATTTCCCGATTCGTTTCATTTTTTCAGCCCTCCTCATGTTCGTGCCTGCCTTGTTAATATGACCCGGGCTGAAAAACATAACCGCTGTAAATGTCGAAAAATAAGGAACAGAATGGGGACTTTGGCGTTTTTTGTCTTGATTCTCATTTTATATTTGGGAACCTCTGAATAAATCGTCTGCGGCCGTGAGCGAATCTTTTCCGTCCACTCTTCGGTATCGAAAGCGGGAAATACACAAAGTATTCCGCCGTTTTCGATACCTCGATTGGCCGAAAAATCTCTCGCTCACAGCTCTTGCCGATTTAATCAGAGCTTCCTTTGGAATTTGCTCCGTACCGCCGCGGCGGATTTTTCTTTTTTATTTTGCCTATTGACAAAGTAGGTTGGTAATGCTATATTACCCATAGACTTACTAGGTAAATACCTCAGGAGGAATCAACTGTTATGCAAGTTTATGCTGACAACGCGGCAACAACGGCCATGAGCCGAACGGCCATCGACGCCATGCTGCCCTATCTCAACAATATCTACGGCAACCCCTCCAGCCTGCACTCCGTGGGTCAGAGGGCAAAGGAAGCTCTGGACGCCGCCCGTGAAACGGTCGCCCAGTGCTTAGGCTGCGAGCCGCGGGAGATCATCTTCACCTCCGGCGGCAGCGAGGCCGACAATCAGGCCATCATCTCCGCCGCCCGCTACGGCGAGAAGAAGGGCAAAAAGCACATCATCACCACCGCTTTTGAGCATCACGCCGTGCTGCACACCCTGGCGAAGCTGGAAAAAGAGGGCTTTGAAGTTACCTATCTGGACGTCCGGAAGGGACACAACGTCACCGCTCAGCAGGTGAAGGACGCCATCCGTCCCGACACCTGTCTGGTCACCACCATGTACGCCAACAACGAGATCGGCTCCATCCTGCCCATCGCGGAGATCGGCGCCGTCTGTAAAGAAGCGGGCGTGCCCTTCCACACCGACGCCGTTCAGGCCGTCGGCCATCTGCACATCAACGTCAAGGAGCAGAACATCGATATGCTCAGCCTGTCCGGCCACAAGTTCCACGGCCCCAAGGGCGTGGGCGCGCTGTACGTCCGCCGGGGCTTCCCGCTGGTGAGCATCATCGAAGGCGGCGCGCAGGAGCGGGGCAAGCGCGCGGGTACGGAGAACATCCCCGGTATCTGCGGCATGGCAGCTGCATTGAAGGAAGCCTGCGACCACATGGACGAGAACATGCCCAGAGTCGCCGCCATGCGGGACCGGCTGATCGAGGGGCTGAGCAAAATTCCCCACAGCGCCCTGAACGGCGACCCCGTGAACCGTCTGCCCGGCAACGTCAGCTTCTGCTTTGAGGGCATCGAGGGCGAAAGCCTGCTGCTGCTGCTGGATATGAAAGGTGTGTGCGCTTCCTCCGGCTCCGCCTGCACCTCCGGCAGTCTGGACCCCAGCCACGTGCTGCTGGCCATCGGCCGGGTACACGACGTTGCCCACGGCTCTCTGCGGCTGTCTCTCAGCGAGTATAACACCGACGAGGAGATCGACCACATTCTGAAGGTCGTCCCCGAGGTCGTTCAGTATCTGCGGAACATGAGCCCCGTGTGGCGGGATTTGCAGACCGGCAAACGGCAGTATATCCTGTAACCGCCCCCGGCGAAAAAATTTGATAAGGAGAATGCATTATGGCACTGTACAGTGAAAAAGTTATGGATCATTTTCAGCATCCCAGAAACGTTGGCGTGATCGAGGACGCCAACGGCGTCGGCGAGGTCGGCAACGCCAAGTGCGGCGACATCATGAAGATCTACCTGAAAATTGAGGACGACATCATCAAGGACGTGAAGTTTGAGACCTTTGGCTGCGGCAGCGCCATCGCCTCTTCCTCCATGGCCACCGAAATGATCAAGGGCAAATCCATCCACGAGGCCATGGCGCTGACCAACAAGGCCGTGGCGGAGGCGCTGGACGGTCTGCCCGCCCACAAGCTCCACTGCTCCGTCCTGGCAGAGGAAGCCATCAAGAAGGCGCTTCAGGACTATTTCGACCGCAAAGGCATTCCCTACGACGAGAAGGATTTCCCCGCCTGCGAACACTGCGCCCACTGCGAGAGCGTATGATCGTATCCACAAAGGGGCGTTATGCTCTGCGGGTGATGGTCTGTTTCGCCCAGCGGGGCGGGAACGAGTACATTCCCCTGAAGGAGATCGCGGAGTCCGAGGGCATTTCCCAGAAATATCTGGAATCCATTATGACGACCCTGTCCAAGGCCGGGTTTGTGGACGCCGTTCACGGCAAGGGCGGCGGCTACCGCCTGAACCGTCCCCCGGAGGAATACACCATCGGCAGCATTCTCAAGCTGACGGAAGGGAGCTTAAGCGCGGTGTCCTGCACCTCCATGGGCGCGTCGGCCTGCTCCCGGACGGAGTGCTGTCAGGCCAAGCCCATGTGGGACAAGCTGGACAGGATGATCGACGGGTTCTTTGAGGGGATCACCCTTGCAGACCTGCTTCACGACAGCGTAACGGCATAAAAGAAACCGGCATGACGAAAATCATGCCGGTTTTTGCTGTAAAATAGCCGTTTACATCTGGAAAATGTTCCCGAGAACTGCGCCCTTATTCTCCGGTTCCCGGGGGCGGAGGGAATCGTAGGCCAGCGCGTAGGTGACCTCCACCCGGTTGCGCAGGAAATAGAAAATGACAAAGGTCACTGCCAGATACACGCCGAAGGACAGGAAATAGGCGACCGTGTCGGAGAAGGGCAGGGTAATCCCCAGATCAGGCAGGAGCTGGTCGCCGTAGTTGACCGCAATGGACACCAGCATGGCGGCGTAGTACCACCACATACTCAAATCCAGCCGGAACAGATTCCAACGGTTGCCCTTCGTCATCACCCGGCTGTCCCGCAGAGCTGCCAGCGCGCCGGTGGCGGGGCGGTCGATGATGAGATAGTCCGCCATGCGGTACCGGTAAAACACCGGCGCGGCAATGACGAGAAACAGCACACCGAAAATCCCCATGGCAGGCATCGTCGCGTCCATGAGCTGCGCGTAGGTGGCGTCGTCCAGCAGAATGCCGGAGGTGCCTGCGTTTTTGACAAGTGGCATCAGAATGTCCACCGCCGAATTGGAAAGGGGCGTCATCATGTAGATCATGCTGGCGACGTACAGGCTTGCCATGGCCACGCCGCCGAAGATCAGCCCCTTCAGCAGCGTACAGCGCAGCAGCACCCAGAACCGGTCAAAGCCCAGCCGCATCCCGTTGGGGGAAGCGTACTGTCCCCGGGCAATGCGGAGCATCGTGGACAGATAGCCCAGCTCCAAGCACATGAGAAAAACCGCCTGCACGATGGGCAGCAGCATTTGGGCAGTGGTCAGAGCGGAGCGGACGCCCATGCTTCCAAGGCCGCCGGTCTTGGCGATCTGCTGACTCAGAATGTAACTGACAACAGTCGCCACCGCCGACACGGCAATGGTAATCAGGGAAAAATACAAAATAATTTTCTGTCCTTCCCGGGCGTTGGCGAGCCGCCCGGCGGAAAAATCCTTCAGCTGGCGGGTGTTTCGGATATCCATGAATACGTCTCCGTTTCAAAACTGGCTTTAGCATCAGTTGACAAGGGGACACATGGTTTTCCCGGCCCCAAACGGCGTCCGGCTGTGTTATCCTCGCCCGCCTGCCTCGTCTGCCTTGCCAGCCTCCGTTTATGCTCCGGGAAAACTCGAAGACCCGTCGGGCGCTCTGGCGCGTCGATGGCAAGGCAGAGGACGTAGGCTTGCCGGCGCAAGTCAAGGACGGTAACGCAGCCAGCGGCGTGCCAGAGCGTCCGACGGGCATGTGTCCCCTTGTCAGCTGATGCTATGATTGTTATAAACGAAATTCGGAAAAATAGCAAATGAAATTTTTGTAACAGTGGAAAAACGGGGAAAGGTATGGTATAATCCGTTCAACCACAGGAAAGAACGGAGGGCAACTATGGAGCTTGGAGAAAAACTGCGCTTGACGCGGCTGGAAGCGGGATTGTCCCAGCGGGCGCTCTGCGGGGACGAGATCACCCGGAATATGCTCTCCCGCATTGAGAACGGCGCCGCCCGGCCGTCCATGAAAACGTTGGGCTGTCTTGCTGCGCGGCTGGGCAAGCCCGTGAGTTATTTTCTGGAAGAAGATACCGTTTGTTCGCCTAATCAGGAGATCATGACCGCTGTCCGGCAGCTGTTTGACGGGAAAGATTATGCCGGGGCAATGCGGGCGCTGGCGCAGTACCGCACCCCGGATGAAATTTACGATCGGGAGCGGCAGCTGCTGGAGATCCTCGTCCAGCTCCACCTCGCCGAAGAAGCCATCGGAGATGGGCGGGAGCCATACGCTTTGGAGCTGCTGGAAACCGTCGCCGATTTGGGGAAATCCGCAGTCTATTATTCCGCAGATCTGGAGCAGCGCAGACTTCTGCTCCTTGGCCGCATTCCGGGGCAGGTCGTTAATTTGCCCGGTCTGGACGAGGCGCTGACCGTGCAGGCCACGTCGGCACTCGCCGGGGGAGACGTCCAACGCGCCGCCCATCTTCTGGATGGGGCGGAAGACCGCACCGCCCCCTGCTGGAACATCCTCCGGGGGAAATGCCACATGGCGCTGGGAGAATTCCCGGAAGCGGCAAAATGCTTTCTCGCCGCCGAGGGGGAGTACAACGTCCTCCGGGAGCTGGAGATCTGCTACCGGGAAATGGGCGATTACAAAAACGCCTACATTTATGCCTGCCGTCAGAAGGACGCGCAATAACGAAAAAACGCCGTGCCGCTGAGGAAATTCCTTGCGGCACGGCCTTTTCAATGATTTTACGCTTTTTCCATGACCCAGAGGTTCCGGATCTGTCCCTCGATCTGCTCGTAGCTCCACAGCTTTTCGGAATTGACCACGCTGTTGGGGTCGTTGACCTGAAATTCGCCGTCCTTCACGCCCCGCAGGACGATGTAATGTCCCGTGGTGGTGAAATCCCCCTCCCGCATGGCGCAGATGATGGGCTTGCCCGCTTCCAGCGCGTCCACCATCTTTTTCTTGACCAGCGGAATTTCCGTGGCTTTCAGCCCCAGTCCTTCACTGCCCTCGCTGATGAGCGTCCAGGAGGAACCGCTGCCCCGGGAATAGTAGCCGTTTTCCTGGGCAAACCGGGCGACCTGCCGGGGGTTCATGTTTTCGTCTCCGGTAAGGTAGTAGCCAACCATGGCAAGACACGTCGGGCCGCAGCCGGTCTCCGCGATAAATCCCTTCCCGTACTTTTCGTAGCCCCACATGGGGTCCCACTGCAAAAACAGCGGCACGGTTCGACTGCCCTTCCAGGCACTGAGATCGACCCCCGTGTCCTTCCGGAAGGGGTAGTTCAGCACAAAATCCTTCGTCTCGGGGTTGCGCTCGTAAAGGTCGATCAGGCTCTGGGGATATTCGCCGTAGGAGATGCCCTGTTCCTCGGCAAAAGCTTTCACCGTTTTCTCCGCCTCCGTGCGCTCTCCGTGATAGAAGGAGATGTCCCGGTACAGGTTGTACGCGGGCTTCGCGCCCAGAACCGCCGCCGCGAGAAGCACAATGACGGCTACGGCGATCACCGCCCGCTGTTTCGTTTTCATCATAACCACATCCTTTTTGACTTTTCCCATTATACCACGGCATTTTTAGGAAGTCTTTTCGGAGAGGTTAAGAATTCCTTATTTTTAGCCTGTAAGGCATTTTCTGTCATGATGTAATTTATAAAGGGTGGTTTACACCAAGTGTTACGTCATGACTGCGGCTCATTTGTGGTGAATGGAAAACAGTTATGATAAGAACACTGGATATTGTTCTCCTGACGTGCTATGACGAAACCAGAACGTGGTGACAACAAAAGGAGAACCGGGCTTGAACGATTGCCATTCTTGCACCCTTTATACAACGGAAAATGCAGGCGCGAAATGAGTTTTATCGAGCAGTTGAATTTCCTTTTCATACTGAACTCCAATTAAAATCTTTAAAAAAGATTTTAATTGGAGTTCAGTATGAGAAATTCTTTTTTCTTCGTCCGCACCTGCGCCAGTTCATCGCTGAATGCGGAAATTGTCATCTGTTTATCCATAAGTTTATTATATCACACTCGGCGGTTTTTGGCACCTTTTTCTGTGCGGTATTGCCTTAAAACTGACGCATCCGGAGAAGAAGATTGCCGCAGCACCCATACATAATTCCCCTTTTCCTGCAAATACTTCTACAGGAGCAAACCGCGCGTCACGCGCTTCAAAGGAGAAGAGAATTATGAAGGCAACAGGCATTGTGCGACGGGTGGACGATCTGGGCAGGATCGTCATTCCCAAGGAGATCAGAAGAACCCTCCGTATCCGCGAGGGCGACCCGTTGCAGACATCATTGACACGGTGGGAAGTGTTCTGCTTTTCTATGTTGGATTTGGCTAAAAGGCGGGGGTGGTAATAGTACATAACAACGAAAACGGCGACTGTTGTTAGCGCCGGGCAAGAAGCACCATTTTGAGCCGGGTGAAAATCGCCAATCGTAGCCATATAGAAAAAGCCATTCCTTTTTCTTTCAAATCCTTTATACTGGAAAGTGCCAACAACCCAGTGAAAGGAGCGACATGAAAGAAATCAAAAGTAATGGCTTGGGGAACATTATATCACAAGCTATTGAGGAAATGAAATCCGAACAAGGGGATCATTTTTCTCTGGAAAAGAACAATCTGGCAGAGTTGGAGCGCCGTACAGGTATATCCCGCGCCAAAATGCGTCGGTTTAAGAAGAATGGCTTTGTCTTCAAGCCCCACGGGCTGGAAGGACGCAAGGCTCCTCGGACGATTTTGACGGGCTATACTGCCATCTTGGATGACCTGCTCAGGAACGGAATCACCAACTCCTCAGTCTGCCTGGAACGGCTACGGGCCGTTCCAGGCGGACTGACAACCGTTAAGGATTACATTGCATCCCATAAACATCTCGTCCCCGCCAAGCGCCAGCTGGTGGCGCCACAGGGCAGCCGTGGTCGTCGGTTCACCACTGAGCCGGGAGAAGCTTACCAAATGGACTGGGGGTTTACCAAAGTGGTAGACTACGACGGCAGTGAATACAATGCCGCCTGCTTTGCCATGGTGTGCCACCACTGCGGTCAGCAGGACATAGAGTTCTTCCCCAATGCCAAGCAGGAGAATCTGTTCATTGGGATGCTTCACGCTTTCGGCTATATGGGAATTCCAAAGTATGTTCTGACAGGCAACATGAAAAGTGTCGTGCTTCACCGGGACTTTGAGGGGCATCCCGTCTGGCAGAAAGACTACGAGTCGTTCATGAAAACGGTAGGATTCCAGACAAAACTCTGCAAGCCTCGTCATCCCTTTACCAAAGGAAAAGTGGAGCGACTGGTACGGTTTGTAAAGGAAAACTTCCTGGCTGGACGGGTTTTGGGGAACATCACTGACCTGAACCGTGCTGCATTGGAATGGTGCAGCCGTCAAAACAGTTCCTACCACAATGCCACCGCCGGAGTTCCACAGGAACTACATGAAAGTTGGTGTGCCGAGCATCTTCGTATATTTGAGATGAATCCATCCCTGCTGTTTTATCTGTGCCCGGAGCGCAGGATCTCTTTTGACGGTTTTGTCAATTATGAGGGGAGAAGATTTGGCGTTCCATTCAGCTATAGATTATCTACTGCCCGTGTCATGCGGAAGGATGACATGATCTACATCTATTCCTCCGACCTGAAGCAACTGCTGACCACTCATGATGTGACCTGGAGCAAACGGGACCGCTATTGTGCCGACCAATATGCGCCCCAGCCGGAAGAGTTCCCCACCATGCCGGTAAGAACGGAGACTTCCCGGATTCCGGAGCCGGAACCTATCCTTTCCTTTGAAAAGTTCAACTTTGACAGGGAGGTAGACTGGGATGAATGATTCTGTTTTTGAGGCAGTAGAAACCAGCAGCCGAGTCCTGCGGCTGGATTTCTCTTCCATTGAGTTTGCCAAACTGGCGGAGGAACAGGATTTCTCCGAGGAACAGATTCAGGCAGTAGGTGTGGTTTTTGAGCATTTGCAGAAGAAGAAAGTGGACACTACCATCCACACACTGCTGAAAATGAGCCGGCTCCCGCTGAAAGATCCCAAAACATTTGAAAACTTCGATTTCTCGGTCATAAAGGGACGAGATGCCAACAGGCTGAAAACGCTGCCGTCCCTGTCGGCCATCTATGCCCACAGGAACCTGGCGTTCATTGGTCCGACTGGAACCGGTAAGACACATCTTGCCCAAGCTTTTGGTTATGAATGCTGCCAGCGAGGGATTAATACTGAAACCTAATTAAACGCTTTAACAATCCAATCGCGTCCGGTAATGCTGAAAATGGTATTAGGGGTAAGCGAGCAAATGGTATCGCAGAGACGATCAACGACTTTCTCCAAGGTTGCAAAAACCTCGTTTCGAAAGCCGCGCTTTCGTATCTCCTTCCAGATCTGCTCTATCGGATTCATCTCTGGTGTGTATGGAGGGATATGGAAAAGTACAATATTCTCAGGCACTTCCAGTGTTCCCGATTTGTGCCATGCAGCTCCATCGCAGCACATCAGAATGGTATCCTGCGGAAATTGTTTGGATAATTCCCGCAGAAACAGATTCATACACGCTGTATTGCAATAGGGCATGACAAGAAAACAGGAATCCCCAGTCAGCGGCTCGACCGCACCATAGGCATACCGGTATTCCCGAATATGGTGACATGGAACGCTGGGTCGGATGCCTTTTTCGCACCAGCAGTACTTGGGATGGTTGATGCGGCCGAAGCCTGCCTCATCCTGGAACATAAGGCGCACTTTTCCACAGCACCTGTGGAGATTTTAGTATCAACGCCTTTTGTGTCCATGAATAGGATTCAGAAAATACTCAAAATGGTTTTTTGTAATTTCCCCTGATTGCCTTTACTTTTCTCCCTTTTTACAGTATAATTAAGGCAACACCGCACAAATGCGTCTGCGGGTCACAGCGAGTCTTTTGCACCAGCTCCGCAGTTACAAAGCTGGGAAATACATACAGTATTCCTCCGGCTTTGTAACTTTGATCTGGCACAAAATCTTCTGCTATGCCTCCTTGCCGATTTATGCGGTGTTGCCCTAATTGCTTGATCAAACTTAACCACCGGCTGTGCCGGCGGCAAAAATTAGCATCCGGCGAGGAGTAAAGCAGGCAAGAAAAAATTCGTTAAAGGGCAAGCTTTTCCGCTTCCGCCGCAAAGACCATATGGAATGATTTTGGAGGTACTCATGAAAGAATTCGTCCGTGTCCTGAAATTCACCTTTTTCTCCATCAGCGCCGGTCTCATCGAAATGGGAAGCTTCGCCCTGCTGAATGAATTTACCCATTTCCCATACTGGCCCTGCTACCTGATTGCCCTGTGCCTGAGCGTACTCTGGAACTTTACCCTGAACCGGAAATTTACCTTCCAATCCGCTGCCAACGTGCCCGTAGCCATGGCAAAGGTTGCCGCCTATTATGCGGTCTTCACGCCTCTGTCCACCCTTCTGGGCAATTATCTGGCCGGCAGTCTGGCGTGGAACGAATACCTGGTAACAATTGTGAATATGCTGCTGAATTTCTCCACGGAGTTTCTCTATCAGCGGTTTTTCGTCTTCGGCAAGTCCCTGGACAGTGCGAAGCAGGCGTAAATGCAAAAGCGAAAAAGCAATGTCACGCAGACGGAATAATCCAGCAAAAAGCAGGACACAAAAGTGTGTCCTGCTTTGTTCGTTCAATTCATCGTCCCCTCGGAGCGGGCGAACAGGTCGCTGATCCGCTGCCTGAGGGCATTTGCTTCCGGGGTGTCCGACGCGCCGTAGGCGTCGATCCAGTCCGCCGACGCCTGCTGGGCGTCCTTCATGGCGGCAAGGTCGCAGCCCAGGTCCGCCACCCGGAATGCGGGCAGGCCGGACTGCCGGGAGCCGAAGAAATCTCCGGGACCGCGCAGACGCAGGTCTTCCTCAGCGATCTTGAAGCCGTCGGTGGTTTTGCACAGGGCTTTCAGTCGCTGAAGCGTCTCGGGATTGCGGTTGTGGGTGGTGAGGATGCAGTAGCTTTTTGCCTTGCCCCGGCCTACCCGGCCGCGGAGCTGGTGCAGCTGGCTCAGACCGAACCGGTCGGCGTCCTCAATGACCATCAGCGTGGCGTTGGGAACGTCCACGCCCACCTCGATGACCGTGGTCGCCACCATCACGTCCGCCTCTCCCCGGGCGAAGGACGCCATGGCGGCTTCCTTCTCCGCGCCCTTCATCTGCCCGTGGAGCAGGGCGATGCGCAGGTCGGGGAAAACCGTCTGCTGCAAGGTCTCCGCCCAGACGGAGGCGGCCTTGATGCCCAGCTCCTCGTTTTCTTCCACCGCCGGGCAGACCACGAAGCACTGATGTCCCTCCGCCACCTGCTTCCGGATAAAGGCGTTGATCCGGGGACGGTAGCTCTCCCCCACCAGAAAGGTGTCCACCGGCTCCCGTCCCGGGGGCAGCTCGTCCAGAATGGATACATCCAGATCGCCGTAGAGGATCAGCGCCAGCGTCCGGGGGATAGGCGTCGCCGACATCACCAGCAGGTGGGGGTCCTCCCCCTTGGCGGAAAGGCGGCTGCGCTGCCCCACGCCGAAGCGGTGCTGTTCGTCGGTGATGACCAGCCCAAGATGTTCAAAACGGGTGGACTCCGACAGCAGCGCGTGGGTGCCGATCACCACTTGAACTTCCCCGGCGGCGATGCGCTCCCGCACGTCCTTTTTCTGCTTTCCCGTCATGGAGCCGGTGAGCAGCGCCACGGATACCCCCAGAGGGACGAACAGGGCGCTCAGAGAGGCGAAATGCTGCTCAGCAAGGATCTCCGTGGGCGCCATCAAAGCGGTCTGAGCGCCATTTCTCGCGGCGCAGTAGGCGGCGGCGGCGGCCACCATGGTCTTGCCGCTGCCTACGTCCCCCTGCACCTTTCCGGCTCCCCGGGGAAGATCAATCGCATAAAACGGCATTGCCAGTGAAGAGAGCGTATACCGGAAATCCTCCAGAATTTCCCCCACCGCCCGGCTCTGGGCACCGGTGAGGGTAAAGGGCAGGCTGTCATAAAAGGGCGCCATGTCGAAATCCGTATAGGGTTCCGTCTTTTTTTCCTTCCGGGCGGCGCGCATCAGGGCGAGTCCCGCGGAGAATACGAAGAATTCCTCGAAGATCATCCGCTTTTTCGCCAGCTCCGCCTCCGCCATGGAATTCGGCTCGTGGATGGCAAAATATGCCCGCTCGGCAGGCAGAATGCCGTATTTCTCCCGCACCTCGGCGGGCAGTATCTCCTCCGGCAGGTCGCACACCGCCAGCGCCTGCTGCACCAGCCGGAGCAGCGCCGCGTTGGTCAGTCCCGCGGTCAGGGGATAAATGGGCAGAATGCGCCGGGTGGTCACGGGCTGGGACTCCGGCGCCTCGAACACGGGGTTCGTCATGCTGTAGCCGATGAAATCCCCGCTCACCGCGCCGTAGAAAATGTACTCCCGGCCATATTCCAGCTGCTGGGCGGCGAAGCGGCTGTTGAAAAACGTCACGTTCAGCCGCCCGGTGGTATCCGCCACCTGCACCTTGGTCAGGTCCAGTCCCTTGCGGATGTGGCTGGTTCGGGGAGTGTTCATCACCATGGCGCGAAAACAGGCGGGGACATCCGGCTCCAGCTTTTCGATGGGAACCAGCTTCGTCCGGTCCTCGTACCCTCTGGGGAAGTGGCAGATGAGATCCCGGAGGGTGAAAATATTCAGCTGGGCAAGCTGCTTTGCCCGCACCTCCCCCACGCCCTTGAGCATCGTGACGGGGTCAGACAGTTTTGCCATGGTTACACCTCCCGGGAAAATCTATACATTACGGGCGGTTCTGAACAGATCGGCGATTTGTTCAGAGTTTCCCCTTACAAAATGAAAAAACTCCCTCCAAGCACTGCTCGGAAGGAGATATTTTCAGAGAAATCAGGCCAGCTTGTTCAGCTTCAGAGTCATGCTGCTCTTCTTCCGGGCAGCGTTGTTCTTGTGCAGGAGACCCTTGTTGACAGCCTGATCGACGGCCTTGACGGCGGTCTTGTAAGCAGCGTCGGCGGCAGCCTTGTCACCGGACACCACAGCGGCGTCGAACTTCTTCAGGTTGGTCTTCAGCTCGGACTTGTCAGCCTTGTTCTTCTCGTAAGCGATCTTGGAAGAAATGACATCCTTCTTAGAGGACTTGATATTGGGCATGGATTCCACCTCCTTCTGTTCGTTTTCCATACAGATACGCATTATAACGCCTTGACGCGATAAAATCAACCCTTTTTTCAAAATTTTTTGCCGTTCCGGGCGTAAGAAGCTTCTCCCCGGCCATCCCGCCCCGGTGGGCGGACGCCGGGGCCTGCGCGGAGAATTGTCAAGCCCTAATTTTTGCACAAAAAAATGTTCATGGTAAAATCCACGACCCGCGGAAAAGTGGGAAATCCGTCGAAGCGTGTCGGATCTTTTTATGTGAACCAAAACTGCATATCCACAGCATGCCCCGCCTGTGGAAAACCCCTGTGGAAAAACCTGTGGAGATTGTGGAAAACTCTGAGTTATCAACAGGATTTTTTGCTCTTTTCTTTTTTTGCTTTTCTTGTGGAAAAGTCTGCATATATCCATGCATATTCCGTTCTCCGCCCAAAAACGGGACGTGTTACGTCACCGTCGGAAGGAAGCCGTTACCGGAAAAACATCGGGGAAAAGTTGTCTTCCTGTAAAAAAATGCTGTCGAAAGCCATTGGCGCTTTCTCTCAACTGTGAAAAATTTGTGAAAAACCGCCAAAGAATGATTTGGCGCTTCCGGGGAATACTGGAGAGGAACGGGAATGGAAGCTCCATTTCCCAGTATCACCACACAGGAGGCTGCCATGCAGGGAAAAGTAGAGATATGCGGCGTCAACACATCCAGGCTTCACGTTTTGTCTCAGGTGGAAATGGACGCCCTGCTCCGCCGTGCCCAGGCGGGCGACGAAGACGCCCGGGAAAAACTCATTGAAGGAAATCTGCGGCTGGTTCTCAGTGTCATACAGCGCTTTGACAAGCGGGGCGAAAACCCCGACGATCTGTTTCAGGTGGGGTGCATCGGCCTTATCAAGGCCATCTCCAATTTTGACCCGGACAAGCAGGTGCGCTTTTCCACCTACGGCGTGCCCATGATCGCGGGAGAGGTGCGGCGGTATCTGCGGGACAACAGTGTCATCCGGGTCTCCCGTTCCATCCGGGATGTGGCCTACCGGGTGCTTCAGTGTAAGGAAGCCCTGATCACCCGCCTGGGGCGAGAGCCGACGCTGGAGGAAATTTCCAAGGAGCTGGAAATCCCTCTGGAGGAGGTCAGCCGGGCGCTGGACGCAGTGTGCGCCCCTGCGAGTCTGTATGACCCGGTCTATTCCGACGGCGGCGACCCGCTGACGGTGATGGATCAGGTGCGGGACACCAAAAACACCGAGGACGGCTGGATGGAGCATATCACCCTGCAAAACGCCTTCCGCGCCCTGAACGACCGGGAAAAGCAGATTCTCTCTCTGCGGTTTTACGACGGGAAGACCCAGATGGAGGTGGCCTCCGCTCTGGGTATCTCCCAGGCGCAGGTGTCCCGGCTGGAAAAGGGCGCCATTGGCGCCATGCGCAAATCCGTCAGCGTTTCGTAGAACAGTCATACTCCTTCTTCCTGGTGCATAGGCTTTTCCAGAGGAGGGTGGGATTATGTCTATGCGATTCACCCAGCTGCAATGCAAGGAAGTCATCTGCGTCAGCGACGGGCGACGGCTGGGATTTGTTACGGATGTGCAGGTGGAGATCCCCAGCGGGAACGTCTGCGCCATCGTCGTCCCATGCCCCGCGCGGTTTCCGGGGGGCTTCGGGCGGCGGGACGATTTTATCATTCCCTGGAACTGCATCAAGCGCATCGGCCCGGACATCGTGCTGGTGGAGGCGAAGCCCGACGACTGCCGGGTGCCGAGAGGAAAGCCGGGGCTGCCAAGATAGCGCAGCCCCGGCGCAATTCTTTTCCCCGCGCCGGAATTTTTTTGCGTTTTTTGGGAAATAATGCTTGCAATTACGCGTTCCATCCTATATAATGACTCAGCATGGGCTTTGACCCGTGACATTTCAAAACCACACACCCGGGGATCGGTCGCCCCCGTGTCCGGAAGGACGGGCTGCCGGGATGATCGGGGTGGAGGAAAAACAAAAGGAGAAATTGTAAAATGGCTGTCGTATCTATGAAGCAACTGCTGGAGGCCGGTGTTCACTTCGGTCATCAGACCCGCCGCTGGAACCCCAAAATGGCGCCCTACATCTACACCGAGCGCAACGGGATCTACATCATCGACCTGCAGAAGACCGTAAAGAAGCTGGAAGAGGCTTACGCCTTCGTCCGTGACCTGTCCGCCAACGGCGGCAACGTGCTGTTCGTCGGCACCAAGAAGCAGGCGCAGGATGCCATCAAGGAAGAGGCCACCCGCTGCGGCGGTTACTACGTCAACGCCCGCTGGCTGGGCGGTATGCTGACCAACTTCCGCACCATGCGTACCCGTATCGACCGTCTGGCTCAGCTGCGCAAGATGGAAGAGGACGGCACCTTCGCCATGCTGCCCAAGAAGGAAGTCATCAAGCATCAGGCCGAGATCGAGAAGCTGGAGAAGTATCTGGGCGGCGTGAAGGAAATGAAGAAGCTGCCCGCCGCGCTGTTCATTGTTGACCCCCGCAAGGAGCGCAACGCCATCGCTGAGGCCCGCAAGCTGAACATCCCCATCGTGGCCATCGTGGACACCAACTGCGATCCCGATGAGATCGATTACGTCATTCCCGGCAACGATGACGCCATCCGCGCCATCCGTCTGATCGCCTCCGCCATGGCAAGCGCCGCCATCGAGGGCCGTCAGGGTGAGGATGCCGCCGAGGCTCCTGCCAAAGCGCCCGCCGAGACCGCCGCTGAATAAATAAGCACTTAGGAGGATACGAAAATGGCTTTTACCGCACTGGACGTTAAGAAGCTCCGTGAAATGACCAACGTCGGCATGATGGACTGCAAGAAGGCTCTTCAGGCCACCGACGGTGATATGGACGCCGCCGTGGACTGGCTGCGTGAGAAGGGCCTTGCCAAGGCCGCCAAGAAGGCCGACCGCGTCGCCGCCGAGGGCGTTGCCTATGCTGCCGTCGTAAACGGCATCGGCGTCGTCATCGAGGTCAACTCCGAGACCGACTTTGCCGCCAAGACCGACGCTTTTATGGATCTGGTAAAGAATCTGGCTACCGTCGTCGCCACCGAGAACCCCGCTGATGTGGACGCTCTCAAGGCCTGCAAATATCCGGGCTCCAACCTGACCGTCACCGAGATCATGCAGGAGAAGGTCATGTCCATCGGCGAGAACATGCAGATCCGCCGCTTCGCCCGTTTTGCCGACAACACCTCCGTTGCCTACGTTCACGCGGGCGGCACCCACGGCGTTCTGGTGAATCTGGCCGTGGAGGGCGGCATTGACGCCACCGAGATCGGCAAGAACGTGGCCATGCAGATCGCCGCTATGAGCCCCAAGTACTGGGACAAGTCTCAGGTGCCTCAGGCCGACGTGGACAAGGAGCTGGCCGTGCAGGTCGCTCTGATGGACAACGACCCCAAGATGGCTTCCAAGCCCGCCGCTGTGAAGGAAAAGATCGCTGCCGGCAAGATGGCCGCTTTCTACAAGGAGAGCTGCCTGCTGCAGCAGGAATTCGTCCGCTCCGACCTCTATAAGGGCGACGTGGCCGGCTACATTGCCGACGCCGCCAAGAAGCTGGGCGGCAAGGTCACCTTCGTTGACGCCGTTCACTACATCAAGGGTGAGGGCATTGAGAAGAAGGCTGACGACTTCGCCGCTGAAGTCGCCGCACAGATCGCCGGTGCTCAGAAGTAATTCTGTCTTTATCAAAACGCCCCAGCCAATCGGCTGGGGCGTTTTTTCGCCTATTATAGCTTCTTTCCCATTTCAATCCGCACCTCGTGGTTTTCAGGGTCGGTGTTGGAATAGGAATACAGGTCGAAGCCGATGATGTCAAATCCGTTCTTTTTGTAGAATGCAACGGCGCTTTCGTTGCAGCTCTGGGTCTCCAGAACGATCATCCGCGCGCCGGTGGCTTCCGCCGCTTTCAGAATGGTGTTCATCAGCGCGGTTCCGACGCCCTTGCTGCGCTGGGCATTGTCGAACACGCAGATGTTGCTGATGCGGAAGCGGTTGTTCCAACTTTCCGGGGCACCCTCGACGAAGCCTGCCAGCTTCCCGTCCTCAAATGCGCCGAAGGCGACCGGGTCTTCCAGCCACTCGCCGAAGAAAACATCGTCAAAGCCCTTTTCTGTGGGTGCTTCAAAGGGCGTATACTTTATCTCAAAGCCCTGCCCGGTAGCGCGAATGTCGTAATAGCCGTTTGTCTGATACTGGGCGGTGAATTTTTTGCCCGCGTAGACTTCCTTGTCCAGCTGCCTGATCTCCATAGCATTTCCTCCGCAAATGGAACCTCCCGAACCGAAACCGTTCGGGAGGTTATACAATATTAAAAATAGTCGGCAATCATCAGGGGCTTGCGGAAAAATACCTGATTCAGGCAGGGATTCTCCCGCTTGACTTCCAGTCCCGGAAGTGCCCCACGGGCTTCCGCAAAGTCCCAGACGCCCGCGATCAGCGCCGAGAAGGTGGGGACGGTCATCACTGCGTCGGCCTCTCCGCCCCGCGTTACGCTCGCTGCTCTGCCGTCTGCGAATGTGACGGTAAAGCTGTCGTTGTTTTCCGGGATCTGGCTGTCCTGAACTGCCACACAGGCGGTGCCGCTGCCGATGTACCGCGCCTTTTCCAGTACGGACTTCACATTCACGACCCGAACCATACCCGCGCCCTGCACGCTCCAGCTGACCGCACCCAGCGACCACTCCGGCATAAAATACTGCATGGCCGGGTTGGCGGGCGTGGAGAATTTCACGAACCGGTGGTCGGAGGACAGGCTCTTATATAGCCGCATCAGCTCATCGAAGCCGCCCTTGTCCGCGAAGCAGAACCGGCTGCAAACCAGATTCCGCCCGTCCGGCTCGTTGGCAAGCCGGAACGTCGTGTAGGCGTTGGGCTTCCCGGCGGCGTCGAAGCAGACGTAGGTGAAGTCCTGCTTCACCGCGGGGTCACACTTCCGCGTCCAGTCGTAGTCCTCATCGACGTGCAGTACCATCATATTATAGTGGGACTCCCAGATGGCGTCCAGCGCGCGGATCTCGGCGGTCATGGGGCAGCCTTTTTCTGCAAGGCGGAAGCTGCCGCCCTCCTTCGGCGGGTTCAGCAGGGACAGGTCCACCGTCCAGCCGTATTTCTGCACGCAGTTTTCGTAGCCGAATTTCCGGTAGTAGGCGGTGGAGAAGGGGTAAAGATAGGAAAAATCATACCCGGAACCGTACATATCCGGCAGTGCTTTCTGGAAGCACGCCCGGATACCGCCCCGGCGGCGGTACTGGGGCAGGGTCGCGACGCCCCCGATGCCCCCCATTTTGCAGGGGCTGCCGTCAAACTGCACCGTAAAATCGGAGACGGTGAAGGTGCTCATCATTTCCCCGTCCTCGTCGAAGGCCGCCCAGTGGGTGGCGTCGTCCTTCTCCGGGTCGGCGGGACAGTTGGTGTAGGGCATTTCAAAGCAGATGGCGAACAGCTCGTTGACTCTCCGGGCTTCCTCCAAAGCGGTTTTACGCACGATCATTTTTCTTCCTCATCAGGCTCCATGTAGGGAGCAAATACTTTTTTCAGCAGGCGGGTGTTGATGTAAGCCGCGGCGGCAAAATAGACGACTACCCAGATAAAGCCCACCTGTAAGAACATATACAGGTTCGTCAGCAGCAGCGCCCACGGAAACACATTGATCACCACGATCAGTGCCGTCCGGGGCAGGTACGCCACGCTGAAGATCAGCGCGTTTTTGATCACGGATTTGCTGTCGTTCCGGAACTGACTCAGCAGCGGGAAGGCGTAGCTCGCCATCATCACCACGATCACCAGAAACAGCACGAACAGGAAAAACAGATAGTGCATCCAGCCGTCCATGCTGAGGAACAGGATGATGTTGACGCAGGAGGCCGCGCCGAACAGCAGCAGGAACAGCCAGATCAGCGTCGCCTGCCGGAACTCGTCCCGGAACGCCCGGAAGTAGCCCTTCACCAGACTTCCCTCCCGGTCGGTGCCCAGGCGGAAGCACACGGTGTACATCGCCGTGCCGGCCGCGCCGATGGTGACGACCGGCAGGCACGTCACGAGATAGATCACATTCAGAATGATGAGGTCGGCGACCCGGCTCATGGCTTGCATGAATTTGGAATCCAGAGAAAAGAAACCACCCATAGAATATACTCCTTTTTCATTTGCCACTAGTATAGCAAATCCGACGGATAATTGCAAGGGAGACGGGCAAATCCCGGTGGAAGGGCGGCGGCCACGCCTTAAATAGGCGGTCGAAAAACAGCGAACGGAGGCAGTCCCTTGGCTCCCCCTTTGGGGGAGCTGTCACCGAAGGTGACTGAGAGGGTACTGCACAGTCTAGTTTCCCCTCTCCGTCCTCGCTTCGCTCGTCCACCTCTCCCAAAGGGAGAGGCAAGGGGTG
>ERZ779889.1904-NODE-1904-length-18767-cov-4.039119_pt1 | contig 18767 bp, 18 predicted proteins | sample MGYA00511030_ERZ779889 | MGnify/ENA primary metagenome ERZ779889 (study PRJEB29588, sample SAMEA2160616) | human gut metagenome | biome: human gut; feature: human-associated habitat; material: faeces | place: Denmark | collected 2008/2010 ...
GCTTAAGCTTATTGTTGTAGCGTGACAAATAATAGAAAAGGTATGGTTCATGGAGGGAAGGTCATTCATACTGTTATTCGGATACAATATTACCACTTTTTATTCAAAAAAAACAATGTGTATTGCACAAAATATGTAGTATTTTATGCAGTATGTAATAGCTGATGCATTGTGCGACCAATATCTTTAGCTAACGCAGTAAAATAATCTACTTGTGCCGTGATTTGGTACAAGTGCGGATTTCCTTTGCAGAAAAACAATTTATGACCGGTTTTGAGGAAAAAGTTGAATGGAAGGCTTCCTGCCCGTCAGTCGAGGAATTGCTGTGCCTGCAGCTGTCGGGATATTCTTCCCGGCAGATAGTGGGGATGGGCATTGAGGGGAACGGACAATTTAAAGAGACGGCGGCAAAGGCTCAGCGCGAAATGGACAAAGCCAGGCGGATACTGGACAGGCAGGCCAAAGCTGGGGTCATCACCGTCCCGTATTATGCTGATGATTATCCCTGGCATTTTAATAACCTGTGCAATGACGCCCCTGCGCTCATTCATGTGTCAGGCGACTTGGGCTTGCTTAACCGGGATGACACTGTGGCGGTTATCGGTGCCGATGCGGAAGGATTGGATGTCGCATACCGGTTTGCCGGGCAGGCCGGAGGGCAGGGACATGTGGTCATCAGCGGACTGGCATTGGGCTGCGATACGGCTGCCCATCGGGGCTGTCTCGATGCAGAGGGGCAGACTGTCGCCGTCGTTGCCTCGGGACTGGACATCACTCATCCCAAGGTAAATAAGCCATTGCAGGAGGAGATTGTGGCGAAGGGTGGAGCCATAGTCTCTGAGCATCCCTTCGGGGTGAAGGCCAATCCCACGAGACTGGTCGCCCGCTGCCGTATGCAAGTGGCTCTGGCCCGGTCGGTTATCGTGGTGCAGTGCCCCATTGTCAGCGGAACTATGTATGCCGTCCGTTTCGCGCAGGAATATGACGGAGACATCTTCGGCTGGAAAAACGATATTTACGCGGTGGAATACGGCACTTGGAACGACATGAACTCCGGCAACAAGTTCTTGCTCGACCATAATCTTGCCATTCCCCTTCGCCCAGAACAGGACATCGCTCTGAATCAATATTGTCAAATCATAAACGGAACAGAATGACGCTTAAGGAACTTGTTATGAAGGTTGACTTCGACAGCCTTCTCCCGTATTAGGAAAAGTGGGAAAATAGACATTTGGATAACATCTACTCCTTCCGTGAGGCATACGATATTCTCCGGGGCATGGAGCCGGACAGGGATTATCGTGGGAAGGCGACCGTGACAACATCAATTTTATCTTTTATCGTTAGTCTTGTCCGTCGTTAGCATGGGTTCGACAGTATTCACATCAATGAGTGTCTGTAAGTATGAATATTTCTTAACAATCTAATGGTCATGTGGTTATACGTAAAAATGAAAAACAGACTCTGCACATGTTTGGTTTGTCTGTAATCGATACTTTTCTATATTGCATTGATAATCATGTGATTGAGTATAAATGTAAATAACAGACTCTGGTTCCGGTGTTGTGGAAACATTGGAAGAAACATTGCGTAAAACCTACGGGTATTCTCAAAACCCCATTTTCGGCATCTCTCACCGCGAAACAGTATCTGTCTATTTTCTGTCCCATGGTATCAGCTTTTTCAGTCTGTTTTCGGATAAAATCTGTATTGTCATGATTACCAGTTTGTTACTTCAAAAATTCAATTACAGACTCTATTTATCCCAGCAGTGTCTGTAAAGATATATTTTATCTAATATGCTGAAAATAATGCAATTGCATATAAATAAGAGAAACAGACTCCGTATGCTTATGCTCAGACTTGACTCTATGTGCCTAAGTGCTGAGATTGTGTCTGTAATCGCACATTTTATTCATTGGTCTAATAATGAAGTAGTTAGTGGTAATGGTAAAAACAGGCAGCACTCGTGGTTGTTCAGCGCTCGACACTCGAAATGTCGGATGAACCTTCAATCAATAAGGGAGGACGGGACAAAGAGCACACGTGTAAGTTCCTTGGACGATAATGTCTGGGAGAAAGAACTGGCCAAGGAACTTGTCTTCCCGGACGGCCTGTTGGTCAGCTTGGAGGAACTTGCCATGCACTGTCTGTGGGAGATTACCTTTTACGGTTTTCCTGGCAGCACCTTCACGCGCAGTGATGTGGAGTTTCTGTTGGGCGTTGACTATGGTATGCGGTATGACTACTACTCAGTCGGCTGCGGAACAAACGGGCGCTTGGATTACATCCTTGAGTCCATGACCAAATACCGGCAGCTGGATTTAGCCAGATATGACAATGCGGTTGTATTTGTCCTTTATCCTTCCCGTTATCCGTTGGAAGACTTGGAAGTGGAGGCATTTCGTAAGGCGGTGCATAAGCGGTTGGGGTATGAGAATGTCATGTTCGGCACAGCAGTGACAAGTAGCGGGAATGAAAATGTCAAGGTCATGTTGCTGCTGAATAGAACAGCATGAGAAAGCTCTTCTGAAAGGCTTCCTTACTTCATGAGGAACTCGATCATGTCCCTGTGCTTGCAGTAGGCCAGGTCGCTCTTGTATTTCTCCTCATTGGCGTCCTCGCCTATGAGAGTGGAGAGGAATTTCCAGAAGCTCTTGCGGTGGTGCTTGTACTTCAGGTGGGCCATCTCGTGGAGCATGACGGCGTCGGACATCTGGAGGGGAAAGAGTGCCAGCTCCGGGGACAATGCTATCTCGTTTGTGTATGAACAATATCCGAGGATGTTGCGTTTGAGAGGGAAGACGGATACTTTCTTGCAGTAAAGGTTTTTCTGGCGTTCCAGCTCGTGCAGGCGCAATGGCAGGGCAGTGGACGCGGTCTGTTCGACGAAGGACTTGATCTGACGGCGGAGCCACTGCTGGATGGACAGGCGGGCAAAGTCGGTCATGTCCGAATAATACAGGCAGAGCAATGCAGGGCTGCTCTCGCTCAGAAGCCGGACTGTCTTCTGAAAAGTGTACACCGCTCTGTTCGCTGCGGGGAATCCGGCCTCATGCTCAAGCATCCGCTGGTCAATGCGGCGCCAGGCCACCTGCAGGTATGGGCTGCTCAGCCGCAGGGACGGATTAATCAGGAACGGCAGGTCTTCGTATCTCATATCGTCCAGAATTTATCCAGTACTTTGCTGTAGGGTCCTATGTGTTTGCCGATGCATAGGCCGTAGAACCGTGTGCCTCTGGCCTGTTCATTCCGGATCTTCACGGAGGTCTCAGGCTTGGGAAGTGGAAATAGAAAATCGCTTATTATGAGCACGTCCGCCATGGAAAACGCTTCTTTGCCCAGTGCTTTCAGGGCGGCGGACAGCATTTCCTCCCCGTCAGTGCCTCCGGTAAAACGGTCGGAGAAGAAGTCCTCTACCTTGGAGTATTGGCCCGGTCTGGAGATTTCAAGGTACCTGGCCCGGACGGAGAAGGTTATTAGGAAGCATTTGCGCTTCTGCTTGCGGGCGAGGTAGGTGATACGGGTCAGCAGGGCCTTGCATATCTCGATGGGCTTGCCGCTCATCGAGCCGCTGGTGTCGATGGCGAGGATTATGGGGCCCATTTCGAGCCGTGGCTCCGGTCTGGTCGTCCTGTCGGTCTTCTGTTTGGAAGTAGTGGGCGGTTTGGAGTGAAACTGCTGGAGCTGCCGGTCCACATATTTCCTGTAGAATACCGGCTCGTCCATCAGGGCGTATTCAGTGGGAAGGAGGCACGCTAAGTTGTTGCCTGTGGTGACACCGTCTATTTCCTGACGGCTGGAGGAATGGCGGAGGAGTATGGGGACATTGAGCATCGCTGTAATGTCCTTTTCTATAGTGTCCTTCTCATGCTCCCTGCCGATCTGGCGCAGGATGTCCTCCAGAGCCGGGTATTTGAAGATGATACTGCGCATTTTCCTCCGGGTCCTGTAGTCCTGCTTCCCTATGCCCAGTGCCTGTCCCCTCAGGCAGTTGCGGATGTGGCTCTCCTGCCTCCGCTCTTTCATCAGAAGTGCGCTTCTTTCCCAGTTATACCTCAAAGCCTCGAATATCTGCTCTTTGGATTTCTCCTCGTTCCGGAAGGCATTGGCATAGCCTTCAGCATTGAGCATATCCTTTGGGAAATTGTACGAGAGCCATCTTTTGACTTGCGGCCACTGTCGCCTCCGTCCTTCCATACTGTCGCCGAAGAACTGCTGTATCATCTCCAGTTCCCGCCTGTATCCTGCCTGAATCTCAAGTACGCCGGGGAGAATTTTCCCGAAGAGGGTGATAATGTTCTCCCGGAGCAGCTCTCTGAGGTCCTCGTCTTTCTCTATCTTGTCGCGGAAGCCTTCTACCTGGCTGCGCATGTACCGGGAGAGCGGCTCCTCCTCGTATTCCTGAGGAACCCTGCCCCGCTCCAGGTAGATGTCGAAGAGCTCGGAGTAGCTGTCCAACTGTTTGCCGATGTTCTGGTTATACTCCATTTGTCTGCATACTTTCTATCTTGACTTCCAAGGCGTTGATGGTACGTTCCACAGTCTGTGCGTATTTCTTGACAGGCCTGATGTCCTGGCCGCTGATGAAGATGTTGCCGTTGCTGTCTATCAGCAGGCTTTTGAGGCTGTCGAAGCTCTTGCGTATGCTGTGTACCTCCTCTTCTAAGTGGAGGTGCGAGATGTCGGGGATGTACTGTCTGTTTATCAGGGAGTTGATGCTGCTGCCTATGGGACTGCTTTTTTCCAGGAAATACTCTTTGCCGTTAATCAGGACGCTGTCCTGTCCGCGCAGGAGGGATACGGTGGCGGCTTGTCCTTTCAGGCCGGAGACTGGGGCGCTCAGTGTGCGGACGATGTCGCCTCCCATCCTGTCATCGCGGTACCGTATCCCGGTTGTGGACTTCGATAGGGAGAGCTGACTGTAGTCGTTAAGGACGAAATACATGTCGCGTGGTTGAGCAGTGGGGAAGGATGGCAGCAGCTTGACGTAGAAATAGTTGTAGACCTTGAAGGTGGACTCGGCCTTTGAGGGAGCCTGTGCCTCCGGGGACTGTTTCTCCTCGTCGGGCGTGTACTCTGTCTTGCGGGTCAGCTCCTCCATCCCGGACTGTATTTCCGCGAACAGGCTCTTTATCACGGCTGTTGCTACCGGTCCCATGCATTCTGTCTTGTTCCAGAGAATATGGAACAGCAGGAGCAGGTCGGTCTGGTCCACGCTGCTGCGGTTGTTCAGAAATGCCGATGTGCGCAGAATCCTCACTGTCTTTTTCCACCTCCGGTCAGAGACATAGAAATCCAAAGGCTCTGTGTTCTCCGCCTTTGAGAGGGCTTTCAGCTCGAGGCGTATCCGGGTTATAATCTTCAGAATGCTGTCCGGCAGCTCGATTTCCGTGATGGCTCTGTTCCATGCCTCCAGTTCTGCGGCGGAAATTTTCAGGGACGGGTCTATCTCAACCGTCGCAGGGGTGTCTTGCCTCAGCATCTTGTAAAAAGAGGTCTCGTTCTCGATGCAGCCGGAAACGCAGCGGACCAGGAAACGGTCCCAGAGAGCTTCCAGCCCCTCGTCCTCTTTCGGCAGCTCGTTGGAGGCGGCAATGAGGAGTTTGAGCGGGAGTCTCATGGTTACGGCTCCGTTTTGGAATATCTTCTCATTGATTACTGTGAGCAGGGCGTTCTGAATGGCCGGTCCGGCCTTCCATATCTCGTCCAGGAATACAATGTCCGCAGACGGCAGGTATCCGTCTGTGCTGCGCTCGTAGCAGTCCTCTTCTCTGAGTTTCCGGATGGACACCGGGCCGAATATCTCATCGGGAGTGGAGAATCTGGACATGAGGTACTCGAAAGCGCGGCTGTCCCCGAGTGCCTCTTTCAGTCTTCTGGCGATGAGGCTTTTTCCTGTGCCCGGAGGTCCGAGCAGGAACAGGCTTTCCCCTGATACGCAGCAAAGTATGCCCATGGCTATGAGCCGGTCCTTCTCCCATATGCCGGCACTCAGGGCTTTCACTGTCTGTTTGATACGTTTTTGTATGTCTTGGCTTTTGGTCTGTCTCATGTCTGTGGTATTGTAGTTACTGTGCGGCCTTGAAGTTGAATACCGGTTTGATGACGCAGCTGATATCTGCGGTGTCCCGGATGTTGGCGATGATCTCCTCCGTCGGTTTGTAGACCATAGGGGACTCGTCGATGGTCTGCTCGGAGACGGTCTCGCTGTAGATACCTCTCATCGAGTCGGTGAAGGCCACCATGCTGAGTTGCTGGAATGCCTGGGCGCGGCTCATTATGCGGCCTGCTCCGTGAGGGGCCGACCAGTTCCAGTCCGGATTGCCCTTGCCGGTGCATATCAGGGAGCCGTCCCGCATGTTCATGGGGATGATGCACTTCTCTCCCTCGCGGGCGGAGATGGCTCCTTTGCGGATGATGCCGTCGTTCCCGATGTAGTTGTGGACGCTCTCGAAACGCTCTGAGGCCAATGTCTCCGGTGTACTACAGATATTGCCTTTGGCCCGCAGGTATTCTACAAGCAGGTCCATGATGATGCCCCGGTTGATTTGCGCCCATCTCTGACACAGCCGCATGTCGTGCAGGTAGTCCTCGCGCGGCTGTCCCTCAAGCCAGCAGAGTTCCGCGGGGACCGGCGGTTTTTGCATCCTGAAGGAGTTGTGCAGCTCCCGTATGGCCTCCTGCAGCTCGGCTCTCCGTCCTGCCGCCTTGTATTCCTCTATCATCTTAGTCTGCTTTTCCATCAGTTTGTCCCAGCCGGACATGTTCTTCACGGCCTGTTTCTGGTAGATGTCCGCCACTTGTTTGCCTAAGTTGCGGCTGCCGGTATGGACGACCACGTACATTCTGCCCTGGCCGTCGCGGTCCAGCTCTATGAAATGGTTGCCTCCGCCGAGGGTGCCTGCGGCCTTGTACAGCCTTTTGACATCATTCAGCTCGCGGAAGCAGCGCAGCTCCTTGACCAGTTCTTTCGCTTCCTGGTATCTTTCCATGTACGGCAGCAGCTGGGCTAAGCCCTCCTGATTCCGTATGTCTCTGCCCGAAGGAATGTTGTTCAGGATGAACTGGTTGAACTCGTGAAAATCTATCTCTCCGCTGCACCCGAACGGCTGCACCAGCATGCCGCAGCCTATGTCCACCCCTACTATGTTCGGGATGACCCTGTCTCCAAGGTAGCCGGTGAAGCCTATCACGCACCCGGCTCCGGCATGAACGTCCGGCATTATCCTGATCCTGCACCCGCTGAATACCTCGATGGACATCAGCCGGCGGATCTGCTCTACGGCCGTTTCCTCAATGTTGTCCGTGAAGATTCTCACATCGTAGTCGTCAATTGTTCTCATAACTGTCGCATTGTTTCTGCAAAAATAGATGACGCATGCGCTATATTGAAGCACAAGATGCGTTTTGCCGTAGCCGCATGTTGAAAAAATACCGCTCCAACTGATATTTGATGTATCTTTACGCCTCAAAATTCAAGAATGATGAGCAGAAACGAGATGACTTCGAGGCAGGCCAAGCTGGAGGCTTTCGGTCGCCTTCTGGATATATTGGACGAGCTTAGGGAGAAATGCCCGTGGGACCGCAAGCAGACAACAGAGTCCCTTCGTCCTCAGACGATTGAGGAGACTTACGAGCTGAGTGACGCTATCCTGCGCGGAGACGGTAAGGAGGTCTCCAAGGAACTGGGCGATGTGCTGCTGCATGTGGTCTTCTATGCAAAAATAGCCTCGGAGAAAGGCGAATACGATATTGTGGATGTAATCAACCGTCTGTGCGACAAGCTGGTCTACCGCCATCCCCATGTCTTTGGACAGGTGCATGTGGACGGGGCCGAGCAGGTGGTGCAGAACTGGGAGGAGCTGAAGACCAAGGAGAAGGATGGCAACAAGCGGGTGCTTTCGGGAGTGCCTGTCTCCCTGCCTCCGCTGCTGAAGGCCTACAGGATGCAGGACAAGGCCCGGGCCGTGGGCTTTGACTGGGAGGAGCGCTCGCAGGTCTGGGACAAGGTAGGGGAGGAGCTCGGGGAGTTCCGCTCCGAACTGGACAGGATGGACAGTTCGGATCCCAAGTCGGTTGAGAGGGCTGAGGGAGAATTGGGAGATTTCCTGTTCTCTGTGGTCAATGCGGCAAGGCTCTACGACCTGAATCCGGATACGGCCCTGGAGATGACCTGCGCCAAGTTCCGCCGCCGTTTCACCTATCTGGAGGAGCACACGATCCGTCAGGGCAGGTCATTAAAGGACATGACTCTTGCGGAGATGGATGCCCTGTGGAATGAGGCGAAGGCGCTTGAAAGTGCCGAAATGCAGGAAAACCACAAGGGGAAAGAATAAATCAGAGTGGGAACATCGTCCGGTATGGAACATAAAGCAAATAATCCGGGAACGGATGTACATGAGAGAAGCGGCGCTGTATCCGAGCGGGGACAAATTCCGCAGTGGCAGGAGAGAACGGCTTTGCTGCTGGGTGAGGAGGCTCTTCTGAGGCTGAGGGAGGCGGTCGTCGTGGTGGCCGGCCTGGGTGGAGTAGGGGCATACGCCGCAGAGATGGTGGCCAGGGCCGGGGTCGGACGGATGGTGCTCATCGACTCGGACCGGGTGGGGGAAAGCAACAAGAACCGTCAGCTGCTGGCACTGGACTCAACGCTTGGAAGGCTGAAAACGGAAGTGATGGCGGAAAGGCTGCTGGACATCAATCCGGAACTGCATATCGTGAAAGTTCCGGAATATCTGACGGAGGACAATATCCCAGAGGTGTTTGAGAATGCACTTAGGGAGATGGCCCTGTGCGGAAGCTCTGACCCTGATGGAGCATTGACGGATGAGCCGGCAGCCAGTACCGGACTTGCTCCGGATTTTGTCATAGACGCCATAGATACGTTGGCACCCAAGATAGCTTTAATCACCCATTGCGTCCATAGCGGAATACCGTTGGTCTCCTCCATGGGCGCAGGAGCCAAGCTGGACGCCACAAAAGTCCGTCTTACCGACCTCTCCAAGTCCTACAACTGCCCGCTGGCGTTCATTCTGCGGAAGAAACTCCGCAAGATAGGCATTACCAAGGGATTCCCGGTGGTTTTCTCGGAGGAGCTGCCGGAGCGGGACGCGATAGTGCCCACAGAGGGCGAGCGCAACAAGAAGTCCCAGGTCGGGACGGTCTCCTATATCCCCGCCGTCTTCGGATGTGTCTGCGCCCAGGCCGCCATCAGGCATCTTTCCGGCAGATGAGGCCGGCTTCGGACTAGAGTCTCTATTTCATTCTCGGGAACGCCTGTCATTCAACTGAACTGTGCCGTTGATGGAATTTTATCCTGCAAACAGTTGAGGTTTGTCGGCATTTGTGGATGCGGATGACAAGTATTTCAGGAAAATTTTGTAACTTGCAGGTGATTTTTATTTTCCTGATTTAACAAATGAGACGACTATGACTATAGGTGAGATAGTAGACGCTGTTCAAGGCGAGGTAATGTGCGGTGAAGACCGTATGTTTGAGGTTGTTGAATACGCATTCGCGTCAGACCTTATGAGCGATGTGCTTACCATAAAGACAGATAATTTCCTGCTGGTTACCGGGCTGGCCAATGTCCAGTCCATCCGTACGGCAGAGATGTCCGACGTGAGGTACATCATCTTCGTGCGCGGCAAGGCAGTGACGGACGAGATGATAGACCTGGCCGATGAGAACGGCATGGTGGTGATCTGCACGGATTATTCGATGTTCAAAACCTCCGGTATACTGTACAGCGCCGGCCTGAAACCCGTTTATTGATATGAGACTGGAATACGACGTGGCTGCCGGGGACTTTACCCGGGCCGGCTTTGCCTCATCATCGATAAAGAAGGCGCTCAAGCAGCTGGGTGTTTCTCCGGCCGTGGTCAAGCGGGTGGTGATAGCCGTCTACGAGGCCGAGGTCAACATAGTCGCCCATGCCAACGGTGGAAGGATAACGGCGGATATAGAGCCGGACGGCATCAATGTAGTCCTGGCCGATACTGGGCCGGGTATACCGGATGTGGAGAAGGCTATGCAGAAAGGATTCTCGACTGCATCGAAGGAGGTCCGCGAGATGGGTTTCGGAGCAGGAATGGGGCTTCCGAACATTAAGGAGAACGCGGACAGCCTGAGGATAGAGACGGAAGTCGGTAAGGGCACTACGCTCTATATTTACATAAAGTTTTAATATCCCGGACATGGAACACGATACTTTTCATAAGGCTTTGGAGATACAGAGTGAGTTCTGTATAGGCTGCTCGCATTGTATAAAGGTATGCCCGACAGAGGCGCTCAGGGTGTCCGGAGGCAAGGCGCTCCTGTATGCGGAGTGGTGCATAGATTGCGGGCGGTGTTTCAGGGTGTGCCCCAACAGGGCGATAAGGGTGGTGGATGACGATCTGGAAGACATTCTTTCCTATAAGTACCGCGTGCTTCTCGTACCGGCTGTATTTTATGCCCAGTTTGAGAAGAAAGTGCCTTCGGAGGTGATTAACGATATTCTGGGTGACATGGGTTTTTCCGAGATATGTACGGTCGAGCAGAGTGTGGATACTCTGGCCGGGGAGATTAACGCCTATGTACGGAAGGCTCCTGTCAGGCCGGTGATATCGTCGTTCTGTCCGGCAGTGATACGCCTGATACAGGTGCGCTTCCCTTCGCTTATCGACCACATAATGCTGCTTCTGCCGCCGATCGAGGTGACGGCCCAGTATTATGTCAGGAAATGGCAAAGCGGCGGCGGAGATCCGTCAGAGCTGGGAGTATTCTATCTGACTCCATGCATTGCCAAGATTGCTGCTGTGAAATCGCCTGTTGGCGGATATGAGTCGCCTATCAGCGGAGTGATCAATATGGATTATGTCTACAACCGGGTGCTGCATGCCTTTAAGAATAAGAAATATCCCGAGCCTGGCAAGGGAAGTGAGGCTGTCAATGACGCTGTCTCGTCCAAAGGGCTGCGCTGGCCGCTTACCGGAGGGGAGGCTTCGCAGATCGAGGGCCGGGCTCTGGCGATAGACGGGATGACCAACGTGATGGATTTTCTGGAGAAACTGGAGAATGAGGAGATAGAGGAGCCTATAGACTATCTTGAGCTGCGTGGCTGTGATGAGTCGTGCGCCGGCGGCATATTGGTGCAGGGCAACCGTTTCCTGGTGGCCGACAATCTCAGGGCAGAGGCGTCTGAGGCCGGCGACACACATCCTCTTGTCGGTGAATACGGACGTTACTGTTCAGCGTCTATCAATATGGATGCGGTAGAGCCACGCTCCATGGTCAAGTACGATAAGGACATCAATGTGGCTATCAAGAAGATGGAGGCTGCAGGGATGCTGAGGAAGATACTGCCTGATATTGACTGCGGGGCCTGCGGAGCCCCAAGTTGCGAGGCTTTGGCGGCGGATATCGTGAGGGATGATGCATCGCTCAACAACTGCATCTTCATGCAGGCCCGCTTTGAGAAAGAGGGCTCACTGCTGGTCGGCGAGGCCATAGATCTGATGGAAAAGGTGTGGGGAAAGGACCGGTTTGTCAATAAGGAGAAAGATAATTAATAGTATAAAATCATGACTGTAAGAGAAATAGTTGAAAAGTTGAATCTAAGGGTGTTCTCCGGGGCTGAGGGGCTGGACAAGGAGGTGACAGGTGGATATGTGTCCGACCTGCTGTCGGATGTGATGGGTTTTGCCAAGGACGGTTCAGTCTGGGTGACTCTCCAGACTCATAAGAACGTAATGGCCATTGCCGCTCTCAAGGAGCTGGCGGCGGTGATTATCGTCAAGGGATTTGAGCCCGAGGACGATGCGAAGGAGGTATCCGATGAGGAAGGCATTCCTATCCTGGGCTCCAGCGAGCAGACTTTCGAACTGGCCGGCAGGATATACAATCTTCTCAATCCCTGAGCCGATGAACCGGTTCAGGGCTGATCTTCACACTCATACGTTCCTGTCTCCCTGCGGGGATATCGGGATGGTTCCCTCGTTCATAGTGGATACGGCCCTGAGAAAAGGCTATGATATAATAGGTATAACAGACCACAATTCCACAGTCCAGGCCAGGGAGATACGCCGTATGGTGGGTGACGGCGAGCCGTATATCCTCTGCGGTGCGGAGATAACCACCAGGGAGGAGGCGCACTGCCTGGCGTTTGCCGACTCGGAGGAGAGCCTGGACGCTTTGCAGCGGTTTATGGATGACAATCTTCCTACTGTGCCGAACAACGAGGAGATATTCGGGTATCAGCTGGCAGTCAATGCCGCGGAGGAAGTTATCTACGAGGCTCCGTGGCTGTTGATCTCGGCTCTGGAGAAAAGCATAGACGAGGTGGCGGCGTTCGTCTCGTCAATAGGCGGCATATTTATTCCGGCCCATATCGACAAGCAGCAGAACTCCGTCATCTCCCAACTGGGCTTCATCCCTCCTGACCTGCAGTACGATGCCCTGGAGATTTCGTCAGGATGCGATCTGGAGCATTTCCTGACCGTCAATTCGTGGCTTAGAAAGCTGGATACTGCATTTGTCCGTTCTTCGGATGCCCATTACCCCGAAGACTACTGCCGTGCCGTCACATATTTCAATATGCCCTGCCGTTCCTTCGCTGAGATCCGCAAGGCTCTTCATGGGGAGGACGGCCGGAGCGTCTCACTTCAATAAACCGACACCTGTATGAACGACCTGTCAATGCACATACTGGACATAGTCCAGAACTCTATAAGCGCCGGGGCCACCCTGGTGACTCTGACCGTGGATGAGTCTCCGGCAGAAGACCTGCTTACCATAGCGGTAGGCGACAACGGCAGGGGCATGACTCCGGAGCAGGTCAGCCGTCTGGCCGATCCGTTCTTTACTTCCCGCACTACCCGGAGAGTCGGCATGGGCATACCGCTGCTGATGGATTCGGCGCGTCAGAGCGGGGGAGACGTGCGGATAGAGTCGGAGCCTGGAAAGGGCACGGAGGTGACGGCCGTATTCGGATATTCCAACATAGACCGGCCTCCACTCGGGGATGTGGCCAATGCGCTTATGCTGCTGGTCTCGTCGAATCCGGATCTGGATTTCCTCTTCACATACCGCTATGACGGGGAGGAGTTTCTCTTCAACACCGCAGATGTCAGGGATGTTTTCGGGAAAGACGCGCTTAGAAATTTAACAATTATAAGAAATTTGGAGAAAATGATTAAAGATAATATGCGGGAGATTAGGAATTGTTAAATATTTTCATAAAATTTGCATAATCAACACTACATTATAATATTAACCGAACCTTATGAGTAAGATTAAGTCTCTTGACGAACTTCGTCAAATGAAGGCCAGACTCGAGAGCGAGATGGACATCCGGGAGAAGAGCAACAATCCCGACAAACTGGTCCAGATCCGCGTAGCCATGGCCACATGCGGTATCGCCGCAGGAGCGCGTGCCGTGATGAATTCCATCATAGAGCGGGTTGAGAGAGAAAAACTACCCGTAATCGTAACACAGGGCGGATGCATGGGTTACTGCTATGCCGAGCCGACTATCGAGGTAAAGCGTCCCGGAGAGGATCCGGTCGTATTCGGCCATGTCAATGCCGACAAGGCCATGGAGATACTTGACAAGTATGTGCTTCACGGTGAGCTTGTCGACGGTGTCATTCCGGTCAATTATCAAACAATCCAGGAAAAAATCTAGTCTGCCATGCCGAACTACAAGATGAGTTTACTGTGCTGCGGAGGTACGGGCTGCCGTGCGTCCGAGAGCGTGAGGATCGTGGAGAGACTGAGAGAGGAGATAGCCGCCGCCGGTATGGACAACGATGTCCAGGTGGTGGTGACCGGCTGTTTCGGTTTCTGCGAGCAGGGTCCCATCGTCAAGGTTATACCTGACAATACATTTTACACAAATGTGAAGCCTGAGGATGCCGAGGAGATAGTCAAGGAGCATGTGGTAAAGGGCCGCAAGGTGACGCGCCTTCTCTACGAGGATCCTGATACGAAAAAGCATATCAGTGACTCGAAGCACATGGGCTTCTATCAGAAGCAGCTCCGTATCGCTTTGAGGAACTGCGGATTCATCAATCCCGAGAATATAGACGAATATATAGCCCGTGACGGTTATGAGGCTCTGGCAAAAGTGCTGCAGGGTACCCCGCAGGAGGCTATTGAGACCGTCAAGAAGTCCGGTTTGAGAGGACGTGGCGGTGGAGGATTCCCCACCGGTCTGAAGTGGGAGATAGCTTCGAAGAGTCCGGGTCCGGAGAAATACGTGGTCTGCAATGCCGACGAGGGCGACCCTGGCGCGTTCATGGACCGCTCCATACTGGAGAGCGACCCCAACTCTGTCATCGAGGCCATGGCCATCTGCGGTTACTGTATCGGTGCCTCCAAGGGTCTGGTATACATCCGCGCCGAGTATCCCCTGGCGGTGAAGCGTCTTCAGATAGCCATGAAGCAGGCCCGCGACTACGGTCTGCTCGGGGACGACATCCTCGGCTCGGGATTCAATTTCGATATTGAGATACGCTACGGTGCGGGAGCGTTTGTGTGCGGTGAGGAGACGGCCCTGATCCACTCCATGGAGGGCAAGAGGGGCGAGCCTACCGTGAAGCCTCCTTTCCCGGCAGAAAGCGGTTATCTGGGCAAGCCGACCAATGTCAACAACGTGGAGACTTTCGCCAACATCCCGGTGATCTTCCTCAAGGGACCCGAGTGGTTTGCATCTATCGGTACCGAGAAGTCCAAGGGAACCAAGGTGTTCGCCCTGGCCGGCAAGATTAACAACGTGGGCCTCATCGAGGTGCCGATGGGTACGACCCTGCGCGAGGTCATCTACGATATCGGAGGCGGCATCAAGGGCGGCAAGGAGTTCAAGGCCGTCCAGACCGGAGGCCCTTCAGGTGGCTGCCTTACCAAGAAGCACCTCGACACGCCTATTGATTACGACAACCTTACCGCCGCCGGCTCGATGATGGGCTCTGGTGGTATGATTGTCATGGACGAGGATGACTGCATGGTCTCGGTGGCCAAGTTCTATCTTCAGTTCACTGTCGACGAGTCGTGCGGAAAGTGCGCTCCCTGCCGTATCGGCAACAAGCGCCTGGAGGAGATTCTCGACAAGATTACCAAGGGCAAGGGCACCATGGAGGATCTGGATTACCTCAAGAACCTCAGCAAGGTCATCAAGGACACCGCCCTTTGCGGTCTCGGCCAGACCTCGCCCAACCCGGTGCTCTCAACACTTGACAATTTCTACGACGAGTATGTGGCTCACATCGTGGACAAGAGATGTCCGGCTCACAAGTGCAGGGCTCTGAGAGTGTACGCTATCGACCCTGACCGTTGCAAGGGATGCACGGCCTGTGCCCGGGCATGTCCCGCCGGAGCGATCAAGGGAGAGGTCAAGCAGGCTCATGTCATAGATAACGAGAAGTGTATCCGCTGCGGCGCATGCTTCGACAAATGTAAATTCAATGCGGTAATCGTTCAATAATCGTAACTGAGATGGATACAATTAGACTTACAATAGACAACAGGGAGGTCGAGGTTGAGAAGGGAACGACTATCTTTCAGGCTGCCAAGCAGATGGGAATAGATATTCCGGCTCTCTGTTATATGAAACTGGATAACCTCGGAGTAGAGAACCGTCCCGGCGGCTGCCGCATCTGCGTGGTGGAGGTAGAAGGACGCAGAAACCTGGCTCCGTCATGCTCAACAGTATGTACGCCAGGCATGGTGGTGCATACCCACACCATGAGGGTCATCAACGCGCGTAGGACAGTGCTGGAGCTGATCCTCTCGGATCACCCCAAGGACTGCCTCGTCTGTCCCAAGAACGGCAGGTGCGAGCTTCAGGATCTTGCGGCCCGTCTGGGTATCAGGGAGATACACTCTGTAGAGAATGCGGCTGTCTCCACATACAAGAAGGATACATCGCCTTCCCTCAAGAGAGACATGGACAAATGCGTCATGTGCCGCCGCTGCGAGACCATGTGCAACGACGTTCAGAGCGTGGGTGCCTTGAGTGCCGTAAACCGCGGGTTCATGGCAGTGGTGGCTCCTGCCTTCGAGCAGAGGCTGGTGGACAGCAACTGTACATTCTGCGGTCAGTGCGTGGCGGTATGTCCCACCGGTGCCCTGACTGAGGTGGACCACACTGGTAAGATTATACAGGCCTTGATGGATCCTACCAAAAAGGTGGTTGTTCAGACCGCGCCGGCTGTCCGTGCCGCCCTCGGTGAGGAGTTCGGCATGGAGCCCGGAACTTTAGTGACTGGCAAGATGGTGGCCGCCCTGCGCAGACTGGGCTTTGACGAGGTCTTCGACACTGATTTCGCAGCTGACCTCACCATCATGGAGGAGGGTACTGAACTGCTGGACCGTCTGGGACGTTTCCTCGGAGGCGACAAGACCGTCAAGCTGCCTATCCTGACTTCGTGCTGCCCGGCATGGGTCAATTTCTTCGAGCACAACTATCCCGATATGCTGGACGTACCTTCGTCCGCCAAGTCGCCACAGCAGATGTTCGGAGCCATAGCCAAGACATATTTCGCCGAGAAGATAGGGGTGGACCGCAAGGATCTCGTGGTAGTGTCCGTGATGCCCTGTCTGGCCAAGAAATACGAGTGCCAGAGGGACGAGTTCAAGGTGGACGGTAATCCGGACGTGGATTTCTCCATCTCCACCCGCGAGCTGGCCTCGCTGATAAAGTCGGCCAACATCGATTTCCTGTCGCTGCCTGACGAGGAGTTTGACGCGCCGCTGGGCGAGTCCACCGGAGCCGCTGTCATCTTCGGCGCGACCGGAGGTGTAATCGAGGCCGCAGTCCGTACAGCTTACGAGATATACACCGGCAAGAAGCTGGACCGTATCGATTTCAAGGAACTCAGAGGGCTTGACGGCATCCGTCATGCTACGATAGACTTCAACGGTACGCCCATCAACATCGGTATCGCCCATACTCTCGGCAATGCCCGCAAACTGCTTGACGGCATGCGCACCGGCATGTACAATTTCCACGCGATAGAGATTATGGCCTGCCCTGGCGGCTGTATCGGAGGTGCCGGTCAGCCTTTCCACCATGGAGACAGCAGTGTCATTAAGGCACGCATGGACGCCATCTACCGCGAGGATGCCGGCAAGAAGATCCGCAAGTCGCACGAGAATCCCTACATCATCAAGCTGTACGAGGAGTTCCTCGGTCATCCTATGAGCGAGAAGGCGCACCATCTGCTGCATACACATTATTTCGACAAACACGATTAATTCTTAGAGACATCAGTTATGGATAAGATAGAATTGAACAAATGTCAGAAGGACAAGATCGCCGAGATATGCGCGGAGTTCGGCAATGCTCCCGGTGAACTGATCAACGTCCTGCATAAGTGCCAGGGTCACTTCGGCTATCTGCCGGAGGAGGTGCAGCGCGAGATTGCCCGTCACCTTAGTATACCTGTAGCCAAGGTATACGGTGTAGTTACATTCTATTCCTTTTTTACCATGCAGCCCAAAGGACGCCATTCTATTTCCGTATGTATGGGAACGGCCTGTTATGTGCGTGGTGCAGAGGGTGTTTTGGAGGAACTGAAAAAAGAGTTGAAGATTGATGTCGGAGGAGTTACTCCTGACGGCAAATTTTCTCTGGAGTGCCTGCGTTGTGTGGGCGCCTGTGGTCTGGCTCCGGTCATGCTCGTGGACGAGAAAGTCTACGGTCGTCTGGAACCCAAGCAGATCAAGGGTATCCTCGCTCAGTACGAGTAGAATGTGCCTTTTGATCGTATAACTTGCTCTTATTTTTGATTGATGCCCTGGGGCTGTTGCTCCGGGGCATCCGGTTTTATAAAGGCAGGGACTCTGGCGCTCTTTATCGAAGTTCCTGGTGTCGAATTTATACTGGTGCGCCTCGGCAGAGCAAATAAATTTGCTCTGCTCTCGGCTTCTACGTATATTTGCAATTCAATACGGAGAATACAGTATGAGTGAATACCCTTTGACAGAGAAATTACAGGAACTTAAGAAGAAATACGAGACGCTATCGGGACAGCTTTCCGAGCCGGACGTGATGTCGGACATGAAGAAGTACATTCAGCTCAACCGCGAGTACAAGGAGCTGGAACCGATAGTCGCGGCAGGAGATAAGTATATTAAGATGGTTTCAGACCTGGAGGGGGCTAAGGAGATTCTGGCCAAGGAGAAGGACGAGGACCTTCGCGATCTGGCCAAGGAGGAGGTGTCCTCAATAGAGGGGCAGCTGCCCGGCATGGAGGAGGAAATCAAGCTCCTGCTCATCCCCAAGGATCCTCAGGATGAGAAAAATGCTATAGTGGAAATCCGCGGCGGTACAGGCGGGGATGAGGCGGCCATATTTGCCGGAGACCTTTTCCGCATGTATGCCAAATACTGTGAGCGCAAGGGTTGGAAACTGGAAATTAACAGCCAGTCGGAGGGTGCTGCCGGTGGATACAAGGAGATTATTTTCAAGGTGTCGGGCCAGGGTGTCTACGGAACGCTCAAGTATGAGAGCGGCGTGCACCGTGTTCAGCGTGTGCCGCAGACCGAGACCCAGGGCAGGGTTCATACCTCGGCCGCATCGGTGGTGGTGCTGCCGGAGGCAGACGAGTTCGATGTGGAGATCAACATGAATGATATCCGCAAGGATACATTTTGCTCCTCAGGTCCCGGCGGTCAGTCGGTGAACACCACTTATTCGGCCATCCGCCTGACCCATATCCCGACCGGTATCGTAGTGCAGTGTCAGGACGAGAAGTCCCAGCTCAAGAACTTCGACAAGGCTCTTG
>ERZ779889.1907-NODE-1907-length-18740-cov-3.008884_pt1 | contig 18740 bp, 15 predicted proteins | sample MGYA00511030_ERZ779889 | MGnify/ENA primary metagenome ERZ779889 (study PRJEB29588, sample SAMEA2160616) | human gut metagenome | biome: human gut; feature: human-associated habitat; material: faeces | place: Denmark | collected 2008/2010 ...
AGCAATTTTATTTTCGGCCTGATTCGCGCTGTTGGTCTGATCCTGCTTGGCTGGGGTATCGTGCAGGTAGGTCTGTCGCTTCAGTCCCATGACCCCTCTCAGCGTTCTAACGGCTTTCTGACGCTGGCAGGCGGCATTGTCATCACCTTTGCCAAGGAAATCCTGACGCTGATTACCGGTGGCTAAGATACGTTATCCAACAATTTGGGGCAGGCATGATGCCTGCCCCGGAAGGAGGTGCTTGAAGTGTCGGATAACTGGGTCGTACAAAACCTGACCAATGCGCTGGAAACATGGAATGATAAGCTGTCAGAGATTTGGCTGCTCATTACGCAGTCCCCGGAAAACTTTAAGGGCGGCGCGATTTGGAGCGTGATCGTCAGCATTCATGGCGCACTCCAGGCGATTGGGTATGCGCTGCTGGTGGTGTTCTTTGTGGTTGGCGTGATGAAAACCTGTGGCAGCTTTGCGGAAATCAAGAAGCCGGAACACGCAGTAAAGCTGTTTGTGCGGTTCGCCCTTGCCAAAGGACTGATTTCCTATGGCATGGAATTGATGCTGGCATTACTCAATATTGTACAGGGCGTTATTTCTTCGATTATGAATGCCGCAGGATTTGGAGGAGCACAGCAGACGGTATTGCCGCAGGAGATTATTACAGCCGTAGAAGAATGCGGCTTTTTTGAGAGTATTCCTTTGTGGGCCGTCACGCTGATCGGCGGACTGTTCATTTGGGTGCTGTCTTTTGTGATGATTCTGAGCGTTTACGGACGCTTTTTCAAGATGTTCATGTATACGGCAATCGCACCGATTCCACTGTCTAGCTTTGCGGGAGAACCAAGCCAGAACATTGGTAAGAGCTTCTTAAAAGGCTATGCAGCGGTTTGCCTGGAGGGAGCGATTATCGTCCTTGCCTGCATTATATTCAGCGTATTTGCGGCATCGCCGCCGGTGGTTGATGTGGATGCAGCAGCGGCTTCCATGGTATGGAGTTATATTGGTGAACTGATTTTCAATATGCTGATTCTGGTTGGCTCGATAAAAATGGCAGACAGAATTGTGCACGAGATGATGGGACTGTAAGGAGGAAACGGTATTGGAAGTAAAAATCAATCGAGAGATTCGGAACTATACCGAATCCATGTTCTTCGGACTGTCTATGCGGCAGTGTGTGTTCACGGTGCTTGCAGCTGGTGTAGCGATTCTGCTGTACTTTGTCCTCAAACCGTATGTCGGCACAGAAACGGTTTCGTGGATGTGTATTCTGGGCGCTGCCCCGTTTGCTGCTATGGGATTTGTGACATATCACGGTATGACTGCCGAGCAGTTTGTATGGGCATGGCTGCGGTCAGAAGTGCTGGAGCCAAAAGTCATTCGATTCCAGCCGAATAATATCTATTATGAAGCGTTAAAGCCTGAGCTGGAGAAGAAAGAGAAAGAGGGAATGAAGAACCATGATTAAGAGTATTCGTACCATCATGAAGCAGGACAAGGAACGCTATAAGGTTCCTCGCAAGGTGCAGGATGTTATCCCTATCAGGCGCATCTGGCCGGATGGTATTTTTCAGGTGGGCAACAAGTTCACCAAGATGTATCGGTTTACGGATATTAACTATCTGGTGGCCTCCCGCGAGGATAAGGAAAGTATGTTCCTGACCTATTCGGAACTGCTAAACAGTCTGGACAGCGGCGCGACTACCAAACTGACGATTTATAACCATCGTCAGAACCGCGCCAGCTTTGAAAAATCCATTCTGATGCCGATGAAGGAGGACGGATTGGACCAGTACCGTAAGGAATATAACCAGATGCTGCTGGATAAGGCTACGGGCGCAAACGGTATCATGCAGGAGAAGTACCTGACGGTTTCGGTGGCAAGAAAAGATGTGGATGAGGCGAGAACGTATTTCTCACGCATTGGCGCTGACCTGTCGGCACATTTTGCAGCGCTCGGTTCCAAGTGTATGGAACTGACGGCAGCAGAACGCCTGCGTATGCTGCATGATTTTTACCGTGCCGGTGAGGAAACGACGTTTGACTTCGACATTAAGAGAATGGCAAGAAAGGGGCATGATATTCGGGACTTTATCTGCCCTGATGTAATTGAAAAAAACAAGGATTATCTGATTTTGGGCGATCAGTATTGCCGGGTGCTGTTTCTCAAAGACTATGCCAGCTACATTAAGGACAGCATGGTTACGGAACTGACTGACCTGAACCGCAATATGATGCTTTCCATTGATATTCTGCCCATTCCGACCGATGAAGCGGTACATGAGGTAGAAAGTCGTCTGCTGGGTGTGGAAACCAACATTACGAACTGGCAGCGCCGCCAGAATGCGAACAACAACTTCTCTGCTGTTGTTCCGTATGATATGGAGCTTCAGCGCAAGGAAAGCAAGGAATTTCTTGACGACCTGACCACTCGTGATCAGCGCATGATGTTCGCAGTGCTGACAATGGTGCTTACTGCAGATACCAAGGAGCAGCTGGACGCAGATACGGAAACCGTACAGGCGATTGCCCGAAAGCATATGTGTCAACTAGCTGTGCTGAAATATCAGCAGCTTGATGGACTGAATACAGTGCTTCCCATCGGCGCTCGCAGAATTGATGTTTTTCGAACGCTGACAACGGAAAGCCTTGCAGTGTTTATGCCATTCAAGGTACAGGAAATTCAGGATAAGGGCGGCATCTTCTTTGGAGAGAATGCGATTTCGCACAACCTCATCATGTGCAATAAAGCGAACCTGCTGAACCAGTCTGCATTTCTGTTGGGTGTTCCCGGCAGCGGCAAATCATTCAATGCAAAGGAACTGATTACGTTCCTGATTCTGAATACCGATGATGATATCCTGATCTGTGACCCGGAAGGAGAATATGCGCCGCTTGCAGAAGCAATGGGCGATATTTCGTCTGTGATTCGCGTTTCAGCTGGCGGTAAGGACAGACTGAATGCTATGTACATGGTTGATGGCTACGGCGAAAATAACCCGATTGTAGTGAAATCGCAGTTTATCATGTCACTGGTAGAGCGTATTGACCCGAACGGTGTCGGTCCGCAGCAGAAGTCCATCATTGACCGATGCGTTGCGGCGGTGTATCAGGAAGCGGAGCAGTCCGGCACAGTGCCCACGCTGTCAACACTGCGTGAAATGCTGCTCGATCAGCCGGAAGAAAAGGCAAAGGATATTGCGCTTGCACTGGAGCTGTTTACCACCGGCTCTCTGGATATTTTCGGCCATAAAAGCACGGTCAATCTGGACAAGCGGGTGGTTGTGTTTGACATTCATGGACTGGGCGAACAGCTGAAACCGATCGGCCATCTGGTCATTACGGATACCATGCTGAACCGTGTAACGCTCAACTGGAAACGCGGCAAACGCACTCATGTATTTATTGATGAGTTCCATGTCATGTTTGAAAACGAGTTCAGCGCGGCCTTTTTCAATTCGGCATGGCGGCAGTTCCGCAAGAGAAATGCGTACCCGACCGCTATCACGCAGAATGTGGAGTATCTGCTGGATTCCGTTCAGGCAAGTACCATGCTCTCTAACTCGGAGTTTATTGTCATGCTCAATCAGGCAGCATCCGACCGTGAAAAGCTGGCGCACCTGCTGAATATCTCGAATGAGCAGATGAGCTATATCACCAATGCAGATGCAGGCTGCGGCCTGATTAAATATGGCAGCGCACTGGTGCCGTTCATCAACCGTTTTCCTCAGAATACGAAACTGTATGAGCTGATGACGACCCGACCTGGTGAGGGTCAGTTTGCACACGGGCAGGAATAATCCTGCCCCTTTCTGCGTGTGGAGGTGAGCAGGAAAATGTCAAAGATTAAGACCAGAGAAAAGGTACATGGTATTAAGACGCTGGATAAGGCGGCAGTTGCAGGAGAACGTATGAAGGAGGCATATATCCGCTCTAAAGAAGAAGTTACAAATTTGACAGATGACCGTTCGGAGAATCCCAATGCCTATGCTGGGGACAAGGTGCAGCGAGCAGCGGAAAATGCGGCGGAAGATACTGCTCGTGCTGCTGCGGCTGGTGCAAAACTGGCAGTGAAAAAAGGAACAGCGGCAATCAAGCAGCGCAGGGAACGATATGCGGAACCGATGCAGGAGCCGGCGATGCCCAATCAGCCAGAGGGTGGAAATGACATCACACCTCAGAAACAATCGCAACGGCAGGCTGCAATTCGTGCACAACAAGTGAAAACGAACCGGAAAACTGCCGGAAAAGATGCTCCGAGAATAAAAATCGGACAGCAGACTGTGAGCAGAGTTTCAAATGATCCGGTGGAACAGGGACGTACATTGGCAAAGAGCAAAGCTGTCAGGCAGTTGAAAGCTGCTCAAATCAAACAGCGACAGTCTGCTATTGTGAGTTCTGATCGAACTATTATACCTGCCGAAACGAGTTTCCATGATTGCGTAGTGCATGGTTCACAGCATAGCGCAAATCTAGAAAAAAGCGTCATAAAGTCGAGAGAAACAGTATTGCACAGCAGCAAAATTGCTGCAAAAGAGGAAATTTCGCCTAAGACAAATCGGTTGAGAATCAAGAGTGCCGCACGACAGGTGCAGTCAGCCAGACAAACAGCGCAGTATGCAACTGCGGTTCAGCATCGTTCGGCGGAGGCTACGGTGAAATCTGCTGAAATTTCGGCCCAGACATTTCGAGCAGCGACAAAGCGGACGGCAGCCATGTCTAAACGAGCGGCAGAAGCCACGAAAGAGGTGCTGCGGGCAATTATTGCTAGTATGCGGTCAATGGTGGCCGCTCTGACTGCCGGCAGTGGAGTGACCTGCATGGTGATTGTTGTTGTATGCTTGATTGGCATGATGGCAGGTTCCTGCTTTGGTATCTTTTTCTCAGGCGAAGACAGCGGCACTGGCATGACCATGCGGGACGCCGCACGAGAAATCAATCAGGAGTATAACGAGAAGATAGAAAAAATCAAAACAGACAATCCCTATGATAAATTGATCCTATCCGGTTCGAGAGCCACATGGCCGGAAATCCTTTCGATTTATGCAGTAAAGACCACCTCCGACCAGAGTGATGGTCAGGAGGTGGCATCAATGAATGATATGAAGCTGGAGCTGCTGCGTAAGGTCTTTTGGGATATGAACAGCATTTCCTATCGTGTGGAGCGCCATACAAAGGGCAGCGGCAAGGATAAAACAACGGTAGTATACCTGTACATTACAATTTCGCACAAAACTACTGATGAGATGGCAGATCAGTATCATTTTAATGCTGACCAGAAAAAGCAGCTGGCAGAATTGCTGGACGAGAAGTATCGGTCGCTTTGGAGTTCCGTACTTTACGGTATCGGAACAGGAGATGGCGAAATCGTGACAATAGCTCTGTCGCAGCTTGGCAATGTGGGCGGTCAGCCTTATTGGAGCTGGTATGGTTTTACATCGCGCGTAGAGTGGTGCGCTTGCTTTGTCAGTTGGTGCGCGAATGAGTGCGGCTATATTGATGCGGGAGTAATTCCGAGCTTTTCACTGTGCAGCGATGGTTCTGACTGGTTCAAGGCGCGCAGTCAGTGGCAGGAGCGTGATTACGAACCGTGTGCCGGTGACATTATCTTCTTTGACTGGGGCGGCGATGGCGTACCGGATCATGTGGGTATTGTCGAAAAAACGGAAGGCGGTACAGTGTACACCGTAGAAGGCAACTCTGGCGATGCCTGTCAGGAGAATAGTTACCCGGTAGGCGATGTGCGGATTTATGGGTATGGAGTGCCGATGTATTCATGATATGGTGACAAAATCCAACACCCGGTGGAAAGCGAAACACCGGGTGTCGGATAACTTATTATACGAGGAGGATTGACATGAAAAGGGCAAATGCAAAAAACTACGGACGTGAGGTAAAGGGATATATCATTGCAAATGGTATGACGTTGACATGTATGGTTGCGCAGCTCTCAGAAAAGTACGGGTGGAGCAGCTGTATGCAGAACCTGTCCGGTAAACTGCGTCGCGGCACTTTCAGTTATACTGTAGCTGTCGAGATTGCTGATATTCTCGGCTATGACATCGTATGGAAGAAAAGGAAGTGTTGACAATCGCAGAGATTTACGGATATGTCCGGGTTTCAACGAAAGACCAGAATGAGGACAGGCAGATGATTGCACTGAGGGAATTGGCTGTGCCGGAGAGAAATATCTTTATAGATAAGCAATCGGGCAAAGATTTTGAACGGCCACAGTATAAAAGACTGGTGCGTAGATTGAAAAAGGATGATCTGCTGTACATCAAGAGTATTGACCGCTTAGGGCGTAATTACGTTGAAATCCAGGAGCAATGGCGGGTGCTGACGAAAGAAAAAGGTGTAGATGTTGTAGTGATTGATATGCCACTGCTTGATACGCGCAGAGGAAAAGACCTGATGGGAACCTTCCTTAGTGATATCGTATTGCAGGTCTTATCGTTTGTTGCCGAGAACGAGCGCACCAATATCCGTCAGCGCCAGGCAGAGGGCATTGCGGCAGCGAAAGCAAAAGGGGTTCGCTTCGGGCGAACCCCAAAATCTTTACCTAAAAACTTTGAAGAAGTGTATCGACGCTGGAATGACGGTAAAATCACAGGCGCAGCAGCAGCACGAGAATGCGGAATGCCGTTGTCTACATTTCGCGACAAGGCCTTTAAAATCAAACAAAACATGAAATAAATTAAAACGAGAATGCGGAAAGGTGTAGTTTGCCGTAACAGATAAAGCACTAAGCATCATTTACATATACAGGATATTATCCGCATTTCTGTTGTGGTAATAGACAAATAAATGTGCTATACTAAATACATATATGTAGATAAACGAGAATGCAGAAAACTACGCAATTTTGTATGCATCGCACAGCTGAGGGAGAATGAAAATGGGAAACTATCCACCTGCCGAATATAGTGGAAAAATTACAGCAGAGCAGTTTTTGTTCTATGAAATGCGTATTGCCGCAAAATTTTATCTCGATGATATTCCGGTGACATCGGCCATTCAGATGGTTCGAGAAGAAAATCTGTTTCAATATCCTACGGAGCGGCTGATTCCGCGTATGGTTCGAACCTGTTATACGCGTTTGGATGCATTAGATAATCCCTCGCTGCGGCAAGAGCTCGCATTTGCGCCGCCAGTCATCGCCAAGCAGATTAATCTGTATGCGATGATGCGCTATAACCGTGTGGTCTGGGACTTTATGGTTGGCTTGATCGGGGAAAAATTCCGCAGTCAGGATTTCGCTTTTTCTCGCAAGGATGTGAATGTGTTCTTCTCTCAGCTGCAGGGACAAAACGATACCGTTGCCGGCTGGACAGAAAATACGATCAACAAAATCAAACAGGTGCTGACCAAAGCGTTGGTTGAGGTGGAAATCCTGGACTCGCCCAGAGCAAAACAGCTGAATCCAGTTTATCTGTACGAGGAATTGGAAGACGGCATTCGCGCCAACAATGATTTTGAAGCATTGGCAGCATTCAACTGCTTTAGATAGGAGTATCGGACATGAGCGATATTAAACAAAAATTGGATAAAATCCGAGAGCGATTATCCGACCCGAGTTTTCTGGCAAACAAAGGTTTGAGCAATGAGGTCGGAATTCATGTATTTTGTTATGATCCGGCTGATGAAATTATCGTCCGGGAGTTTATCACGCATCTGAAAGAAGAAAAGAATACCCCTTATCATATTAGAGAATGCGATCTGTACGAGATCTTTCTTCAGCTTCTGGAGGACAAGCGTGTGCTGAAATCTGTCGCTGCACTGGAGGAAAAGCGAGGCAGTGACTATCTGCTGAAGCAGCTTCAGAAAATCGCGACACCGGAAGCTCTGCTGGAATACATGAAATATGAGCCGCATGAACACGGAGATGTTCTTGTACTCACCGGTATCGGCAAAATTTATCCCTTTATGCGTTCGCACAAGATGCTCGACAGTATGCAGCATCTTTTTGAGGACATTCCCATTGTGATGTTTTACCCGGGATCGTTCAACGGTCAGGATCTCGGCTTATTTGGCCGCTTCCTTGATGGCCACTATTACCGCGCATTTAACTTGCTTTAATCGGAGGACAGCAATATGAAAATACAGAATATGTTCCAGAAAGACATCGACCGTGACATTAACGGCGTTGTCAAGGTTGCACAGGATGACAGCCAGAGCCTTAAGCAGGAGCTCAGCGAATACATCATTACCAAAGAGCTGCGCGGTCACTTTGCTACATTTTTCGACAATTACACTAAGGCGATCGATCACCCGACCGATAAAATCGGCGTATGGATCTCCGGCTTCTTTGGCAGTGGTAAATCGCACTTTCTGAAAATGCTGTCCTATCTGCTCTCCAACAAGGAAGTGGATGGCAAGCACGCTTTCGACTATTTTGCGGACAAGTTTGACGATCCAATGATGTACGCAAATGTTGAAAAGTGCGTGCGTGTTCCAACCGAATCCATTCTGTTCAACATCGATATCGAGGGCCCAATCAACAAGGATAAGACTGCCGTGCTGCGCGTGTTTGCCAAGGTGTTCTATAACCACTGCGGATTCTACGGTGAGGATCTGAAAGTTGCGAAACTCGAACGTTTTATCGATAAGCAGGGTAAAACAGATGCATTCCGCGCTGCATTCAAGGAGATCAACGGCGAGGAATGGGTCAATGCCCGTGATACAGCCGCATTTTTCGAGGATGATGTTGTGGAAGTGCTGCAGTCAGTTCTCGGTATAAGCGAAACTGCGGCGCGCAACTGGTTCAATGGATCGGAAGAGGTCGAACTGAGTATCAAACAGCTTGTTTCCGAAATCAAGGAGTATGTAGACAGCAAGGGTGACAAGTTCCGTCTGCTGTTTTGCGTGGATGAAGTTGGTCAGTATATCGGCGAAGACGGTGATCTCATGATGAATCTCCAGTCGATTGTTGAGGAAATCGGTGACAAGTGCCGCGGCAAGGTATGGGTTATGGTCACCAGCCAGGAGGCCATCGACTCGGTGGTTAAGGTAGTCGGCAACGACTTTTCCAAAATTCAGGGCCGATTCAATACCCGCCTGAGCCTGTCCTCGTCTTCGGTTGACGAAGTTATCAAGAAGCGTGTGCTGGCGAAAACGGAAGAAGCAGATCAGCTGCTTCGAATGGAATACGATAAGGAAGCCTCTGGTCTGAAGAGTCTGTTTGCTTTTGATAATCCGATCCTCGACATCAAGGGCTTTTCCAACGCCACTGAGTTCAGCGAAACATTCCCCTTTGTTCCTTATCAGTTCATCATTATTCAGAAGGTGCTGGCAGAGATCCGCAAGCATGGCAACTCGGGCAAGCATCTGTCTGGCGGCGAACGCTCCATGCTATCCGGCTTCCAGGAGGCTGCGCAGAAAATTGAGAACAAGGATGAGAATGCACTGATTCCGTTCTATCAGTTCTATGACACGGTACATACCTTCCTTGAAAGTGCAATCCGCCGTGTAATCGACCGATGCCAGAATGCGGCCGATGCCCATGACGGTCTGGAACAGCAGGACGTAGATGTGCTCAAGCTGCTGTATCTGGTACGCTATATTGACGACATCAAGGCAAATATTGAGAATATCGCTATTCTGATGATTGCCGATATTCATACAGATAAAATCGCGCTTCGCGCACAGATCGCAGATTCTCTCGACCGCCTGCTGAGCCAGAACTACATTGCACGCAATGGTGATACCTATGCATTTCTGACCGACGAGGAGCAGGATATTGCTACTGACATCAAAAACACATCGGTGGATTCTGCGCAGATTGTGCAGAGCATTTCGCGTACAGTATACGGCGAGATCTATCCTTCGAAAAAATACAAGTATGGCCGTTATGATTTTCCTTATGATCAGTATGTTGATGAAACACTGAACGGCTCCGCTTCCGGCGGCATGTGTCTGCGTATCGTAACGGTAGCCAGCGATCTGTATGGTTCGGGTGACCAGAATCTCATCATGAAGTCGCAAGTAAACAACGAGGTTATTGTGGTTCTGTCGGACGAAACACCGTATTTTGATGAGTTGGAACAGGCGATGAAGATTCGCAAATACGTCAAGCAGCGTAATGTTTCGCATCTGCCGGAGAGCATCCAGCGCATTATTCGCGAACGCAATGAAGAAGCGCGCAAGCTGGAAGACCATGCGCGCAGTCAGATTGAAAAAGCAATCGTTGACGGTAAATTCTATGTTCACGGTGAGGTGCTGAATCTGAAGAGCGGTTCGGCTAAAGACAAAATTGATGCAGCTATGAAAAGCCTAGTAGAAAGCGTTTATTCCAAGCTGAATATGGTCAACCAGTTTGCTGACACGGATGCAGATGTTTTCTCCATTCTCAACAGTCCACAGGATGAGATTACGTTCACCGGTCTGGGAGCCAACAACGAAGATGCGCTTAACGACATCAGTCAGTGGCTTGAGCTACAGAATCAGAAAATGCTCAAAACTTCCATGGGTGATGTACAGCGTCGCTATCAGGCTATTCCTTACGGCTGGAAGGAAATTGATATTGCGGCTTTGATCGCACGACTGATCGTACAGCAGAAAATCCAGATTAACTACGGCGGCGCAATGGTCGGCAAGGATGATCACCGCTTGGTGGACTTCCTGCGCAAGCGGACGGAGATAGACAAGGCAATCGTGGTTCGTCATATCGCACCCGATGAAACACTGATTCGCAAGAGTGTTGCGTTTCTGCGCGAATACCTCGGCGCAATGGATATTCCGTCGGACGAAAACGGTCTGATTGGCTTTGTTTTGAATACATTTGAAACCAAACGTGAACATTATAAGCAGCTTCTTGACAATTTCTACGCGCATAATTCTTATCCTGAAAAGGAAAAGATGGAAGAAGCCCTCGAACTGATGAATACCATTCTGGATCAGCGCAAGGACAATGTAGCGTTGCTGAAAGGCATGGTTCAGCATCAGGATGATCTGCTGGATCTTTCTGAGGACATGGAGGAAATCGAAATGTTCTTCAAAGCCCAGCAGTTGGTGTTCGATACTGCGAGAAAATTCCTCACGAACATCAGCCGTGAGCGCGATTACCTCTCTGCGGATACAGATGCACAGAGTGCCGTCAGCACTATTTCTAACATTCTCTCCATGCCTAAGCCGTATGGGCGGATTGGTGAGCTGCCGGAGCTGATGCAGAAGGTCAAAACAGCCTATGCCGCTCTGTTGGATATGAAGCGCGAGGAAGTGAATGAGAATATCCGTCAGTGTATGCAGGACGTACACCAGCTGGCCGGTGAAGCGCGCGATGCCGGAACGCTGCTGCGTCAGGCAGATGACCACTTTGCCGCCAAGCGTGAGGAAGTCAAAACTGCTTCGTCGCTCACAGATCTGGATGCGATGAGTATGCAGCTGCTCAGCTACAAGGACACTATTTGCCGCCGCATGGAAGCGCTGCATGACACGCCGCAGCCCAATCCGTCTGCGCAGGGCGGCGATGCACCTGTACCGCGCCGACTGAATATCAAAACCATGCGTCGATACGATCTGTGCTCGATCAAGCGTCTGAACAGCAAGGAGGATATCGATCAGTATATCGAGAGTATCCGCGATAAGCTGTATCGTGCACTGGAAAACAGCGACGGCGTCCAGATCAACTAAAGGAGCATAAACGGATGAATAAATCAAATATTCAAAAATTTGCCGTAGATGGGCATAAGCTCCTTTACAAGCAGATTGCCCAGAGAGCTTATCAGTACGGCATTGAGGAAGGAAACGTTAGCAAGGAGGATCCTACCGAAGTTCGCGGTCGCATTCTCTCTCCGCTTGAGAAGAGCCAGAGAGCGGCGTTGATTGCTGAAATCAATGCCAATGGATATCAGCAGACTATCGAGCACGTCACCTATATCTGGTTTAACCGCATTGTTGCGCTGCGGTTTATGGAGATTAACAACTATCTGCCTTCCCATATCCGCGTGTTCTCGGACGCATCCGGCGCCTTCAAGCCGGAAATCTTGAACGATGTCCTTCACCTTGAGATGGATGGCTTGGATAAGGTGCAGATCGCGGAGTATATCGAAAACAATAACACCGAGGAACTGTATCGTTATCTACTCCTGACGCAGTGTGCAGAGCTGAAAGCTGCACTGCCGGACATCTTTGTATTTGGCGCTCGTGACCGCGACTATACGGAGCTGCTATTCCCCAACAACAGTCTCTCCGGCGATAGCTTCATTGCCAAAATGCTCTCAGAAACCGACGAGAAAGAAGATTGGCAGGATGCCGTTCAGATCATCGGCTGGCTCTACCAGTATTACAATGATGAGAGAAAAAACGAAGTCATCAACATCCACAAGGGAACCGTCAAGAAAGAGGACATCCCGGCTGCTACCCAACGGACTGGGTTGTCCGCTACATGAGGGACAACTCTCTCGGTCGCTACTGGATTGAGCGTCACCCGGAAAGCAAGCTGGCGGAGAAGTTGGAGTTCTTTGTCACGCCGAAAAACGGTGAGATCAAGTATATCGACGAGTTTGTAAAGCCGGAGGACGTCAAGTTCCTCGATCCCTGCATGGGCAGCGGTCATGTTCTGGTGTATGCCTTTGACATTCTGATGAAGATTTACAAGGAAAGCGGTTATACCGAGCGCGATGCAGCGGCGATGATCGTCCAGAACAACATCTTTGGACTGGACATTGATGACCGCGCCTCTCAGCTTGCCTACTTTGCCGTTATGATGAAGGCGAGAAGCTATGACCGGCGTTTCCTGAGCCGTGGTATCAAGCCGAATGTGCTTGCCATCAAAGAAAGCAACGGCATGGGTGCAGCTGTCCGGGACGGGCTGACAACGGATGCAGAGATGAACGTAATCAGTCGGTATCTTGTGGACATCTTCCGCGATGCAAAGGAACTGGGTTCTATCATCACCGCTGAGCCGAAAGACTACGACAGCTATATGGCATACCTTGACGGTTGCGACGGACAGGGGCAGCTCTCGATGGACGATTCTGACTGGCTGCAAAATACTCGTCCCATGCTCAAGGCGTTGGCACGTCAGGCAAAGGTTCTGGCGACGAAATATCCGGTTGTCTGCACCAATCCTCCGTATCTGAACAAGATCGAGGGCAGATTAAAGACTTTCGTGACAGAGAACTACAAGGATTATTCCGGTGATCTGTTCAGTGTCTTCATCTATCGCAATCTGATGTTCTGTAAGCAGGACGGCTACTGCGGCTATATGACGCCGTTTGTCTGGATGTTCATTAAGACCTATGAAAAGTTGCGCGAGTTCATCATCCGGAACAAGAGCATTACCACGCTTGTTCAGATGGAGTATTCCGCCTTTGAGGAAGCCACTGTGCCAATCTGCTCTTTTGTACTGAAAAACGGCAAGGAAACCGAAAAGGGACTGTACTTCAAGCTGTCTGATTTCAAGGGCGGTATGGATGTGCAGAAGCAAAAAGTCATTGATGCGCTAAGAGCCACAAAATGTCCGTATTTTTATGAAACTAATCAAGAAATATTCTTCAATTTGCCAGGAAAACCAATTTCCTATTGGATAAGTAGTCACTTTGTAGATCTGAATAATTCGAATATAAAACTCTCCGAAATAGCTAAGCCTCGGGTGGGGCTTCAAACGAGTGATAATGGACGGTTTACAAGAATATGGTTTGAAATTTCTATCATTAAATTGTGCTTGGGCGTGTCGAATAGGCAAGAAGCAATTCAGACTCATAAGAAATGGTTTCCATTTAATAAAGGCGGTGAGTTCCGTAAATGGTATGGAAATAATATCTACGTTGTCAACTGGGAGGATGACGGAAGGGAAATACGAGCATATAACGACTATCTGAATTCTTCACGCTCATCTAATATTGGCATAGGTAACACGGAGTTTTATTTTGCCGAGAATGCAACGTGGACAGCTATTTCGAGCGGGTCGCTTTCTGTGCGATATTCACCAACCGGTTTTATCAACTCCAACGCTGGAATGGCAATTTTTAGGACAAAATCGCTCTTTTATGTATTAGCTCTTTTAAATTCAGTTTGTACTGATGACTATTTTATTAGAGTTTACAACCAAACCCTTAACTTCAATGTTGGAGATATAGAAAGAATTCCCGTTATAATAAACCATGAGGAAACAGTAAATAGCCTTACTAAGAATTGCATATCTTTGTCAAAATTTGATTGGAATGCGTATGAAACATCCTGGGACTTCAAGCGGAATCCACTGGTGTGAGGTGAAAAAATGTTAGATCAGGACATTTTTCAAGAAAAGCTAAATGTTTTTCAATTTGATGAGGATAGATTTAAAGTCTTAACTGAAGACGGTCGTATTGCAATGGTCATGACACCCCAAAATGTAAAGTATCCTGCGGGTGAAATGACAACGTTTAGATCAATCTATGAAACTGTGTTAGATTTAGACTGGAAAATCAGAACATCGCTTCAAATTGCATCGGAACACATTCTGAAAAATAGCACCCAATACAAACCATTTGGGGAAATTGATGAGCGAACTAAAATTGCAATATATTATTTAGAAAATGCACTATTTAGATTAACGGGTTTATGGGATATGCTCGCGCAAGGATACCGAATATTATACGATGTAAAAAAGAATCTCAAAAATAATGTAATAGACATAGATCATGTGAAGTACAAGGCATTCTTTGATCCAAAGAAAACACCGCATAACAATTTTGAAAGCGATGCAGATGAAATTCACCAATATATATCTGGCGATAATTGGCATAAACTTATAAATGAACTGCGTAATCAAATGACACATAAGTTTTCTCCCCATATCCCAGCTATGAGCAATTATACAATGAATTTACCCTACCCATTACATGGAGAAATTGAGGCAATATTGGAAGATTATATCATGGCTCGGAAGTTTCTTATGAAGATGTTTGATACGGCAGAAGAACATATTATAAAGCAGAGTGCTTTGTAAGAGCTTTTAAATGATGGTGGAGCATTTGGAACTGACTTGCGACCTGTTCAGCAAATATTTCCAGAACTATTGGAGGAATCATTGAAATGGGAAGATTGATTTCTGAAAAATATGCTGCTACTCCGCAGCACAAAAGCAATCTCCGCAACATCCGCGGAACCTTTGCCGCCGAGGGCATGACGATCAGTAAATCGCCCCGCTTTCTGCTAAATATCCCGCTTGGAAACTGAATATGAAACCCGTTTCTAGCAGCTAAATTCCAATGACAGACGTTTAACCGAATCTTTATTGATATTTACAGCCTGTAAGACGAGCTACATCCATATGGTCTATAGTAAATAAGCTCAACAAGGAGCAATCAAAATGAACAAAATCGCAATACAGAAATTTGCCATCTGGGCACGCACGGAGCTGATCGAGCAGGTCGCGCAGCGTGCGTATCAGTACGGCATTGACGCAAAGGGCTACGGCGACGCCTCGGCGGACTCGATGGGCGGCAGGCTGCTGACTGCCGAGGAGAAAGCCCAGCGCCGAGAACTCATTCAGCAGATTGATGCCAAGGGCTATGAGCAGGTGATAGAGGAAGTTGCCTACACTTGGTTCAATCGCTTTATCGCACTTCGTTTTATGGAGGTAAACAATTACCTGCCGTCGCATATCCGCGTGTTTTCGGATGCTTCCGGCGCGTTCAAGCCGGAGATCCTGAACGATGTGCTGCATCTTGATCTGCCGGGGCTGAACAGCGGCAAGGTGGCGGAGTATATCGAGAGCAACGACACGGAAGCTCTCTATCGCTATCTGCTGCTGACGCAGTGCAACGCGCTGAACGAATCTCTGCCGCGGATGTTTGAGCGCATGGGCGGCTACACGGAAATGCTGCTGCCGAATAACATCCTCAAGCCGGACAGCGTGCTCGGACGCATGGTTACGGATATTCCGGAGGAGGACTGGCAGGATGCCGTGCAGATTATCGGCTGGCTGTACCAGTATTACAACACCGAGCTGAAAGATGACACGTTTGCCCGTCTGAAAAAGAACGTGAAGATCACGAAAGAGCGTATTCCGGCGGCAACGCAGCTGTTTACGCCGGACTGGATTGTGCGCTACATGGTCGAGAACTCGCTCGGCCGTTTGTGGGTAGAGGGCCATCCGAATGATGCGCTGAAATCCGGCTGGAAATACTATCTGGATGAGGCAAAGCAAGAGCCGGAAGTCGAGGTGCAGCTGGCCAAACTGCGTGCAGAATACGCAGCCATCAAGCCGGAGAAGATCAAGGTGATCGACCCGTGCATGGGCTCGGGTCATATTCTGGTGTACGCATTTGATGTGCTCATGCAGATTTACACCTCGGCAGGCTGGAGCGAGCGTGAAGCGGCGCAGAGCATTCTCAAAAACAATCTGTACGGCTTGGATATTGACGTCCGTGCGGCGCAGCTGGCCTATTTTGCGGTAATGATGAAGGCGCGGCAGTATGACCGCCGCCTGCTGACGCGCGGTATTCAGCCGAACGTGTATGCAATCCATGAGAGCAACCATATTCCAAGCATGGCAATCGAGTATTTCCATCAGGGCAACGAGCGCCTGAAAACCGACATCGAACGCCTTGTGGCGGCCATGCATGATGCAAAGGAATACGGCTCGATTTTGAATGTTGCACCGGTGGATTTTGCACGGCTGTACATTCGATTTGACGAAATCCGCGACGAAATACATATGATGCAGCCTATTGTGATGGACGAGCTGCTGCCGATGGTACAGTGCGCCGAACTGTTGGCACAGAAGTACGATGTAGTGGTGACGAACCCGCCGTATATGGGCGGCTCGGGTATGGACGCAACGCTGTCCGGCTATGTGAAGAAGCATTATCCGGATAGTAAAAGTGATTTGTTTGCAGTGTTTATTGAACGCTGCAATGAGATGATCAAGAAGAACGCTTTTCAGGGTATGATCACGCAGCACGCATGGATGTTCCTGTCAAGCTATGAAAAATTGCGTGCAAAGCTGCTGAAAGTTGATATTGTCAATATGGCCCACCTTGGCGCAAGAGCGTTCGAGGAGATTGGCGGCGAAGTGGTGCAGACAACCTCGTTTGTGCTGCGAAAAAGCCATATTGTCGACTGTAAGGGCGTGTATTGCCGTCTGATTGAGCCGACCTCACAGCAGGGCAAGGAGGATATGTTTCTGGCAGGCGAAAACCGCTATGAAGCCGACCAGTCCAACTTCTCTAAAATCCCCGGTGCACCGGTGGCGTATTGGGTTAGCGTTAACACTATTGACGCGTTTGCGCAAGGCATATTGGCTGACTATGCAGATACTAAGCAGGGATTCGCAACAGGTGACAATAATCGCTTTTTGAGACTTTGGCATGAAGTTGTGTGGAATAAGGTTGGCATTGGTTGTGGAACGAATGAAGAAGCGAGAGAAAGCGGAAAAAAGTGGTTTCCGACCAATAAGGGCGGGAACTATCGAAGATGGTACGGAAATAATTACTATGTTGCAAACTGGGAAAATGACGGGCAGGAAATGAAAGCATTTAGCGGATCTGTTATCAGAAACCCACAATACTATTTCCGGCAGGGCATTACATGGTCTTCACTATCAAGTGCAGGAGTTTCCATGAGATTCTCTCCAAAAGGATTTCTCTTTGAGAGTAAAGGATCAATGTGCTATTTCAAGGACGATGATAATTTATCCTATGTCCTTGCGTTAATGAACACAAAAGTCGTTGATGAAATGCTACGGATTCTCGCCCCAACGCTGGATTATCATGAAGGTCCAATGTCTAAGGTTCCAACAGTCATTGATGTTACGAAGGAACAAGAAGTTGGAGTTATTTCAAAAAGCAACATAGATATTGCTAAAGGCAACTGGGACGCATATGAAACCTCGTGGGATTTCAAGCGGAATCCGCTGGTGTGAGGCGAGAAGATGATTAGAGATTATTTGAAAAGCAACTACTTAAAGCTAATTTATGACGCAATGGGAAAAGTCCCGAGAGACTATCAATGCATAGGCTGTGCAGGAACTGACAATCCTGTATATCGTGAAAGAGTATATTGTTATGAATTATATCATCAAATGCGATTGCTTCAAAAATCCAGAGCCAAGACACTGAATAACAATCCCGGGCCTTTAGTTATCAACGGCGAAATTGACAAACGTGGTCATGTGCTTATTTCGCCCAATTACAATCCCGACTTTGTAATCCATGAACATGGCACTATGTTGCATAATCATTGCGTTATCGAAGTTAAAACCTCGCTTGATTCAGATGGAATTCGGAAAGATTTGAAAACTATTTCAAGTTTAATAGTAGATTATAAATACAAGTATGGTGTTTTAATTATTGTCGGAAGCACTTGCGAGAAAGTTAAAGAAACGATTACATCTTTATTACTACCAACAATTTTTTATAAAAAATGTGCTCATAATGTATTCCTTTTCATTCAACCTACAATCTCTGATCCCGGAAACATTCGCGTATACATCGAACGTTTAAGTGACTGGATATAATCTATACTAGGAGCAAATTATAATGAGTCAACTAATTTCCAATAAATACACCGCCTGGAAGGCGGAATGCGAGGAGCGTTTTCAGCAGTTGAAGGCCAACGAGGAGGCGCTCAACCGCATTTTCATCGACATTTACGGTCTTTCGGACGAGCTGACGCCCGAGGTCGCCGACAAGGACATCACCGTGCACCGCGTGTTCGACAGCAAGGACGATGTGCCGGAGTCCATGAAAGGCTCGAACTACGTCCGCACCATGCACGACGAGATCGTGTCGCTGGTGTCCTACGCGGTCGGCTGTATG
>ERZ779889.1912-NODE-1912-length-18701-cov-3.377722_pt1 | contig 18701 bp, 16 predicted proteins | sample MGYA00511030_ERZ779889 | MGnify/ENA primary metagenome ERZ779889 (study PRJEB29588, sample SAMEA2160616) | human gut metagenome | biome: human gut; feature: human-associated habitat; material: faeces | place: Denmark | collected 2008/2010 ...
AAAAGCTGGACTATTACGGAGCCTGGCTGGAATTGTCCAGTGCATCCGAGTATGCATTGTTTTTGCTGGAACGAGAAAAGCAGCGGATGGAGCGTTGTTCCGCCAAATTGCCTGCCCTTTTTGCCAACTATCGCTTGCGCGAAGAGCAACGTTTGAATGTCTTTTGTCATCGGATGCAGATGGCTCTGAAGTCCGACTTCCTGAAAGAGCGTTCGCGTTTGGAGCAATGGTCTCAGCGTCTTCCTTGGCTAACACATTCTCTCGTGGAGCGCGAGCAACATCGATTGCAGCTTATGGAGCAGCGCATTGAAATGTTGCGTCCTGACAAATTGTTGGCTCGAGGATATAGCATTACGCTGAAAGACGGATACGCTGTGGCAGATGCTGCGGCACTTTCTCCCGGAGACCATTTGGTGACACGTTTGGCCAAGGGACAGGTCCGGAGTGTTGTGGAGCAATAGGGACTGCGATGAGATATACTTTCACGAACGTGGCTTGTCCGTCTTTATGGTTTTAAGAATGTTTTTTCGAGCTGTTTTTAAAGCGGCAGGCAGCAAGTCGGGTTCCATGATTTCCAAAGCTTCCCGAAATTCAGAAAGCAGTTCGGAGTAGAACTTGCATTGTTCGTAGGCCAGTTTCATGCAAAGTACCTTTATGGCAGTCGGTTCACTTGTGAGATACATTCGCTTCAGGCAGAAATCGAGGAATTCGCTGCGGAGGTTTGAAGGGGTAAACGGTTGGCGCAGCAACAAGGTCAGCAACAGTCTGCGTTGGGTATTGTCGTGTGTGTGCATGGCTTCATTTATCAACTCATCATGTTTGCTATAAAGCCATGTGTTGCTGTGAAGGTCGAAATGTGTGAACACCCATGCAGCATTGTTTGACACCTGTCTGTCTTCATCAAATAGCAAATTGTAAAGAAGCTGCTTGTCTGTCGTGTCTTCAATGCCTTGAGTGTAGTAAGCAATCTCATGCATGTCATTTTCGTTCAGCCTTTGAGCCAGTTTCTTGCGGAGACTGTCTGGTGTATAATTCATGTCTGGATGTTTTTAGTTATACTCTTGTTTCTTATGAATATTTCTTGGGATAGCGGATAAGGATACACAGTAGAGCCATTAAGCCCATGCAGAACGGATAATACAAATAACGGATGATGCTGAGCGGGGAAATTGAAGCCAGTTCGGCAGCCATAAGCAGTTGAGCTCCATAAGGGATAATGCCTTGTATGAGGCAGGAAAACGTGTCGAGCAGACTGGCGCTTTTGCGGGCATCCAAGTGGAATTTGTCTGTAATTTCTTTGGCTATGGGGCCCACCGTGATGATGGCTATCGTGTTGTTGGCTGTGCAGCAGTTGGTGATGCTCACCAATGCGGCAATAGCCAGTTCGGCGCCTCGTTTGCCATTTACGTGTCGTGTCAGTTTTTGGATGATATACTCTATACCTCCGTTATAGCGGATTATTTCCAACATTCCTCCGGCAAGGAGGGTGATGATAATGAGTTCGCTCATGCCGCCAATGCCTTTCCCCATTGCACCAAACCAGTCGAGAAATCCCAAACTGCCGCTCATCAGTCCGATGATGCCAGTAGATAGAATGCCCAACAAGAGCACCAGCATGACGTTGACACCCATGATGGCCGTTACCAATACAATGAGATAGGGGATTACTTTAATCCATTCCACTGCAGGCAGATTGTTGGGAGCCTGGACCCGATAGCCTTCAACAATATAGAACAAGAATATAAGCACGGCAGCCGGGACCACAATGCGGCTGTTTACTTCAAACTTCTCCCGCATCTTGCAGCCCAACGATTGGGTGGAAGCAATGGTGGTGTCGGAAATAAACGACAAATTGTCGCCGAAGAAAGCTCCGCCCACTACGATGGCTACCATGAAAGGCAATTCCACACCTGTCTCTTCAGCCAGCCCGATGGCGACAGGCGCCAACGCGACGATAGTTCCTACGGATGTGCCGACAGATATGGAAATAAAGCAGGCGGCCAGGAAGATGCCTGCCAGCAGCAGTTGGTCGGGAAGGAGCTGGAGGGTGAGATTTACGGCTGCATCCACGGCACCCATAGCTTGTGCCGACTGCGCAAAAGCTCCCGCCAGGATGAATATCCAAAGCATGAGCATGATGTTTTTGTTGGAAGCTCCTTGGGAAAATAGAGCAACACGTTCGCCCAAAGGTATGCCGCGTGTGATGAGCAGGGCATAGATGGAAGATGCCAAAAAGGCGACGGTGATGGGTACTTTATAGAAATCGTTGACTATTAGAGATGTCACTAAATACAGACAAAGAAAGACGAGCAAAGGGCTCAGTGCCCATAAGCTCGGCTTTCTTTGTTGAGTTGTTGGTTGATTATCTTTCATGCGCGTTCATTTTAGAAATGAGCGGCAAAGATAATTCATTCCTTTGATATTTGTCAACCTTTACAAGGTTACCCCATTCTTAAAGATTGCGATTTCGCGATAGCCTTTCTTTTCGTTGTTTGTCAATTCTCCGCTTGCCACCTTAATAATATAGTCGATAAAACGGCGGCAAGTTTCTTCCATCGGCTCGTTTTCCACGATGACACCGGCGTTGAAGTCTATCCATGTCGGTTTGTTTTTTGCCAGATTGGAGTTGGTCGAGATTTTCATCGTCGGAACATAAGTGCCAAAGGGAGTACCACGCCCTGTTGTGAAGAGCACCATATGACAGCCGCAAGAAGCCAATGCTGTGGCAGCCACCAAGTCGTTGCCCGGAGCTGAAAGCAGGTTTAGTCCTTTGACTTTCAAACGTTCGCCGTAAGGCATAACACCCATGACGTAGCTTTTTCCACACTTTTGCGTGCATCCCAAGGCTTTTTCTTCCAAGGTGGAGATGCCTCCGGCTTTGTTGCCCGGTGATGGATTCTCGCCCACCGGTTCACCGTGAGAGAGGAAGTACGACTTGAAGTCGTTGATTAGGTGTACAGTTTCGTTAAACAGTTCTTCGTTCTTGCAGCGGTTCATCAAGATGGTTTCGGCACCGAACATTTCGGGCACTTCTGTCAGCACGGACGTACCGCCCTGGGCAATCAGATAATCGGAAAACATGCCCAGGAGTGGGTTGGCTGTGATGCCTGAGAAACCGTCGGAGCCTCCGCATTTCAACCCTACGCGCAGTTCAGACAAGGGAACGTCTACACGTTCGTCTTTGCTGGCCACGGCATAGAGCTTGCGCAAAATGCGCATACCCTCTTCGATTTCGTCGTCCACTTTTTGGCTTACCATATATTGGATGCGTTCGGGGTCTACTTCGCCTACAAATTCCTTGAATACGTCGGGCTGGTTGTTTTCACATCCCAATCCTACGACAAGCACGGCGCCGGCATTGGGATGGAGCACCATGTCGCGCAATATCTTTTTCGTGTTCTCGTGGTCGTCACCTAATTGTGAACAACCATAGTTGTGCGGGTAGGCCACGATGGCATCTACACCCTTGCAACCTGTTTCCTGGCGCAGTTTCTCGGCCAACTGGTTAGCAATGCCGTTTACGCAACCTACGGTCGGGATAATCCATATTTCATTTCTTACGCCCACATCGCCGTTTTTGCGCCGGTAGCCTTTGAACGTGCGGTTTTCATGAGCAATGCCCAAGTCCACCTCCACCGGGTTGTACGTATATTCAAGCAAACCTGCAAGATTGGTTTTGATTTGTTTCTCGTTAATCCAATGACCTTGTTTGACGGGCACTTGTGTGTGTCCGATGGGATAGCCGTATTTGATTACTTGGTCGCCTTCTGCAAAATCTTTCAATGTGATTTTGTGTCCGGCCGGAATGTTCTCCGCCACTGTGATGTTGACACCATCGACTGTGATGGTTTCGCCTGCCTTGAGTTCTGAGATGGCAACAGCCACGTTGTCGGCAGGATTGATTTTTAGGTACTTGGTTTCCATTGTAATGTATTTCTTTAAAGTATAAATCCTATAATTTAACGTAATGTCCTAAGAGGGTACGAATTTATATATTTATTTCCGAACGGGAGTCAATCGGGTCTGAAAATCTTTTTTTCACCGTGTAAATTCTTATTTGGAATGCTTTGGAGGAGGGTAAGGCATTGGCGTTGCAAGCGCGGGAAACGGACGATGGCAGAGATGAGAGTGTCTTTGTTTTTTCGCAATGAGTCTTTCTTTGTAAGCACTTAAAGGTAGCCGGGAGCGGAAAGGAAGCCGTGGTCGGCTAGCTTCCTTTCCGTCCATGCACGGAAAGGAAGGTAAGGCTGGCTCCCTTTAAGGCTTTTTCCGCATAGACTGGTGTGTAGTGCAACTCCTTTGCAATTAGGCTATTATTCCTTTCTGAAAAATTCTCCTTACGATGTTGGACTTCTGACTTGTTTTTCCCGGTAAGACAGTCTGATGGGCATAGAGCATCGGTCATTGGGGAGAAGTCGGCGGCAGAAGTGCGTGTTCGAACACGGAAAGCATAGAATTTTTGTATCCAAACTCTTGGCTATTCATTTTTAATGACTAAATTTGCAGGAAGTTTGATGGATTAAACTAATTACTATCAAGTATAATTACTAAATAACACACAATTATGGGAAAAATCGTAACATTAGGCGAGATTATGTTGAGATTGTCAACTCCGGGACAGAAACGGTTTGTTCAATCAGATGTATTTGACGTAGTATATGGTGGCGGCGAAGCAAACGTAGCAGTAAGCTGTGCAAACTATGGCCACGATGCATATTTTGTAACCAAATTGCCGAAACATGAAATCGGCCAGTCTGCAGTAAACGCATTGCGCAGATATGGCGTGAAGACGGATTTCATCGCCCGTGGCGGTGACCGTGTCGGCATCTACTATCTGGAGACCGGTGCTTCTATGCGTCCCAGCAAGGTGATTTACGACCGTGCTCACTCGGCAATCGCAGAAGCAGATCCCAGCGATTTCGATTTTGACGCCATTATGGAAGGTGCAGACTGGTTCCACTGGTCAGGTATTACTCCGGCTATTTCCGACAAGGCTGCCGAGCTGACCAAATTGGCTTGTGAGGCTGCCAAGCGTCACGGTGTGACAGTGTCTGTAGACTTGAACTTCCGTAAGAAATTGTGGACAAAAGAAAAAGCTCAATCTATCATGCGCCCGTTGATGCAATATGTTGATGTGTGCATTGGTAACGAGGAAGATGCAGAACTTTGCTTGGGCTTCAAACCCGATGCCGATGTAGAGGCTGGTAATACCGATGCTGAAGGCTACAAGGGCATCTTCGAGCAGATGGCTAAGACTTTCAACTTCAAATATGTCATCTCTACTCTGCGTGAGTCTCTCTCGGCTACTCACAATGGTTGGAAAGCTATGATTTACAACGGTGAGGAATTTTATGTGTCTAAACACTATGATATCAACCCGATTATCGACCGTGTAGGTGGCGGTGACTCATTCTCCGGTGGTATCATCCACGGTTTGTTGACTAAACCTAACCAAGGTGAGGCTCTCGAATTTGCTGTGGCTGCATCTGCTCTGAAACACACTATTCCGGGCGACTTCAACATGGTTTCTGTAGACGAAGTTGAAAGTCTGGCTGGCGGTAATGCAAGCGGACGTGTTCAACGTTAAACGAAGAAGAAGTACTTTAATCTATAAAATAAGGTATGGCTAAATTTGACAAAGTAGCTGTGTTGAACAAAATCGGTTCAACCGGTATGGTTCCTGTGTTTTATCACAAGGACGTTGAAGTAGCAAAGAAAGTTGTTAAGGCTTGCTATGACGGTGGTGTTCGTGCTTTTGAATTTACCAACCGTGGCGATTTCGCACATGAAGTGTTTGCCGAAGTCGTTAAATTTGCAGCAAAAGAATGCCCTGAAATGGCTATGGGTGTAGGTTCTGTAGTCGACCCTGCCACGGCAGCCCTCTATATTCAGTTAGGTGCTTGCTTTGTTGTAGGCCCGTTGTTTAATCCTGAGATTGCCAAGGTGTGCAACCGTCGTCTGGTTGCCTACACTCCGGGCTGTGGAACAGTGTCGGAAATTGGCTTTGCGCAAGAAGTGGGATGCGACCTTTGCAAAGTGTTCCCGGGTGATGTATATGGCACGAACTTCGTGAAGGGTATGATGGCTCCGATGCCGTGGTCTAAACTGATGGTGACCGGCGGTGTTGAACCGACTAAGGAAAACTTGACGGCATGGATTAAAGCCGGCGTATTCTGTGTAGGTATGGGTTCTAAGCTTTTCCCGAAAGACAAGGTTGCTGCTGAAGATTGGACCTATGTAACCGAGAAATGCAAAGAAGCGCTTGGTTATATTGCTGAGGCTCGCAAATAAGTACGATTCAGCGTAATAAAACTATAAAGTGAAGGTTATCTCTGAATTTTCTCGGAGATAACCTTTTTCTTTTTATCTTTACGCAATGCCGGACTTTTCTCCGGCAGATACCTATATCTTGGTATTAAGCGGTTGGAAATACCTAGAAATGGGGATTTCGCAATTAATTTGATTGTTGTTCCTTTGTAAAAAACTTAAAAGCATGGATTATAAAAGTGCAAAATTTAAGCCTACCGACAAGATGGGCGATTTGATTAACCACGATTACAAACTACTTTTGGTGATGAGTCGGTTTGGACTCTCGTTGGGTTTTGGCGATAAGACGGTGGAACAGGTATGCCTGGAAAACGGTGTAGATGTACCTACTTTTTTGGCTGTGGCCAATTTCATCCATGAAGGCAACAATCTTATGGAAGCTAATCTTTCGCATTTGTCCATATCGCACTTGATGAACTATCTTAAACAGGCACATAGCTACTTTCTAGACTTTTGTCTGCCTGCCATACGCCAGAAACTTGTTGCGGCTATTGATTGCTCCATACACAACGAGATAGCTTTTCTCATTTTGCGCTTTTTTGATGAATATGCGGCTGAAGTACGCCGACATATGGAATATGAAGATATGAATGTGTTTACATACGTGGCGTCATTGTTGGAAGATAAGCTGGAAAGCAATTACAGTATCAGTGTTTTTGCACGCCGTCATAATCAGATAGAACTGAAGTTGACAGAACTGAAAAACATTATCTTGAAGTACTATCCTGAACAAGGTAACAACAATCTGCTCAACGCTGCTCTTTTTGATATTTTCAGTTGCGAGGAAGACTTGTCTTCACATTGCAAGATTGAAGATTTCCTGTTTGTTCCTGTGGTTCGCCAGTTGGAAAAGAAGAAAGGCATAATATGAAAGATGATGTAATGTGGATAGCCGTAGCAGAGTCGTCGGCAATAGTTCGTCATGGAATGCTTGAGATTTTAAAGCATCTTCCTGATATGTCCCATGCGGTACAATTAATTGAAGTGACCTCACTCGAAGCATTGGACAACTGCATGCAGACCCATGTCCCCGATGTGCTCATTGTCGACCCGGCTTTTGAAGGGTGGTTCAACATTGACAATTTTAAGTCAGACCCTCAGGTTGTCAATGTAAAGTGTATAGCTTTGCTATGTAGTATGGTCGACCAAAATCTTCTTCGCAAATATGATGATTCCATTAGTCTTTATGATGAAGAAGAAGTTATATTTGGAAAAATCACCCAGCTTTTTCATGCTGCCCATGAAGACGAGACTGATGCTGACACTCTGAGCCAGCGTGAGCGTGAAATTATTATTTGTGTTGTAAAGGGAATGACTAACAAGGAGATTGCCGAGAAACTATACATTTCTATACACACGGTAATTACCCATCGGCGGAATATAGCTCGTAAATTGCAAATACATTCTCCGGCGGGACTTACTATCTATGCCATTGTAAATAATTTGGTGGAGCTGAGTGATGTAAAAATGTGAATCCTTCATGGTAGAAAAAAATACCTATTTTTAGGGATTGCACGCACAGGCCTGAAGCTTTATCTTTGCAGTGTCATTAAGAAAGATAAGTTAGTTAGTCATAAAAATTACGTAACCACAATTTATTATAATTATTAGTACATAAATTGCAGGCTCGCCCCTCGAAGTGATTTCGCGGGGCGAGCCTGTTTTTTTAAACAGCGTCGCTGCCCTAAAACTTTCTAGGACAGCGATACTATATGTTAAAGTAAAAGATAGTAATGTCGAAAACAGTTAGCGCAGTCTGTCGGCGGCCTTTACCAAGCGTTCATCTTTGCGGATGCCACGGATAGCCAGCAGGTCCAAAATTATGGCCACTAAAGGAAGGATTGCCCCCGTGTTGCAATTAAACGCATTGCTTGCCAGTTGCTCTTTATAGGACAAGACAAAAGCCGCGAATGTGGCATACCATCCGATGCAGACCAAAATGTTGAATATGGTCAAGCGGATTTGCAATTTTCTGTTTTTGTAGAGGAAGATGGTTGCAAAGGCAGTGATGGCCGAAAGCAGGGCTATTGCAAATATGCCCCAACAAGAGCTGTCTTGTTGGACTCCTGCAATATCCAGTCCGTAGGCATAAAGTGTCGCTGCATTTCCGGCTTTTCCTATATATATGCCGAGCGGCATGCCCATTGTGACTCCCATCAGTACGACAACAAGGAGCAGATATGCGCTTTGTATACGTTGAATCATGATGCTTCAGTTAAATAATACCCTTGATTACTGAAGTTTTTCTTTTTCCTTTGCCGGGTTTCTATAGTAGATTTTACCTTCTATATATTCTTGCGTAGCAATCAAGGTCGGCTTAGGTAATTTCTCATAGTAGCGTGAAATCTCGATTTGTTCTCTGTTTTCAGAAACTTCGTCCATGCTGTCGTTGTAGGATGCAAATTCTTGCAATTTCTTCGAAAGGTCGTTTTTGATTTCAACACTAATCTGATTTGCACGTTTACCGATGATTGCGACCGTTTCGTAGATATTACCAGTGTCTTCACATAGTTCCATCAGGTCACGTGTCACCGTAGTGGTTGGTGCATTTGTCTTTCTGTAATCCATAATTCTTTGTATCCTTTTATAAAAACTGTTAGTCTTTGATTTTTTTGCTTGCCTCTTTAAACATCTTGTCGATGTCTTTCATGTGCTTGCTCTCCGGGAACTCGTTTTTGAAAGCATAGTATTCGTCTACGACATCCCGATAACGGTCTTCTTGTTTTTCTGCCACACTTTCGGAAGCCATTTTATATTTGGCCAAGAAGACTAGATAAGAAAGGTCTTCCCGGCGTTTGGAGTATGGAAAGTCTTGCAGGGCATTTTGGGCTGTAATAACACACGACTGGTAGTTGTTTCCCATGTAGTTGCCCAAATTGTAATACAATCTGGCAGAAAGATATTCTTTTTCCACGAGTTTGTCTTGCAACTCAAACATCATTTGCTGGGCTTCGTCTTTGTAGACGCTGTTGGGATAGTATTCGCAAAACACCTGTATCTCGTTGATGGCTTCAAATGTGCTTGTTTGGTCCAAACGAGGTTCGGGGGTGTCGTTGTAGAGCGATTTGCAGGTATAAAAACGTGCTAACTCGGCAAATTCGCCACGTGGGTAAGTGGTATAATATTTCTTAAAGGTGGAAGAAGCCTCCAGCCAATCTCCTTGTCCATAGTAACACATGGCCAGCATGTAGAGTGATTCTTCGGCTTTGCCGCTACCTTTGAGAATGGTAATCATATCATTCAGCACGACGGCTGCCTTGTTGTATTGTCCACTGAAGAAATACTCCTTGGCGGCTTCGTAACGATATGAATAGTCTTGGCTTTTAAGTACCTTATTATAATCTCCGCATGATGTCAGCAGACATGCGGAAAAGAAAGCTATCGCGGTTATACTTTTCTTCATCATGCTTAAAATATTGTGCAAATGTACGGAGAAGTGTCGAAATACACAATTAATGCTTTTATTTTTAAACTATTTTTTCGAAGGCATACCTAGGTAAAGTTGGGCTTTATGCGAACTTTTCTTTCAACAGTTCTTCCAGCTTGATAAGTTCGTCCCGATACTGTGCAGCTTGGATGAATTCGAGTTTCTTGGCAGCTTCCTGCATCAGCTTGCGGGTACGCTCGATGCTCTTTTCCAGTTGCGGGCGGCTCATGTATTCTACCACAGGGTCGGCAGCCACATGGTTGTATTCAGGTTCCACGTAGACCTTGGGCGCTTTGTTTTCTGCACTCGTTTCGGGGGTGGTGGTAAGCAAGGCTGTCTTTCTGGCCTTTTTGATTTGTTGCGGAGTGATGCCGTTTGCTTCATTGTAAGCCAACTGTTTGGCCCGCCGGCGGTTTGTCTCGTCGATGGTCTGTTGCATGCTGTCGGTGATTTTGTCTGCATACATGATGACTTTTCCGTGGATGTTCCGGGCAGCCCGTCCGGCAGTCTGTGTCAGTGAGCGGTGGCTGCGCAAGAATCCCTCCTTGTCTGCATCCAGGATGGCCACGAGCGACACCTCTGGTAAGTCCAGACCTTCACGTAGCAGGTTTACGCCGATGAGCACGTCGTAAAGGCCCTGTCTTAAATCGTCCATGATTTTAACCCGTTCCAGTGTGTCCACGTCGCTGTGGATATAGTTGCAGCGGATGTCGTTGCGTGCCAAGTAGTCAGTCAGCTCTTCCGCCATCCGTTTGGTGAGCGTGGTCACGAGTACACGCTCATCGTGTTCGATGCGTTGTTGGATTTCCTCCATCAAATCGTCGATTTGGTTCAGGCTGGGACGTACTTCGATGACAGGGTCGAGTAGTCCGGTCGGGCGAATTACCTGTTCCACAACGATTCCCTCGCTTTTGTTCAGTTCGTAGTCGGCTGGAGTGGCACTTACGTAAATGACTTGTTTGGTCATTTCTTCAAATTCCTCAAATTTCAAAGGACGGTTGTCCAAGGCGGCAGGCAAACGGAAGCCATATTCCACCAGGTTGACTTTACGTGCACGGTCGCCGCCATACATGGCCCGAATCTGGGGGACGCTTACATGGCTTTCATCGATGACCATCAGGTAGTCGTCCGGAAAGAAATCGAGCAGGCAATAGGGGCGCGTGCCGGCAGCGCGACCGTCGAAGTAGCGCGAATAGTTTTCGATTCCCGAACAGTGTCCCAGCTCACGCATCATCTCCATGTCGTAGGTCACACGTTCGTAGAGTCGTTTTGCCTCCAGTGGTTTGCCTATTTCTTTGAAATATTCCACTTGCTTGGTGAGGTCGTCTTCTATTTGATGGATGGCACGCAGGGTGCTTTCTTTGGTGGTCATGAACAAGTTGGCAGGATAAATGCGGAATTCGTCGTATTCCAACAGCCTGTGCCCGCTAACAGGGTCCACCTCCTCGATGGCGTCGATTTCATCGTCCCAGAACACCACACGCAGCAGGTTGTCGCTGTAAGCCAGGAAAATGTCTACCGTGTCGCCCTTTACACGGAAATTTCCACGGTTCAGGTCGATGTCGTTGCGCACGTAGAGGCTGTCGACCAGGCGGCGCAGAAAAACATTGCGGTCAATCTGTTGTCCGCGGCGGACATCGATTACATTTTCATAAAAATCTGCCGGGTTTCCCATGCCGTATATGCATGATACGGATGACACCACGACCACGTCTTTCCGCCCAGAGAGCAGTGCCGACGTGGCAGCCAGGCGCAACTTGTCTATTTCGTCGTTGATGGCCAAGTCTTTTTCTATATAGGTATCAGTCGAGGGCAGATAGGCTTCCGGCTGGTAGTAGTCGTAGTAAGACACATAGTATTCCACGGCGTTGTGTGGAAAGAAACTCTTGAATTCTCCGTATAGCTGTGCAGCCAGTGTCTTGTTGTGGCTGAGGATGAGTGTCGGTTTATTTACGTTTTTGATGACGTTGGCAATGGTAAACGTCTTGCCCGAACCTGTCACTCCCAGCAAGGTCTGAGCCGGCACGCCCTGGAGCACTCCTTCGGTCAGTTGTGCGATGGCTTCCGGCTGGTCTCCCGTAGGTTGGTAGTCTGAAATCAATTCAAAATCCATAACTCTACAACTCCTTTTCATTAAATGATAAATGGTGTGTGCAAAGGTAAGGAAAATAGCAGTAAAACCAATTTCTTTTCCAAATGATATAAAAAGCAACAAAGGTGTGGAAGCGGTTTGGAAAAAGCACTTTTCTTTTTTTTTATTAAGTCTCTATGTATCTTGTTAATACGGTGCAGGTTGCAAGCTTTGGACTCCATGCTTGTCTAGCTTCCTTTCCGCTCTTCCTTACCTTCCTTTCTGTGGTCGGGCGGATTCCTTTCCGTGGTCGGCTACCTTTAAGGGAAGGAAAATGCTTCAGGATAAGGCGGTAAATGCTCCTGTCCGGCTTGGCAATTCTTTCCGTGCCGTGCTGGAGCCGGCTGTTTGACAAGCAAAAACTTCTTCTGTTGGAAATGTTTCTCTTAAAAGTTTACCGGCTTCGGCGTTTTTTTGTAAATTTGCAACCTTGAAATCCTATATAGTCAAGAAATACAAACCAATTAAAATAATATAACTGTGGCAGAAACAAAGTATATCTTCGTTACAGGTGGTGTAGCATCTTCCTTAGGTAAAGGCATTATCTCATCATCGATTGGTAAGTTACTTCAAGCAAGAGGTTACAATGTTACAATCCAGAAATTCGACCCTTACATCAACATCGACCCGGGAACGCTGAATCCCTATGAGCATGGCGAGTGTTATGTGACTGTGGATGGCCATGAGGCAGATTTGGACTTGGGCCATTACGAGCGTTTCTTAGGTATCCAGACGACAAAGGCAAATAATATTACGACCGGACGCATCTATAAAAGTGTGATAGATAAGGAGCGCCGGGGAGATTATTTGGGTAAAACCATCCAAATCATTCCTCACATTACGGATGAAATCAAGCGCAATGTGAAATTGCTGGGTAATAAGTATAAGTTTGATTTCGTGATTACCGAAATCGGTGGAACGGTGGGAGACATTGAGTCGTTGCCATACTTGGAGAGCATTCGCCAGTTGAAACGGGAGTTGGGGCAGAATGCCTTGTGCGTACATTTGACTTATGTGCCCTATCTGGCTGCTGCCGGGGAGCTGAAAACGAAACCGACCCAACATTCTGTGAAGGAACTCCAGTCGGTCGGTATCCAGCCCGATATTTTAGTGTTGCGCACGGAGCATGAGTTGAGCACAAGCCTGAAAAAGAAGGTCGCTCTTTTCTGCAATGTAGACGAGTCGGCTGTGGTCGATTCTCTGGACATGCCTTCCATCTACGAAGTTCCCTTGCACATGCAAGAGCAAAATCTGGACACGATTATCCTTGAGAAAGTGGGCCTCCCTGTGGGTGAGACTCCGACGCTGGGACCGTGGAGAGATTTCCTGAACCGCCGTAACAATGCGACAGAGACTGTCAACATCGGATTGGTCGGGAAGTATGATTTGCAGGATGCTTATAAGTCTATCCGTGAGGCGCTTTCCCATGCGGCTACCTATAATGACCGTAAGGCTGAAATTCATTTCATCAACAGCGAGAAGCTGACCGACGACAATATTGCCGAAGCGTTGAAGGGCATGGATGGCATCATCATTTGTCCGGGATTTGGCCAGCGCGGCATCGAAGGCAAGTTTGTGGCTGCCAAATATGCACGCATACACAATATTCCGACTTTCGGCATTTGTCTGGGTATGCAGTGCATGGCCATTGAGTTTGCCCGCAACGTGCTCGGATATGTGGATGCCAATTCGCGCGAGATGGACGAAAAGACTCCTCACAATGTGATTGACATTATGGAGGAACAGAAGTCTATCACCAACATGGGCGGTACGATGCGTCTGGGAGCATACGACTGCATCCTCGACCAGAATTCCAAGACTTTTGAAGCCTATGGGCAGATTCACATTCAGGAACGCCACCGCCATCGCTATGAGTTTAACAACTTCTATAAGGCCGAGTTTGAGAAAGCTGGTATGCGTTGTGTCGGCATCAACCCAGAATCAGACTTGGTTGAGATTATCGAAATTCCGGGTTTGAAGTGGTATATTGGCACGCAGTTCCATCCAGAATATAGCAGCACGGTGCTGAAGCCGCATCCGCTGTTTATGTCGTTTATTAAAGCAGCTATTGATAAATAATATATTAAGGTATAATAAGAATGGAGAAAAATACGCTTATCGGGTTTGTCTTGATTGGTGCAGTGTTGATAGGATTTAGCGTGTTCAACCGTCCGAGCGCTGAAGAACAGGCGCAGATGCAACATTTCCAGGATTCTATTCAAGCATTGGTAGATGAACAGGAAGCAAAGCAACTGGAACAGCAGAAGTTTGCCCAGCAGCAGGCGGCAGCGCAAGACTCCACATCGTTGCTCTTTTACGCCCGTCAGGGACAGGAGTCTGTCGTCACTCTGCAAAACAATCTGGTTGAACTGAGACTGACTACCAAGGGCGGGCGGGTGCAATCTGCCAAACTGAAGGAATATAATGGCCAAGACCATCAACCGCTGGTCTTGTTTGACGGCAAGGATGCCGCGCTGGATTTTGCTTTTAATGGCAAGACGGAAAATATCCGTACGGAAGAACTTTATTTTGTGCCGGAGAATGTGACCGACAGCACTGTCACTATGCGTCTGCCCATAAACGGAGGCGGCCATCTGGATTTCAACTATAAACTCCACCCCGACAGTTATATGCTGGATTTCACCATTCAGGCTCACGGGATGGAAAACAGCTTTGCGCCGTCGGTGAAGAGTGTAGACATTCATTGGAATCAGTGTGCCCGCCAGTTGGAGAAGGGATTTAGCTTTGAGAACCGTTTTACGTCGTTGTCTTACAAACTGAAAGGTGAGGGCAGCGATTATCTGAGCGAGACCAAGGAAGAGACAATCGAAGAGGCCGGAGCAATGGATTGGATTGCGTTCAAAAACCAGTTCTTTTCGTGTGTGTTTATTGCCGGACAAGATTTTAGCGGGACTACCTTGAAGTCTGTTCCCCGGGAAGAGGGCAGTGGTTATCTGAAAGATTATGATGCTACGACGACAACTTTCTTTGACCCGACAGGGCAACAGCCAACGCAGATGCAGTTTTACTTTGGCCCGAACCATTTCAAGACATTGCAAGCAACCAACGAACTGGCTGTCAATGGCAAAGACTTGGAGATGGAAGACCTGGTTTACTTGGGATGGCCTTTGTTCCGATGGATTAACCGCTGGTTTACCATCAACTTGTTCGATTGGCTTTCGGGCTGGGGTTTGAACATGGGCATGGTGTTGCTTTTGATGACCATCATTGTAAAAGCCATAGTCTTTCCGGCTACTTACAAGTCGTACATGTCATCAGCTAGGATGCGTGTGCTGAAACCATATGTGGATGAAATTAACAAGAAATATCCGAAGCCGGAAGATGCAATGAAGAAGCAACAGGAAACGATGGCTTTGTATAGCCGTTATGGAGTAAGTCCAATGGGTGGTTGCTTGCCGATGCTCATTCAGATGCCGGTCTTCATTGCGTTGTTCAACTTTGTGCCGAACGCTATTGAGTTGCGTCAGCAGAGTTTCTTGTGGGCATCCGACCTTTCGACTTACGATGACATTATCCACTGGGGTGTACATATCCCACTTTTAGGTGAACATTTAAGTTTGTTCTGCTTGCTGTTTAGCGTGAGCAACATCATCAACACGTTCATCATGATGAAGCAGCAAGACACGGGTGCCAATCCGCAGATGGCAGCCATGAAGTGGATGATGTATCTCATGCCTGTGATGTTTATCTTCATCTTCAACAGCTACTCCTCAGGATTGAACTATTATTATTTCATCTCCGGCTTGATAAGCATCCTTATAATGGTGGTGCTTCGCAAGACGACCGACGAAGCTGCCTTGTTGGCTAAGCTGGAAGCGCGTATGTTGGCCAATAAGAACAATCCGAAAAAGCGTAGCAGCATGATGGAAAAACTTGCAGCTCTCCAAAAAGAACAAGAACGCATGATGCGCGAGCGTGAGGAGCGTGAGCGTGGCAAGCGTCGTTAAAAAGCAGAGAGCTTTATTGCTATCTTACAAGTGAGAAAGCCTGAATTGTCGGAAAGACAATTCAGGTTTTTTTGGTGCGGCTTCGGACTAGTGGCGGCTTTAGAGTGAGGGAATGATTTGGAACTTGGTTTCAGGAAAATGGGTTGCCAGATAGTGTTGGATGTATTCCTGTGTGTCTTTTTGAATCGTTTTGTCCTCTTCAGGTGGAAATAGATTGTAAGCCACGGTGTGTAGCTTGATGCCACGGGCTTGAATGGCTTCCAGGCTTAACAAGGTGTGATTGATGCTTCCCAACCGTCCGGATGTGACTAATATTACTGGGTAGCCGCATTGAGCGATGTAGTCGATGGTCAGTAAGTCGCGGGTGAGCGGAACCATCAAGCCTCCGGCACCTTCCAGCAAGACGGCATCGTAGCGGCGCGATAGTTCTTCGGTAGTTTGTTTGATGTGTTCAAAGTTTATCGGGCGACGGTCAATCTCCACGGCGAGATGAGGCGAGCAGGGGTAAGAATAGATTGCCGGCATCGTGAGGCGTTCTTTGTCTTCCGGAAGAAATCCTGTGCCCATTAGCCGGCGGTGAAGTTCTATATCTTCCGATAAATCCCTATTGCCGGTCTGGATGAGCTTTTGAGTGATGGTACGGATGCCGGCATGGTTCCATTCGCGTGCCATATAACCTGAGGCGTAGCTTTTGCCGATGTTTGTGTCAATGCCACTGACGAAAAATACGTTATTGTTCATGATTGTTGTTTTTTAGTATAATATAAATAGGATGATATGTCAGCGTAACTTGTCCTTCAGGCGTTGAGAACCGATGTTGGTAATTGGTTGCAAAATCAAGAAGTTTCCCTTTTGTCCATTTTTCCCGTCGGATACCAGTTACTCCTGTTTGTTGCAGATGACGAAGTACTTCTGACGGAGATTTAAATTTTAGGGTAATGAGTCCTTCTTCTGTATAAATGGGCTGGAATCCTCTTTCGTTAGCGGCTTTTTGCCAATGGGCCGACGAATAGTAGGGCAAAGATGCTTCTACAAGGCTTTTTACTTCCCGGAAATTTTCTTCTCCAAAAAGGGAGAATGCCAGATATCCGTCTGTGTCTAAATAATCTCTGCATCTTTTCAGGAAACTGAACGGCTGTTCCAGCCATTGCAACGAAGAACAGGAGACTATGAGGCTGAATCGCCCTTGAGGAGTTGTGTGTTCGGCATCTCCGGCGATGAAATGGGTTCGTTCGTCTAAGACATCAGCCAATGCTTTTTCCATCTCCGGGCAAAGATCGTTGAGCCAGCACTCCTTTGGGGTGTGCTGGCTTAGGTATGAACGGGAGAAAAAACCAGTTCCACAGCCTACTTCCCACACCCTGCTGTGTGTTGATGCTGGCAGATGGACTGTCAGCAAATCGACCATGTGTTGAGCTATCTGGCGTTGCACGGTGGCTTGTTGTTCATAGGTTGGGATTGCTCGTGTGAAACGTTCACGGATTAAATCTTTGTCCATAGATATATTCCTTTCCACATATTAAGTCGTTCAAGTAACCAGCATCATAGTGTGCTGTGTCTGCTAATATTATTTCTGTGTCTTGCCAGGCTTGCTGCTGGTTGGCTGCTGGGAAGATTCGGTCGTGCAGTCCGATGATGGCTTTATCCCAATGCCAAGTGCTTGCTCCCAGGCTGGAGATATTTTTATATAGAGCCGCCAATTCATCTTGCAGTTCGTTTAGTGGGCGCTTTGACTGATGTGTTTTGAATGTTTGAAGGTTGGCGGCCGAACCACACATACGGCGTTGGAATTTCTCCCAAGTCTGTTCGGAAAAACCTCGTAGTGTTCCTTCAAAAATTGAAGAAGGAATGCCTAGCTTGTTGTCTACCGGATGGTTGGTGCCATTGAAGGCAACAGACTGCTCCGGTCTGATGGGTAAGCGTTGCAATGTCTGCCCGGCCACCCATACGCCCATAGACCATGCTGCTGCATATAGATGGCGGTATCTGGACAAAGGAGAAACATCGAACCTTAAATCTCTGTAGTCGAAGCATAGCATGCAGTCGATGTCGGGGAATGACAGGTCGGATGCCAAATGTTCGTCCATAGCCCATCCGGCAAAGAAAAGCAACAAGCCCGGTTGATTATTCTGTGCTATAAATAGTTGTTTCATAGTTTGTCAATCAGTTGTTTGAGTTCATTTTCCATGATTCCGGCTGTTAAGGAGAAACGTAGTCTCGATGTGCCTTCAAGAACTGAGGGAGGACGTACCGGCAATACGTAAAGACCATCGCGTTGCAGTTGTTCGGCTTTGGCGATGGCTTCATGGCTCTCGCCTACTATCATGGGCACAATGTGACTTTCAGAAGTAGAGGGCATTCCGCGTGTGTGGAGAGCATTGCGCAGACAAGAAGACAATTTGGCCACCTGCCGTCGGCGTTCATTCATCTCGGGCACACGTTCCATGACGAAGTGTGTCCAAGCAATGTTGAGCGGTGGCAAGGCTGTTGTGAAGATAAACGTGCGCATTTTGTTTACAAGATAGTCTCGGACGACGCGACTGCATACAATGTATGCTCCGACAGAGGCTAGCGCTTTGCCGAAAGTGCCACAAAGGAAATCTATATTGTGAATACACTCTTGCTCTTCAGCTATCCCCAGGCCCTTTTGCCCGCGTACGCCGATGCCGTGTGCTTCGTCAACATAGAGCATTGTGCCAGGATACAGCTTTTTCAAAGCTACCAGCTTTTGAAGTTGGGCTATGTCTCCGTCCATGCTGAAGATGCTTTCGGTCACGATGATGATGCGCGGGTAGATGAGGTGGTGCTTTTGCATCAAGGTTTCCAGTTGTGCGTAGTCTTGATGTCT
>ERZ779889.1913-NODE-1913-length-18700-cov-3.093001_pt1 | contig 18700 bp, 10 predicted proteins | sample MGYA00511030_ERZ779889 | MGnify/ENA primary metagenome ERZ779889 (study PRJEB29588, sample SAMEA2160616) | human gut metagenome | biome: human gut; feature: human-associated habitat; material: faeces | place: Denmark | collected 2008/2010 ...
CCCTTTTTGTTACTTTGCGGGAAAATAACCCGGATGGATATGCGTGGATTGTGCCTTAAAGTTTGCCTTTTGTTGCTCGCAATGTTGTGGGGTGCGGGGGTGCCGGTTGCTGCCAAGGTGACAGATGCAGACACCGTGAAGCCTTATTTCGAGATGCTCAGCCGCGACCCTGACGACAAGGAGGCGCTCCGTGCCGTCGGTTTCTACCATCTGAACCTCGGCGACTATGAGGAGGCGAGGAGATGTGGCCGCCGGCTGCTCGACTTGGCCCTGCACGACCCGGACGGCGACTTCTGCCGGCTCTACGGGCACTTGCTCGTGGCCCTCTCGCGCATAGATTCCGACAGCGGCGCTGCCGATTGTTATGCCCATCTGGAGGCGGCGCGTGCCCTTGCCGAGCGGCTGGGCGACAACCGGGCATTGATGAACATTTACAACGGCTTTGGCAACTATTTCATGTTTGCCAATTCCGACGTCTATTCTGCCCTTTCCTATTATTTCCAGGCACTTGAGATGGCCCGCGAGGTGGGCGACCGTCGGCAGTATGCCATCATGCTTTCCAACATATCGGGGGCTTACTACGTGCGGGGCGACCTTTCGGGGCTGAAGTATGCCGAGGAAGCCATCCGCATCGCACGGGAGTGTGGCGAGAATGTCCCGCTGTTTTACGGGACAATGAACGCCGTGCAATATTATTTGAAGACCGACAGCTTGCCCGGCAGGGCCGAGTCTGCCCTCCGCGAACTGGAAACGATGTGTCGGGAGCAGGGTTTCAGCATGGAGGCCGACATTTATCTTTACCGTGCCCGCTTGTGCGAGAAGGAGGACGATATCGAGGGAGCCTATCGCAACTATGCTTTGGCGATGGAACATTTCGCTACGGCTTCTGCTTCGACCGTCACGGCTGTCTATCTGGACTATGCCCGTCGGCTGCGTGCCGACAGGCACTTGAGGTCGGCCATCCGGGTGTTGGAATATGGGCTGGAAGGGGCTGAGGCCGACAGCACGTCGCTCCACAAGTCGCAGTTACTGAAGGAGCTGGCTTTGTGTTACGGCGATTCGGGGGAGTATGCCAAGGCGCTGGAGCTTTCGTTTCGCTACGAGGACGGCATGGAGCGCCGTTTCGACGAGATTCGTGAGCGGGCCACGCAGGAGACCCGCATCAAGCACGACATTTACTCGCGCGAGCAACAGATCGACCGTCAGCGGATGGAGCTTTTGGACAGCCGTTTCAAGATAGCGCTCTTGAGCGGCGGCGTTGTCGTGCTGCTGGTGGCCTTGGGCATGGCTTATTATTCGTATAAGAAGAAAAACAAGCTGTATGCTGCCATCGTGTCGCAAAACCGTGAATACATGCAGCGCGAGGAGGCGCTCCTGAAACAGGTGGAGAGCCTGCGTGCCGAAGACGAGGCCGCCCCTCCGCCTGCCGCTCTCTCTTCCGACAAGCAGCACGACCTGATGGGCCGTTTCACCTCGTTGATGGTGGAACGCAAGCTCTTTGCCGACCCTTCGCTGACGGTTGCCGCCGTGGCCGAGGAGCTGGGCACGAACCGCACTTACCTGTCGAAGGCCATCAACGAGTCGACGGGGAAGACGTTTACGCAAGTGGTCAACGGATACCGCATACGCCAGGCCATAGCCGAGATGTCCGACCTCGATGCCGACAAGCCCCTGAAGCAGATTGCCGCCGAGGTGGGGTTCAGTTCGCTGTCCACGTTTTATTCCACATTTCAGGCGTCAACCGGCATGACGCCTGCCCGTTACCGCTCGAAACTGAAAGAAATCTGAGCGGTTTTTCCTGAAATTTTTCCATCTCCGTCAAATTTTACGCATTCCGAAAAGATGGGTGACTGGCTTTGAGGCTTTTTTATATTCCTTTGTGAAAGCGATTACAAGCAGAAATCAGTCCTTAATAACGAAAGTCATAATATCATCATGAGAAAAAAGACAATCATCGCGGCCCTTGCCCTGCTTTTTGCATTGCCGGGGATGGCCCAGACCAATTTCCGCCCCATCACCTACGATGAGGCTGTTGCCGCTGCAAAGGCAGAAGGCAAACTTGTGTTCATGGATTTCTACACCGACTGGTGCGGCCCGTGCAAACAGATGATGAACGAAGTGTTTCCGCAGCCCTCTGTGGGCGATTATATGAATGCCAAATTTGTCTGCATCAAGCTCAATGCCGAGAAGGAAGGCAAGGAGCTGGCCGAACTCTACGGCGTGGAGGCATACCCGACCTTTGTGGGCATTGATGCCGACAGGAATGTGGTGTTTACCAAAGTGGGCGGGGCGGCAGCCGATGCTTTTGTGGCCGACATCGACCGCCTGCTCGACCCCGACCGTACACCGGAGCGCATGAAAGCGCGCTATGAAAAGGGCGAGCGCACGCCTGCCTTGATAGCTTCGTATGCTTCTTACCTGACGGACATCGCCTATGAGGAAGACGGCGACCGCTCGAATGCCGACAAGGCTGACGAGCTGGTGCACGACTATTTTGCCGGTCTGACCGATGCCGAAAGGCTTTCGCCCGACAACTTGTTTGTCTACACCACTTATGTCCGTTCGGTGAATGACAGCATTGCCCGTTTCTGGGTGGCCCACCGTGATGATTTCGACGTGTCGGTGCAACCACGGCTGAAAGAGGCGTTTGCCCAACTGTATATGGCAGACATCTGCAACTACCTGAGCGGACAGACTCCTTACGACGCGGCAGCCTATGGTGTGTTGAAGAGAGAAACGAACGAATTGGGATTCAACTCCGACAAGCGATACGACCCTTGCTTCCACCTCATAGAGAGTTATGCCAAAGGCGACATGAAAGCCTATCTGGCCGTTTGCCGGGAAGAATATCCGAAAATGGAGGCGGCGTTGCGCAGCACGTTGTTGAACAGTTTCGGTGCTCTTTTCGAAGGGAGAGAGAAGTCTGTTTGCCTGGAAGCGTCGAAGTTTCTGCGCGGGCTGTTGTTTGATATGGACGTGAACGACATGATGTTCGTTCCCTATCAAATCATGCAACTGGAAGGCAAAGGACATTGAGAGAGAATGAAATACCAAAATTAATAAACTTACTATTACGTAAATGAAACCTTTATATTGTTTCTGTCTGGGCTTGGGTGTCATGGCGTTGCCGGTGCAAGCCCAAGTGAAGGCCGGTGATTCGGTCGTAAAGGAGATAGAGAACATCGAGCGGCGGAGCCTGGTGGGCGTGGTGCTTGATGAGAATGACGAACCGTTGCCCGGCGCCACAGTGCGTGTCGAGGGGACGCAAAACGGAGTGATTACCGATGCGGAGGGCCGCTTTTCCTTCATTGCCGGTGTCAAGAATCCGACGTTGGTAATATCTTATGTAGGCATGGAGACGGTCAAAATGAAAGTCGCTTCGGATACCAAGTACATCCGGGTGCGTCTGGAACCGCAGGAAAACTTGATGGACGAGGTTGTCGTGACGGGTTACCAGAACATCAAGCGCGAAAATGCCACCGGTTCTTACCAGACGCTTTCGGCTGAAGACATGGACAAACGCTACACGGGCGACATCTCCAGTAACTTGGAAGGCAAAATACCAGGACTTGTCACCGTGCGCACCGACAGCCAGACGGCTACGGGCGAGGATGCCATCACCATCCGCGGTGTGGGCACGTTCAATGCCAAGACCAGCCCGCTCGTGGTGGTCGACGGACTCCCCATTGAAGGTGGATTGGACAGCGTGAACCCCTATGACGTGGAAAACATCACCGTGTTGAAGGATGCTGCTGCGGCAGCCATCTACGGCGCGCGGGCCTCAAACGGTGTCATCGTCATCTCCACTAAGCGGGCCAAGGAAGACCGCCTCTCCATAGACTTCAACACCGACCTCGTCATCAGCGAGAAACAGGACTACAGCAACTACAACTGGGCTTCGGCAGCCGACATCATCGCGCTGGAGAAGTATAACTTCAACGCCATGCTGAGTGAAGACCCTGACCTCATTCAGCAACAGCTCGACGCGATGAACGGCGGGCGCATCTATACCCAATCAAAGGTGATGCGCCTCCTGCTCCAAAACTATCAGGGCACTTTGAGCGATGCCGACCTTAATGCCACGCTCGACCGCTGGAGCAAGAACAACTACCGCAAGGAGTGGCATGATGTGCACGACCGCACCCAAATCACCCAGCAATACAACCTGGGCATCCGCGTGAAGGGCAACAAGCTCAGTTCGAGCATCGTGGCCAACTACAGCGGAAGCAACCGCGGTGTGAAGAAGGAAAGCGATGATGCGTTCACCTTTTCCTACAACGGCGACTTGGAGGTGACGAAGTGGTGGGACTTGTCGTTTGGCGTCAACGTGATAAACAACCGCTCCACGACCCATGCTTATACGAACTATAACCAGATCAATTCCTTCATGGCCTATGAGAGCATGTACAACGACGACGGCTCGCTGGCCCGCATGGAGGCCGACGTCTATCCCGGCGAAGAGGCTTTCAACAATGCCGCCTATGGCTTGAAAGACCCGACATTCAACATGGCCGAGGAGATGAACTATAACATGCAGAAATACCGCTACTCCAACATCCGCGCCCACGTGCAGACGCTTTTCCGTCTGCCTGTCGACGGGTGGACGGCTTCGGCATCGTTCCAATACGAAGACATCAACTCCCGCTCGCAGACGCGCTACAACAAGGAGTCGCACTACATGCGCAGTCTCTACAACCTCTATACACATGTGACTCAGGTGACGGAGTGGGTGGACGACCCGAACTTCGACTGGTTCGACCCAAGCACTTGGCCCGACGATTTGACGCACTTGGGGCAGATGCAAGTGACCCGTGACGTGATTAACCATGCCGTGCCTGACGGCGACCTGCTTCAGACGGCCAACACGTCGAGCCAGTTCTACACCTTCCGTGCCCAGACGCAGTATGCGTATGAGTTTGGCAAACACGCCGTGGATGTGCTCGCCGGCTTCGAATATCGTCAGACGCACACCAAGACAGACGACAACCTGCTCTACGGCTACGACCACCAGACGCAGACGAACCAGAACTTGCAGACCGATTGGGCTTTCCTCAACAATCCCACAGTGGGTGTGCTCGGTTCGAACTATACGCCCAGCGGTGCCCTGACCGACTTTGACACGAGCGACCGTCTTCACCGTTACTATTCCTACTACTTCACGGCCAACTACGTGTATAACAAGCTGTACAGCCTCTTTGCTTCCTACCGTGTGGACAACACCGACCTCTTCGGCACCGACCCGAAATTCCGTCGTCGTCCGTTGTGGTCGGTCGGCGCAAGCTGGAACATCCAGAACGAGGAGTTCATGAAGCCCTACACGTGGGTCAACGCCCTCAAGCTGCGCGCCAGCTATGGTCTGACGGGTAACATCGATTCCGGTGCCACCTCGTACCTCACGGCCAGCTTCGGCACGAATGTCTATAATGGCGGCTTGGTGGGATACCTCGATACGCCGCCCAACGACCAGCTCCGTTGGGAGAAGACGCAGACGTGGAACGTGGGTGTGGACTTCGCCTTCTTCGGCTATCGCCTCAATGGTTCGGTGGACTTCTACCGCAAGCTGGGCAGCGACCTGCTTACTACGACCGACCTCGACCCGACCACAGGCTGGACGTCACTCACCATCAACAACGGCAAGATGAACAACACCGGTATCGAGCTGCAACTCGATGGGCGCATCCTCCCGGCGCACAAACGCGAGGATTTGGGCATCAACCTCGGCTTCAATATCGCCTACAACAAGAACAAGGTGACGAAAGTGTCGCATCAACCGGCATCGGGCGCAGAATACCTCCGCGCCTCGCTGCACGAGGGATACCCGCTCAACTCCCTCTTCTCGATTGATTACGCCGGATTGGTGGAGAAAGACGGTACTTACTTCGTGGGCTGGCGCGACAAGGAAGGAGAAGTGCATACCGAGTCGTACACCAGCGGCTCGTTCACCATTGAGGATGCCGTGTTCTCCGGCACCTACACGCCGACCATCAGCGGAGCCATCACGCCCGAAATCACGTGGAACGGCTTCTCGCTCTCGGCCATGTTCAACTATTACGGCGGCCACTACATGCGTGTAGGCAACGATGCTTGGCTTTACAACATCGGTGGCAGTTCGGGCTATACAGCTTCGTTCGGCATTGGTGCCGTGCCCAAGGACTACCTGCGCTATTGGCAGGGAGACCCCGATGTGCCCGCCAACGGCTATATGACGAAACACTATTCTAATATGGATGGCGGCATCTACCGCAACACCAATGTGGAACACGCAGGCTACATGAAGTTGCGCAACATCGTGCTGGGCTATACATTCAGCAAGAACGTCTGCCGCGCCCTCCGGCTGAACGAGCTTCGCCTGCGTTTCCAGGTGAACAACGTCTGCACTTGGGCGCGCAACAGCCGCGGCTTGGACCCCGAGGCCGTCAATATCTACAACGGCAGTATCCTCAACACCGTGCCGCGCAGCTACACCATGAGCTTATATCTCAACTTCTAAACATCAACAACAATGAAAACGAAAAAGATACTTACTTTGGCCGCCGCAGCCCTGCTCTCGCTGGCCTCGTGCGACAGCAAGCTCGACATCGTCCCCTTGGGCATGACCACCCTCGAAACGGTGGATGACTTGGAAACCCTGCTCAACCAAGAGCCGATGCTCTACTTGGATGAGGACATGATGCCCTACGAAATTCTGTGTAACAATATGTACCTTAAATACGATGGCCTTCCCGACTACTTTGGCAACCATTACAGTTTGGTTTACGCTTGGATGGCCTACGATGAAACGGTCGACCGCGCCGACCTCACGGCCGAGGATGGTGTGTACAACTCGCTCTACGAGAGCATCAACTACATGAACGTCATTATCTCCAAGGCTCCCGATGCCAGCGGCGACGACGCTAAACGTCGGCAGATTATCGCCGAAGCCAAGGTGCTCCGTGCCTGGTATCACTTTCTGCTGGTGAACATGTACGCCAAGCCCTACGACGATGCCACGGCTGCCGAAACGGGAGGTATCCCTTATGTGGACAACACCGACGTGAGCGAGCAAAAGACCAAGCTCACCTTGGACCAGGTTTACGAGAAGCTGTTGGCCGATTGTAGCGACGAAGTGCTTCAAGACCTTGTGCAGGGCCATGTGGACGACCCTTGCCGTTTCGGCCTTGACTTCGGCTACGGTGTGCGTGCCAAAGTGCTCTTCCAGATGAAACACTATGACGAGGCGCTCCGCTATGCCAACTTGGCCCTTGGCGTGAACAGCCGCATTGAAGACCGCTCTACCGTGAAGACCACCGGTGTGTGGACGCTCACCGAGACGGCCAGCAACAACTATTACGTGATAACGGGCGGACAAGCTCGCGGTTTTGGAGACTACTACGGCATCACCATCACGCCCGAAGTGGCCGCGCTTATCGACCCGAATGATTATGTCATGAAGTATTACAACGTGGACGGCTCGCCAGCGTGGGATGACCCTTATCCGGAACTCCCCGAAGGCGCACTCCAGTCCAACGTAGGCGATACGAAGTGGAATATGTTTGGCATCCGTTCCGAAACGATGTATTACCTGGCGGGCGAATGCCTTATCCGCAGCGGAAAGATTGCCGAAGGGTTGGGGCAAATTGACCGTGTTCGTACGTTACGTATTGAGGACTATAAACCTCTTGCCAATCAGGCTTCCGGCCTCACCGAGAAGCAGGCCATGAAGCTCCTGCAAGACGCCAAACGGGTGGAGTTCCTCAACTCTTTTGAAAACTTCTGCGACCGCAAGCGTTGGAACTCCGAGGCTGACTATGCCGAAACGCTCGTCCGTGACTGTGGAGAGTATGGCACGTTCTCCATCGCTCCCGACTCTCCGTTGTGGGTGTTTCCCTTCCCGCAAAACGCTGTTCTTCACAACAAGTCGTTGATCCAGAATTATTGATTGGTTGATAGTGTGTCGGGCAAGCCCTCTTGCCTGAAGTTTGTAAACGAAGTGTGTCCGTGCAGGCTTGTGCTTGGCTTGCCGGGCCAACTTCTCGTCTTGCCAAAGGAGGTGTGCGTGCATGCTTCGGAAGGCCGTCGACCTGGTCTGCCCTTCCGCCTGTGCACGGCTTCCCTTTCGTGGTCGGATGGCTTTCAAAAGGAGGATGCTTCTCTTGGGTTATTGTGTGAGAGTGGGTGGATTGTCGTAGAGGCGTGACGTGCCCCAGTATAAAGGATGCGGCATCACGGGTCGAGATTAGCTCGATTCGTGATGCCGCTTTTAGTTGTTCAGTGCACGTATGGATTCTATTCTGTTCCTTCTTCGTCTTCAATCAGAAGGTCGCTTTCCAGTGTGTTGTCTCCAGAGTTTTTCCACAAGATGTCTTTCACATGCATGGTCACGGGCCATATTTCTTTCGGACGTTCTTCGATGGTCACAGAATTGTTTCCTCCTCCAATGGTGAGCTTACGCACCGTTCCTGTGCCTGTTCCTTCGTCGAATGTAGCCAGTATGATGTCGGTCAGTGACCCGGCTGAGAGGTATTCTGTTTCCAAGCAAGTGATTTCAGCTCCCATGTCCATTGAGGCGATTTGTTGCCGGGTGTAGTCGTAGGCATAAAGCATGCTTCCCACGGAGTAGAGCACAACGTATTTGTCGGAGAGGAAAGCGTAGTGTGATGCTTGGTCAAATCCTTGCGCCATCGGCTTGATGTCGTAACATCCGCGTTTGCTATGTGTGAAGGAGAGCCATGTGCCGCTGGCTGCACTTCGGAACACGTATATCCAATACTTTCCGTCTTCGTCAATCATCAGGGCGTAGGAATCTCCTCCATTTTTATAACCGTTTTCGCCATACACCAGTGTGCGCCCCACGGAGGCTTGGTTCCACGGGAAGGGCTCTCCGTCGTGGTCGTCCAGTTCCTTGCAGCATCCGATGCTTCCGAAGCTGGGAGCCACGTAGAGGCTGGCTGTCGAGTTGCGGTCGATGGTCACGAAGCGTTGGGCGTCCATATCGTAGAAAATGGGATAGAACGTGCTGTATGTGCAGGCTCCTTGTCCGAATGCCAACGGGTAGGGGCGGAAGAGCTGGGTGGAGTTTTCCGAATATTTGTTGATGGGCGTGGAGAAATATTCAGCCTGAATGATGCTTGAGGCAAAAATCATGTCTTCCGTGATATATCCCCGGCTGCTGCGGGCTCGGTAGGTTATATTGGTGTTTGTCCCGTAGGTCGGATGCGGAAACAGGTCTTTTATACGGATAGATTCGGCGTGTGCCATTTCTGTCTCGATGATGTTCAGTGCGTTGAAGTCATCAAGCTCTTGGAAATAACTACCGCTGGTGATTTTCACGTCTTTGTCTTCGGTGAGGATATACAGGTCTTTGTTTTCGTCCATGTCTATGCCCATCATGCTGCCGGCCGACCCACTGAAGAGCAATCTTTCTGCGTTTGTGAGATTTGTTTCTGGGATAAATACCCGTTCACCCACGATGGTGTCTTTTCCGATACGCGTCATAATCATGTCCATGCGTACGCGATCGCTGCCGGGTTCGTCGCCAAGCAAAAGGAAGCCTGTGGTGTAGTCTGTCGTAATGGTGATTTCCGTGCTTTCTATCCATTTCAATTCCGAGGATTTATCGGTCACCTGGAAGTAGAGTGTATAGTTTCCCGGATTGAGTGTCACAGACCAGTGGAGGTCTTTTTCCGTGCTGATGGGAGTGTGTTGATGGTCGCTTCCGGAGCAGAAGAACCAACTGTATTCATAATTTGCCTCGTCGGTCGGCACTGATGCAGTGATTTTGGGTTCGATGTTCAGGTCGTCCACTTGTGCCAGCAACTGGTAGCTCGACTCGATGCCTTCGATTGTCACTTCGTTGAGCGGCGTGTAGTCGTAGTGTCCCTTGTCTTCTATTTCGCAAGCCGAAAACAAGAGCAGGCACATTCCTGTCAGTATGTATGTTATATTCTTCATAATCATTAGTGTTTATTTTAATCCAACATTTCTTCGGGCATGGTGCCGTGTGCCCAGCTTACTCCGCTGACCCACATCATGGAGCCGTCGGCATCGAGCACCCAGTATTCACGTCCTTTGTTGTACTGTTCCATGAGGTAGGCGCTTACAAGCCGGGCAATTAAGGCTGTCCGTCCGCTTTGCATCACTGCGCTGTCTTCAAAGTCTTCAACCGTAAAGCCTGTCACGTCCATCATCAGTTGATATTTCTTAGCCGTGAATTGTCCGAAAGCGTTCTTGTTGGTCGACACTGTTACGTCGTTCCATCCGGCGGGTTTTTCCAATACGTTGTTCATGAAAATGTTGTGCACGGCAGGGTTGTCATACGAGCTGTATGCTGTCTGTGTGTCTGTCCAACGGCCTGGGAGGTTGCCCACTTTAGAAAAAGGCAGCGAGAAATATTCGTTGGGTATCAGTCGTAATTGGAGTTTAACGGTGTCGGTAAACATTCGCTCCGTGCGTTTAGCTGTCAATGTGATGTACGTGTGGTTTTCGCCTGCTTTGATTACTTGCTCTGAGGACAACGCGTCATATTCGTCGGGAGTGATGGCTGTGGTGCTGTCGGTCACAACTTCGACCTGGAACGGGCGGTCGTAGTCGGTTACGGAGCCTGCCACGCAGACTTTTAGTTTCAGTTCCGTACTTTCTGCGTTGTTCAGGCTTGCAAAGGAAACGTAGGTGTAGTATTGGTGTGCCCACACGTTTTCGTTGCCGTGATCGGCTCCATATTGTACGTCAAAGTAGAGTGCGTCAACGCCTTCGTAGTCCATCAACTCATTCTTTTCGCAGCCGCTTAGTCCCCATAGTGCGGTGAGTATCCATAAACTTGTTTTTATATAGCGTTTCATTGTCGTGTTTTTTAGATTTGTATTTCGGTTCGTTTGTCTTCTTCCACGTTTGGCAGTGGCCATACGTAGTTGCTGAGTGTCATTTGGTAGACTCCATTGGCTTCAGTTCCGGAGGCGATTTCTTCCATGCCAAGTCGCTTGTAGTAGAAATATAACTGTCCTTCTCCGATGACTTCACGGGCAAATTCTTTCGTAATCAAGTCTTGCCGTGTGCCACTTTGCAGGGTTACGTCGGCGCATCTGCGGTGTTCGCGTAGTTCATTGATGTAATTTAGGGCTTCATCGTCGGTCGGTGCGCATTCTGCAGCAATTAAGTAGACTTCGCTCAAGCGGATGAGAGGTGTCATGTAGCAATAAGTTTCCGAACCGTCGTAGGTTACGTCGTTGTCAGGGTTGGCGTATTTTAAGAAATAGAGTGATGTCTCTGTTTCTATGGGTTCGTCGTCACCTCCCTCTTCTGTCCCGTCGTCTTCCACTTCCGCGGCCACTACATCCCACATGGTTCGTCTCAAGTCATTGGCGTCGTCGTAAAAGGTTTCCACTTTGGAGTCGCTTCCAGAAATGCTTGTTCCCACGAATGTCAGCCGTGACGATGTGCTGAGTGCGCTGCTGAAGAGTGAGGAATAGATGGAGCGGTTTTGTGCATACATGGCGAAAAACACTTCTGATGAGAACAGGCGATCGGGTTTTCCTTCCAATAAGAACGATTCTTCCGTGGCCCAAGGAAAGACTTCTAAATCGTCGGTAGTAATCTTATCAATGATTTCGTTTTTTGCTATTTGGTAAGCTTTCTGTTTGTCGCCTTTCCATAAATAAGCGCGGGCAAGCAAGGCTTGCACGGCATAATAGTTGAGGCGTAGTTGGCGGTAGGCCATGTCGTAGCTGTCCAGGCCGTCGTCGCTGGGTATGGCATTTTGTACGCCTTCAGTCAGGATGGGGTCTCCTGTGGCCAAGAGTTCTGCTGCGCTGTCCAGGTCTCTGATGACTTTGTCCAACACTTCGCTGGCTGGTAACAGGGGCTGGATGTCTTTGGATGATGACTCTTGGTAGGGGATGCATGTTGTGGAAGCCGTGGTCTCGCTGTAGATGGGTCCGTAGAGGCGTAGCATGTCGAAGTGTATCATGGCTCGTAAAGCCAATGCCTCTCCTTTTACGAGTGGATAATAGAGTGCGTCTAAGGCAGAGCCTTCTTCGTCGCAATGTTCCAAAATTACGTTGACGTTGGCCAGCAGGGCATAGGCGCGTGTCCAGACATTGGATGAGAGGTTTTCGAATGTTTCGTCGTCGAATTCGTAGTAAGAATACACGCTGTATGAATGATCGTTGTTTTTTGTGACGTTGTAATATTGCGCCATTGCGTCGATGACACCTGCACTCAGGGAAGAACTATAAATGTCGTTCATGCCAACGTAAATCCCGTTGAGCGCAATCAAGAATCCTTGATTGGTCTTATACAGGGTGTTCTCCATGATGTTGTCGCTCATTTCCACATCCAACCAATCTTTGCAGGAAGAAGTGGTCAGAGTCAGAAGTGGACAGACAACCAACCAGCCTAAGAAGGCTTTTATCTTATTTGTTTTCATAACTTTGAATGTTAGAAGTTAATTCCGACCGAGCATGTCACAGAACGTTCAAACGGATAGTTTGTTCCACGTTCTTCTTTGATGCTGGAGATGCGGAAGATATTATTCATATAGATGCGGAAATTGACCGATGTGGCTTTGATGGTTTTTAGCCATTTGGCTGTAGCTGTTCGGTAGCCCACGTTGATGCTGGAACATTCCAACGTGTTTTCTGTTGCAACAAAGCGGCTCGACATGTTGGTCGTACTTGTGTCGTCGATTCGTTTGAACTTTGCATGGTCGCCGGGTTTTTGCCAACGGTCGTACAAAGCGCGTCGGTCTTGGTTGTATTGGAGAGATGTGGTATTGATGTTTTCCACTTTGTTGAGCAATGTAGACAACTGCATGTCTCCACCCAACCGATATGTGAATGATGCGCCGATAGAGAAATCTTTCCAAACGAATGATGTATTTAAAGCTCCCGATACGTCCGGATTTGTGTCGCCATAAAGCACTTCGTCGTCTTGATCCCACTCATACGTGTATGAGCCGTCTTTTTTGATGAAGATTTCATTTCCTGTCGCAGGGTCTATGCCCGCCGAACGCACTACGTAAAGCCCGGTCGTGCTTCCATTGTCATAGTAGCGCAAGAGGCTAGAACTGGCTCGTCCGGCTTCGTTGAAGGCTTCGAGTGTGTTACCTATATTGTAATACTTGGTCGTATTGTGGTTTAAGTTGCCGCTGATAAACCAGTTCGTCTGCCTGTTTCTGATGAGGTAATACGTCATGCTCAGGCTGAAGGAGCGGTTGTCCGTGGCTCCGATGTTCATCGGGGCGGTCGTGGAACCAGTGGATGCTGGCAAGTCGATTGTCACCAGCAACGGGTCTGTGCGTCTGATTTGGTAGTCGGCGTCGATGTTCAACCGATTGTCAAACAGTTGCAGGTTTATACCGAAATTGTGGGTCATCGTGCGTTGCCACTTCAGGTTGTTGTTGCCCCATGTCTCAATCAAAGCTGCCAGGCCGAAGGGATTGGTCCCGCTGGTGATGTAGCTGTAAATGCTGGACGACAGCTTGGCATCATAGTTTTGGTTGCCGGGGTTTCCCAAAGAATAGCGGATTTTGAAGTAGTTGATAATCTCGTTGTCTCTCAAAAACTCTTCATTGTGCAAGTTCCAACCTACACCGACAGACCAGGTGGTTGTGAAAGGGTCGTTGATGCCGAACTGCGAAGCTCCGTTAGTGGTGTAGTTGAAGTCGAGCAGGTAGCGCATCATGTAAGAGTAGTTGAAGTTGAGATAATAGCTGACACTGCGGCTCTTGTCGTCTTCAGACGTTGGACGGCCGTCTTCCGGATATCCGTTGGAGAAGTTCGGATTGGAAAATTGGTCTGTAGAGTAGCCTTCGGCGGAGAAACCGTAGCTCTTCTGTGAATTGTCGCGAAATTGCATACCTGCCACACCATTGACCGTGTGGTGGCCAAATGTACGTCCGTAAGTCAAGTTCACGCGTCCGGTTACCAGCGTCGAGGTTGTGGCGTTTTGGCGGAACGTCCCCCGTTCGTCGACCGCTGTGGAGTTGAATGAAGTTTCATTGGGCGATTTGAACACTTCAGAGTCTGATTTCTGCAACTGGTATTGCAGGTTGGCACGGAAGCGTAGCGAGTTTACAATCGTCCACTCCAGTTGGAAATTATCTGTCAGACTCCAGCTTTCCGACCGGTTGTAACTGTTCTGATTGAAGTCCCACAATGGATTCCAGATATAGTTAGAGTTGTCGCGGTAGACATATTTGGGGACTTGCCCCGTCGCTGTCGTTTTGTCATAGAAGGGGTTCATTTGTGAGAACTTCGAGAAATCTACCGTGTTGTTGTTGGCTGCCGTGTTGCTGAAAGTCGCCTGGTTGGTAAACAAAAGGTTTTTCAAGCGGTAAGTCAATCGGATATTGGCATTCACCACGTCGCGGTCGGAACCTTTCATGACACCCATTGTGTTGTTGTAAGATAGGCCGACGCCGTATAAGAAGGTTTGGTCGCCACCGTCTACATATACGTTGTGTGCCTGCGTGAAGCCGTAGCGCAACGGTTCGTTCAGCCAATAGGTGTCGTGGCCCTCGCGTACGAGCTTCAGTTTGGCGTAGTAGTCTGCCCGCTGGGATTCGCCGATGATTTCGCCGTTTTCGTCCAAATTGACCCATGCGCCGCTGGAGTCGTATGACTTGTAGACGCCTGCAAGTTTCTCAAACTGGAGTTTTTCTTCGGCGTTCATGAGGTTGTAGTCTGTCAGGTCGGGCCAACTGAACGTGAAGTTTCCGTTGTAAGAGAAACGCAGTTTGCCCGCTTTCGGCTTGATGGTTTCCACCACGACTACGCCGTTGGCAGCCTTCGAACCGTAGATGGCAGTGGAAGCTGCATCTTTCAAGATGGAGATGCTCTCCACGCGGTCCATGTTCAAGTCTTGGATTTCCTGCAACGTGCTTTCAAAACCATCGAGGATAAAGAGCGGTTGATTGGGGTCGACGCTGTATTCCTGCGTCAAGTCCGTCACATTGATTTTACCGTTGATGCTCACGTCCATGAGCGTGTTCGGGTTCGAACCTGTCAGGTTGTTGTCGGTCAGGATGAACGACGGGTCGAGCACGCTCAGGCTCTTCAAGATGTTTTGAGGCCCTACGGCTTTCAGGTCTTCGCCCGTGAAGGTTGACACCGAACCGGTGAAGCTCTCGATGTTTCGAGTGTAGATGCCGGTCACGACAGTCTCTTTCAGTGTTTGGGCGTCTGCTTCGAGCTGCACTTGGATGTTGCGCCCCAAACGTGTTTTCACCGATGCCGTTTTCATTCCCACATACGAGATTTCCAATACATAGTTTTTTCCCGCCGGAAGTGTTAATTGGAATTCTCCTTGTTCGTCGGTCACAGTCCCTACACCCGATTGTCCTTTCACTTTCACATGAGCGCCGGGCAATGGCATGAGTGTGTCGTCATAAACTAAACCTTTGTAGGTTACTTTTTCAGGTGAAGATTTCCCCCCCCCTGTGTTGTTTTTCCCTCTTTCTCATATACTTGCGCATACACTTCTGTAGTCATGGAGGATAGAAGGGCGATGGCAAAGCAGCTCATGCACGCTCTTCTCACTGCGGTATGCGTCAAAAAAGAAACTGAGGGCAAACTTGTTTTTGCAATTCGTTTACCCATATTATTAAATCTTAAATGTTATATGATAGTGCAAAAATATGGATAGTATAACAAAATTGCAATAAATTAATATAAGTTTTTTTCTTCTTTGCCCTTTTTCCTTTATACTTATTATATATAGGTACGAGAATACCTCTCGGAGAGGTCGGACGGACGACGTGTGAAGCTGCTTTGCAGCGTCCGCCGGGTGGCTATAAAGGGCATCCGACCTTACCTTCCTTTCCGCTCTCGCACGGCTTCCTTTCCGTGGTCGGCTACCCTCCTTTCCGTGGTCGGGCGGCCTTAAGGGCGGAGATGTCACGTCGGGATGGGCTTACAGGTAAGGAGGAAATGTCGTGGATGAGGCGGTCGGATGCGTGTCGCTGTTTGTGTATAAATAGATGTGTATTTGAAAGGACTTATATGCAGAAAAAATGAATGATAAACTTACCTGTTATTGTTTTTATTGTTATATTGCCACCGAATCATTTAAATTATATCATTATGAAACGTTTTTATGTGGTACTATTTGTTTTGATAGCTATATGCAGCTGTCAAAATAATGAAGTTATGGACTCTATTGCGCATGAAGTAGAGCAAGATGTAGTAACGAGAGCTACTTCTTCAAGTCGGAGGAAATTAACCCAAGAGGAAAAGACTGTGCTAAAAGAAGTATTTCCTTCTTTAAATGTGAATACTCTTGATGTAACAGATGAGGCAACGCCTGTGTATAATTGCATAGCATTTTCTATGGGGTTAATGAATACATGGATTGAACCGGAAATGTCTTTGGATATGTTTAGATGGCAATATTTGTATGCTCCGGAGTTATATGGTGCATCTAGTAGTTTTGTCCCATTAGGTCCATTGACGGGTAGTTCTGTAGATGGTTGGGGACTTAGTACTTATGAAATGGCGCATGCGAGTGCTTGGCAAGATGGAGATTGGCAGTCTAAGCTTGGTGGATATCTTCGGATAACCCATGAAAGAGAAGGATTGGAAGGTGAAGTGTATGGTAGAATTTGGGTCTCTTTTGATAGCCGTTCTTATAAAACGGCTGATGATTACAAAACGCTGAGCAATATAGCAACAGCCGTTAATAGGGATAGTATAACTTTGTCATCACAACAGAAGGCATTGGTGAGAAAAAAAGCAATGATGGTGGATGCTGCAACAAAGGCAAAATTTGATAGTTTGATAGTTGCTTGGAGAACTGCGATAGATAATGATATAATGATGAAACTTAGTTCTTCTACTAAAGCATATACGCGATTATCTCAATTTGATGAATTAAAAGAGATGGGCGGGAAGATTATTCCGTTGATAATGGAAAGGCTTTTGAATAGGAATGATTTTTATTTGCTTCAACTTTATGACGCTGTACAGAGTGATGAATCTTTGACTATAAGGTATGAAGATTATGATGTTCGAATGTTGGAAGGAGAACAAAATAGAGCTAAAAGAACTATTGTTAAGTGGCTGGATTCTTTATAAATTCAGTATGCCTATGAAGAAAATTTTTGTATTGTTAATGGTTTCAGTCATTGGTCCTATGTCCGGAGGCATGGATGCCAGGGCTGTATGTGAGGAATCGTTGCGTCTGCCGATGGCGGCATTTGTGGCAACGGGTGACAAGGCCGTGTTGACGAATGCCGATGTGGAAGCCGTCAGGGAGAAAGCCTCTGCCGTTTCTCCCGAAACACGTCAAAAGTTCGGCAAGGCGTTGGTCGCTTGGAGGCAGGCGATTGAGAGCAATGTGAAGGCGCGGATTAGTTCTTCTACCCGTTCGTATGCAGAGTTGCCCGAATTTGAAGCGTTGAAGGGCATGGGCGGGGAAATCATTCCTCTCATTATGGAAAAACTGCTGGAGAAGGACAGTTTCTATCTGCTTCCGCTTTACGAAGCCGTGCAGGCGGACAAGAAGCTGGTGCCTGCGAAAGTCGGGAGCGAACAGGAGCGTGCCGTGCAGGCAGTCCGCTTGTGGCTGGATGCCGGAAGGGCGTGACGTGCCGGGCTAGTCGCGCCGTGAGGGGCGGTCGCACGTGTCGGGAACAGGCCGGCGCGTGCGGCCGTTCTTTTTTTGCAAATCCGCCGGCAAGGCGTTTTTGCGGGAGAAAACTGAAAGCGGAATGTAACATGTTTCGTTTGTGTACGAACACGGTTGAAATGGGGACTTATTTTGGGCGGCTTTTTGGTTTGCATGAGAAGAATATCAGTATCTTTGTAGAATCGTTTTAGACAGAAAGAAGAAACTATAAATATTTAAAACGTATATATGGCAAATGTTATCAAACTACGGAAGGGGCTTGACATCAACCTCAAGGGGAAGCCTGCGCCGCAACTGTTGGACGTCGAGGCACCTCGGGTGTATGCTTTGATGCCTGCCGATTTCGTCGGAGTGATGCCCAAAGTGGTGGTGCGCGAAGGCGACCGCGTGAAGGCCGGCGAGGCTCTCTTTGTAGACAAAAACCATCCAGAAGTGAAATTTGTGTCGCCTGTGAGCGGCAAGGTGCTTGGCGTGGACCGGGGCGAACGCCGCCGCGTGCTGAGCATCCGTGTGGAGGCCGACAGCCAGCAGGTGTATGTGGAACATGGTGTGCCCGATGTGACCCGCATGAGTGCGGACGAAGTGAAGGCTTTGTTGATGGAAAGCGGCCTGTTTGCTTTCCTGAACCAACGTCCGTATGACATCACGGCATCTCCGGACAGTCGTCCGAAGGCTATTTTTGTTTCAGCTTTTGATTCCAAGCCGTTGGCTCCCGACTTTGAGTTTGTCTTGAAGGGGCAGGAAGCCGATTTTCAGGCCGGGCTGGACGTGCTGGCACGCTTGGCCCCGGTTTGCCTGGGTGTCAGCGACCGTCAGCAGAGCGCAGCCCTTCGCGGGGCGAAAGGAGTGCTGGTCACGCTGTTTGACGGCCCGCATCCGGCTGGCAACGTCGGTGTGCAGATACATCATGTCTGCCCGATTAATAAGGGGGAACAAGTGTGGACACTAGGAGCGGAAGAGGTCATTTTCATCGGCCGTTTGGCGCGCACGGGACATGTCGACCTGACGCGTACGATTGCGCTTGATGGCTCGGAACTGACCACACCTGCCTATTTCCGTGCGAGTGGGGGGGCGCCGCTTTTCACTTTGCTCGACGGACGTC
>ERZ779889.1921-NODE-1921-length-18632-cov-3.640954_pt1 | contig 18632 bp, 15 predicted proteins | sample MGYA00511030_ERZ779889 | MGnify/ENA primary metagenome ERZ779889 (study PRJEB29588, sample SAMEA2160616) | human gut metagenome | biome: human gut; feature: human-associated habitat; material: faeces | place: Denmark | collected 2008/2010 ...
TGATAAGATTTATACTTTTCCATAAAAAGCGATGGATTGGCATTACGGAAACTATAGATCGATTGTTTCACATCTCCTACCATAAACAGATTGGACGCATAGGATGCTAACCCCTGTCTGGAAATGCTGGTAAGAAGGGTTTCCTGTACCCGGTTACTGTCCTGGTATTCATCGATCATGACCTCTTCAAAGTATTCTGCCAGTTCTCCGGCTGCCTCGGTCCTCACATAGACCTGCTTCTCTTCATCCCACCGCAGCAGGATCTTCAGGGCAAACTGCTCCAGATCATCATAGTCCATGATTCCCCGGTCTCTTTTTGTCTCACCATAACGTTCCATAAATTCTCTGGTAAGGCGCAGCAGACCGCTGATCTTCCCTCCAGTCTGCTTTAAGTCCGCTCTGTGCTCCGGTTCCGGCTGAAAGAAAAACATCTGGGCATAAGACTGGATCTTTTTCTTACAGGCGTCGTACCTTTTCTTGACCCACTCTCTGGCTTCCCCCGACACATCCTCATCTTTTTTAGAAGAAAGTCTTCCAAAGGAAATTCCTTCCACCACATCCTGCCATTCTCCGCAGGTCCGGGCCTGCATCAGAGAAGAAAGAATGTCTTTCAGTCCTTCCATACACGGGCGGTACATATAAGGTCCCCCGGGCTCATCACACAGATCCAGCAGAGAATCCACCTCCTGATCCAGTGCCTCCGCCATATAATGGCAATTTGTCAAAACCCACTGCACCACCGGGTGATCATTCCACTGTTCCTCTGTCTCCACCTGCAGAAGATCCTCCGCTTTTTTCAGCCAGTCCTTCGGAAAAGGCTCGCTCATGGCACTGTCATACACCGCAAGGATCATATCCTCCAGCCCCTGATCGTTTTTATTAAAAAGATCCATGGAAGCCAGTTCCATAAAATCCGGCTGTTCCTTTTCATATTCCTCTTCCAGAAGATCTTCCAGCACATCCTTTTTCAACATTTTCAGTTCCGCTTCGTTGCCCTGGCGGTACGCCGGATCCAGGCCGATGCGGTGGAAATAATTTTTGATGACAAAACCACAGAAACTGTGAACAGTACATATATGGGCCTGGGAAACCAGCACTGACTGTCTGGCCAGATATTCATTATCCGGGTGGGCCGCCAGTTCTTCATCGATACGCCTCCGCAGCCGGTCCTTCATCTGCGCCGCTGCCAGATTGGTAAATGTCACCACAACAAACCGGTCAATCCCTACCGGGTTCACCGGGTCTGTCATTCTCTGAAAGATCCGCTCCACTAGCACCGTGGTTTTACCGGATCCTGCTGCCGCCGACACCAGAATATTCTCATTTCTGGCATCAATGATTTCTCTTTGCTCACTCGTCCAATTTGTCTGACCCATCCAGCAACCTCCACACTTCATCTTCTTTTAATTCATCTAATTTACGGACTTCCAGATCATTTTCTCTGCTTCCATCCATGCCGCAGACACCTTTCAGATGGCAGTACATACAGCCATTTTCCTGCTTCATTTCATATGGTGTACGCCCACAGGCACCCTCGTAAATTTCTTTGCCATACTGCATCAGTTTCTTTTTCGTATGTTCCATAAGGATCTCAAACTGCTCTGTACTGAGGACCTTGGAATCACTGTAAAAATTCCGGTCCCGCTTGATCCTGACCGGCACCACCTGGGACGACGCCATAGGCGTCAGTTCTTCGCCATCCGACAGACTCTCATCCAGAGCCTCCAGTATGTAGGGCTCTTCATTTACATATCCCTGGCACCGCAGTTCCTTCAAGATCCTCTCCCTGCGCTGTTTGTCCGTCTCCGGCTTCCATGGGATCTGCGGCTTTTTCACTGTATAATAAAGCATGGCCGCCGGTTCTGCCTGCTGGCCGCTTTCCTGATCCATGATCTCCATGGCTGCCGCCATATAAGAAAGGAGCTGAATCTGCAGACCGTAGTATACTTTTCCCAGATTTAACTGCTGATCCGAACTTTTGTAATCCACAATCTTGATCAATTGTTTATCCTTTCTGTAACACACATCCACCCGGTCGATCTGCCCGTGCAGCACGATCTCTCTTCCCCCTCCCAGATCCAGATGGGTACTCTCCATCTTGTCCTTGTCCGGGAATTTCTTCTCTGAAAAATACTGGAAAAATTCTCCCTGCTGCATCTGATGCCAGATGCCTTCCATGGACTGCTGCAGCACCCGTTTCATACGGGTTACACAGTATTTTGTCCTGTGGTTCTGAAAATATTTACCCTCTTCATACTCCTGGCTTACGGTATCAATGGCTTCTTTTGCCATCTCCCGGATTTCATCCAGTGAAAGAGAATTCCAGTCCTTTTTTTCCTTTTCCATCCGGTGTGAAACATGCTCCAGTGCTTTGTGGAATACATTTCCGTAATCCATGGCATTAACGGCAAATTCCTCCCGTTCCCGCACCCCCAGTCCATACAGGGCAAAATGCGCAAAGGGACATTTTGCGTACTGCTCAAAGCGGGTTACACTGCCAAACAATTTGTCGGTATACAGCTGCTCCGCCACCGCTTTGGAGATCCGCCCTTTTTCATACTTCGGTGTGCCACAGTCAATCATGGTCTTCCACCACTCACGCTCTTCTCTGGCATAAAAGGCTGCCAGTTCCCAGAACCGGTCATCTTTTTCATAATCCCCCGCTGCCAGTTTTGTCAGAAGATATCCTTTTCCTGTGTCACTTCCCAGGATCTGCCAGGTTTCCGGTTCTTCTTTTTCCTCGTCCCGGACCTTTAATGTTTCAAACAGTCCCAGTATTTTATTTATAAGATACGCCGGCCTGCGGCTGCTTCCGTCATTCCCCAGTTTGCAGTAAGTCAGATACAGTTTTTGTGAGGGTTTTGCCAGCGTCAGATACAGATAATACTGTTCCATGGAAGCGGCTTCCTCCCCCTGAGGTGCCAGTTCCACTCCCATCTGCTCCAGTTTTTCCCGCTCTGTCTGGGACAAAATCCCCGGCGACTGCGCCCCTTTGGGAATCACATCATCCGTGACGCCGATAAAGAACAGCACCTTTACATCTCCCAGACGGCTTCTCTCTCTGTCTCCGATCTTCACCTGGTTTTTCTCCGGCGGAGTAAATCCTACCAGCCCTTCCGACACGCCGGCCTTCAGGATTTCTTCGTACTCGGAAAAAGTCACCGTCTCATCCCCCAGAAGATCTACCATTTCATCCAACAGTTCCATAAACAGACGATAGATCCGGTGGTATTCTCTGGCAAGCAGTGCCTGTTCCATTTTCTCAAATTCTTCCGCCAGCCCATTTACCCTCTGGTATATGTGATTTTCCACAAGATGACGGTACAAAATCCCCGAAAACTCCCGAACCGTCTTTTTCCCGCCTCTGAGAGCCTGGAAAAATTCCTTTATGCTGGCCACAAACTTGTCCTTGGCCTCATTCACCGCCACCAGATCGCTGTAGCGGAGAGGCGACTTCCACTCCTGGGCATAGGAGCGGTAACCTTTTTTCCCTTTCGCCACCACATAGTTGTCCAAATGATCTGTCTCCTCCGTAGTGAGGGGCGACAAACCACAGCGCAGGAACCGGAAGGTGCTGTCATAGTCCATATTTTTTTTGTACATTCCAAGCAGTGCCAGCACATATTCCGCCAGTGCATTGGCACCCATACTTTTTTTATAGTCCATGAAAAAAGGAATGTTCAGCCTGTGAAATTCCCTGGCAAGAGCCTGCTCATAATCTTTGATCTGGCCTACTACCACCGCAATATCCTCATATTGGTACCCTTCCGTCTCCACCAGACGGTCAATGGTACGGGCGGCAAAGGCTGCCTCATCCTGTCCTCTTTTACAGACTCTTATCTCAATATCTTCCGGTGCTTCTTTCCATGTTTCATAACGGTGGGCAAAAATATTTTTCTCCAGAAAAGCCAGTTCACTTCCTTCTTCCTGGCGAAACGGTGCCTTCTCCTCTCCCCGTCCCAGTGTAACCACCGGCTGGATCTCTGTACCTGTTTCCTCCGCCAGTTTTGCCATTTTCTTCATCACCTGCTGGCTCAGGGAAAAAACACCTCTCCGTCTGCCGGTACGGTCAGTTGTCACCGTCACATACATCTGGGATCCGGCCTTCATCAGCACTTTCAAAAGATCATACTGGGTCGGTGTAAATCCGGTAAATCCATCCAGACAGATCACGGCGTCCTTCAAAAATCCCACCTGCGGCACCAATGCCGTCAACTGGGGGATCAGTTCCTCTGCCATCATGTAAGAATTCCCCATTTTTTCCATAAACCGGCGGTAAATAAGCTGCAGATCCTGCATTTTATAAGACATCAGGCTTTCCTTTTCAAACTGCCCGAACAAATCAGAAAAATCCTCCTCTGTTATGGCATACTGCATCAACTCACAGAAAAAGGATTTACATTCATCCAAAAAGCCCGGTTTATTCAATCCTCTCTTGAAATATACCAGGTTCTTCTTTTCCTCAGCAAACACCTTACGTAAAAGCATCATTTTTCCCATATCTTCCAATACGGTCCTGCGGTGCACCGGCATCTCTTCCAGCACCCGGTACGCCAGCCTGTGAAAACTGAGTACATCAATATTCAAAATTCCCTGACCGCCGCTGAATTCCACCATGTTTTTCTGGGTTTCCAAAGTAAACTGGTCCGGCACCAGGATAATATAATTTTTATCAATATGTTTTTTTGCTTCCTGACAGATGCTCTGGCACAGATATGTACTCTTGCCACTGCCGCAAGCCCCCGTAATAAACTGTAAAGACATAATTTCCCCTTCCCTTTGGTCTACCTTGTAACAAGGCAGCATACAATGATATTAAGCAACAAAAATCCCCCTAAGGAGGCTTGCCCTATGGCAAAAACGAAAATCGTCGTGTTACAGATGAAAGAACTGATCTATACAGCCATTTTCGCAGGATTTCTCATCCTTTTGATCGTCCTGCTTATCATTATGTTCACTCCATCCGGTAAAAAAGACAAATCATCCGATGCCTCAACCGGATCCTTATACCAGCCTGGCGTCTATCACTCCCAGGTTTCTCTGGGTGATACCACGCTGAACATTGAACTGGTAACAGATTCCGACCAGATCAAATCGGTCACTTTGGTCAACCTGGAAAGTTCCGTGCAGACCATGTATCCTCTTCTTTCTCCTTCCATGGAATCCATCGAAAAAGAACTGGTAGATGGCAAATCTCCGGACGAGATCCAGCTTTCCGACAAAGGAAAGTTTACCGAAACTCTCCTGATACAAGGTGTAAAAACGGCCTTAAACCAGGCTTTGACGAATCCGGTCTAAGCTCTGTTTCCACAAACCATCACTGGCATCACTGGGCATCCGCAGATCCCCTCTCGGTGACACGGATACGGTTCCCACCTTCGGTCCGTCCGGCAGACAGGAACGCTTAAACTGCTGTCGGAAAAACCGATGGCAGAATGTGTACAGCCATTTGTAGATAGTTTCTTTGTCATATTCTCCTTCAAATGTATAAACCGCCAGTCTGAATATTTTCTCCGGTGTAAAACCGCATCGGAGCACATAATAGAGGAAGAAATCATGGAGTTCGTAAGGTCCCACAATATCTTCTGTTTTCTGGGCAATCTCTCCTTCTTTTGGCGGCAGAAGTTCCGGACTCACCGGCGTATCCAACACATCATAGAGTACCTTTTTTAACTTCTCATTTTCCGCCATATCCGCATAATAACGCACCAGATATCTTACCAGCGTCTTTGGAATGGAGCAGTTTACCCCATACATAGACATATGATCCCCGTTGTAAGTAGCCCAGCCCAGTGCCAGTTCAGACATGTCGCCGGTTCCGATCACCATGCCTCCTGCCTGATTGGCTACATCCATCAGAATCTGGGTACGCTCTCTTGCCTGTCCGTTTTCGTAGGTAACATCCTGCACCTGTGGATCATGGCCGATATCCCGGAAATGAATCTGTACCGCTTCCTCGATCCGGATTTCCTTCAGGGTGGCACCCAACTCTTTTGCCAGGGATACAGCATTGTCGTAGGTGCGGCTGGTGGTGCCAAAACACGGCATCGTCACACACCAGATTCCCTTTCGGTCAAGGCCCAGCCGGTCAAAAGCCCTTACGGTGACCAAAAGTGCCAGGGTAGAATCTAACCCTCCTGACAAACCGATCACGGCATTTTTGCACCCTGTATGCCGAAGTCTCTTGGCCAGTCCCATAGACTGGATCGCCAGAATTTCTTCGCATCGTTTCTGTCTGGCCGCTTCTCCGGATGGGACAAAAGGTGTTTTCTCAAAAGTTCTTGTAAGGACCGTTTCCTCACAGGCTCCCGTATCAAAATAAACTCTCTCATAATCCGCTCTTGGTTCCAGGGAAAAAGTAGACATCCGTCTTCTTTCATTTTTCAGCCGTTTCACATCCAGTTCTGTTATCAGATCCTGTTCCGTGGCAAAAGACTGACATTCCTTCAATATGGTTCCGTTTTCCACAATCAGATTGTGTCCGCCAAAGACCATATCCTGCGTAGATTCCCCTTCTCCGGCATCCGCATACAGATAGCCGCTGAGGGTTCTGGCCGACTGGTTTTTCACCAGATCACGCCGGTAGGACGCCTTTCCGGTCAGTTCATCACTGGCAGAGAGATTTACGATCAGGTGTGCTCCCGCCATGGCATGTTCTCCCGATGGGGGCTGTGGCACCCACAGATCTTCGCACAACTCAATGGCAAAAGTAAACTCTCTCATTTCTCTGTTTTCAAAAATGATCTTTGTACCAAAAGGAACTTCTGTGCCATCCTGAAAACGGTATGTTGTGTTCTCACCCTTCCACGGCGCAAACTGTCTGGCCTCATAAAATTCTCCATAATTTGGCATATGGCTTTTTGGCACAAATCCAAGGATTTTTCCCTGATTCAGTACAGCCGCCACATTATAAAGCCGTCCCTGCATCTCCAGCGGCAGCCCCACTACGACCACAGCTTTTATACCGGCTGTATCCACAGCCAGCTGCTTTAATGCCTCTGTGGCACCGTCTAACAATGTATCTTGCAAAAAAAGATCCTGACAGGTATATCCTGTCAGTGCAAACTCTGGAAACACAATAAGCCTGGCACCTTTTTCTGCCAGTTTTTCTGCTTTTTCTTTTATTTTTTTTTCGTTAAAAAGGCAGTCTGCCACACGCAGTTCCGGTGTCGATACGGCTGCCTTCACAAAACCATCTTTCACAATATAATCCCCATTTCTTTCGTTCTGTTGCTGCCTCGCGGAGCGTTTTTTACTTTATTAGGAAATGAGAAGTTTCCTATAAAGTAAAAAAGGGGCCGCCTACGCTGCCCCAATTCATTCGTATAAGTCCCAAAATGCCGGCTCTTGATTTTTGACTCCTAGCTATTGCTAGGTGGGCAACCGCACGAACTTCTTCAGCCTTCCGTTGCATGTCGCCATGTACCCGCCAATGCAGGCAGTGACGGCCCGACATCCAAAGTCGAATATAAGAATCCCGTTTAAAGTATTGTAGGTTCAAAAATTCAAAAGTTATCGAACATTTCAGGATACGATTTTCATACCTTTAGTATACTGTTTTTATGCCGATTTATCAAGACATATTTTCAGAAGTTTCCGGCAGTTCGATCCGGAAGCAGGTACCTGCCTCTTCACTGCTGGTTACCGAGATCCGACCGTCATGACGCTTGATAATATTGTTGGCCACCACCAGCCCCAGTCCGGATCCTTCCTTTCCTCCATGGTTACTGGCCCGGTAAAACTTCTCAAACACCTGATCCCATTCTTCTTCCGGGATCACACTGCCATGATCCGTTACTTCTGCTATAATTGTATGCTCCTGCCGTTTGATATATACATGGATTTCGGTGCCTTTTTCTCCATACTTCACAGCGTTTTGTAAAAGAATCGTAAACACCTGGCGGATCCGGTCATAATCACCTTTTATCAGGGAGCAGGCATCCTCAAAATCCACCGATCCCTGCATCTGTTTTTCTGCCATCAATATACGGATTCCTCTCATGGCATCCTGGGCCACCGCAATGACATTCAGTACTTCCATTTCCAGCTGATAATCCGGATTCTGCATTCTGGACAGAATCAAAAGATCTGAAACCAGCCGCTCCATACCATTACATTCTCTCTGGATACGGCCTAAAAATTCCTTCTTCTTTTCCTCGTCTGTCACCACGCCATCCGCCATAGTATCCACATATCCTTTTACCACAGCGATCGGCGTCCGGAGTTCATGAGACACATTGGAGAAAAAGTCCCTCCGGTTCTGCTCCACCGCTTTCCGGTATTCTTCTGCCTCCACCAGCCGGTCTGACAGCGTATCCATGCTTTCCGCCAGCGAACCTAATTCGTCCCGTCTTGTTACGCCGGTCTTTTTGCCATACTCGCCTGCCGCCAGCACCAGTGCCGCCTCTTTGATCTTGATGATAGGCCGCACCAGCATCCTGGAAAATACAACCGCAAGGATCAAGGTAAGAAACAGTCCCACCGCCACACACAATACCATGTATTTTTCATACTGGGTCATGGTGTTTTCCTGCATTTCCATAGGTCCGGTTACCACGACGGCTCCTATCACATTGCCCCCTGCATCACGGATGGGCACCGCCAGATGCAGCATGGTGTTTTTATAAATGTCATCGTAATCTGTATATGTTTTTTTCTTGCCCTGATAGGCCGACTCCAGGATCTGGCGGGTATCTTCCGGTACCGTTACCTGGGCAATGTCAACATTTGTAAAATCATCTGCCAGTGGATTCTTTGCTTTTTCGTTGCTTACAACCCAGATATCCACATTCTGCATATCGCTGAAATCCTCTACCGCTGCCAGATAATCGGAAAAAGTGTCATTTTCTTTGTTGGACACCGCCTTGCTGGTGCGGCTGGCCACACCGGTTGCCAAATCTCCTAACTGCTGCTTGTAAGCACCTACAATGTTCGTGCTGTTAAACCGGGTAAACATAAGACCGATCAGCACCGAAAAAAGCAGAAGGACCAGTCCAAAATATACAAATACACGCCAAAATATCTTTTTCATGGACACCTCTTATACATTCAGTTCCAGTTTGTAGCCAAGTCCCCAGATGGTCTTGATCTCCCAGTCCGGGTGATCTACTTTGTCCAGTTTGGCACGCAGTCTCTTAATGTGGGAATCCACAGTGCGGCTGTCGCCAAAATAGTCCTGGCCCCACAGGCTGTCCAGCAGGTTGTCTCTGGTAAACACCTTACTTGGATTTTCTGCCAGGATCCACATGGTCTCTACTTCTTTTTTCGTAAGAGGCAGTTTTTCCGCCCCTACATACACACTGTAGGATTCAATATTAATGGTCAGATTACTGATGCTCAGAATCTTCTTTTCTTCTTTTTGCTCAACTCTGGCCATACGACGAAGTACAGCCCGCACTCTGGCCATGACTTCGTTGGCATTAAACGGCTTTACAATGTAATCATCTGCACCGATGTCCAGCCCCATAACCCGCTCATAGTCTTCCCCTTTGGCTGTGATCAGAATGATCGGTACATCCGACTCTGAACGGATCCTTTCGCAGACACGGTATCCGTCCATTCCCGGCATCATCACATCCAGCAGAATCACTGCCGGACTTGTTTTCCGAAACAGGTCCAATGCTTCAAATCCGTCCTTGGCTGTAATAGGTTCAAACCCTTCCTTGGCTGCATATGTCCCCAGCACCTCTCTGATATCCGGATTATCATCTACAATCAAAACTCGTTCCATTTTTATCCTCCCTTATGTAATCTGTAGTGCCCCTCGCATTTGCTCGGCAGCAAGATATATATCTTTTCCCCATTATATTCCACCCATTTTCAGATTGCAAGGGGCTGAAGCAAAGTGACATTTTTGTGCCATAGGGCCATGGTAGTTTTAACATAAAAAGAAAGGAGGGTTCCATGAAAAACAAATTGAAACGATTGCTCATCTGTCTTCTGGCAGCAGGAATTTCCCTTGTTGGTACTACCACTGTATCTCAGGCAGCTGCCAAGCGCCCCAGACTGAACATCTGCAATCTGAACCTTACCGTCAGTTCTCAGTTCAGACTGAGAGTATACAATCTGAACAAGAAGATGAGAGTTACTTACACCTCTTCTGACAAGAAGATTGCCGATATATCTGTGAAGGCAAAGAAAGGAAAAAGGGCTACTGTTACAGCCAATTCAGTTGGTGCCTGCAACATTACCGTTACCGTTAAACGCGGTAAAAAAACAGTGCGCCGCTTAAACTGTAAAGTAACCGTTACTCCTAGTGCCGTGTGCGTAAAATTCATCAAAAAGAAAGTGCGGCTCACAGTAGGCCAGTCCTTTTTACTGACTCCGGTTATCAAGCCAAACACTTCCAACGAGCAGCCATTGTTTGACAGCGACGATCCGGAAATCGCCAGCGTAACAAGCCACGGACTGCTCACAGCGGTAAATCCTGGTATCGTGAAGATTCGGGCAACTCTCTTATCCACCGGTCAGACCGCTGTCTGCACTGTATACGTCCGCGAAGACGACAGCAGTACAACTGCTGCACCATTTCCTGCGGCAAGGTCCCAGAAGAAGGCACAGGCAGTGGAAGAGGATATTCAGTAAAATGTTTGTTATTCTCCGTTGGATTAAGTTTCCGTAATGAACAGAAAGTTTGGTCGTTCGTGGGCGCTTGCGCTACGACAAATGCGCAGAAGTATCGACATATCATGAATGATATGTCTGATACTTGCGTATTTGTAACCCACTCCCTCCTCAATACTTTCTGTTCATTACTGGAATCTAAAAGGGTAATAACAAATATTTACCTCTTGTCCTGGCAAATACCGGGGTATCCCACAACTATAACAAGAAAGTAGTCGGGCTGGAACAATCTTTAACTAAAAAAAGAAGCACCTGTCGAGAGACTTTAACGCGCAAGCGTTACCCCGTCTCTCGCAGGTACTTCTTTTTTAGTTATGAAACCTTCTTCCAGTTCCAACTACTTTCTCTTCTCTATGATCTTCCGTGGACACTTCTCAGCACATTTGCCGCATCCTACACATTTTTCTCCGTCGATAAAGGCAATGTTATTCTCTACGGTTACTGCTCCAAATTCACACTGTTTCACACAGATTCCACAGCCGATACATCCCACTTTACAAACGGACATAACTTCTTTTCCTTTGTCCTGTGAGTTACACTGAACAGCGTAATGTGAATCGTATGGGATCATGGTGATCAGATTCTTCGGACAGGCTTTCACACACTGACCGCAGGCAACACATTTTTCCGGATCTACCTTTGCGATGCCATCTTCTATCGAAAGTGCATCAAACTGACAGGCTGACACACAGGACCCCAGTCCCAGACAGCCATAAGAGCAGGCTTTTTCACCCTGGCCTGGAACCATCATGGCGTCCTTACAGGACATCTCGCCTACATAGTTGTACTTAGAGGATGCCTTTTCACAAGTTCCGGCACATCGCACATAGGCAACCTTCTTCACTGACTCTTCCGTCTCGACGCCCATGATCTTGCCAATCTTCTGTGCTACCGCAGCACCTCCCACCGGACAGGCGTCAATCGACGCTTCACCGGCAGCGATGGCCTCTGCCAGACCATCACAGCCTGGATATCCACATCCTCCGCAATTATTGCCCGGCAGGCACTCGCGCACCTGAACTACTTTTTCATCCGTTTCAACTGCAAATACTTTACCGGCTACGCCCAGAAGAATACCGATGAGGATTCCCAAGGCTGCCAGAATCACAATAGACATAATAATTGTACTCATATCGGTTCTCCTTTCCTAAAAACTGACGCCGCCGAAACCGCAAAATGCAATGGCCATCAGACCAGCTGTGATCAACACAATAGGGGTACCCTTCAATGCACTCGGGATGTTGCAGTGCTCCAGTTTTTCACGGATACCTGACATCAATACGATGGCCAGGAAAAATCCAAGTGCTGCACCGATTCCATTTACCGTGCTGGCAAGGATACCATAATCATTCTGCACACTTAACAATGCTACACCCAGTACTGCACAGTTGGTTGTGATCAGTGGAAGATACACACCCAGGGATTCATACAGTGCCGGAATTTTTTTCTTCAGAACCATTTCCACAAACTGTACCAGTGCCGCAATCACAAGGATGAACACAATAGTATTGAGGTAGGTCAGATCCTGTGGCTTCAGTAAACAGTTATATAAAACACTTGTGATAAAAGAAGCAACCGTCATTACAAATAATACAGCGCCTCCCATACCTGCTGCGGTCTGCACTTTCTTTGAAACTCCCAGAAACGGGCAGATACCCAAAAACTGGCTGAGTACAAAGTTATTTACTAACGCAGCAGTAAAAAGAATTGTAAACAAACTCATGCTTCATCCGCCTCCTTTTCTGCCTGCTCCTGTTCAGACTCTTCTTCCTGGTTGGTGGCACTTGGCATTTTCAACCGGTTCTGCAATGCAGTCAGTCCGGCCAGAACAAAAAATGCTCCCGGTGCCATAACAAAGATAGAAATGTGCACACCGTCCGGAATAAACTGCAATCCAAAGATCGCACCACTTCCCAGCAGTTCACGGAAAATACCGATCAGGGTAAGTCCCAATGTAAATCCAAGTCCCATTCCGATTCCATCAAAGGCTGAGGAAAGTACATCGTTTTTAGATGCATAAGACTCTGCACGGCCAAGGATGATACAGTTTACAACGATCAGCGGAATATACACGCCCAGCGCACTGTAAAGAAATGGAATATACGCCTGTAACAGCAACTGCACAATGGTTACAAAGGAAGCTACAATAACGATAAACGCCGGGATACGCACTTTATCCGGAATGATCTTCCGCAGTGCTGATATCAGCATATTAGACAAGATCAATACCACCGTAGTGGACAATCCCATTCCCAGGCCATTGATGGCCGATGAGGTAACTGCCAGTGTCGGACACATTCCTAACATCATCACAAAGGTAGGATTTTCTTTTACGACACCATTATATAATCTTTCTGTCAATCTTCCCATTACTTGGCACCTCCTTCTGAAGAAGTGGATGCAAACAAAATTCCCTTAACCGCATTGGTAATGGCACGGCTGGTAACGGTTGCGCCGGAAAGTGCCTGCACCTGAGAATCTGTCTCTTCGTTTTTGTTATACATATTTTGTGCCGGGTCCGATGGAAGAACTTTGCCGGCAAAGGACTTCTGCCAGTCTGCATTTTCACAGTTGGCTCCCAGACCTGCGGTCTCACTTTCTGAGGTGATGGAAATTCCTGTTACCTTTCCTTCTCCGTTCACACCCAGGGCAAAACTGATATTACCGCCATAACCTTTCTTGGCATTGGCAAGGTATACTCTTCCGTTTTCCTTTTTATCTTTATCTGTCACTTTATGAACCTGTGTCACTTCTACATAGACAGACAACAGATCTCCCTCGGATGTTTTCTGATTGCTCAGATCATGCTCTGCAAAATAAGCATTCACTTCTTTGACCAGAGCCGCATCATCATCTCCTACTGTGGCTCCCGTCTCAACCACCTTCTGACAGGCTTCGTTATTTGTCTTTGCCTGTGCATCTTCAATGGGCTTTTTGGTGACGGTATAGACACCTGCCAAAATCGCCCCAAGAATCAAAGTAATGGCACAAAGGATCAAGGCATCCTTCATCATTGTGTCTTTTTTCTTATCACTCATTGGCCTTGCCCTCCTTTCCAAATGGCTTTGGAACTGTCCAGCGCTCAATCAGAGGAACACATACATTGGCGATGATAATGGCAAAGGAAACACCCTCGGCGGACTCTCCGAAGAATCGGAACAGTCCGGTGAGCAGACCTAATAAAATACCATAGATCACTTTTCCTTTTGCCGTGATCGGACTGGTAACATAGTCTGTCGCCATAAAGAACGCTCCCAGGATCAGACCACCTCCGCACAGTTCATATACAAGCGGATAGGCGGCATTCCCTGCTGCCATCTGATATGCGATGTCAAACACTGAAAAAGTCAGGATATATACAACCGGAATCTTCCAGTCAATAATGCGTTTGGCCAGAAGATAGATTGCTCCGATCAAAAGAGCCGCCACGGATGTCTCTCCGATGGTTCCTGTGGTGGTTCCCAAAAACATAGCCTTCAGATCCGGCAGTCCACCTTCCTTTACCTGAGCCAGCGGGGTAGCACTACTGGTTGCATCTACAGCCACGCCATACATATAAGCAGCACCTTTTTTCACGGTAAAACTGGTCATGGCACTACTGAAAGACAGCATCATGAAACATCTTCCTGCCAGTGCCGGATTCATAAAGTTCTGACCCAGTCCACCAAACATCTGCTTGGCAACGATAATGGCAAATACGCCACCTACCACACACATCCACAAAGGAATGGTTGCCGGAAGGTTTAATGCCAGCAGCAGTCCGGTCAGCAACGCACTGAAATCTCCTGTCGTTACCGGCTGTTTCATACATTTCTGCCAGATATACTCTGACAGCATACAAGTTACACAAGTTGTTAAAATAACCAGCACCGCACTCAGTCTGAAGTTGTAAATACCTACCAGTGCTGCCGGCAGTAATGCGATTACCACATCCCGCATAATGGATTTCGTGGATGAATGATCTCTAACATGCGGAGATGAGGATACATTTAATAATTTTTCTTCCATGTCTTATCCTCCTAGTCAGGCTTTCTTTTTGCCTGCATCCATTACAGCCCGTCTTGCCTGTTTGAATTTCTGTGTCAAACGGCGTTTGGCCGGACATACATAGGTACAGCTTCCACATTCATAACATTCCATGCCATGAAGTTTCTGGAAGGTATCCAGGTCATTTTTCTCTGCTGCCTGCGCCATCATCTGTGGGATCAGATGACTTGGACATACCATGGCACATCGTCCACACCGGATACAGTTGGTAGGTTCCTGACTGGCTACCTCGTCTTTGGTCATCGCCAAAATCGAAGAACTGGTTTTGGTAATCGGTGTATTCAGATCATACATAGCCATTCCCATCATCGGACCACCGGATATAATTTTCTCCGCTTCTGCCTTTAGTCCGCCTGCCTCGTCTAACAGTTCCTGGTGGCTCATACCAAACTTCACTTCGTAGTTCTGTGGTGCCGCTACCGCATCTCCTGTCACAGTTACCACACGACTCATACTTGGTGTGGTTTTACATACCGCATCATACACTGCCAGTACAGTCTGCACATTGTCTACGATACAGCCTGCGTCAGCCGGCAGCATTTTGGAATGGATCTTCCGGCCGGTAGTAACCGATATGATCTGACGCTCTGCTCCCTGAGGATACTTTGTCTTCAGTTCTTTTACCTGGATGTTGCCGTCATTTTGCGTCAGATAACGAAGCTTGGCGATGGCTTCCGGCTTGTTATCTTCAACGGCAATAATTCCCTGTGCATGGTCAAACAGGGACAATAACACTTTTAATCCTGTAATAAGTGCTTCCGGCTTTTCCAGCATAAGACGGTAATCCGATGTAAGATATGGCTCACACTCCGCACCATTTACGATTACATACTCGATCTCGTCCTCATTTTTTGGTGTCACTTTTACATTGGTAGGGAATCCGGCTCCGCCCATTCCCACAATGCCGGCCTCTTTTATGATCTGCCGGATCTCATCTCTCGACAACTGGGTGTAATCCCTTTCCTGTCCCAGCCCTTCTACCGGTGTATAAGCACCGTCGTTCTCGATCACTACACAAACGGACTTACTGCCGGACGAAAGAAGTCGCGGCTCCACTGCCTTGACCGTTCCTGACACAGAACTGATGATGTTGGCGGATATAAAGCCGCTTGCTTCACCAATTTTCTGTCCCATTTTGACCGCATCCCCTACTGCTACCACAGGGGTTGCCGGCGCTCCTATATGCTGACTCATCGGAAATACCAAGATGTCTTTTGGCATTATTTTCTGAATCGGATGATCCATACTAAGTTCCTTGCCTTCATATGGATGAGCGCCTCCTCTAAAGGTTGACTTTCCCAATGAAATTTCCTCCTTTATTCAAAATTTTTCTTTATTGATACATATTTCTCATTATAACACAAATGGCATAAATAACAAGAATGGAAGTGTTGGTTGTCACATTTTAATTTCCGTAATTCTGAGAAGACAACCATCCAACACTTCAACTTTTATTAGCAGTGAATCGTCTAATAGTATGCACCAATACAAAAGGAATCACACAAAATCTGACTGATTTTATGTGATTCCTTTATCTTTTTACACCATATGCTTGTGCATATATTTATCCCTGGTGGCCATTCCTCCACGAATGTGTCTTTCCTGCTTGTTCACATCCAGGATTTTTCTTGCCTGGGCTGCCAGGGATGGATTGATTTGCAGCAGCCGGTCTGTTAAATCTTTGTGTACCGTACTTTTGCTGACACCAAAAGCTCCGGCAGCCTGCCTTACGGTAGCATTATGTTCTATGATATAATGTGCCACCTGTATGACCCGCTCTTCGATGGAGCCTTGCTGATACGAATATGTTTTCACACGCCTCTCCCGATACTCTGTTTGTACATTGTATGCCGGAGGGGGGCATTTTATTTATTACTTGGTGATTTTTACTTTTTTAATCTTGCTCCACTTCCCATACACCTTCTTTGTTCCGTTTTTGATACTTGTTGTATCATCCTGGCCCGGCGCAGATTACCCGCCCGAAAAGAAATGAAAGTGTCAGCACTCATACCATTGATACTTTTTGCACCATACTTCACTGCCGCGTGGAAGACATAATGGAATTTATAGAGGATACAGATACTTCCCCCTGCGGCTCATAATGCAAAAAGAAGGTTGCTTCCTGCGAAGTAACCTTCTTTCCGTTGTGTTAATTATGTCAAAATTTTTTTCTCAAAACTTCTTTGTCTTCCTGCGAAACATTCAAAGCCTCCATCGCCTGCTCGGAAGACAATTTCATATTATGCATCAAACTCTTGATTGACGCATACAATACCTCAATTCTCTCTCTGTCAATTCGTTCCTCCATTGCCTTGCACATTTGATTTTGACCTCCTTCCGTTTCCTTAAAATGTCTAACCGGCTTTTTTAGTGCCTCGTAAAACATATCTATAGCGCATGTACAGCGAAAATCATGCATCAACTTGCCAATTGGAGTGCTGTCATTTTTATAACTTCCATTCACATATATTATATGCGAACCATCTTTAAATAACTTTCCCGTTTCTTGAATTGTCCGCTCAATATGATACAATGGCAATCCCTGCCCCATACAGTCATTTTCCGTGATAAATATAACATACGAATCATGAATAACATTGAATTTCTGCTGTGTTTTTAACATTTTGGTGTCCAGCATACTGCTATGAAATCTTGCCCTATGAACATCCGCCCCTGCATCTGCTCTTTGGACTTCAATGTCATAAACTTTTCCTTCTTCATCTTGTGCATAAATGTCAAGTTCTATTGACCTTCCGCCTGTCACCGGATTTTTATACTCTCTCTGTGCTATCACTTCTAATACTTTCAGATCACTGCGACCAAAAATAACATTAAGTACAAGTTCCGTTGCCTCATTATTTCGATCAAATACAACCGTCATAAAATCATCATCCAGCAAACGGAAGCCTGCCAGCATCTTCATGTTTTCTTCTTGTTGCCATTTTTTTCTTTTACATTGATCCACCCTATTCCCCCTTTTTTCATTATCTTTTTATTTCACCACCATTATACCCTTTTTACCCTCTGGTGTCCACCTACAATCTCCCTTACAGTTCCACCTTTTCCACTACATTTCCGTGCTCCCTCAAAATTTCCGCCATCTCTTCTGCCTGCAACCACACGGTAGCTGTATTTTCATTGGGATGTACTCCGATGAGGCCGGCGTCTTCCCAGAAATCCCGGTCTAAAAACACGGTCACTTTCCTTTCCTCATCGTTTAAAATGCCGAAAGGTGACACCGATCCCGGCGCGACACCCAGCATCTCCATCAGATCCTCTGCCGACGCAAAGCTGAGCCGCCTGGTTCCATGGTCCTTGGCAAAGGCTTTCAGGTCCACCCGCTTGTCTCCCCGGACGGTGATGAGAAAATAATTTCTCTTTTTATCGTCCCAGACAAAGAGGTTTTTGGCATCTGCTTCCGGATGGGGCAGTTCTACCGCCGGGACTTCTTTCATGCTGAAAACCGCCGGATGCTCCGTTTTTTCGTATGCCGCACCTCGTTTATCTAAAAATTCATATACTTCTTGTTTGTTCATTTTTTCTTAGTTCCTTCTCTTGTTATTTTCCTGTAAATAAGATAAAATGCAACCATAAAATTGTCATTTCTGGAGGTTTTTATGAAATTCAACTATAAACACACGCTTTATGCCGGATTTGCCGGGTATATCGTGCAGTCTATCGTAAACAGCTTTGTGCCGCTGCTTTTTATTACGTTTCAAAAAAGTTACAGTCTGCCTTTATCCCGCATTACCCTGCTGATCACGATCAATTTCCTGATCCAGCTTGTCATTGACTTACTGTCTGCCGGGTTTATCGACCGCATCGGCTACCGGGCCAGTATTCTGCTGGCACACAGCTGCGTCATTGTGGGATTTATCTGCCTGGTCACCCTGCCGGAAATCTGCCCGGATCCCTTTGCAGGTATCCTGATCTCGGTGGCTGTCTACGCCATTGGCGGCGGG
>ERZ779889.1926-NODE-1926-length-18590-cov-9.224009_pt1 | contig 18590 bp, 19 predicted proteins | sample MGYA00511030_ERZ779889 | MGnify/ENA primary metagenome ERZ779889 (study PRJEB29588, sample SAMEA2160616) | human gut metagenome | biome: human gut; feature: human-associated habitat; material: faeces | place: Denmark | collected 2008/2010 ...
ATGGAGGTTGAGCATCTTTGAAGTTGCGCTTGCTATTGCAAGCGCGCAGCGGAACAAAGAAGCCAGCTGCGGCGGAGTCGGCCTGCCGGCAGTATAGGGCTGCGCGATGGCTCTTACTGCCGGAGGGCGAACTCCGTCAGCAGCAAGCAGGCAGCAGCAGATTGCAAATCTGCTGCAACAGAATCTGGCCGATCGGCTACAGCAGGCCTTCGCGGCGGGCGAACTCGATGATGAAGTCGGCAGAGCCCTCGAGACCGAGAATGGACGAGTCGAGGCAGAGGTCGTAGTTCGAAGCCACGCCCCAGTGCCCGAAAGTGAAGAAATTGTACCAGCTCTCACGCGCCTTGTCCTTCTTCTGGATCAGCTTCTCCGCCTCCTCCAGCGAGAGCTTAGAACGGTCGGCGACAAGCTGACGCCTCCACTCCAGGGGCGCGCAGACGAAGACGTCGAGACATTTCATATCGCGCAGCACGTAGTCCGCGGCACGTCCGACGAACACAGCGCTGCCATTCTCGGCGATACCGCGGATGGTGTCGCTCTGTATCTTGAACAGACCCTCGTCGTTGATGGCGTTCTGCGAATAGCCGAGAGTGAAGAAACGCTTCTTCTCGTCGTTGTGCCTGAAGAACTCCGGCTTCACTCCGCTGTGCTCCGCAGCCTTGAGAATAAGCTCGTTGTCATAGACCTCGATGCCGAGCTTCCCGCCTATGATGCTGGCGACGGTCCTTCCGCCGCTGCCGAACTCACGGCCTATGTTGATTATCACTTTCTTTTCCATGGTCAATCTGGTTTATTTAATTGCACTTCCGAGTATAGAAGAATCCTCGCCGTCCCTGAGCCTGTCGAACTTGCGCATGAGGCGAACAACGAATATCACGGCCACCACGGTGCTGACCAAGTCGGCCACGGGGAAGCTGATCCACACTCCCTTGATTCCGAACCACATGGGCAGCAGGTAGAGGAAGGGCAGCAGGCAGAGCAGCTGACGGGAGAGAGACAGGACAATAGCCTTTTTCACCATACCGAGACACTGGAAAAGATTGCCCGCCACGATGTTGAAACCTACTATCGCCACGCAGATGTTCATGACCCGCAGGCCTTTCGACGCCATGTCTATCATCTCCGGGTCATTGGTGAACAGACCCACCGCCACCCTCGGGATAAGCATGGACACAAGGAAGCAGAGCGTAGTCACGAGGAGCTCCCACTTCACGGTCATGAAGAACACCTCCCTGACCCTGTGATACAGCCTGGCGCCGTAGTTGTAGCCCGCGATAGGCTGAAGTCCCTGGTTGAAGCCCATGCATATCATGATGAAGAAGGTCGTCACGCGGTTCACTATTCCGTATGCGCCTATCGCCATGTCGCTGCCGTATTTGGCGAGCTGCTGGTTGATCATCATGGCGATGATCGAAGAGGCGGCGTTCATCAGGAAGGGGCCCATGCCTATCGCGAAGCACTGTCCGGCTATCCTCCTGTCGATCTGCAGCACGGGCCTGGTGAAATGCAGCAGTCTCGTCTTGTCAGAGAAGAACTTGAAGGTGTAGAGCAGGGCCGCGAGCTGGCAGACCACCGTTGCGATGGCGGCGCCCTTGATGCCCATGTCGAAGCCGAAGATCAGGATGGGGTCGAGTATCGCGTTGGAAATCACCGTGAAAAGCGTCAGTCCCATCGCGGTCTTGGGGTGTCCTGACGAGCGGATGAGTCCGTTGAAACCGAAATACAGATGCGTGACCACGTTTCCGAACAGGATAATGCGCATGTACTCCCTGGCATAGAATATCGTGTTGTCGCTGGCGCCGAAGAAATAGAGAATGGGGTCCAGGAAGGAGAGAGTTATCACCGAGAACGCGATGGCGATCACCAGGTTCAGGGCGAACACGTTGGACAGCACCTTCTTGGCGGAATCATAGTTCTTCTGGCCCAGAAGCACGGATATCAGGGTCATTCCTCCCACGCCCACCAGGGTTCCCATAGCGGCGGAGAGGTTCATCAGAGGGAAAGTCACGGCGAGGCCGCTGATAGCGTCCGCGCCCACTCCGGGGATATGGCCGATATAGATGCTGTCGACCATGTTGTACAAAGAAGCCGCGGTCTGGGCTATGATGCCCGGGACCGCATACATCTTCAGAAGTTTACCGATTTTTTCCGTTCCGAGCTCAGTCGGAGCGGCAGAATTTTCATAAGCCATACACTAAAACTAACTAACTGATCTTTTACTCGTCTTCCTCCGGTTCGTCCACGAACTCTATGTCGAATCTCAGAGGAGAATATCCCGGTATGCGGTCGGAAGAGCCCGCGGACCCGTAGCCGAGGTTCGAATAGAATATGCAGGTGGCCTTCTCGTGGCTCCTCATGCGCCACAGGGCGTAGGCGAAACCGTCAATGAGGGTCACCTCCTGCTCCGCCACGACCATCTTGACGTTCTCATAGTTGTCGGGGTCAATCCGGACGGGTATGGGAGAATAGTCAACCGACGAAGAATAGAGTCCGTAGACCTTGGCGGTGTCCTCTATGTTGGTGTCGAACACCTGTCCGTCTAGCCTGCGGCCGATGTAGTTGATGAACGCACCGCTGTCGGCAGGGAACGCCGCAGTGTCGTCGGGAGCCTTCTCCTGAATGTAATAGAAGCCGTACTTCAGCGAATCGGCGAGGCTCAGCTGCGGATAGTTCCTTGCGAGATACCGTCCGATGGAGTCCATCTCCCATTCGGTGATGTCGTCGATTATGTCGTGCAGCGTGATTTCATAGATGCTGTTGGTGCCCGACACCTTCTCGACATATTCCTGAGGGTCGTCGTACCTTGCGACAGTGAAGAGCCATCCGGGAATCACGGTGGTCTTCGAACCTCCCACGCGCATGGTGCTCACGGCTTCGTCCACACCCGCGTAGAGGGCGTTGTAGCCCCTGCCCCAGACCTTCGTCCCATAGTAATAGGTCTCGTCATATTTGTCGAGCTGATGGGCCACCGACTCGTCGCTGAAGTCGGTTATCGTGCCGTCGAGGTCCCTGACCACATAGCTCACGAGCAGGTAGGGGCTCTCATCGGCATCTCCGGCAAGCCGGCCGTCGCCTTCTGTCTCCTCTATCACATAGGCGCCGAGAGGAGTCGGCTCCGCGTCGGGATGGTTCACGAGCATCCATGCATCGAAATACTCCTTCGCGGAAACCTTGGAGGAGGTCGTGGGCTGCTTCGCACAGGCCGCGGCAAGGCCCAGCAGCACCAGAACAGCCGATGAATATGTTATGATCTTCTTCATTTTCAGTTATCTTTTGGCAGCGCCGAATCTTGCAGGAATCGTGCCGCCGAAGTTTCTACATACTGCGCCGCATGCGATGCGGACGGAATGTCGGAAGGGAAATAGAGCCTTCCGCCGGCAGCGTGGAAATGCCCGCCCCCGTGGAACCAGGAGGCGGCGAAATCCGAAGCCGCGCAGTCGCCGGTGGAGCGCACCGACACGCGGAAGAAGCCGTCGTCCTCCTTCAGGAAGATGCTCATGCGCACCCCCGCGATTCCGAGAGGCATGTTCACGAAGCCCTCGGTGTCGCCGTCGACGAGGCCGAAACGCTCCTGCGTCTGCCGGTCGAACACGGCGTAGGCGACACCTCCGGGCAGTATGGTCAGCTTTTCCGACAGGAAGCAGCCCATGGCGCGGAAGCGGTTCTCCCTATATTGATTGTACAGCTCGTCGAGCACCGCGTCCCTGTCGACTCCGGCGGCCAGCAGTTCGGAGGCCATCCTGAGCGTCTCGGGGAACACCGAATTCGCGAAGTTGTTGGTGTCGGTGGTCATGCCCGTCAGCAATGGCGTGCCGAGTTCGCGGGGCAGACCTTCGGCCGCAGCAAAAGGAGGCAGAGCGCGCAGCAGCCAATAGAGCAGCTCGCAGGTCGAGGAGACCTCGGTCTCGCTGAACACCAGCCCGTAGCTCCCGGCGTCCGGGTCGAGATGATGGTCAATCAGCAGCTTGCGGGCCGGCGAGGCCCTGAAAGGCTCCTCGAGCAGCCCTATTCTTCCCGGAGAATTGTGGTCGAGGGCCACGAGCAGGTCGCAGGAAGCGATGCGGCGCGCGGCAGCGTCCGGATCGTCCGACGCAACCAGCGCCTTCTCCCCTTCCATGATGAACTCCAGATTAGCGGGATAGCTGTCCGGAAGCAGGATGGAAACGGTCTTTCCCCTGAAGCCGCGGAGATAGCGGGCGAGCGCCACGGCGCTGCCGAGAGCATCCCCGTCGGGATGCACATGCACCGTCAGACCCACCGCGGAGGCCGCCCCGAACATGGCGTCGAGCTGCCCGAGCTTCATTTTGTCAAGCGTTCTCATGCTGCAAAAACCGCTGCAAAATTAATAATAATATTGCATTTGATAAATCGTTTTCATAACTTTGTACGACTTGTTGATACTAATAAAAATAACCATATCAAAATGAACAAGACAGTCAAGATTATCATTGAAGTGGTGCTTCTCGCCGGCATCGTGTTCCTGGTGATAGCCAACTACAAGAGCATCATGGAGCCTCTCAACTTCAACAAGCAGAAGGACTACCGCGAGTCGGTGGCCATCGAGAGACTCAAGGACATCCGCACACTCCAGGTCGCCTACAAGACCGTCAACGGCAAGTTCACCTCCACCGTGGACTCCCTCAAGATGTTCTACGAGACCGGAGAGATGCCCATCGTGCTCCAGATCGGATCCAACGATGACTCCGCCGCAGTGGCTCACACCGAGCAGGTGAAGAGGGCCAACCGCAGGCTCACCAACGAGGACCTCTATGAGATGTACCTCGCGGGCGACAGGAACCTCGTCTTCTCCATCGAGAACGTAGTGGCAGTGAAGGACACCCTTTTCAATGACCGCCCCGACTTCAACATCGACTCGCTCAAGACCATCCCCTTCTCAGGCGGCGAGCCCGTGATCATGGAAGCCACCGTCAGGAGAGTTTCCGGCGTTCCCGTGCCCCTCTTCGAGGCCAAGATGCCCTACAAGTCACTGCTCAAGGGACTTGACGAGCAGCTCCGCATCAACCTCGACGCCGACCGCCAGGCCCAGAACAAGTACGAGGGTCTGCAGGTGGGCTCCATCACCTCTCCTAACAACAACGCAGGAAACTGGGAGTAGTGTTCACCCTCGTCCCCACGAACTTCTTCGATCCTGAGAAGGAGCGTGAAGCTCTTGCCGGAGTTGCACGAATCGGGGACGGCTGTGCAGTACGACACATAGAAATACCTCAATACGATGCTGTCCTCGTCTATTCGGTAGACGAGGACAGTGTCGTTTCCACTCCGGAAATCGCCGGAATCCTGAACAGGCTTCCTGACTGTCCGGCCTACAACAAGATACTCTGCAGCCTCAGCGGCGGCAGGCTCCATCTGGCGATAGCCCAGGGGAAGTCGCTGCTGCTCGCCAACTGCTTCGAGGCGCAGGACTTCACGACCGCCGAATACTACATCTTCCTGGCGGTGAAGTCGCTGCAGATCAACCCCGAAGTATCCACAATCTGCTGGATGTCAGACCTGGAACCCGCGCAGGAAATGTCACTCTACCGCTATTTCAAGTCGGTAGTGAGAATCTGATCCATAAAAATACCTTACGATGAAAAAGTATCTGGCTGAGATGATCGGGACGATGGTCCTGGTACTCATGGGTTGCGGCAGCGCCGTATTCGCCGGCAGCGTCGCAGGAACGGTAGGAGCCGGAGTCGGGACTCTCGGAGTCGCACTGGCTTTCGGCCTCGCGGTAATCGCCATGGCATACACCATAGGCGGAATCTCAGGATGCCACATCAACCCTGCAATCACGCTCGGGGTCTTCCTCAGCGGCAGGATGAGCGGGAAGGATGCGGCGATGTACATGGTGTTCCAGGTGATAGGAGCGATTCTCGGATCTGCGATTCTCTTCGCTCTGGTGTCCTCCGGAGCGCACGGAGGCCCGACCGCCACAGGTTCCAACAGTTTCGCCGAAGGAATGGGCGTGCAGGCGTTCATCGCCGAGGCAGTGTTCACCTTCATCTTCGTGCTGGTCGTACTCGGGACGACTGACCCCGCAAAGGGGGCCGGCAATTTCGCCGGGCTCGCAATCGGTCTGACCCTCGTCCTGATCCACATCGTCTGCATCCCCATCACCGGAACTTCGGTCAACCCCGCGAGGAGCATAGGGCCGGCGCTGTTCGACGGCGGAACGGCACTCAGGCAGCTCTGGCTGTTCATCGTCGCACCCTTCGTGGGAGCGGCCCTCAGCGCAGGCGTCTGGAAACTTCTCGCCTCGGAACAGAAGAGCAGGTAGGATGCGCATAATCGGAGGCAGACTCAAGGGCAAGACCATTCTTCCGCCCAGAGGCTATGAGGCCCGTCCGACCACGGACTTCGCCAAGGAAGGTCTGTTCAACGTCCTCGACAACGAATATGAATTCGACGGGCTCAAGGTCCTCGACCTCTTCGGAGGAACGGGGGCCATTGCCTTCGAGTTCGCTTCGAGAGGCGCCTCAAGGGTCTACAGCGTGGAGATGAACCGAGACAACGCGAAGTTCATCCGTAGCGAGGCGGCGAAACTGGGGCTGGACAACATCACCGCGGTTCACGGCAACGTCTTCGACTTCCTGCCCATCTGCCGCGAAAAATTCGACATCATCTTCGCTGACCCTCCCTACAGCCTCGAAGGGCTGGACGGCATACCCGACAAAGTGCTGGGCCTGGACATTCTGCATCCCGGGGCGTACTTCATCCTGGAGCACGGAGGCGAATATTCGTTCTGCGGGCACCCGCTGTTCAAGAAGGAGAAGGTCTACGGCCGCGTGCATTTCAGCTTTTTCGAAAAGTAGCGGACTCTGCTTCCGCCGTTCCGGACCATGTCCGACTCAGAACGGCTTGCCGCCCGCGGCAGTGAGCGGGCGACGCCGGAGAGCGTAGCGACTGGCGTCGATGGAGCGCTTTGCGCGGAACCGTGATGAGACGGACATGGTCCGGAATGGCCAATAGACTGCTGACAATACGACAATTCCGCGGCTCGACACCGCGGAATTGTCGTGTAGTGGGGCAGCTGAAGCCTCAGTCTGCGTCGCAGACCTGCGAAACGGTCTTGGGTGCGGGAACTATATGCCCGGTCATCTCTCCGCTGCAGGCGGCTGCGTTCGCCTCATCGGTGTCGATGTGCATCGCGAGCGCGGCCTTGTCGGACACGCGGATCACAGTGTCGCCGAATATCAGCTTCCTTCCGGTCTCCTGCTCGACTTCGACGGAAACCACCTGGCCGTTGTGGACACCGAACCTCTCGGCGTCGGCGGGGGTCATGTGGACATGCCTGAGTGCGATGATGGCGCCTTCCTTGAGATCAAGTTCGCCGCAGGGGCCGACAATCTTGCAGGGTGCGGAGCCGGCCACGTCGCCGCTCTCCCTGATCGGAGCGACTATGCCGAGCGTGCGGGCGTCGGTGAAAGAAAGCTCCACCTGATTCTGGGGACGCACGGGCCCGAGAATCGAACACTTGAGGCTGGACTTGGGGCCGACAACCTCAACCTTCTGGTTGGAGGCGTACTGGCCGGGCTGGGAGAGAGGTTTCTTCACCTCCAGTTCGAATCCTTTACCGAAGAGGATGTCGAGAGCTTCGCGGGTCACATGCACGTGACGGGCAGATGTCTCAATGATGAAATTGTCCATATCTGTATGCTGAATTTACTGGTCTGACACGATGTGCATGGTGTCGCGGGCGATCACGAGCTCCTCGTTCGTGGGAATCATCGCGACCTTGACTGTGGAATCCGCCGCCGAGATGATGGCGTCGGACGAGCGGGCGGCCTCGTTGGCCCCGTTGTCGAGTTTCATGCCCATGTAGGCGAAACTGTCGCAGATCTGGCGGCGCAGCCAGGGATTGTTCTCGCCTATGCCTGCGGTGAAGATGAGCAGGTCGACTCCGCCGAGCTCGGCTATGTAGGCACCGATGTTCTTGACCGTGTCGAGCACAAGTTTCCTGAGCACCATCTTGGCTCTCTTGTCGCCCTCGTCGGCGAGATCCTTGAGGTCGCGGAGGTCGGAGGTCTTGCCTGAAAGACCGAGGAAGCCGCTCTTCTTGTTCATGATGTCGGTCATCTCGTCGGGAGTCAGGTTCTCCTTCTTCATGATATAGGGGATGATGTTGGCGTCGATGTTGCCGCAGCGGGTTCCCATTATCATGCCTTCGAGAGGGGTGAAGCCCATGGAGGTGTCGACGCACTTTCCGTTCTCGATGGCGGTGATGGAGCTGCCGTTGCCCATGTGGCAGGTTATGATCTTGGAATTGGCAAGGTCGAGGCCTGCGAAACGCGCGCCGTGACGGGAGACATAGAGATGCGAAGTTCCGTGGGCGCCGTAGCGGCGGACGCGGTATTTCTCATAATATTCGTAGGGCAGCGCATACATGTAGGCCGCCGGCTGCATGGTCTGATGGAACGCGGTGTCGAAAGTGACCACCTGGGGCACGTCGGGGAGCACATGCGAGATGGCGTGGATGCCCAGAAGGTGGGCGGGGTTGTGCAGAGGGGCGAAATCGCAGCAGATTTCGATCTTGCGGAGCACGTCGTCGTCGACGAGGGTGCTGCCGGAGAAGAAGTCGGCTCCCTGCACGATGCGGTGGCCTACGGCCTCGATGTCATCAAAGCTGCGGAGCACTCCGTGGGCGGGGTCCACGAGAAGGTCGAGGACGAGCCTCATTCCGACCTTGTGGTCCGCTATCGGAAGTTCCTTGGAATAGGGTTCCTTGCCGGTGGGCTTATGGGTCACCTTTCCTTCGGGAAGACCGATTTTCTCGACTATGCCTTTTGCCAGAAGATCGTAGACATCGTCGCTTTTCATATCAAGGAGCTGGTACTTGATGGAAGAGCTGCCGCAGTTGATTACTAAAATTATCATATCAGAAATTGGTATAGCATACAAAATTAATAATAAATTGCTTATTTTCGTAAAAATCTGATTGAAATGCTCGAGGGGAAGGATATCGTGGCGATTTCAATCCCATTTTCAGCAGGAGTGGCGCTGGCGGCATATCTGCCGCCCGGGGAGTTTTCGCCCTACCTGGCGGCGGCGCTGAGCTGCCTGGCCGCCGCGGCGTTCGCCGTCCTGTATTGCGGGAGGGGCGACAGGAGCCTCATGTGCCATGCCATGTTCTTCTGCGCCGGCATGCTGTGCGGGTTCACCGCGCTCGTCGGCATAGCTCCGCCCGCACCGCATGGAGGGCCGGCGGAGAGGGCTCTTGAAGCCCTGACCGCGGTCATAGACCGCTGCGGATTCCGCTTCGACCAGACCGCGCCGCTCGTCAAGGCCCTGGTCACCGGCCAGCGCGAGGGGCTGAGCCCGGAGACCAACGCGGCGTTCCAGGACTCCGGCGCCGTACACATACTCTCGCTCTCCGGACTCCACATGGGCGTGATCTACGGCATTCTGCACAAGAGCCTGGCCTGGGCTGGAAGAAGCCGGCCGGCCGCAGTCATGAAGGCAGCGCTGACCATAGCCGCGGCGGGATTCTTCACCGCAATGACCGGCGCCAGCCCCTCCGTGGTCAGGGCTTTCCTGTTCATTCTGATAAACGAGATCTCGAGGCTGCTGCCTGGAAGGCGGCGTCGGCCCTTGGCCGTGCTCTGCGCCGCACTGATGATCCAACTGGCGGCCGACCCGATGATAATCAGGTCGCTGAGCTTCCAGCTCTCCTACCTTGCGATGCTGGCCATCTTCACGCTGTTCCCGGTGATGGAGTCGTGGTATCCGGAGAGCGGCCGGCGAGACCCGTTCAGGAAACTCTGGAGCGCAGCGGCGCTGTCAATCTCCTGCCAGCTCTATACTGCCCCGCTGGCATGGTGGCACTTCCACACTTTCCCGGCATATTTCCTGATTTCGAATCTCGTGGCGCTGCCGATTTCCGAAGTCCTGATAATCAGCTCGGTCATCACCATCGCGGCGGAGGCGGCGGGAATCTGCCCGGACATGCTGAAGGGCCTGACCGATATTCTCGCCCAGGCCCTCATAAAGTCTCTCGAAACGGTGTCCTCCCTATGAGGCGTCACGCACGCACCTCACCGAAAAGGCCACGTCGCTCTTGGTGATGCTTCCCCAGTAGACCAGGGTCTCGTCCTCATAGAGATATCTGAACACGCCGCTGTCGTCAGCAGTTTCGTCGGAAGTCCAGAACGCGGCATATTTGTAGAGGTCGGCAAAACTGTACTCGCCCTTCTCTATCCTTGCGAAACCGACGGGCATCACCGACAGCCTCGCGGCGTTGGTCACCTTGACCTCGCGGTTGAACTCCCATAGCCGGATCTCGTTGAAATAGATGTTCTCCATGAGATCGCCGGCCAAGTCGGTGAAGTCGGCTCCGGGAACGCTGTTGCCGCCGTAGAACGAAGCCATCGCCGCCCAGTCCTCGTCGGACGGCAGCCTCCAGCCATCGGGGCATGCGGTCTGCGCCTCGTGCCAGGTGTAGTATCTTCCGAATATCGGGGACATGGCCTCGCAGTCGTAGTAGGGTCTCCCCGCCCCCTCCCATGCGAGATTCTGACGCATCCAGTCGGTGTCGCCTATGGTGGTGTAGTAATAGGTCTGGCCGTCACGCGGGTCGGTGAAGATCCTGTCGCTGTCCTTGATGTCGAAGTTGGTGAGGGAGCTCTTGCCGTTGAGGCCGTGTCTCACCACGGTGAAGTTGGCGTAGACGGGGTCGTTCACGTAGCCTTCGGCGAATGCGGTGAAGGTAAGCGAGAAGTTCCCGAGGCTGTCGGGCGCCACTGAGATGTACTCCCGGTGGAGCACCTCGCCCTGTCCGTTGCACACGGTGTCGCGGTTGGAGGTGATAGGGGCCGTGAAGAAATAGCCTATGGGGCCGCCATCGTCCCTGGTGAAGGTCATCAGGGAGTCAAGACCGAATTTCTTGGTGAAACCGGGTTCGACGAACTCGGGATATTCCAGTTTCGCGGAGCCGCCTAACGTCTTGCTGGTCGTCTCCTCGTCCTTCTTGCAGGAAAAGGCGGCGACGGCCGCAAGGGCCAGCAGCAGCATCTTACTACTAAACTTCATCATTCTTGGTTTAAGTTTGCAAATATACGCAGAAGCCGAGAGCAATGCAAACTTGTTTGTAATTGCCGAGGCGCAACCGTATATATGGACGTCAGGCCAAATTACGCAGAAGCCGAGAGCAATGCAAACTTGTTTGTAATTGCCGAGGCGCGGCCATATATATGCCGCAGGCAAATATGAGTATAATTGCGAAAATCCGTTAACTTTGTACAAATACTTTGCCGACAGATGAACCTCCGCAAAATTTTTTCCATCCTTTCGCTGACCCTCCTCCTGTCCGCCTGCTCGGGCGACAGATACGTGACGTTCAGCGGCTACGCCCAGGGCGGGACCTACAACGTCAAGATCAACATGGCCGGGGTGCGCACGCCCCAGGACGAAATAGCCGCGACCATCGACTCGCTGCTCACCGACATCGACTTCAGCATCTCCGGCTACAACCACAACTCGCTCCTGAGCCGCCGCAACGCCGGTGAGGACATAGTTCCGGACGGGCATTTCGCCGCCCTGCTGGATATCTCGGAGAAATACAAGGAGATGACGGACGGCGCGTTCGACGTATACAGCGGCCCTCTCTTCGACATATGGGGGTTCGGATTCACCGCCGACAGCCTGCCCTCCCCCGAGAAGATAGAGCAGGCGCTGCGCGACAGCAGAGAGGGGAAGACCCTGAACTTCAACGCTATCGCCCAGGGATACAGCTGCGACGTCGTGGCCAGTTACCTGTACTCCATTGGCGTGGAGGACATGCTCGTGGACATAGGGGAGATATACTGCGACGGTCTCAACCCTTCAGGCGAGGGCTGGAGGATAGGTATCGACAACCCCGTGGACGGCAACAACTCCCCCGGAAAGGACATCCGCGCCATCTGGTCCTCGGAAGGGAGGGCCTGCGGCATAGTCACCTCCGGCAACTACCGCAAGTTCTACATAAAGGACGGCAGGAAATACGCCCACACCATTGATCCCCGCACAGGCTACCCCGTGCAGCACGACCTGCTCAGCGCGACCATAGTGGCCCCGACTGCGGCCGAAGCCGACGCCCTTGCGACAGCCTGCATGGTCATGGGGCCTGAAAAAGCCAGGGAGTTCATCGAGTCCAGGCCTGACGTCGAGGGCTACCTGATCACCTCCGAGGGGGTATGGGCCTCTTCCGGTTTCCGACTGGAAGAATAGGCCGGCTTTTTTCGTATATTTGCAGTTTACAATCACAACCCGGACATGAACGACAACTACAACATAGGACTCGACTACAACACCCAGAGAGAAAAGCTTACGATGCCCGAATACGGCAGGAACGTGCTCAAGATGATAGAGAAGCTCAGGGAGATCCCCGACAGGGACAAGCGGAGCGAGCAGGCGCGCGCGGTGGTGAAGGTCATGGAGACGCTCAACCCCCAGGTACACGCGCAGGACAACTTCGAGCACAAGCTCTGGGACCATCTCTACATGATGGCAGGCTACGACCTCGACATCGACTCCCCCTACCCCTGCCCCGTGGCCGAGGAGTTCAACACCTCCCCCGTGCCCGTCCCCATGAAGGACACCAGAATCAAGGCCACCCACTACGGCAGAAACATCGAGAAGATCATAAACCTGCTCTGCGAGGTGCCCGACGGCGAGGCCAAGGAGGAGATGCTCCGCTGCCTGGCGATCTACATGCGCCAGCAGTACCTGATCTGGAACAAGGACAGCGTCGCCGACGAAACCATCTTCAGCGACATCGAGAAGCTCTCCGACTACAGGATCAAGGTGCCCGACACGATAACCCTCTCCAAGATTTCGGGTGACGCCAACTTCTCCCGCCCGGGCATGGGCATCAACGTGGGCCAGCCCGGAGGCCAGAAGAACGGCGGCAGGATGTACCGCAACAACAGAAGACAAAACAAGAAGAAATGAGGCTCTTCAAGAATTGGGACAAGGAGGAGAAGGCTTCCGCAGTCCGGATTCTGGGGCTCGTCATGGCGGCGCTGACCGTCTTCATGCTGATCGCCAGCGTCTCCTATCTCTTCCACTGGAAGCAGGACATGAGCCTCCTCGCAGGCGCGGACGCCTCCGACGCCGGGCAGGCTGTCGGAAACGCGGCCGGCAGGCTCGGATTCAGGACCGGCTATCTGCTGGTATGCGAGCTGTTCGGCATGGGCAGCTTCTGCCTTCTGCTGATACTCGGGGCCGTGACCGTGAGGCTGCTGCTCCACAGGTGGCGCCGCTCGCTCGTGAAGACCGCACTGATCGCCCTGTTCGGCGCCTTCATATCTTCACTGCTCTTCGCATACTGCGGACGGCTCGCCGGCCTTGACGACATCTTCGGGGGCGGACTCGGCGGCCGCTGCGGGGCCCTGACCGTCCAGTGGGCGGAAGGCCTGTTCGGCACCATAGTGACAGGATTCTTCATCATCATACTCATCGCGGCCTTCCTCTTCTTCTCGTCCAGACGCTTCAACTGCTGGTTCGCCTCTCTCGGAGAGGGCGGCGGAAAGAAGGAACGCGGACGCAGGCGCGCCGCGAAGGGAACGGACAGCGAAAACAAGGAGCCCGAGGAAAGCGCACCCGAGGAGCCGGAAGAACCCGAAGCCCCCACGGAAGAGGATGAACCCGAAGCCGAAGACACCGGAAACGAAGCTCACGGAGGAGAAGATACCGGCACCGGAAAGGCCGGGGAAGCCGGCGGCGCCACCGCAGAGACGGAAGGCGAGGACTTCAGGATAATCACCGACAACACCCTGAACGCCGAGGTGACCCAGCAGCTGCAGCCCATAGACAACCGCCTGGACCCGCCCGACGGTCTGCCGAAATACGAGTTTCCCTCGATCGACCTGCTCAAGGACTACAAGAGCGCCCGACGGGAGGTCTCGACCGAAGAGCTCACCCGCAACAACAACAAGATACGCGCGGCGCTCGCCAACTACAAGATACAGGTGACCGACGTGAAGGCCGTGGTGGGCCCCACGGTTACCCTCTACAAGGTGAACCCGGCTCCCGGGGTCAAGATCGCCGAGATCAAGAAGCTCCAGGAGGACATAGCGCTCTCGCTCAACGCAAAGGGCGTGCGCGTGACCACACTGTCCGACGCAGTGGGCATCGAAGTGGCCAACGACTATTCGTCGATAGTGCCGCTGAAGTCGCTGCTCAACGACGACGCCTTCCGCAAGAGCAAGGCCGAACTGCCCGTGGCCATAGGCTACACCATCACCCAGAAGGTCAAGGTTTTCGACCTGGCCGACGCGCCCCACCTGCTCATCGCCGGTGCCACCAAGCAGGGAAAATCGGTAGGAATCAACGTGATAGTGTCATCGCTGCTGTTCAGCAAGCACCCCTCGGAGCTCAAGTTCGTGTTCATCGACCCGAAGATGGTGGAATTCTCGGCCTACAAGGAGCTGTACAGGCACTATCTGGCCCTGCTGCCGGACGCCGGCTCCGACGAAGACGAGAAGAACGCCGCCATAGTCAAGACCCCGAAGAACGCCGAGAGGATACTCCGCGCGCTCTGCATCGAGATGGACGCGCGCTACGAACTGCTGAGCAAGGCCGGGGTCAACAAGATCAGCCTCTACAACGAGAAATACAAGGAGCGCAGGCTGCGTCCCGACCACGGACACAGGTTCCTCCCCTACATAGTGACAGTGGTCGACGAATACGCCGACCTCACGATGACCTCGAGCGCCACGCCCGAAGCCAAGGCCGCCAGCCGCAGCATCACGAACTCCATCATCAGGCTCGCCCAGAAGGGCCGCGCCGCCGGACTCCATGTGGTGCTGGCCACGCAGAGGCCGTCGGTCGACGTGATTTCCGGAATAATCAAGAGCAACTTCCCCATGCGCATCGCGTTCAGGGTGGCCTCCCGCAACGACTCGATGACCATACTCGACGCTCCGGGAGCGGAGAAGCTGATCGGACGCGGAGACATGCTCTTCTCAGCCGGCATCGAGACCGAGCGAATCCAGTGCGCCCTTATCGAGGGCGAGGAGATCGACTCCGTAACTGAATTCATCGGCGGACAGACTGGCTACGGGAAGTGCTACAACACTCCCTACTACCTGCCTTCGCCCGACGATTCCTCCTCAGAGGACGGCGGTCCCGGCTCGCTGAACGTGAACAGCCTCGACGAACGCTTCGAAGAGGCGGCGCGGATGGTGGTCATGACCCAGAAGGGTTCCACCTCCGACATACAGCGCAGGCTCGGAATGGGCTACGCCAAGGCCGGCAGGGTCATGGACCAGCTCGAATCAGCAGGAGTGGTGGGCCCCCAGGAGGGCTCGAAGCCCCGCCAGGTGCTGATTCCCGACCTCGACACGCTCGAAGAACTGCTCGACTCCCTGAAGAAATGAGAAGCGTAAGGACAACGACCCTCGCAGCCGCACTGCTCCTGGCAGTATGCGGCGCCTCCGCCCAGACTCCGGAGGAGATCATAGCGGAAGCCCGGGAGAAGCGCGTCACCCTCGACTACGCCTGTTCCATCTCGGAACTCTCCCCCGTGCGCATACGCGGAGAGCTGGTGCTGCAGGGCGACTGCTACTACGTGGAAGGCAACGGAATGGAAGTCTACTGCGACGGGCTCACCCGATGGACAGTGGACATAAGGTCGAAGGAAGTCTATGTCGAAGACGCAGGAGGCGTCGAGGAGGTGCTTTCATACCGCGATTCGGTGAGCGGGCTGAAACTCTCCCACATCAGATACTCCGAACTGTCGGACGACCTCTCCGCCTTCACCTTCGACACCTCGGCGCTCGACTCCTCATGGATAGTCACCGACCTCCGGGGACTGTAGTAAGAGCTAAGGTATGGCTATGCTGTAGGTGCGGCCCGACTTGTTCGTGAGCTTGTCGCTGCGCAGCCAGAGATTGGCCTCCTTGAGCAGCTTGTAGGTCGTGCCATGCTCCTCCGCGAAATCCACCAGGCTCGGAATCGGCCCGCTGACCGTCACGATCTTGCGCGGCGGGATGTAGGGGTACATATCCTCCCTGCCTATATCGAAACCGAAAGCTGAAGGGTCCTCGAAGAGCATCTTGGCCGCAAGGAGCCTGAAAATGTAGCGCATGGTCTCCTCCGGCATCCAGAGTTCGAGCGCCGTATCCTGCCGCTGGCTTTCAAGGCGCCGCGCGATTCCGTTCTGACCGGCATTGTAGCTCGCCGCTGCGGTGATCCAGTCGCCGAACTTCCCGTAGGCCTCCTTGAAATATTCGCAGGCGGCGACGGTCTCCTTCTCCACATTGTAGCGCTCGTCGACCTCGGAGTTGGCCTCGAGCCCGTGCGACTGGCCGGTGGACTTCATGATCTGCCACAGGCCGGCGGCCCCGGCGCTTGAGAGGGCCTTCGGGTCGAGATTGCTCTCGATCGTCATCAGATATTTGAAGTCTTCCGGCACTCCCTGCTCGCGCAGGATAGGCTCCACGATCGTGAAATATCTCTGCGAACGCTTCAGCATCAGCGTGGTGTTGGTGTGCATGTAGGTGAAGGAGATCAGCTCCCTGTCCATGCGCTCATAGAAATCCGGACGGTCGAAGCGCACGGTGTCGCCGGCGAAGACCACGTAGGCAGGCACGGAAGGGGCCGCGGGATGCGCCTCCGCTTCTTCATAGAGAGCCTGTGCGTATGACAGGGAAAACGCCGCAAGGGTGACAATGAAGGTCAGAAATAATTTTTTCATATTGCAACACATTTATCTTCAAGTACATACCAGACGACTCCAGCCTTGACCGGGAAACCGAGCCACGAGTAGAGCGAAGCATAGCGGCGCAGCTGCGCCAGATGCGACTTCAGTTCGCGGCCGAACTTGAAGTCTATTATGATCACGCCCTCCGGGGTGAACACGACCCTGTCGGGACGGTGCTCGCTGCCGTCGGCGGCGATTATGCTCCGTTCACTGCACACCTTCGCCCCGCGTCCGGGGAACCAGTCGGCATGGGCGGCCACCCTTTCGCGCAGCATAGCGCAGGCGCACAAAGGGACGATAAAGGCCGCCGCGCCGCAGCCGGGGATAATAGAGTTTACTGCTGTGCTGAAATGAAAATAACGCGCCGTACCTTGATGCAGGTACGGCGCGGCTTTTGTATATATCTATTACAGGCTCTTGAGAATTTCATGCAGCTCGTGAACGTCGGCAAGAATATAGTCAGGCTTGCGCTCGGCTTCGTCCACCATCTTCTTATCCGTCTCGCCGGAGAGGACGAGTACGGAGACGGAGCCCGCGTTCTGCGCAACGGCAATGTCGGTATACAGTCTGTCGCCGACGGCGCATATCTTCTCGTTGGGGATGCCGGTCATGGCGGAGATGACGTCTATCATGTTGCGGTTGGGCTTTCCGATGTAGTTCGGATTCACGCCGCTGGATGCGGTGAGCAGGGCGCAGATGCTGCCGCAGTCGGGCAGGACTTCACCGCGCGGCATGGGACAGACCCAGTCGGGATTTGCGGCGATGAAGTGCGCGCCGCGGCGCAGGAAGTGGACGGCCTTGTCGAGCTTCTCGTACACAAGCTCGGTATCGAAGCCCTGCACCACGACGTCGACATCCTCGGCCTCGGTGTGTCCAAGCTCGTCATTCACAAGGTCTATGCCGTAGCTGACAAGCTCACGGTAAAAGGCCTTCGTACCGGCAAGGTACACCTTGGCACCGGGGTGGTGCTGGTTGAGGTACATGCCCGTTGCCATGCCGGAGGTGAAAACGTTCTCGCGCTCACACGGGAAACCGAGACGGCGCAGGCGAGTGATGTAATCCTCCCCGGCGCGGGAGGAGTTGTTCGTGAGGTATATATATTTCTTGCCGAGGCGGGGGAGATCCTCCATCAGCTCAACGGCACCTTCGTACACATTGTCGCCAAGATAAAGTGTGCCGTCCATGTCGAAAAGGAACAGCTCGGTATTTTTAAGCTTGTCGTAATTCATTGTATCCTCCGATTTTCAGTTAGATTTACCGGTAATTTGGTACAGTTATTATAACATAGATTTCCCGAACGTCCAGCAGAATAATTGGAGATGCGTGTATAGACACAAGACATAAAGCGTCGCAATATTAAACCTGCGTCCGGTTCGTGACTTAAACCGGACGCAGGGCAAATTATCTCTTTTTCACGGGCATGGGAAGCTCGGCGATGAGCGTCGCGGCGATCATGAGTCCGCAGCCGAGAAGCTCACGCCCGGTCATGAGCTGGCCGAGCAGCAGCGCGCCGAACACCGCGCCGAAGAAGGCTTCAAGGCTCATCAGCAGGGAAACGACCGCGGGGTTGCCTCCCTTCTGGGCGAGGATCTGGAAGGTATAGCCAAGGCAGCTTGAGAAAACGGAAATATACAGCAGCGGCCAGATGCACGAGCGCACCGCCGATACGCTTATCTCCTCAAACGGCAGCGCGACGAGCGCCGACAGCACGGAGACGACAAGGAACATTCCGCAGCTGAGCACGAGCCCGTCGACCCTGAAGCTGAACCTGTCGACCGAGAGGATCTGAATAGTGAACAGGAAAGCGCACAGCAGGAGGATAAGGTCGGTGGAGGAGATGGAGAAGCCATCGGTGATGCAGAGAAAATACATGCCGGTGACGGCGACGGCGACTGCGATCCAGTGGCGG
>ERZ779889.1930-NODE-1930-length-18532-cov-4.908751_pt1 | contig 18532 bp, 17 predicted proteins | sample MGYA00511030_ERZ779889 | MGnify/ENA primary metagenome ERZ779889 (study PRJEB29588, sample SAMEA2160616) | human gut metagenome | biome: human gut; feature: human-associated habitat; material: faeces | place: Denmark | collected 2008/2010 ...
TTGTGCTCCTGCTTCTAAACCCATTTGATACCGTGTTCGCCTTTGTTGGTTGCCGTAGATGATGGGGAAGCGAGTGCGCAATCGCAGGTTTGATATATGTGCGAGTGCCATATCTGCTTGGGTGCTATGATGATGAAAGAGGATATAAAAATAGGAGTGTGACAGCAATGAACAATCATGAAAAATTTATGGAAGCTGTTAAAGCCGGTGAGATTCCTACGGTTGAGTATCCCAAGGAGTATCTTGAAGAGCTTAACAAGGAATTTGAAGAGACTATGGCAGCTGTTGCCTCGGGCGAGCTGCCGGTTTATAACAGCGTTGAGGAACTTTTTGCAGCACTTGGATATGATATGGACGGCAACACCATCCCCGCAGAAAAATAAGCTTGCTAAATAATCATTATCGTGCTATACTAAAAATAAATCCTTAAAAGGAGTGTGAGACATGACTGAGAAGTTCGTCAGAGCGCAGCTTGGAATATTGAAGCCTATAATCGCTTCGAGCTCGCTGGAATCGGCAAGGAAGTATCAGAACCTTGTCGGGGAGCTTATGGCTCTTTCAAATAAATCGTCGGTGAGCTACAACGAGCGCAGCTTTGAGAATTTCACCGCTGAATGGGTACTGCCAGAAGGCGACAGCAACAGCGGAGTTATTTTGTATCTTCACGGCGGGGGCTACACCTGCGGAGGACTTGACTATACCAAGGGCTTTGGCTCCAAGCTTGCATATAAATTCAGGATGAAGGTGCTCTGCTGCGGATATCGCTTGGCGCCCGAAAACCCCTTCCCATGCGCGCTTGACGACGCTCTGGAAGCCTATAACTACCTTATATCCAGCGGCTTCCCGCCTGAGAGGATAATACTCTGCGGCGAATCTGCCGGCGGCGGGCTGTGCTACAGCCTTTGCATAAAGCTATCGCAGCTTGGAATCACGCTTCCTGCGGGGATAATAGCAATATCCCCCTGGACGGACTTAACATCCTCGGGCAAATCCTATGAGGACAACGCTGAGGTCGACCCGTCCATGACGCGTGAGCGCCTGCAGTTCTTTGCCGACTGCTATACCGACGGCAAGACCGCGAAGCAGGACCCGCTTGTATCGCCCTTGTTTTTCGAGGATGTGAAGTTTCCGCCGTCTATAATCTTTGTGGGCGAAAGCGAAATAATGCTGGACGATTCCAAGCTCATGCACGAGAGGCTGACTAAGTCCGGCTCGAAATCCAAGCTGATAGTCGCCCCACGGATGTGGCACGCATACATCCTCTACGATTTAAAGGAGTACAAAAGCCACTACAACGATATAGGAAGATTTATACAAAGCGTTATACCCACGTCAAGCCCAAGATGGGTGAGGCTGGATAACGCCGCCAAGATATTCCCGGCATCACGCAGGCGCGGGTGGTACAACAGGTTCCGCCTTTCGGCAACGCTTAATGAGCCGGTGGACAAGGACATCCTGCAGTCGGCGGTGAACGTCACCATACGGCGATTTCCGATGATTGCGGCTACGCTTAAGACCGGGTTCTTCTGGTATTATCTTGAAGAGGTCGACGCCCCGCCGCAGGTGATGGAGGACGGCTATCAGCCCCTTATGCGCCGCCCCTTTGACGATGTGCGCAAGTGCGCGATAAGGGTGCTCTACTACAAAAACCGAATCGCGGTGGAGTTCTTCCACGCTGTCACCGACGGTACAGGCGGCATGATATTCTTGAAGACCCTTACAGCTGAGTACATCCAGCAGAAGTACGGCGCTGTGGTCACCAACGAAAAGGGAGTGCTTGACAGGCTTGCATACCCCGACCCAGGGGAGCTTGAAGACAGCTTCCAGAAGCATATTGGTGAGGTTTCAGCCCCGCGCAAGGACGGTGAATCCTACCACCTGCTGGGCGTCCCCGAAAGGGATGGCTTCCTGCATATAACTATGGGCGCTTTGGAGCTTGATAAGGCGCACGCAATGGCGAAGTCCTACGGCGTGACCCTGACAGGGTTCCTGGGCGCGGTAATGCTGAAATCGATAGCGGATATCCAGGGGCGGAAAATCCCGAAAATCAAAAACCGCAAGCCGGTAAAGGTGCAGATACCTGTAAACCTGCGAAAGCTCTTCGGCGGACACACCATGCGCAATTTTGTGATGGTGGTGAACATCGGCATCGACCCAAGGATGGGGGAGTACGAATTTTCAGAGATTGCCGGGATAGTCAGCCATCAGATGGCTTTGGGAATCACTAAAAAGAATATGCAGGCGATATTCACGCCGAACGTCAAGTCGGAAAACCTGCTTGCAATACGGATGGTTCCGCTCTTCCTGAAGAACATCATAATGAAGGCGGTGTTCGATTCTGTAGGTGAAGCCGCCGCCGCGCTTTCGATATCCAACCTGGGGATGGTGGACATCCCGGAGGGGATGAAGCCGTATATCAGGAATTTTGACTTTATAATAGGTCCTCAGGCTAAAGCCCCCTACAACTGCGGCGTATGCTCATATGGCAACGAGCTGAGGATCAACATAATCCGCCGCTCGGTGGAGCCGGAGCTGGAGCGGGAGTTCTTTACGAATCTTGTCAAGCTTGGCTTGAAGGTGTCGGTGGAGAGCAATCAGCGTTTAGATAGCTGAGTTCGACCGACACCGGTGAATAGTGAAGAGTGAATAGTGAATAGTGAAGAGGTAAGGAGTCGCCTTACGGCGACGTATCTTAAGAAGCGGCTTCGCCACGAGGCGCGAAGCGCCGACTTTAAATCCATCGCCGAAGGCGATACCTCACTTATTCACTATTCACTATTACCTCTTCACTGCGTCCTGCCTATATTATCTTGCAAAACTCACGAAATGAAGGATAACAACAAACTATCAGAAAGGAATGAATCCAGCAATATGTATTGTGTAAACTGCGGAGTTGAGCTGCGCGACAGCGAAAAGTGCTGCCCGTTATGCTCCACCCCTGTATTTCACCCGGATATAAAGCAAGGGGAGGGGGAAAAGCCTTACCCCGAATTCTACCCTGCCGACAGAAAGCAGATAAAAAGGATAGTAATGCTTGTGGTGACGGTTCTGTGCGCATTGGGCGCACTGCTTCCGATGATAATAGATTTGCGGCTCAGCGGCGGCGTTACATGGTCGGGGTACGTGCTGGGCGGAATCGCGCTGGTTTATATCGCGCTGATACTGCCGTTGTGGTTCAAGCGTCCCAACCCGGTGGTGTTCGTGCCCTGCACCTTCGCGGCGATAACGCTCTACCTGCTGTTCATATCCCTTACGACACACGGCGGATGGTTTTTAAGCTTCGGCTTCCCGGTGACGGCTATTGCCGGGGCGATAGTAACAACCGTTGTGGCGCTTCACAAATACGTCCGCGCGGGGTACTTCTTCATCTACGGCGGCGCCGTGATAGCTGTGGGCGGCTACACCGTGCTTATCGAGATGTTTTTGTGGATAACCTTTAAGGTGCGGTTTGTCTTCTGGTCGCTGTATCCCTTGATATGCTGCGTGGCGATTGGCGTTTTGCTTATCGTGATTGGTGCGTGCAAGCCGATGAGAGAGGCTTTGCGGCGGAAGTTCTTCATATAGAAGTGATGCCAGCGTTTCACTGCGGTGAAACGCCTGTGATGCAATCGTTTCATCTTACGGTGAAACGCGCTTACGGCGCGTTAACGTGTCGGCTTGCGCCAACGGATTTTAAGTAACGGCTTCGCCGTCTGGGGATTTCCTCGGGCGGCGATTTTTTTGCGGGATGGTTCGCCCCACAAGGCTTTTTGCCTGTTGGAAGGTTCAGAGCCCTCAAGCCCATTTTGGGGGAACGATTCGGGATAGCAAAATCACCCGACCAAACGATACAAAGGGGGAATCGGCGGGATGGACGATTGATTACATCATTATGCCGGGGATAAAAAATGATGTAATGATGTAATAGTAAACTACTTAAACATTTTTATATACTGGAATCAGCTTCTATCTACTGATAATGTCCAAAATGATATCACAAAGCGGGTGTAGCTATTGTAAGCACTTTTACTTTGTTCCTTGGACTGATTGTAAGGACACTTCGCTCCAAAGGGTGAGCCGATTGAGACCCATCCAACTGCCTGCAGTGTCAAGGGGGATGAAACTAAGGGGAAAAGGGGGAACCCTAAAACCGTAGCAAAAGTGCGGATTTCCCCCTTTTCCCCTCACGTTTCTCCCCCTTGGACCCTCTTTTCCTTCACCCCTTTTTCCCTTTTCCGCACTTTTAACCTTGATATGGTCGGAAGTTGGTGCGCTTATTATCACTGCCGTGCCTTGGTGATGGCTTTGTTCGCACTACATGGATAGATGTTCATTATTGCTTTGTGCTCCTGCTTATCAACTCATTTGTGACCGTGTTCGCTTTTGTTGGTTGCCGTGGATGATGGGAAAGCGAGTGCGCAATCACAGGTTTGATATATGTGCAAGCGCCATATCTGTTTAGACGTTTTTTAGACGAATATAAGTATAAGGGCAAAATCTGCCCGAAAGGCGTGAATCACGCTTTAATATAAATGCGCTTCACTGTTTTATTGTACAGCGCATTATTCATTTCCGGTCATAACTCCCATAAACAGCGGCAGATTGGTCTCGCCATCATATACGCACCAGAAGAAGCTCGAATCAAGCTTGATCTCCTTGATCTCCATGATTGCACAGGCGTCGTTGGCAATTACCATTGTTGCGGCAGCAGCGCGTGTGCCTTCCTCGTCAACGTCTATCTTCGCCTTCTGGAAGATTTCCGAAACAAACACATTGCCGTTGTCGCTCTCGCCGAAGCCTGTAAGGTCGGCATTGTCGGGGTCAAAGATAAGCTTTGCGCCAAGCTCCTTAACACAGTCGTTGAGGTCGATTTCAGACTCAATTGAAAACTTCGGCATCAAGAAATAGCAGTTTCCCTCCCGAGCGCTTGCCAATGCCGAGGTAAAGTAGGAATAGTCAAGCTTTTCCATAAGCTTGCTGATGTCGCCGTCCTTGGGCTTTACCGCCATGAATTTCAGTCTGCCGTCGGAGTAATCCATAATAGCGCCGGTAAGCTCTTCGGTGTCGATATAGCTCATATTGCGGGTATCTGCAAGGCAGGGAAGTTCCGCCGTTTCACCATTTGCGCAGGTAAAGGGCATTGTAATCTCAACACCGTAGTTGATAAAAGGCCGCGCCCACTTGGCGTCCAAAAGGATGGTGTTAATCAGCACCATCACAGTGCTTGGGTCGAGATTTTCGCCTAATACAGAAGGTATTTCGCCCTCGGTCTTCTCGCTGACCCAGCTGTTTATGAACTCGCGGGCGGAATCGGTCGAAAGTTCGCCGTGGAACATCTGCGCGCGGTAGCCGTCCCGAAGGATTATAATAGTCGCATCATCGGGATTTTTAAGCCTTGGCGAGAAGAATGCTGCATTTGCAAGGTTGAGTGTGGTATCGGTCTGAGAGTTGATACCGGCATATTCATACATAAGCGCATTGAACAGATCTAAAGCATCGGACTTGCTCCAACCGATTACCGATTCAAGCTCGTTTGCTGTTTCGCCGTTGGTGCCCTCATATAACATTCCCAAAGCTATTGCGGCCGATATCGGCGAGAATACGTTATTTTTAAGACTCTTCGCCCCATCGGTCTGCCCATATAGATTAAACGAAAGATTGCCCAGCGGGGATAAGTCCTCGTTGCCGCTAAGACTGGAGGCGCTTAAAGCCAAATCCATTCCGGGAATAAGCTCCTGTAAATTACTTAAGGGAGATACCTGCAGACCGTCGGAAGCTGTCGGCTCGTCAGGCTGGTTTGCAGGCTCGCTTCCGGGAGTATCAGCCACAGGTGTGGAAGCAGGAGAATTCGGCTCGACAACCGGTGCAGAACCGCACGCGGCGAGAGATGTCAGCGCAACTGCGCAGGCTAAAAGCATACTTATGATTTTTTTCATAATGATATCACGCCTTTCTGGTATGCAATACTAATTCTACGTAAAAGTGTTGCTGTAAAATCGCCACAAAACCGCTATATGATGGGTTCTGCGGCGATTTTACAGACGCTTTTTAACGTAGAATAAGTATAAAATTAAGTGAAATATATTTCTACTAATAATACAACTCAACTCCGCCGAATATTGCACCTGGGCGGATAAATATCCCGAAAAGCTTTGCTCAGTCGCCCAAAAGACCCTTAGCTATGGAAAGGATATCCGCGGGAGCGCTTGCTTCGGGGACGGTCAAGCCCTCAATCGCCCCATATCCGTATGCGCAGTGTATAAACTCGCACCCGGCAGATATGGCAGATTTGCAGTCACCCATGGTATCACCGGCGTAGACAGCCTTTTCTATGCCGTTTCTTTTGATGACCGTGCGGATGTTATCATCCTTGAAATTGCCGGTGTTGCCCCAGCACTCTATATCATCAAACAGTCCATCGAGCTGATGGAAGCTGATAAATGCCTCGATATACCCCGACTGGCAGTTTGAAACGCAGGCACAGAACCAGCCGTTTTTGCGGACGCCCTCCAGCATCTCCCTCACCCCGGGATAGAGCCTTCCGCCGTGGGACTTGATATACTCGTTTTCGTAATCGGTACAGGCACGCATTATCTCAACCGCTTTATCGCGGTCATAGTTTGAGAAGAACACCACTGCTATTTCTTCCAAGGTTTTGCCCATCTGCGAGCGCATCATGTCGCCGGTTATCCTTTCGGGAAGCCCGAGCTGTGAAAGCTTGACGTTGAAGCTTTCGGCTACTGCGTCGGAAGCGTCCCATAAGGTGCCGTCCAAATCGAAAATCAGGGCGTTGGTTTTATTGGGTTTCATATCTTTAATCCTTTCATAAGGTAATCCGCGTCAGTGTAAGTGGATGATTTTCGAATGAAGAGATAAGAGAAGAGAGAAAAGCGGCGGCATCGCGGCTTCACCGCGCTTAAATCCGTCGGCATATGCCGTTTCGCCTTACGGCGAAACGCTTGACACCGAATCTCTTCTCTCTTCTCTTTTCACTCGATTATGGATTTGCAAAATTTATATGAGCCACATCGACCTACAAATTACTGAAAACTATCAGTCGACGTTCTCAACGACCTCAGCATCGGGAGCGTTCTTGACAACCGACTCGATGCCGTTGCGGCAGCTTGCCATAGCCTTATAGCCTTCGCTTACGGCAATGACCTGACCATTGGTTGCCTTAAGGCGGAAACGGAACTCCCCTGCCTTATCCTCATAGATTTCAAACTTGGGGTTCTTGGCAGTCTCGTAACCCTCGACGGTCTGATCCTCGATATTTGCAGCGGGAGCGTTCTTCTTAACGCTTGCAACGCCGTTGCGGCAGGCATCTAACGAAGTATACACCTCTGAGGTAGCAATAACCTCGCCGTTGGAGGCCTTAAGGTCGAACTTTACGCCGGTGTTGGTATTGCGGATAACAAATTTGCCCATTTTAATCGTCCTTTCCATATGTACGCCGCGGCGCGAATATCGCACCCGCTGACGTCAACTGTTTTAATGAATATATAATAACATATCATTTTCCGGATTTCAATAGGGGTGTGCGAAAAATACAAAAAAATAGATTATATCCGGCATAAGCCCGATTCCGATTATCCTTCGGGATTAATCCGTAAAATCAAAGCGAGCTGTTTCTTGATTCAAGCTCCTTTTTGAGCTCTCCAAGTCTGAAAATTCCGTATTTATCCCACTTGGACATATTATCCGACAGCCATTTGCACGGAAATTCAGGGCAAAGGCCGCAAAAGCTCACTTCATGCTCTGAGCAGCAGGCGAATATCTTACAGCCGTTATGCCACAGGCTTACGCACTTGCCCTCACTTTTAAGGCATCCCATACACTCGCCAAGCTTATGGAAACGGCAGCGTCGGCAGTCCGAGCCACAGGGTGTCAGGCGGCAAAAATCAACGTTTATGCAGATTATAAGCTGTCTGAGCTGTTCAAGGTTGATAACGGTATAATCCTGACCGTAATCCAACCCCTCTTCGTTTCTGTCTATAAGCACGCTTTTACAGCCAAAGCGCTTTGCGACCTCTATATCCTTAGGCTCGTCGCCAATCATAAGCATCTCTTCAGGAGACGCCCCAAGCTCCCGTGATATCATTTCAAGCCCGCGCGGGTTCGGCTTTCTATAGCCGCAGGATACCGAAGAGACGTACATATCCAAATCCGGCAAAAGCTCTGAAAAGTAGCTTTTGTGAAGCTCATCAGGCATACCTGTCGCAACGTCTGTCAGAGCGGCGGTTTTAACTCCGCGGTGACGCAGATTCTCGAGCACCTTTTTGCTTTCGGGATATATGTAAGCCTTGAGCTTCATAGAGTCGAAGAACGCGGATATCACCTTTGAAAGCTCCGGTCTGCACCGCCATCCGCTTATAACGTCGGCGAAAATATGCTCAGGGGTATAGTCAACCTCACGGTAGTTTACACGCGGGCTGTAGGATGTGAATATCTCCAAGGAGCGATCAAGCTCCTCCTCACTTACATCCAGTCCAAGCGAATCGCGGATATTTCTTATCGCCGCAGGATAGTAATCCTTCCAGCTGTTGGGCATATCCACATATTCCATCAACGTTCTTCCAACGTCAAAAACAGCGGCCTTTATCACAGCTGTAATCACACCTTTCATGCAAGTCGGCATCCATGCCGGAGAGTTTATACTTATTTCCCGTTAAAAAGTGTCTGACCACACTTGGTCATGACCATGCATGGTCGTTGAATCGTCGCAAAATCCATCGTACAGCGGTTTTGTGGCGATTTTACTTGGGCTGCCCAAGCAGCCCCTTCTACACTTTTACGGGAAATCAGTATTATTCACTCAGCTTTCAGACGCCATCCGGCTCTTTCATAATTATTTTCCGAGATCCGTTCAGTTAGGGAAAGCTTAACAGCCCTCGGCTTGAGCTGTTCTGTAAACCGAGCCGTCAGCGCCGCGAAAATTATATAAACATAGGGCATACCTAAATTTGTCTCTAAAAGTGAGTTTACCACAAGAGTCAATATCTTGCGCTCGCCGCTCTCGATAAGAGCGCTTCGGATTCCGCCTAACAGCAGCCCAGCTTCCCATCCGAACTGGACAAGCACGCCAATTGCAAGAATCCACGCAATATTTATACGCGCCCGCTTATCACCCTGAAAAAGATTGTAAGCGATCGCCGCGAAGTATCCCACAAACAGTATCATAGCCATATATCCGTGATACTCCCCCGTTGTGCGGGAGATGGTGATGACGTCCCGCCCGAACGGCATGACCCGTGAAATCATCGGACAGCAGAACCACCACGAAAGTATCAGCACCGACCACTCAAACAGCCGATCGTCCTTTGAAAGCCACAGCCATATCCAGACAAAATTCGTAAAGCCATAGCTTACGGACATCCACAAAAGCGTCCAGAAAAGGCTTCCGCCCTCAATTGAGCGGGAGTGGCAGATAAGGTGGAACACGCCGTAGTCGACGATCATATAAACGATTCCCATTACCGCACCGACCGCAAAGGTCATATATTTCCGCCTGAATATCAGCAGCCCCGCCAGCGCGCAGAGGAAGGCGATATCCAGCCAGATATAAGAATATGTAAACTGCCGCATGGCGATTATTTCGTTCAAGGAAATCAGACCCTTCCGAATGTGCCGCATTTATATATATTGCGGCAAGATTGCTATTTTATTATAACATTCAGCTCAGAATTTGTCAACAGATGACGGCTCCAACCTTGTAAGCCGCCATACTTTTGATTGCCGTCATGCATAGCGTTTCCTCGATTTTTTACACGGTTTTCTGCGATTCTGACAGGTTTGAGCAAATTCTCAGCTTTTGCTTTAAACTCATGACGGAAACGCCGGACTTTTGTGAGCGAAGTTTGCTAACCATACTTAAAATTAACGCCTCCCCGCAAAATTACTGCGGAAAGGCGGGGCTTCGATTGAATTTTACTCGAATATATTCGTGTGATTTGTTGGAGGAATAAGGATTTATCCGCGGTGCATCACTTAATAATTAACTTCTCTGCCATCTTCCGTCAGCTTGTCTATTTTCCACACATCATCCTCTTTTACAAGGGTGATTTCGTAAGGATAATCCCCATCATCGTAATTGACGGTAGTTTTTGCAAGTATTTCATCCTCACTTATTCTTACCGCGCTGTCTACAGGCAATTTAAAGAACGAGTACGGTTTATCCCCCTCTATGCAATAAAGCTCACCGTCAAACATTTTAAAGGTTGTGGAATCCTCAGATGAATATATCGATGATATATCATCACACTTTCTGTTGCTGAAAACCTTGTGCATAGCTTCTTCAATCTCTTCTACGGTGTTGTATTCAGGCTGCATTCGGATGTACCAGCCGTCTTCATCTTTAATAAGGTTGCCATATTTGTCCACTCCGTCAGAGTAACTTGATGGCTCCATCATATTCAAATTAAGAATTTCAACTGCTATTACTAAATCGTCATGCAAGCCGTCAATAATCTCGTTGGCAAGGGCGGTTGTTTCTTCATCAATCGGCTCATCAACGTCAACAACATCAGGCACAGCTTCTTCATCAGCAGTTGAAGCGGTCATATCCGCCGGTTCTGATTCAGAATCACTGACCGTGCTTTCGGTGATGACTGTATCAGAGGTATTCTCCGAGCCGCTGTTATCCTCAATCGGTGCTTTTTCGGCGCAGCCGGTCAGGCTTAATAAGCAGGCAATAGACAGTATAAAGATTGAAACGGTTAATGCTTTGATTTTTTTCATATGAACTCTCCTATTTTAAGAAAATACCTCTGACAATAAATTAAAAACGAACTAAACTTGGGTATGTCTAACCGGCAAATGCTTATTTGTCGTATATATACAGTCTATGTATATTATATCCTTCGTCGAGATAGTCGCTCAACAAGGTGTAATCTCTGCCAGATGCCGGGTCATGTATATAGATTGTATTTCCCAAATGACCATAAGCAACAACAAAGTGAGTCACGCTTTGAGATTTTTTTAGCCCAACCAGAACCGGGTGATAAGTATTGATTCCACCAATAATGAAGCTCCTTGATGTGTCTATATCAATTTTAGTTTCATCGCGAAGACGGTTTATAATGGTAAAATTATACTTAGTTGCAGCAACAGTGTAACTAAAACCAGTGTCTTTATCGCACGCATAGTTTCCCATTTTTACATTAACCTGACCCGGGTCGTCTGTTCCTCCCAAGTAACGTTGAATCATAGCAAAGCTTGTAAGAGTGCACCCACTTTTTCCTATAGTTAAGCCTGCATTCTGCATAATGTCATTGCTCCACGACTGCCCGCTCTGATAGTAATGCACTACTGAAAGATACCTTTCATTTCTCTGCATCTGCGCCATTTGTCCAATCCGAATTAACTCAGCATTGGCTTCTGCAAAATCCTCCGGGTTCAACCCATCAGGACCATCATAAGAATAACAAGTTTCAGCGGCAACTACCGATGAAGACAGCGACAGCGAAAGCATTATTATCGCTAACGCCAAAGACAAGATTTTAAAAACTTTTTTCATAGAAAATCCTCCAAAATTCAACTTTCCCGCCCAACGCAAGCAACAGCCGGCAAGCCTTAACATATAAGCCGTCACCTGCGCTGGGCTGATTGAATATTACAAAAGACAACCGGAATCTTTTGGATGATTTTATTATAGCATAATTCTCTGTCGCTGTAAATTGCGATTTCACGCAATTTATATTTGCGAGAAATCGCAATAGACAAATCTGTCAGCTTACTATATAATTAAATTATTAAATATACAGGAGGTAATCTTATATGAAAACAATCATAAGTAAAATCATAAGCGCTATTGCCGCGGTTGTTGTACTATGTGCAGGCTTCACCGCAGTTCCAAAACCAAACCCGGATTCCAGCCCCGATGGCTCTGTCACTATTATTGAAGCAAAGCCGGGAACAAGTGGGGATGAAAGCGGCGAAGGAAATGAGAATAACCCTCAGTGTGACGACCCTTTTGTGGAGATTTTACAGTAAAATCACATCAATATTGAACCATTCTTTCAGCCTTTGCGCATATTTTTCAGCACTTACTTCCCGCATCATGAATTTTGCACCATGATATGCTTGTTTTAAGTATTCCTGTGAAGCCACTCTATCTCCGGGTCTGTTTCTATAGTACGAGCTCCATGCAAGATTATAATATGTTTGCGGAAGGCAGGGACACCTGCCAGTTTCCGTTGCAAGCTTTATTCCTTCTTCACAAATGCTGATACATTCGCTATACTTCTTTGAAAGTCCTAAGCACTTCGATAGGTTATACAAAATCATCGGTTCGGTTCTTAGGGCTTCTTCTATGTCGCAAACCTGTCTGTCATAGAAGTTTTTGATATGATAAAGCAGCTTTATAGCCGTTTCCATATCGCCAAGTTTGGCATATAGCAATGCAATATTATTCAGCAGCAGTATTTCCTCATATGTAAAAAATGCCGGAGGGGTATCCTTTGTGTATTTCGGGCAGGTAAGCCTTATAACAGCTTCAAGCCTGTTCAGGGCTTCTTCATCGGAAAATTCACTTCTGCTGATTCTTAAGAGTGTATCAATTGTTTCAAAGGTCTGTTTGTCGGTCGGCGATAGCTTAGAAATCAGTTTCTTATTTTCGCTGAGTATTTTTTCTGACTTTCTGTAGTCGCCTGAAATGTAAGCCTGACGGATATCAAACCTTGACTGGTTGTAAATAAGTTCAACGCCTGTTGTTGCAAAAAGCATTTCGCTTCCAGAAAGTCCAAGCCTCTGCAAAAGTGATTTCAGGATGTAATCCTGCGGGTTTTCTTTGTTCTGCTCGATTCTGGATAATGTCGAAGCAGTGCATACGCCGTTTGCAAGCTCCTTCTGAGATAATCCAAGCGTTCTCCGCCTTGTTTTTATGTATTCTCCAATGTTATATACCATTCAATCTTCACCACCTGTGAAATATTATTATTTATTATATCACATTAAAGCCTAAAAGTCTACAATATCACAAAAATACATATACAAGACCCGGCTCGCCGCAAAATCACTGCGGTGAGCCGGGCTTGCAATAGATTTATCCTCAAAATCCCTCTATTTCCTCCGTGAAGCCTCTTCGACATCGGTAGTAAATACCATATACCCGCTTTTCTCCGAGCCAGTCCACTCAATATATATCACCGTCGTATCCTCCCCGGCATAAACAGCGCTGCCCTGAGCCGCCATATCCGTATTGGACACAAAATTCTCATCGGGAAGTTCGCTTGGGTCAAGCTGCTTTTCGATGCTGCCTACCGACTCAACGCCATCCGGCAGGTCTTTCACATAATCGCTTACATAATAGATTTCGTCATAGGCATAAACCATCGGTCTGCGATAGTTCAGCGGTGCATCCTCATCCGCCTGCTCCCCGCCAAAAGGCGCAGAACCACAGGATGCGAGAACTGTCAGAACAATCGCTAAGGATAAAATAATACTTATAATTTTTGTCATAATGATATCACGCCTTTCGTGTATGCAGTGTTGAAAAATATACTTCTACTATTAATACAACTCAAAGCGGTGGAATATTGCACTTGTGATGGAAAAGTTTAGATTGCACAGAAAAAATTGATATGACACCGTTTCCGAAACAAATAGAGGTCTTTGGAGCTTCCTCGAAAAAGGAGGTTCCAAAGACCTGCAAAAAGCAATTCAATTTCCGACTTCATGTGCGCGCTCCTACAGAGCACTGTCTTTAATCCTCAACAAGATAAAGCGTAATTTTTTCGCCTTCATCAAAAAATTCCGAGGAATATACGGTTATACACGCCTTTTTTCTGTGATAATGAGCGCTCCATCTTTCAACTTCAATCATATTTTCTTCATCAAGACCATATAACATTCTGTGACCTCTGGTATCAAGCTTAAATGCATATTCCTTGCCGTCTGACTGAATTATAAGGTCGCACTGCTCGCCCTTTTCGTGGGATATAACTCTAACGCCGTACTCTTCCGATACCCATTCGTGATTCGGCTGATTAAAAAAGCTGTATTTTCCTCCAAACAGAAACTGTGGAGGATAACATCCGGAAAACAATGCGACAGCGGAAATAATGAAAAACAATACCGATATTTTTACTGCTTTTTTCATGCTGATGACAGCTCCTTTCTTATGTCCTGCGTCAAACACCCACAGCATCCCCATCTCACACAAACTGAGAATTATAAAGCGAAGCGTAGAATCCGCCCTTTCTCATAAGCTCGTCGTGGGTTCCCTGCTCGTCGATTTCGCCGTTGCGCAGAACTAAAATCAGGTCGGCGTTCTGGATGGTCGAAAGCCTGTGAGCAATGACAAAAGATGTCTTTCCGCTCATCAGCTTTTTCATAGCTTCCTGAATCTTTATCTCCGTCCGCGAATCGACGTTCGAGGTAGCTTCGTCCAGAATCAGCATATTAGAATCCATCAACATGGCGCGGGCGATGGTTATAAGCTGGCGCTGACCCTTGGAGATGTTCACGCCGTTGTCCGAAATAACGGTGTCGTAGCCGTTGGGAAGGCGGTTTATGTAGCTTTCAAGGCGTGCCGCACGCGCCGCGCGCTGGACATCCTCCAAAGTTGCGCCTTCTTTTCCGTATGCGATATTGTCAAAGATAGTGCCGCCGAAAAGCCAGGTGTCCTGCAAAACCATGGTGTAGGCTTTTCGCAGGGAGGCGCGCTTTAAATCCTCGATGTTCCGCCCGTCAACAAGTATCTCGCCCGAACCCGCGTCGTAGAAGCGCATAAGCAGATTTATGATGGTCGTCTTGCCCGCTCCGGTGGGACCCACAATTGCAATCGTCTTGCCCGGCTTGGCGGTAAGGCTTATTCTTTTCAGGATGAGCTTGTCGGGGGTGTAGCCGAAGCTGACGTCATTTAAGTTGACCTCGCCGCTGATGTCCCCCAGCTCCCCAGCGGTGTCGGAATCCGCCTTTTCGGGGGCTTCGTCGATGATTCTGAACACCCTTTCCGCCGCCGAGAAAGCCGACTGGAACTCGTTCATTATGTTGGCAAACTCGTTGATAGGACCCGCGAACTTGCGCGAATACTGCACAAACTCACCGATTCCGCCCAGCGTTATAAAGAAGATGGAAGCCTCAGACACCCTGCCGCCGGTCGAAAGCATATAAAGCACTCCGCCCATTATCATAACCAGCGAAAGGGAGAGGTTGTTTATGAAGTTGACCGAGGGGCCTAAGGTCGCGCCGTAGTATTCGGCGTTGTAATAGGCGTCCATAGTGGCCTTGTTGCGCTTTGCGAAGCGGGAGGATATCTCCTCCTCCCTGCCGTAGGCGCAGATGGTTCTGCCGCCCGATAGCATCTCTTCGGCATAGCCATTGAGCTCGCCTAACTTGGCAGAGCGCTCGTGGAAGAGCGGGCGAACCTTTTTGGAGCGATACCGCGTGAACAGAATCGAAACCGGAACGGTAATGCAGAACACCACTATCATCGGCTTGGATATCTGCCACATGAAAATCAGCGAGCCAACGACGGTGTAAATGCTGGTCATGACCTGAACAAGGTCGTTTGAAAGCGAGGCGTTTACGGTGTCTATATCGTAGGATATCCTGCTTATGATGTCCCCGGCGGGGTGAGAATCGAAGTACCCTACCGGCAGGGTGGTAAGCTTCTCAAAAAGCTCCTTTCGCATGGTGTACACAATTTTTTGGGATATATGTATCATCAACACAGCCATCACATAGGAAAGCACCCCTGCCACAAGGTAGCAGCCCAGCATTTTGATGACGTTTTCTTTGACGGCGGCGAAATCAACCCCGCCCTTGCCGACCATCGCGTCCACCGCGCTTCCGGTGAACATCGGTCCCATCAGCGAAAGCTGGTTGGAGACAAGTGTTAAGATGATAGCCGCTAAGAACATCAGCTTATGCTTAAGCACGTATTTGGAAAGGCGGCGGATAACGTGCATGGCGGTCTTCTTATCCAGCTTTTTGTTCTGCTGGACGTTTTCGAGCTTTGTACCCCTAAGCTGATTTGCAAAACCTCTACTCAACGAAATCCCCTCCCATCTGTGATTCGCTTATCTCTCTGTATTCCGCACAAGTCCTCAAAAGCTCCTCATGAGTGCCTATGCCGCTTATTCTGCCGTCGGATATCAAAAGGATACAGTCACAGCTCTTGACCGAGCTTACCCTTTGGGCGACGGTTATTACCGTTGTACCCTGCATATCGCTTGCCAAAGCCCGCCTAAGGTTTGCATCGGTCTTATAGTCGAGCGCGGAGGAGCTGTCATCCAAAATAAGTATATCCGGCTTGCCAGCGACCGCTCGGGATATTAACAGCCGTTGCTTTTGCCCGCCCGAAAGGTTCTGACCCTTCACCGCCAGCATATGCCCGAAGCCGTCCGGGGTGGCGTTGATAAACTCCTCCGCCTGAGCGGTCTTGGCGGCAGAAACTATCTCATCATGAGTGATATCCCTGCCGAAGCGGATATTCTCCTCAATCGTGTCGGCATACAGGAAATCGTTCTGCATTGCTGAGCCGAACATGGAATAAAGCTTCTCCTTGGGGATGGTGCGGATATCCTGCCCGTCGATATATATCCCGCCCGAGCTGACGTCATAAAACCTCATCAGAAGCTTGACAAGCGTTGATTTGCCGCTTCCAGTAGCGCCGATTATTCCAAGCGAGCCGCCCTTTCCGACCCGCAGGTTTATATCCTCCAAATTGTTCTTGACGCCGTTGTAGGAGAACGAGACGTCCTTGAATACAATATAGTCGTTGGTTTCTATTCCCGGATACTCACTCTCAGCTCCAACTGCCATATCCTCGGGCGCGTCTATTACCTCGGCGATTCTTCGAGCAGATGCCGCGCTCTTTGTGTACATAACAAATATTCTGGTTACGGACATCATCGCGTTTGAAATAAGAGTGAAGTACTGAATGAACGCTATGATGGTTTCGGGGTCGCTGGTTCCGCCGTTGACGCTCGAAGCCGCCATCGCCGTTACCGAGACGATGCCGAGGTTCATTAATACTGTCATTATCGGGTTTACCGCGCCCATGGTTACGCCCGCTTTGGTTTCGTCCTTGATTAATGCCTTGTTGACCTTATCATAGCGCGAGTGCTCGTAGGAATCCTTGGATAAAGCCTTTATAACCCTGATTCCGCCTACATCCTCGCGCACTACCCGAACCATTCCGTCCACCGACTGCTGAACCCTGGTATAAAGCGGCACGCCCCGCCTTGATATGAAGTAGACCGTCACAAATATGAACGGCAGTATCGCCAGCATTACAAGCGAAAGCCGCCTGTCCATAAACAGGGTTATCGCGGTTCCGCCGATTAATAGTATCGGCGCGCGCACGCCCATTCTCTGCATCATTCCCACAAAGTTGTGGACGTTATATGTATCTGTGGTGATTCGCGATTCGAGCGAGGCTATCGTAAAGCGATCAGTCTGGGCGGCGGAAAGCCGGATGGAGCGGTCGAACAAATCCTTACGGACGCTTTCGGAAAAGTTGCGGGCGACCCTCGCCGCCATCCTATTTGCGATGATGTTGCCCACGCAGGCTGCAAAGGCACAGACCATCATAAGAAGTCCCCAATATATAACCGAGCTGATTTTACCGTCCGCAACGACGTTTTTAAGGATATAGTTGAGTATGTAAGGCAGAGCCAGCTCGAGCATGGTTGCCGTTATTTTTATAGTCAGACCCACGCTCATTCGCTTGAAGAACGGGCGGAGGTATCTTGCCATAAGGTGCATGGTTTGATTGTCCTTTCGTGAATGATTTTTTGAGATGTTTGCGCATACGGTAAAGTGCCGTCAGTCTTCCTTTATCTCCTTTTCGACACATTCCCTTGCCCTCAGGGCGATTTTATCAAGTGTTGACGCAAAGGCGGAAAGCTCCTCCTCGCTCAAATCAGAAGTAAGAAGACGGTTCCACTCGGCGACTATCTCCCGCACACGAGGCAGGACACGAAGCATTTTTTCGGTAGGATAGCACAGCAGTGCCCGCTTATCCTCCTGCGATTGCTCCCTTTTCACGTATCCATTATCCTCGAGATAGGAAAGATTCCGGGCGACATTGGATTTGTTCACACAGAGCCTGCGCGAAAGCTCCTCAGCGGTGATTCCGGGGTTTCGGCATATCGCGATTATATAGCTATGATGGCAGGCGCCAAGCTCACCGTTTTCAAGCTTCTCGGCGCGGAAAAGCCCAGCGCACCGGCTGATGGTGTTTATCTGCTTTAAAATATGGGTCATATAGCCTTGCCTTCCTTTCAGATAGAATCTCAAAAAATTAGTTGCAAACGCAACTGTTGCGGTCGCAACTAATTGTAGTACTTTGCGCGGAATTTGTCAATAGCAAACCGCAAAAAATCCGCCCGCCATTCCGGAGCTTTTCCGGATGACGGACGGAGTGTAGTATTTTAGCTCTTCATGGTACTTTGTGCGACTAATACTAATATTCGTCTAAAAAGCAGTCAAGCAATATGGCACTCGCACATATATCAAACCTGCGATTGCGCACTCGCTGCCCCATCATCCACGGCAACCAACAAAGGCGAACACGGTATCAAATGAGTTTAGAAGCAGGAGCACA
>ERZ779889.1934-NODE-1934-length-18501-cov-2.677816_pt1 | contig 18501 bp, 15 predicted proteins | sample MGYA00511030_ERZ779889 | MGnify/ENA primary metagenome ERZ779889 (study PRJEB29588, sample SAMEA2160616) | human gut metagenome | biome: human gut; feature: human-associated habitat; material: faeces | place: Denmark | collected 2008/2010 ...
TTCTATAGTATCATTTCCAAAGCATTTTTTCAATTATTATTTACTAAAAAAAAGATCGATTATCGGATTTTTTTATATATCCTTCCAACAATCGACCTTTTAAAGCTTTTTCCTTTTATAAATTTTGTCTTTTATCTGCCGATTTATCCTGGCAAAATAACAAAATATGTCTTTTCTGTATTTTATTTTACGAATCTGTTTACTATATAAGCGTTTGCCTCTTTTTCTTCCTGGTCATCCAACGGCTGAAGTTTCATTTCCTGTCCATATTTTCGCTCCAGTGCTTTCTCTATCAGCCAATCACAGACCTGCGGATTTTTCGGCAGCAGCGGTCCGTGCAGATACGTGCCGATCACATGCTTGTAGACAATTCCTTCATAGCCGGATTCGCCATCGTTTCCGGAACCATACAGGACTTTGCCAAACGGCTGGTTATCACCGATATCGGTACGTCCGCCGTGGTTTTCAAATCCGACGACCGGCATATCAAAAAGATCGCTTTTCAGCACGATGTTGCTGATTAGTCGTCCCGGTTTCTGTTCGGTATGGAGTTTTACAAGATGCAGTCCTTCCATACATCCTTCGTCCGTCTGATAGTAATCTCCCAGAAGCTGATAACCGCCGCATACAGCGATCACGACACCGCCATCTTCCACATAGTCTTTAAAATTTTTCTGGATCTGCTGCAGTCTTTTGCAGACGATCATCTGCTCACGGTCAGAACCGCCTCCAAGCAGCACGATATCCAGCCTGGAAAAGTCCACTTCATCTTCCAGCTTGAATTCCAGCGTTTCTGCCTCGATGCCTCTCCACTGGCAGCGTTTCATCATGCACTGTATATTTCCCCGGTCTCCGTAGAGGTTCAACAGATCCGGATAAAGATGTCCGATTGTAATTTTCATAATTTCTGCCGCCTCCTACGCTTTTTCCTGCTCTAATTTTTTCAGGATATTGTGAGTATCATAAAGTGCCGTATAATTTACCAGAACGTACAGATTTCCGGTTCCGTCTGCAATGCGGCTGCGGATCGCTTTCTCGACATCCGGCTCCAGTTTGGATGGAATATCGACATACTTCAGACGCAGACGCATATCCTGGCAGCGGATTCCGCTGACCGTGATCGATGCTGCATTCATATCCTGGAACCGGTCAAAGTCCACATCCCATAGCCAGGAAATATCGGTACCGTCCTGATCTCTGTCGTTGATCAGCACGATGATATCTTTTGGCTTGTCATCTTCCTGCACTGCGGAGATATTCTGGTTAAATCCCGCAGGATTTTTCGCAAGGTTCAGCAGAACATCGGTATTTTTGATGCGAAAATGCTCCATACGTCCGTTCTGCGGATTGTAATCTGCCAGAACTTTGTTGTAATTCTTTAATTCCAGACCGGCTGTACGTGCTGCCGCATAAGCAGCCAGGATGTTGTAAACGTTGTAAAATCCACGGTAGTTGGCTTTTATCTTTCTGTTATCCACATCGAAGGAAAGTTTTCCACCACTTTTTACGTTTTCGGCATCAAAATCGAGCTTCGGTCTCTTAAATCCGCAGTTTGGACACTCATAATCCCCAAGCTGGCTGTAATGGTAAAAATGATAATTCAGTTTTTCTCCGCAGCATTTGCAGAACTGACCTTCCCGGATCTCTCTTGCGTTTTCTTTTTCCTGCTGACACTGTTTTCCAATACCGAATGTGACATACGGATTGCCGGAATCTTTTGCCAGAAACGCAGAAAGTGCATCGTCTCCGTTTACGACAAGTTTCATATCCGGAGCCATATGCATAGCCTTTTTGAGCAGTTCCATCGTAATGTCGATCTCACCGTAACGGTCAAGCTGGTCACGGAAAAGATTCGTCAAAATCATGTAATCCGGCTTGAAATACGGCAGAACTCTTACCGTTGATGCCTCATCTATCTCAATACACGCATAATCCGCATCCAGTTTTCCGTTCCATTTTGCTTCCAGTACAAATGCCGATACGACACCGTTGAGCATATTTGAGCCGGTGTGGTTGCAGATCACTTTTTCACCTTCTGCCTCGATTGCCGAACAGAGCAGATTGTTCGTTGTGGTCTTTCCGTTTGTTCCGCAGGTAATAAAAATCTTTTTTCGCACCTGCCCGGAAAGCTCCGTTAAAATTTTCGGATCTATTTTAAGTGCAATTTTGCCGGCCAGGGTTACCCCCTGTTTGCCGGCAAGTTTACATACTACACATGTTGCTTTTGAGATCCAGATTGCAAGCATTCTTCGCAAAATCATGATCTATTACTCCTGTGTTGTGTCCTCGTTTTTCATTTCCTCATCGTTTTTATCTTCTTCGATCATCTCATCTTCGATCTTTTTGATGATATCTTCATTTCCTGCGGAAGTCTCGCGTACTTTTGCAATACTTGCCACAGATACGTTCTCCGGCAGATTCATAAGCTTCACACCGGATGTCACACGGCCAAGAATAGAAATGTCGCTGCACATCATACGAATGACAATGCCTTCGGTGTTGATCATCATGATTTCATCGTCCATATGGAGGTTCTTAACGCCAATCACATTTCCTGTCTTTTCCATGATCTTATAACATTTTACACCTTTACCTCCGCGGTTCTGACTCTTGAATTCATCAATGGAAGTCAGTTTGCCCATGCCGTTTGCCGATACGATCAGAAGATGATCTCCCTGTGTATCAAGCTGCATTCCTACAACCTCATCATCATTGTTAAGCTGCATTCCGATAACACCCATAGCCGTACGTCCCATACTGCGGACATCGGTTTCATGGAAACGGATACACTGACCATCTTTTGTTACCAGGAAAATATCTTTCTTGTTGTTGGTCAGTTTTACTTCGATCAGTTCATCATCCTCACGAAGACTGATAGCTGCAAGTCCTGTCTTTCTTACGTTTGCATAATCCAGAAGCGGTGTCTTTTTCACGATACCTTTTCTGGTTGCCATAAACAGATATTTGCCCTGCTTGTACTCTTTGACCGGAATCATCGCCGTAATCTTTTCTTCCGGTGCAAGCTGCAGCAGATTGACGATCACCGTTCCTCTTGCAGTACGGCTTGCTTCCGGGATTTCATAACCTTTCAGACGATATACTTTTCCGGTGTTGGTAAAGAACATCAGATAATGATGCGTATTCATCATCAACAGTTCTTCGATATAGTCGTCCTCAATGGTCTGCATACCCTTGATGCCTTTGCCGCCTCGGTTCTGGGCCTTGAAATTGTCAACACTCATACGTTTAATATACCCAAGTTTTGTCATGGCAATTACGACATTTTCACGCGGAATCAGATCTTCTGTGGAAATATCATACATATCGAATCCGATGGAAGTTCTTCTCTCGTCTCCATACTTGTCTGCAATTTCTGTAATCTCTTTTTTGATCACACCAAGCAGAAGATTCTCATCTGCCAGAATAGCTCTCAACTCCTCGATTCTTGCCATCAGTTCCGCATACTCTGCTTCGAGTTTTTCTCGTTCCAGACCGGTCAGTGCACGCAGACGCATATCTACGATTGCCTGTGCCTGTGCATCAGAAAGTCCGAAACGTTCCATCAATGCCTCTTTTGCAAGCGCCGCCGTTCTGGAACCGCGGATAATACGGATGACTTCATCAATGTTATCCAGTGCGATCAGCAGACCTTTCAAAATATGTGCACGTTCTTCTGCTTTGTTCAGTTCATACTGTGTACGTCTTGTAACTACATCTTCCTGATGTCTCAGATAATGCTGAAGCATTTCCAGAAGATTGAGAACTTTTGGCTCTTTGTTGACCAGTGCAAGCATGATTACACCAAAGGTGTCCTGAAGCTGTGTATGTTTAAAAAGCTGATTCAGTACGACATTTGCATTTACATCTCGTCTCAACTCGATATTGATGCGCATACCCTCACGGCTTGATTCATCCGTAATCGCCGTAATACCATCTATTTTCTTATCACGTACCAGCTCTGCTATCTTCTCGATCAGTCTGGCTTTATTTACCATATATGGCAGTTCGGATACCAGAATACGGCTCTTGCCATTTGGCATTGCCTCAATCTCCGTCACAGCACGCACACGGATCTTGCCGCGTCCTGTACGGTAAGCTTCCTGTATTCCTCTTGTTCCGAGGATCATCGCGCCGGTCGGGAAATCCGGACCTTTTACGATATCCAGAATTTCTTCGATTTCCGTCTCTCTGCCTTCTTCGATGCGGTTATCTATGATCTTCACAACCGCTTTTACCACCTCACGCAGATTGTGTGGCGGAATGTTCGTTGCCATACCTACTGCAATACCAGTCGTACCATTTACCAGAAGATTTGGAAATCTGGACGGGAGTACAACCGGCTCTTTTTCGGTCTCATCAAAGTTTGGTGCAAAGTCTACGGTATTTTTATTGATGTCTGCCAGCATTTCCATAGAAATCTTGCTCAGACGTGCCTCGGTATATCGCATGGCAGCAGCTCCGTCTCCATCGACAGAACCAAAGTTTCCGTGGCCATCAACCAGAGGATATCTGGTTGACCAGTCCTGCGCCATATTTACCAGTGCTCCGTAGATGGAGCTGTCTCCATGCGGATGATATTTACCCATGGTATCACCGACAATACGTGCACATTTACGGTGCGGCTTGTCAGGTCCGTTATTCAGTTCGATCATGGAATACAGGACTCTTCGCTGTACCGGTTTCAGACCGTCTCTTACATCCGGCAATGCACGTGCTGCAATAACGCTCATTGCATAATCGATATAAGATTCTTCCATGGTCTTTTTCAAATCCACGTCATGTATCTTATCAAAAATATTGTCTTCCAACAGTTCTTCCTCCTACTTCTGAGCATTAAATATCCAGATTTTTTACAAACTGAGCATTCTCCTCAATAAACTCTCTTCTTGGTTCTACCTGATCGCCCATCAGCGTTGTAAAAGTAACATCCAGTTCTGAAGAATTTTCGTTGTCCATGACAACTCGGCGGAGTACTCGTTTTTCCGGATCCATGGTTGTTTCCCAAAGCTGCTCTGCATCCATCTCTCCCAGACCTTTGTATCGCTGGATCTTGTTGTTCTGGTCACGTCCGACTTCTTCCAGGATCGCCGCAAGCTGTTCATCGCTGTATGCATACCAGATTTTTTTATTTTTCTCCAGTTTATACAGTGGCGGCTGTGCCAGATATACATGTCCTTCCTTGATCAGATCCGGCATAAAACGATACAGGAATGTCAGAAGCAGGGTACTGATATGTGCACCATCGACATCGGCATCGGTCATAATAATGATCTTGTCATAACGCAGTTTTGAAATATCAAAATCTTCGTGGATACCTGTTCCAAATGCGGTGATCATCGCTTTGATCTCTGCATTTGCATAAATACGGTCCAGTCTTGCTTTCTCTACATTCAGAATTTTTCCTCGAAGCGGCAGAATCGCCTGTGTTGCACGACTTCTCGCTGTCTTTGCAGAACCGCCGGCGGAATCTCCCTCAACGATATAGATCTCACAGTTTTTCGGATCCTTGTCCGAACAGTCTGCCAGTTTTCCAGGAAGAGACATGCCCTCCAATGCAGATTTTCTTCTGGTCAGATCTCTTGCTTTTCTTGCTGCCTCTCTCGCTCTCTGAGCCATAATGGATTTCTCAAGGATCATTTTTGCAACCTGCGGATGCTGCTCCAGATAGATCATAAGCTGCTCGGAAACAATATTGTCAACTGCACCACGCGCTTCGCTGTTACCAAGTTTCTGTTTTGTCTGGCCTTCAAACTGCGGATCTTCGATCTTGATACTGACGATCACGGTAAGACCTTCACGGATATCATCACCGGAAAGTGTCTCTGTATCTTTGATCAGTTTATTCAGTCTTGCATAAGAATTAAACGTTTTGGTCAGTGCATTCTTAAATCCGGTCAGATGTGTTCCACCTTCCGGAGTCGTAATGTTATTTACAAAACTATAGGAACCTTCCGTATATCCATCGTTGTGCTGCATGGCAACTTCCACGTAAATATCATCCTTCATTCCTTCGCAGTAAATAATGTCCGGATAAAGCGGTGTCTTGCCTTTGTTCAGATAGGTTACGAACTCCTTGATACCGCCTTCATAATGGAAAATCTTCTCGACCGGTTCTTCCGGACGTTCATCCCTTAAAACAATCTTGATATTTTTTGTAAGGAATGCCATCTCACGAAGTCTCTGTTTCAGAACATTGAAATCAAATTCTGTCTCTTCAAAAATTTCTGCATCTGGCATAAAAGTAACCATTGTACCGGTTTTCTCCGGTTCACATTCTCCGATCACTTTTAATTTATATACTACTTTTCCTCTTTCATATCGCTGGCGATAAATCTTACCTTCATGGTAGATCGTAACTTCAAGATGAGTGGAAAGTGCATTTACAACAGATGCACCTACTCCGTGCAGTCCGCCGGAAACCTTATATCCGCCGCCGCCAAATTTGCCCCCTGCATGCAGGATTGTAAATACAACCTCAACTGCAGGAATGCCTGCTTTGTGGTTAATTCCAACCGGAATACCACGTCCATTATCAATAACGGTTACGGAATTATCTTTATTGATCGTTACCTGGATGGTATCACAATACCCCGCAAGAGCCTCATCAACCGCATTGTCTACAATCTCATAAACCAGATGATGAAGGCCTCTGGACGATGTACTGCCGATATACATACCCGGTCTCTTTCGTACAGCCTCAAGACCCTCAAGAATCTGAATCTGATCTGCACCATATTCTGCATTGCTCTCTGTGCCCATAGTAACCTCCTGTCTTTTCTTTTCATCTTTCGCAAACAACACCGTCTGCAACATGAAAAACTTTGTTCAACTGAAACTTGTTCTCTATAAAATCGTCAATCCCAGTACAAGTGATCAACGTCTGTATATCATGAATACTGTCTAATAAATACTGCTGCCGGCTGCTGTCAAGTTCTGACAGTACATCATCCAGAAGCAGTACCGGTGTATCCTTTATCGCCCGTTTTACCAGTTCGATCTCTGCCAGCTTCAGAGAAAGTGCGGCCGTTCTCTGCTGTCCCTGAGAACCATATTTTCGTATATCCACACCTTTAACTTCAAAAAGCAGATCATCCCTGTGCGGCCCGGTCATACTCATTTTCATTTTCAGATCACGTGCTCTTGTAAGGCTTAATTTTTTTTCAAATTCTCCGGAAGAAACATTTTTTTCATAACGAACTACCAGTTCCTCCCTGCCGCCGGTCAGTTTTCTGTGTATTTCCGCAATAATCATACCCAGTTCATCTACAAACTTTTCTCTTGCTTCGATCAGGGTTTTTCCATATCTGAGCATCTGCATATCCCATATATCCAGCATATCCTCAAACTGATTCTGGAAAGAACACTCTTTGAGCAGTTTATTTCTCTGGATGACCACTTTATTGTAATTCGAAAGTTCGTGTAAGTAAAGCTTATTCAACTGGCAAAGCTCCATATCAAGAAAACGCCGTCTCTCAGCCGGCCCGTTTTTGATAATTCCCAGATCCTCCGGCGAAAAAAACACAAAATTTGCAATACCAAGCAGTTCTGCAGCCTTTCGGATCGGCACACCATTGACCGCAATTCCTTTCGGTCTGTTTTTTTTCAGATGCATATCAATCTCATAAGAACTTCCTTTTCGCACAAGTTCCATGCGAATATGTGCTTCCTCTTCACCGAACCGTATGATCTCCCGGTCTTTGCTTCCCTTATGGGACTTTGTCGTACCACAAAGATATACCGCTTCCAGAATGTTGGTCTTTCCCTGCGCATTATTGCCATAAAAAAGATTTGTTCCGCCATCAAAAGAAACTTCCAGCGACTCATAATTGCGAAACTGATTAAGTTTTAAAGATTTTACTATCATTCTGTTAATCTGTGATCTTCACCGTCTGACCATCATACTCCACAACATCTCCGGCATAAAGTTTCTTGCCTCTCTGTGTCTCCGTCTGACCATTTACTTTTACCAGACCATCCTGGACTGCATATTTGGCATCCACCCCGGATTCTACGAAACCGGCTGCTTTTAACGCCTGTCCCAGTTTAATAAATTCATCTCTTAATTTAATTGTTTCCATAAATTTCCACTCCTTATGCCATAAAATTAACCGGCAAGATCAAATATATATAAGATTGTTGTTCATCTCTGATGAAACAAGGTGCTTTCGGATTCATCAAATAAATATCAATCGTCTCATCGTCAATTACACGAAGGGCATCTATTAAAAATCTTGGGTTAAATCCGATCATAATATCCTTGCCTTCTTTTGTTATATCAATATCCTCATCCATAGAACCAATCTGAGACTGAATCTTAAGTTCAATATTATTGTCCGTGACCGAAAGAATGATCGGTTTTTTATCACTTTCTTTTACCAGAAGCGTTGCACGGTCTATACAATCAAGAAGTTCTTTCTTATTAACCTGGATTTTTGTTTCATAATCACTGGAAAGCATCTGATCAATGCGAAAATATTCACCCTCAATCAAACGTGATACAACAACCGTATCGTCAAATTCAAAGACAATATGATTTTTTGTAAAGAAAATATTGATTTCATCTTCGACTCCGCCTGATAAAATCTTACTTATTTCGATAAGTGTCTTTCCAGGAACGACAACTTTCATATCAGTATATTCTTCTTTTAATTCAATTTTTCGTATACTTATGCGGTGTCCATCCAGAGATACCACGCGCAGCATATCGCCTTTGATCTCAAATAACTCACCTGTCATCATTTTGTTATTTTCGTTTGCTGCGATGGAAAATATTGTCTGACGAATCACTTCTTTTAAAGTAAATTGTGATACTGTTATATGATTGTCTCTCTCTACATATGGAAGATAAGAAAATTCTTCCCCTGACTGACCGCTGATACTGAATTTTGCCTTTTCACAGGTAATGGTAGTCGTCAGATTTGCATCGGTTTCGATTGTAACATCGCTATCCGGAAGTTTTCTTATAATATCCGAGAAAATTTTTGCATCAATAGCTACAATTCCTTTTTCCAGAATCATACCTTCTACAATAGTTTCAATACCAAGTTCCATATCGTTCGCTGTGAACTTGATGTTGTTTGTTGATGCATCTATTAAGATACATTCAAGAATGGGCATGGTTGTTTTTCCAGGAATGGCTTTCAAAACAATGTTGACACTTTTTAAAAGATTATTTTTCTGGCATATTAATTTCATTGTGTTGATAACTCCTTTGTGGTGTGGGTGAGATATATTGAAGAGGAAATCCGCAGTAGCCGCCGTAGGGGGTGTGAATATGTGAATAACTCCTGGAATCCTTGATTTTACAAGAAAAAACGGGTTGGATAAACTGGTGAAAAGTCCACAAAATTCTGAGGAAAACCAGTGGGTTATTCACACCCTCAGAATTAAGCTAAAGTTATTCACACAGTATCCAACACATATCCACATAGAATTGTGTACAAATAAAAAGACGATACTTTTTCGGCCGTCTAGTTTGGATTTAATTTCTTTTTAATGATATCAATGGTATTTTTCAGGTCATCAGAAGTTTCCATTTCTTTGGAGATTTTTTCAACTCCGTGAAGTACAGTCGTATGATCGCGGTTTCCCATCAGTTTTCCGATTGCTTTCAGTGGTGTACTGGTCATTTCCCTGCACAGATACATAGCAATCTGTCTTGGCCCGACGATATCGGCACTTCGTTTCGAACCTTTTATATCATCTACTTTAATATGATAGTGTTCTGCGACTGTCATCAGGATCAAGTCTGGAGTAATTTCCCGTTTGGCATTTGGAGAAATCATATCTTTCAGGGCTTCCTGGGCAAGTTCTACTGTAATTTCGCGGTGTTCCAGACTGCTCATCGCAGTGATGCGGTTCAGTGCACCCTCCAGTTCACGGATATTTGACTTGATATTGGTAGCAATATATTGAATAACCTCATCATCCAGATGATATCCTTTTTCCTTGGAATCACGTTCTTCTTTTTTACGGAGAATGGCCATTCTTGTCTCATAATCAGGTGAGGAAATATCTGCGATCAGTCCCCATTCAAAGCGGGATTTCAGCCTTCCTTCAAGGGTTGCGATTTCTTTTGGCGGTTTATCAGATGAAATAATAATCTGCTTTTTCGCACCGTGCAGGTCATTGAAAGTATGGAAAAATTCTTCCTGTGTGGATTCCTTTCCTATAATAAACTGGATATCGTCGATCAGCAGAACGTCAATATTGCGGTATTTTTCACGAAACTTTGTCATAGCAGTATTATTGCCATTTCGAATCGCTTCAATCAGTTCATTTGTAAAGGATTCACTCGTTACATAGAGAACTCTGGTTTGTGGATTATTTTCCAGAATAAAATGTGCGATGGAGTGCATCAGATGAGTTTTTCCAAGTCCAACACCTCCGTACAGGAAGAGAGGATTATAGATTTCGCCAGGGGATTCAGCAACAGCCAGTGATGCAGCGTGTGCAAATTTGTTGTTGCTTCCTACAACGAAATTTTCAAAAGTATATTCCGGATTTAAGTTTGCTCTTTCTAATATATTATTGAAAGAACTGTCAGCATTTGAAAGAGTATCAGCTTCTTTTACCTCATATTTTTCCACGGTATATACAATTTTGCAGTCAAGTCCGGTAATTTCTGCAATCGTAGAACGAAGTGGAACGGTAAATCTCTTATTTATATAGACATTAATAAAGTCCTGAGTTATCCCCATTTCATCAATCGGGACATAAATATAAAGCACGCCTTCGCTGCTGTCATATCTTTGTACTTGAAGTGGTTTGATCCAGGTGTTGATGGATACAGAGGAAAATTCAAATTCTGTTGCCAGAGTATCCACAATGCTGTCCCACTTTTCTTCTATGATATTCATGAAAATCTCCTTTTAAGGCCAGTTTTGCTTATTTAATATTAAACTAAAATAGCAAAATTATCAATGCTTATTTTTGAGTGTGCATAACTTTTCGACAGTAATCCACATAAAAAAATGCGATAAAATAGGCATTTGCGGAAAAATAGGGGGAAATCTTCACATAAACTCCCCAAGTTATCCCCAAGTTATCCCCAAACTGTGGATAACTTTATGTAAACCATTAAGTTGACATAACTTTTTTACACAGAAACAAAAAGAAAAAAATGTTGAAAATAAAGGAAAAATAGGGAATAAAGAAAGAGCAAAAAAAGGAAAAAGAAAGAAAATTTGAAAATCCTTAAAAAGGCAGTGTGAATAACTAAAGGAACATCATCCACAGTGGAAAAAGTCTTTAAATAAGCCGTTTTTTCAAAAGAAAGAAAAAGTTTTTCACAGGAAATAAAAAAGTTATCCCCAAGTTATCCCCAGACTGTGGATAAGTTTATGTCAACCAGATTTGCAAGGAAAGCAGGTTTATGAAAATTTTACGGTTATGCTTGAAAAAAATGTAGGAATTACTTGACTTTACAAGGGTTTGCCCATATAATTGAAACGATGTTTTTTAAACAGATTTAATATTGATAAGGAGGTGCCGTAATAATGAAAATGACATTTCAGCCGAAAAAAAGATCCAGAGCAAAAGTTCACGGATTCAGAGCAAGAATGAGCACTGCAGGCGGAAGAAAAGTACTTGCTGCCAGAAGATTAAAAGGAAGAAAAAAATTGTCAGCATAGGCCGCAGATATGTGGCCTTTTCTTCTATGTTCGTCTTTTCATAAGGAGGACAGAGAAAAGGAAGCAGTATGATATTTTCAGAATCTTTGAAAAAGAACCGAGATTTCCAGACGGTATATAAGTGTGGAAAATCAGCCGCCAACCGATATCTTATTATGTATGTTTATCCAAATCATACAGAAAGAAACAGACTGGGGATATCGGTCAGTAAAAAGGTGGGCAATAGTGTGGTCAGACACAGACTGGCCAGATTGATCAGAGAAAGTTATCGTCTGAGTGAAGAGAAGTTTCACTCAGGATATGATATGGTAGTAATTGCAAGACCTGTTGCAAAAGATAAGAATTATTTTGAAATAGAAAGTGCATTATTACATCTTGGTAAAGTGCATAAAATAGCAGGTTGATATTCATGAAAAATATTTTAATCGCGATGATCCGGTTTTATCAGAAATTTATATCACCCCTCAAACATGTCAGATGTCCGTATACACCGACCTGTTCACAGTATGGCCTGGAGGCAATACAGAAATATGGGGCTGTAAAAGGAAGCTTACTGGCATGCTGGAGGATTTTGCGATGTAATCCCTTTTCGAAGGGTGGTTATGATCCCGTTCCGTAAACGGGCAGGAAGAATTAAAAATAGAAAATTGAATATGAAGAACTGCTGTATAATGTCAGGTGAATATGCAGGAGGAAAGTTATGTTATTAACGAAAAGCAACACCATCATCATTGGACAGGTGGCAACACTGTTGGGTCTTCTGATGAATGCGATTTTTAGTTTCACTGACGGGGTATTTGGTATTTCCAATATCGGTGTATGTATTATTTTGTTTACACTGGTTATTTATGCCCTGCTCACTCCACTCACAATCAAACAGCAGAAGTTTTCAAAGATGTCTGCGATTATGAATCCTGAGATAAAGGCGATCCAGAAAAAGTATGCCGGCAAAAACGATCAGGCAAGTATGATGAAGATGAACGAGGAAACACAGAATGTATATGCGAAATATGGTGTTTCTCCGATGGGAACATGTCTTCCGATGCTGATTCAGCTGCCAATCCTGTTTGCTTTGTATCGTGTAATCTGGAACATTCCGGCTTACGTTGCAAGTGTAAAAGATGTATTTACTCCTCTTGTAAATGTTCTTTTAAAGACACAGGGCACACAGCAGTTTTTAGTGGATACAGTAGGAAATCAGGTGAATTTTCAGAAGCTTGGTTATACAGCAAACAGTGCGATTGATGCACTGTACAAATTTAAACCGGCAGACTGGACTGCAATGGCAGAGAAGTTTCCGGATCTGTCAAACCTGATCTCGCAGACAACAGGCAGTCTTGATAAGATGAATTATTTCCTGGGACTGAATATTTCCAACTCACCAATGGCAGCGATGGTGGAAAATTTCAAGGCGCATAACTGGATTTTATTTGTATGTGCGCTGTTGATCCCGGTACTGGCAGGTTTAAGTCAGTGGCTCAACACAAGACTGATGCCTCAGGCAGCATCAAGTCCTGCAGGCGATGGCAACTCCATGGAAAGTTCCATGAAAATGATGAATAATATGATGCCGCTGGTATCTGTATTTTTCTGTCTGTCACTTCCGATCGGTCTTGGTATTTACTGGATTGCAGGTGCGGTATTCAGAGGCATCCAGCAGGTTTTCGTAAATAAACATATGGAAAAAATGGATATAGACGAGCTGATTCGCAAAAATATTGAGAAGATGAATGCGAAACGGAAAAAACAGGGACTTCCGCCAAAGAAAATTTCTGAGCATGCAAAAGTAAGCTTTAAAGAGCTTGAGAATGAACAGAAACTGGATGAGAAGAAGCTGGCAGAGCGTCAGAAAAAAATACAGGATTCCACGGAGTATTATAAACATGCAGATGCGAAACCAGGAAGCATTGCAGCAAAAGCAAGAATGGTTCAGCAGTTTGATGAAAAGAATTACAAAGGCAGGAAAAAATAGGACTGTCCTTAGGAATTATAATAATCAGAAAGAGTCTGAATTGTTACGAAAAAGGTAATATGGGGAGAAAAAGGATGGGAGGTATTTAAATGGAAGAGTATATCGAAGTTTCCGCAAAGACAAAAGATGAAGCGATTATGAATGCAGCCATTCAGCTTGGCACAAGCAGTGACAATATTGAATATGATGTAGTTCAGGAAGCAACTTCCGGACTTTTCGGAATTGGAAGAAAACCGGCAATCATTCGTGCGCGAAAGAAAAAAGATATTTCTCTTGATTTTGAGGAAGCCGTAAGAGATCCTTTGAAGGACATTTCTGCAAAGAAAAGCCCTGTGAAAAAACCGGCAAAGAAATTTACCAAAGAGCCGGTAAAAAAACAGCCTGAAAAAACAGTGGAAAAGAAGGAAGAAAAACCGGTTGAGAAGAAACCGGAAAATCAGCCGCAGCCAAAAGCTGAAAAAGCGGTGGAAGGAAAGAAAGAAGAACCGCAGGCAAAACAGGCAGCTCCAAGAGAAAAACTTCCGCTCAACAAAGAAGCAGCAGAAAAAGATGCAAAAGAATTTCTGGAGAAAATGTTTGAAGCAATGGATTCAGAAGTCATTATCAAAACATCATTTGATAAAGATGACAATCTGAACATCGAGCTTTCCGGAAAAGACATGGGTGTTCTGATCGGTAAAAGAGGACAGACTCTGGATTCTATCCAGTATCTTACAAGTCTTGTTGTCAACAAAGGCAATGCAGGATATGTACGTGTGAAAGTAGATACGGAAAACTACCGTGCACGCAGAAAAGAGACGCTGGAAAATCTGGCAAAGAATATTGCATTCAAAGTTAAGAAAACAAAGAAGCCGGTATTCTTAGAGCCGATGAATCCATACGAAAGAAGAGTGATCCATTCTGCGCTGCAGAACGATCCACTGGTGTCTACACACAGCGAAGGCGAAGAGCCATATCGTAAAGTTGTTGTTACATTAAAAAAACAGTAAAGTAAAATAGTTGTAAGTGATAGGAGTCTGATTTTCAGTGCGGCAGATATGCTGCCGAAAATCAGACTTTTTGAATATCAGGAGGAATCAATGAAAGGTGAAACGATTGCAGCGATCTCCACAGCGGTCAGCAGTTCCGGAATCGGGATTGTCCGTATCAGCGGAGATCAGGCATTTGAGATAGCGGACCGTGTATACCAAAGTCCGAAAGGCAAAAAGAAATTATCAGAACAGCCATCCCATACGGTTCACTATGGTTATATCTGTGATGGAGAAGAAGTGCTGGATGAGGTACTCGTAGTTCTGATGCGTGCACCGAGGAGTTTTACGGCAGAAGATACCGTAGAAATCGACTGTCACGGCGGTGTATATGCGATACAGAGAGTGCTGGAAGCTGTGATTAAAAATGGTGCGGCTCCGGCAGAACCGGGAGAGTTCACCAAACGTGCTTTTCTGAATGGAAGAATGGATCTGTCACAGGCGGAGGCAGTGATGGATGTTATTGAGGCAAAAAATGAATACGCTCTGAAAAGTTCGGTTGGTCAGCTTCGTGGAAGTATCGGTCAGAGAATAAAGGATCTGAGAGCAAAGATCATTTATCATATTGCATATATTGAGTCGGCACTGGATGATCCGGAGCATATCAGTCTTGACGGCTATCCACAGGAACTTGAGAAGGAAAATGAAGCATGGATTGAAGTGATAGAGAAACTGATCCGTTCTGCAAACGATGGAAGGATCATGACGGAGGGAATCAAGACCGTAATTCTCGGAAAGCCAAATGCCGGAAAATCTTCTCTGCTCAACAAACTCTGCGGAACAGAAAAGGCGATCGTGACCGATATTGCGGGAACAACAAGAGATGTGCTGGAACAGAGCATCAACCTTCATGGTATCACACTCAACCTGATGGATACCGCAGGAATCCGGGATACGGAAGATGTCGTAGAACAGATCGGTGTGCAGCGTGCAAAAAAATATGCAAAAGAAGCAGATCTGATCTTGTATGTGGCAGATTCTTCTACGGCACTGGATGAAAATGATGAAGAAATTATCGAACTGTTTGAAGGCAGAAAAGTGATCATTCTTTTAAATAAATCCGATCTGGAGCCGGTAACGACAGAACAGATTCTGAAAGAAAAAGCAGGAGAACATCCGGTGATCTGTGTTTCTGCAAAAGATGAGACCGGATTTGAACAGCTTGAGGATACTCTCAAAAATATGTTTCTCGAAGGAAACCTTTCTTTTAATGATGAAGTATGCATCACAAATATGCGGCATAAGGCTGCGCTTATGGATGCAAAAGAGAGTCTGAAGCAGGTGATGGAGAGCATTGCACAGGATATGCCGGAGGATTTCTTCTCGATCGATCTGATGAGTGCATATGAATCTATGGGAACAATCATCGGAGAGGCCGTAGATGATGATCTGGTAAACGAAATTTTCAGTAAGTTCTGTATGGGCAAATAAGTGGAGGCAAGAAATGAATACATTAGAAGAATATACAGATGTGGTAGTTGTAGGAGCCGGACATGCCGGATGTGAGGCAGCACTTGCCTGTGCAAGACTCGGACTTTCCACAACTATTTTTACCGTAAGTGTGGACAGCATCGCACTGATGCCGTGCAACCCAAACATCGGCGGAAGCTCAAAGGGACATCTGGTAAGAGAGATCGATGCACTTGGCGGTGAGATGGGAAAAAATATCGACAAAACTTTTATCCAGTCCAAGATGCTCAATAAATCCAAAGGACCTGCCGTACATTCTCTGCGTGCACAGGCAGATAAGGCAGAATATTCCAGAACCATGAGAAAAGTTCTGGAAAATACAGATAATCTGTCCATTGTACAGGCTGAAGTTGCAGAAATTCTGACAGAAGACGGAAAAATCACAGGAGTAAAAACATTCTCCGGGGCAACGTACTACTGCAAAGCATGTGTGCTTTGTACCGGAACGTATCTGCGTGCAAGATGCATTTACGGTGATGTAAGCAATTATACAGGCCCAAACGGACTGCAGGCGGCAAATCATCTGACGGATTCTCTGAAAGCACATGGAATCGAGATGCAACGATTCAAGACAGGTACACCGGCACGAGTAGACCGCAGATCCATCGATTTTTCAAAAATGCAGGAACAGTTTGGCGATGAGAGAGTTGTGCCATTTTCCTTTACGACCGATCCGGAGAGCGTACAGATCGACCAGGCATCCTGCTGGCTGACTTATACAAACGAAGAAACACACGAGATCATCCGCAAAAACCTGGATCGTTCCCCGCTTTATTCCGGTATGATCGAGGGAACGGGGCCAAGATACTGTCCGTCCATCGAGGATAAAGTGGTCAAATTTGCAGATAAGAACAGACATCAGGTATTCCTTGAGCCGGAAGGACTGCACACAAACGAAATGTATATCGGCGGTATGTCAAGTTCTCTGCCGGAAGATGTTCAGCATGAAATGTATCACAGTGTAGCGGGGCTTGAGCATGCAAAAATTGTCCGTAATGCCTACGCGATCGAGTATGACTGCATCAATCCGAGACAGCTCGATGCATCGCTGGAATTTAAAAATATCAGAGGACTTTTCAGCGGAGGCCAGTTCAACGGCAGCAGCGGATATGAAGAAGCGGCGGCACAGGGACTCATTGCCGGTATCAATGCAGCAATGCAGATCAAAGGAAAAGAGCCGCTGATCCTCGATCGTTCGGAGGCTTATATCGGTGTTCTGATCGATGACCTGGTAACAAAGGAGAACCATGAACCGTACCGTATGATGACATCCAGGGCAGAATATCGTCTGCTTCTGCGTCAGGACAATGCAGACCTGCGTCTGACAGAGAAAGGTTATCAGGTGGGACTGATCTCTGAAGAACGATATCAGGACCTGAAGACAAAAGAACGTCAGATCGTAGAGGAGATTGAGCGTGTGGACCATGAAAATATCGGCGGGACCGAAGAAGTGCAGAAATTTCTGGAGGCACATGAAAGTACCCTTCTGAAATCCGGTACAACCATCGGAGAGCTGGTACGACGTCCGGAGCTGGACTATGAGATGTTGGAAGAGATTGATAAAAACAGACCGCAGTATTCTGCCGGTGTGCGTGAGCAGGTCAATATCAACATCAAATATCAGGGTTACATCAGAAGACAGATGAAGCAGGTCGAGCAGTTCAAGAAAATGGAAAACAAAAGGATTCCAAAAGATATCAATTATGATGACGTCGGAAGTTTGAGGATCGAAGCAGTGCAGAAACTGAAAAAATTCCAGCCGCTTTCCATCGGACAGGCATCCCGTATTTCCGGAGTCTCACCGGCGGATATCTCTGTGCTGCTTGTTTATCTGGAATCCAGGAATCGAAAGTAAAACAGGAGGAAAACGTGGACAGAAGTAAATTTCATATTTTAGAAGATGGATGTCAGGCATTTGGCGTGACGTTGACAGCGAAGCAGATTGAGCAGTTTGGAAAATATTATGAGCTGCTGGTCGAATGGAATAAAGTGATGAACCTCACTGGGATCACAGAATTTGACGAAGTGATGCAGAAACATTTTGTGGACAGTGCGGCAGCAGCAAAATACGTAGAAATGGAAAAAGTAAACAGTCTGATCGATGTCGGAACCGGAGCCGGTTTTCCGGGTATCCCGCTGAAGATTATTTATCCACATTTGCAGGTGACTCTTTTGGATTCTTTGAACAAAAGGATCAAATTTCTGGAGGAAGTTGTGGATAACTTAGGACTGACCGGAATCGAAACCGTACATGGAAGAGCGGAGGATGCAGCGAAAAAAGCAGAATATCGGGAACAGTTCGATCTGTCCGTTTCCAGAGCGGTTGCAAACCTTGCATCGCTCACCGAGTATTGCCTGCCATTTGTAAAAATCGGTGGAAAATTTGCAAGATCAAGCC
>ERZ779889.1936-NODE-1936-length-18496-cov-2.884063_pt1 | contig 18496 bp, 14 predicted proteins | sample MGYA00511030_ERZ779889 | MGnify/ENA primary metagenome ERZ779889 (study PRJEB29588, sample SAMEA2160616) | human gut metagenome | biome: human gut; feature: human-associated habitat; material: faeces | place: Denmark | collected 2008/2010 ...
GGCTTGTTCGCCTGGTGCTCCAGGGTCGGGCACGCCTACTTCGACAGGTCCTCCAGGTTCACCCTCAAGCACGCCAAGGCCATCGTGGTCGTGGCGGTCCTCGTGACCATACCCGCGCTGTACGTCACCGCCGAGTCGGAGACGTCCTACGACATGACGAGCTCCCTGATGACCGGCGACTCCGAGTCGGGGATGCAGCTCCTCGGCGAGTACGCCGACCACTACGTCGTCCTGCAGTACGACGAGCCCGTCGCCACCATCAGTCCGGCGGTGGATCCGCGGGGCAACGTCATCGAGGGCAGCTACATGCTGACCTGGACGGACCAGGCGGGACTCAGCAGCTCGATGGCTGATCTGGAGAACCGCATCACCGGTGAGAACGGCGACGACAACATAGCCGAGTTCACCGGACCGTTCATGTGGCAGTCGCTGGTGAGCGAGGCGATGGGCGAGCTCGGCATCGTGGACAACATAAGCCTCATCATGAGCGGCACGTCCATCGTCAACACCGCCGTCCAGAACGCCAGCGCCAACGAGGTCCTCGTGCTGGAGGCCGCCCTTCCCGCAGTCCAGCAGCAGTACGAGTACTACATCTCGTCCGGAGCGCTGGACCCGCAGTTCGCATCCTTCGGCATCACCCTGTCCGAGGTCTACAACAGCCTCGCAGGCAACACCGAGATGCAGGGCAACATCCGCGATGCGATCATCGCCCTAAGCGCCAGCGGCACCCTGGACTACATCGTGAACGACAGCCTCAGCCTCATCGGAGGCGACTTCAACGTCAGCGGCACCAGCACCGGCGACGTCACCTACCTCAAGCTGTCCGCGTCCACCCACGACGCCGCCATGTCTCCCAGGTCGATGCAGTCCATCTCGGTCATGCAGGGCGCGGTGGACGAGTTCGTCGCGAACAACGCCGGCATCACCGCCACCTGGGTCACGGGTACCGCCGTGGTCATGTACGACATCTCCGAGATCATCTCGGGCGAGTTCACGCACATCGAGATCATGGTCGTCATCCTGATCATCATCCTGCTGTTCTTCGTGATGCGCTCGTACACCATCCCGTTCAGGTCCGTCGCGACCATCCTGATGAGCATATGCTGGACCCTGGCCGCCACGCACCTGCTGTTCGGCGACGAGGTCACCTGGCTGATCCCGCTCATCCTGCTGGTCATCTGCCTCGGACTGGGAATGGACTACGACATCCTGCTCACGACCAGGATCAAGGAGAACGTCAGGGCCAACGGAATGAGCAACGACGAGGCCATCCACCACGCCGTGGTCCACTCCGGATCGGTCATCACCATCTGCGGACTGATCATGGGAGGCGCCTTCGGAACGCTGATGCTGTCCTCCATGGGCATGCTCCAGCAGTTCGGGTTCGCCCTGTGCTTCGCCATCCTGTGCGACGCGCTGATCGTCAGGACCTACATCGTCCCGGCCGTCATGCACCTGCTGGGCGACTGGAACTGGAAGGGGCCCAGGTTCCTGATGACCAAGGCCGAGAAGGCCGCACTGGACGAGAAGTCCGAGTGAGGACGGCTCAAAACCGGGGCGAAAGCCCCGCCTTTCCTTTTTTCAACGATCTTTGGATTCTACGATCATTCTGGAACCCCTGATTGCAGATTTGGTCTGATACTTGATGACGGTGGAATATGGCCACTGCTTCGGACAGGGCTGACACGTGCGTGCACACATACCCATTCAAGTATCGACAAAGCGAGAGGCCGTCATGGAGGGACCGCACGACGACAAGACGGCATCCGGCGAATCGGAAACGGAAAACGGATTATTTCATTTAAATATAACATCTGATTTTGATGAATTCTGTATAAAATCAAAAGACTATTTCAATGTAGAATCCCATCGCCGCATCATGTTCAAGACCATCCGCCTCAGGAACTTCCGCGTGTTCAGAAACCTGGAGATGGACCTCACCGGCACTGGAGGCAGACCCCACAGATACGCTGTGATCTATGGCAGGAACGCATCGGGAAAGACGGCTCTTGTCAAATCCGTGGAGTTCCTGAAGATGTCGACGACCACATACCATTCCATGGCGGGTGCGGATGCAGCCGGACTCCTCTGGGCCTTCAACGGCGTCACCTCGGTGCCGTGTCAGGACCTGGCGGCACTGGCGAGGCCCAATATCATGAAGGGATGCGACGGCCCCATGGAACTGTCGTTCGTGTTCGAGGTGGATGGGAAGGATGCACAGTACAGCATGTCATTCGGAAGGGATGATGGAAGGCTCGTCTCCGAGACCCTGAAGTACTCTTCGGCCAAAGGCAGGACGATCACGTACTTCCACGCGGAGGAATCCGATGGGAGGCCGAAGGTTCGCCTGAACACCGACCCCTTCCCCGGATCCGACTTCAGCTCCTGGATCCAGGAACAGGGGAGACAATGGTGGGGCAGGCACTCGCTGCTATCCATCATCCTGCACGGGGCGACCATAAGGAACAGGCCCTTCATGGACGACCTCTCACCGAGGCTCATGACACTTATAGACTCGCTGACAGGGCTGAACTCAGCGATGTCGGGCCTCGGAGGGAATGCGGGAGAGACGATCGAGAGGAACCCGTTCCATGGATTCATAGACTCCCGGGACGGGCGCGTGCTCGATGCATACGGCGAGGCCCTCGAGAGGTTCCTGACCCGTATCGACCCCGACCTGGATGGTGTCACCTACGAGACCGCGGAGACCAACGGGAGGCTGGAATACAGCCTGTGCTTCGACAGGTTCATCTCCGGGCGCATCAGACGCATAGGGTATGGATTCGAATCCCGGGGAGTGTCCGAGCTGGTCTCCCTGTTCCCGCGCATTCTGGGATGCTGCCGCGGCAGGGTGGCGTTCGTGGACGAGCTCGACAGCGGCATCCACGACAAACTGGTCCTGGACCTGCTGGACCAGGTGGTCCCCGCCATCACCGGACAGCTGGTCATGACCACCCACAACACATCGCTGCTGGAGGAGCTGGATCCCAGATGCACATACATCATCGGGATCGACGACGACGGGGACAGGAGCGTTTCCCCTGTCAACTCGATAGCCAGGACGTGCAGGAACAACAACAACCGCGACCGCTACATGCGCGGTGACCTGGGCGGCGTCCCGCACCTGGCCTGCATCGACATGGGAAGCATCATAGATCACCTGAGTGATGATCTCGATGGGAACCGACCACGTGATCATAGCGCACGGGAAGTCCGAGGTCCTGCTGTTCTGGGGGCTGTTCACCAGATTCGACATCGATGCCAACATCTTCAGCCTCGAAAACGGCGAGCGCGGCATACCGATGCCCCATCTGCCTCAGGTGCTGTCCGAGAGGCCGTTCATCACGGGGAGGATGCTCGCCGACAGATGGAGAGGGTTGGACTACAGATCGGGACACATCCCCGGCCGGGGGATATTCCCCGTGGTGGACCATGACGGCGACGACAGGAACGTGCTGCCCTACATCACCGGGAACCTTCTCAGGGACGTCCCGCTGGCGGAGTCGGTGCATCCGGTGCTGAACCATCCGAACCTGGATGCGGTGATCGAGGGCATAGGTCTCGACAGGCTCGTCGGCAGGAAGGATGACTTCTATCAGAAGCTCGCCAACCGCCTGAGGGGGAGAGACTATCATCTCGTTCTACGAAGGGCTCCGCGACTATGAGCACACGAACATGGAGATCCTCCTGTACCATGTCATGAGGAGGGTCCCGGCATACCAGGATTCGATAGAACCGCCAAGAAGGAAGGACTGGGGATTCCTGACCGAATGATGGAACAGGATGCGGAACATCCCAGGGGTGGTCATATCTGTACGACAGGAGCGTCCGTGCCCGGGGCTACGAACCCATTGTGGAAGCGAAACGATTAATCAGGCAGTGGCATTGTTCGTCTCTGACATGAACATCAGACCCAGAGGCCTCTCTGGGAACAGCAGGTTGTGTGACTTCTATGAATGACTCCGAATCGATGGCCAACGCGATGAGGATCGGCATATGCTCCAGCATCATTTTCGAGACCAGAGGCATCGACCGCTTCATGATACACACGGGATTCAGTTTCCCCGATGGTGATGAGCTCCACATAATCCTCAAAAGAAGAGATGGTGGCTGGATACTGACGGATGAGGGACATACATCCATGTGGGTGTCATACTCGGTGAACCTGAGCGAAAACAGAAGGAGATTGCTGGAGAAGGTCGCTGGATCGAACGGGATCGGATTCGAGGATGGCGTCATGAGTGTCGACGCCTCCGTGGAAAATGCGGCAGGATGTCTGATGTCGATGATACAGGCCATACTTCAGGCGTCCGAACTCTCGTACCTCACCCGCAGCACCGTCCACAACACCTTCGTGGAGGACACGAAGCAGGCCCTCAGGGAGAAGCTCGGATCGAGATGCGAGTTCGACAAGCATCTGGGAGACAAAGAGGACGTCGTGGCGGATGCCTACATCGATGATGATGAGCCGACAATCATATTCATCGTATCCAACAAGGAGCGCTGCCTCACCGCACTCTACGGGATGGTCGTTCTGTCTTCGGAGATCGGCATGAGGTTCAGATCGCTCACGATAGTGGACGAATCCAATGACATACCCGAGTCGGCAAGGAACAAGCTGATCAACCGTTCCGACAAACTGTTCATAGGTCATATCGGGATGAATGAGGACTTCGACCGCTATCTCGAGAAGGAAGGACTCGTATGAAGGGCCGAGAACACACCAGCCCCCATATGATGAAGAACGGAGGAACGGGTTGTCTCTGAAAAGACGACGTGGGAGAATTCGAATGCTGAAGCATGAGAGACGTCATCCTAGCACCACTGATGTCACCGAAGTGGTCTCGCAACGAAACACACACTTCATTCGCTCTGGAATTCATCAGATCCAGGATTGCCTGATCCCTTCCCTTCGCCCTGTAGCGCTCCACGGACCCCAGAAGCTCCCCGACCTCGGCAATGCCTGTACGGAGGGCACCCATGTCAAACCATGACAGGTCCTTGACATACCCCATCTGGATTCCGAAATATTCTGAGAACGGCTTGCAGGACTCGCCTGCATGATCGACGATGTCCTCGGGTCCCGGATTGAAGCCGAGACTGGACTCGGTGTCAATAATTGGATCCGGCCCCAGCCATTCCAGGGTGTCCGGGTCGCGGAGTATCCCGAAGTTGTTGAAGTGACGGCCCCCGTTGGCGATGATGTAGTCCAGGGTGAGCATCCTGTCCAGGAACGGGACGATGTCGATGCCGTGATGGGAGCAGCATGAGATGAGATGATCGTATGAGGAGATGCCCGGCTCATGGATCTCGGAACGCATCACCTGCTGGGCGGATACCAGCTCGGTGTCCTTCGTCACGAAGTCATCGCACACGCTGCAGGGGGTATTCCATGATCCTGTATTCCACGGCCGGGATCTCCAGCATCTCCGCCAGACGGGAGGCGATCACCTCGTTGAACGGCTCCTGCATGTACGGGGAGGTCCCGGACTTTATCAGGCAACGTCTTCCGCCGATGATCTTCCACCTCTTCCTCAGCAATCCGTCAGAGGCGATGTCCGGAGACCTGAAGTCCATCTCTCCTACCCACACATCCTTGCCGAACAGCAGGTCCCCCAGATCGTCTGAGAAGCCGTTGTCGAAGAAGTTAACCTCATCCCAGGACACATTGGTGTCCGATGGGCAGATCCAGTAGTGATCGGACAAGGCTGAGCCCCATGGAACGCGAAAGGAGAGGGCCTGTGGAATCCAGATCCAGCGCCCTCATGAGATGGGCTATCCCGGAGCGGGTCACAGGTATGGAGCGACCGGACCACCATGATCTCAGACGGTCACGGCGGACGTCTCCATCCACTACTGAGCCCACCGGGAGGCAATCCACATCCATTACGTGAATGATCTCCCCGATTGACCCGTCCGCCTCGTCCATATCCAGCTCCGCGACCGGGATGTCCTTGTGCATCAGATTGCATCTCATGAATCATCACCACTTCCTGGGGCCTCTGTGTATACTCATTTAATCTGTTCAGAATAACAAGACTCAAACCCAAGACGTCTTCTCAAACACCTGCGTTCTCATTGATGTCGTCTATCACAGACCTAATCCCGTTCCATACAGACAGGTCCTGAAAGATCTCCGGAATCGATCCCCTGTCCGTGAATGGAGATTGGGTGAGCACCCTCATGTCTGTGATTGCCCCGTTCTGCACCACATACTCTATTATCTGATTGATGAAGTAGATCTGTCTGCTGTCCAGCTTGGACTCGTCGATGTATTTTGAGAAGGCCTGTTTCGCGGCATTCATGTCCATCCCCGTGATCTCTCTCACGAAGAGACCCAACGGCTTGCTACCGAACTCCGCCTCGTAGTCCTCCCTGGTTCCAATCTCGCTCCACAGAATACTCTGGAGTTTGGACACGTCATCATCGTCCAACGGCTCATTGGTACGGAGCTTCTTTATCACATCCTCATCAGAATGCTTGCGGATGTAGAATTCCGCCCTCTCCCTGTACCCTGCCAGCCCGTCCTCCTCGAGCTCGATGTCATTGACCTCGATGCTCAGGACCTCATCGATGAAGTTGGAATCCCTCGGTCTTCTTGATTGCCGTTCCACATACATCATTATGTCACGGAGTTCGACCCTTATGCGTTCCTGCTCCTCCAATCCGGCGGATTCCAGATACCCTGGTCTGACGACGGTCCTGAGGAGGTCTATGCGCGCCGCCACTTCGGGGATTGTGGTCTGCCTGGACACAGCCTCCGCCAGTCTGCGGATTTCCTTGAAAATCTTGCCCTTCGGACTGTCGTCGATCAGTCCCCTCTCCGCCGCCAGGATGAGGGCATCGAACCTCACGGCCTCTGGATCGTCATCGTATGGGAGTACCAAGCGGGACAGCTCGCTCTGCATCGTGAGGACGTCATCCTCTGTAAGGGCGTTGAGGGCCTCCATCCTACCATATCTGTCGACAGCACGAAGGTGAAGCCTCACGTTGAAGTTGTCACGGTTGAGTTCGTCTATCTTTGATTTGATATCATTGACGATCTGTCTACGGAACGACGCATATGGTTCGGTCTGGAACTTGAGAGCCTGCAGCACATAGGCCAGATACACCTTGTTGCTGAAGATGCGCCCCTGTATCGTGTCGCCCTCGGCGACGGAGACCCCCTTCGGATTGATGCGGAAGAAATCGAAGTTCCCACAGAAGTCGAATATGTAGAACTTCCCCTTGTCCTTCCCGTCCATGAGTCCCGGACACAGCCTTGTCCCCCTTCCGATCATCTGCCAGAACTTGGATCTGCTGTAGACTGCCTTGAAGAACACAAGGTTGAGGATGTCGGGGATGTCGATCCCAGTATCAAGCATGTCGACGGAGACCGCTATGCGGACCCTGCTGTCCGGCTGCTTGAACTTCCTGATGGAATCGTCCACGTACTTCGTCTGGTAGTCCATGACGTCGCACATGCCGATGTACGACGGATACTGCTCGTTGAAGACCTCCAGGATCTTCTCGGCATGCAGGTGGTTCTTGGCGAAGATTATAGTCTTGCCAATCCGGCTTCCATCCTCCACCTTCAGACCCAGTCTCATCAGATAATCAAGAACCTTGACTATCGTGTCGCGGTTGAACACCCATCTATTGATCTCGGAACTCTCTATGCGTTCTGGTAAGACTTCTCCTGCGAACAGGTTCTCGTACTCCTCCCGCTCCTCCGGCGGAAGTTCCATGTATGTTACCCCGCGCTGCAGGAACTTGGTCTCCACCTCGACGGACCTGAAGTCCACCAGGTAGCCGTCCTTCACAGCCTCTGAAAGGCCATAGTTGTACGTTGGATTCCCGCTCTCCAGATTGAAAACCTCATAGGTGTTCTTGTCTATCTCGTCCTTAGGTGTGGCGGTGAGACCCACCAGCAGACTGTCGAAGTAGTCGAATATGTCACGATACCTGTTGTAGATGCTACGATGGGCCTCGTCCACGATTACCAGATCGAAATGCCCGTTGGAGAACGTCCTCGTGCTGTCCTCCTCCTTGACGGCATCTATCACGTTAATCATCGTCTGGTATGTCGAGAACACACACCTCGCATGGACATCCGCCTTGGACCCGCAAAGATTGGTAGCTGACATAGAAGGAAGGAGATCCACAAACGCATCATACGCCTGTGACACGAGTGCGGTGCGATCTGCCAAAAACAGGACGTTCCTGACCCATCCCTTCCTGAGCATGACATCCACCAGCGATATCACTGTGCGCGTCTTGCCGCTTCCCGTGGCCATGACGATGAGGGCCTTCCTGTAGCGGTTCTCGAAGGCGGCGCACACCGCCTTAATCGCACCCTTCTGATAGTAGCGGTTGCTTATCTCATCTCTCACGACCGCATCCGAGAGTCTTGGCGCACGGTTGGAGGCGAGATTGAAATGCTTCTCGAGATCGCGCTTGCAGTAGATCCCGCTCACTTTGCGCTCCTGATATTCCCTACCGTCCATTATGTGGGCATCATATCCGTTGGTGAGGAACACAACCGGACGTCTCTGGTACATCCGCTCCAGGATGTCTGCGTAAAGCTCTGCCTGGTGACGCCCTATACTGATGTCCTTTGTCGTGCGTTTGGCCTCGATGACCGCCAAAGGGCGCCCGTCGTCCCCGAACAGAACATAGTCCGCATAGCCGACCCCAGATGGGTTGGGCATGCCGGTTAGTTCAAGCTCGTTCACCCAATCGCGGTTCTCAACCCAGCCCAGGGACCTCAGCTCCCTGTCAATCAGGGTTTTGCGCGTCATGTACTCGGAGATCTCCTCATCGGAAAGGTCGTACTCAGACATCTTACAACATCACCGTATCCGGGTTGAAACTTATTAAAGTAAAGCTTGAGCACGACTGTGACCAGTGTTTGTTGATAATCCTAGCAGTTCGGCCGTTCTTGAAAGTATAAATTTCGATTTATCGACCTGTCTTACGAATTCTAAAAATTGGTTTTGAACATCGATTGGAGGGCACGTGAAAGGAATTGATTTTATTATTTTCAGATTAAGACCATTCATAATAGATCCTTTTTTATTAGCTTCCAAATGACCATTTACTTCGTAGTCTAAAACCATACTTTTCTGAAGATAATGTGGAAGAACCACCTCAGAATAGGCTGTTAAACAACATAGATGACTTGATATGATGGATTTGTGAAAATCTTCTGGAATAACAGCAGAACGCCCTATTGTACCCATCATTGTAACAATAATGTCCCCTGGAGATACTGTATAACGCTCCAACTCTGCATATTTCTCTAAAGAAATGTATCTTTCCTCATCAACTGCAAACTCATTCCTGACAGCATTGTCTGTTCCGAGAACAAATACTGGCCCGTCTGAACTCATCTCATATTTATGAAGAGCACTACCAAAAGGACCAACACGTGTTTTACTACAAACTTCACCAATTGTTCTCTTCGGATAATCTCTAGATTTAATCATCTCGATAAATCTGGATTTGATAGACTCAACCTATGTACTTCCGGTGCGAAATCTTCACGTTGTTCTGACTGACCATCGCATATTCGAGAGTCGTATCTATCTTCTGATGTCCGAGGAGTTTTTGGACCTGTTCTATCGGCATCCCCTTGTCGATGGCCTTGGTTGCCAGAGTGCGACGGAATTTATGAGGATGGACTTTATCGATATTCAATCTGCGTCCCAGTTCCCTCAACCTCTTCTCCACACCACTGATCTCCAGACGGTTGGAGGGCTTATTCAGAGTGACAAATAAGGCAGGATTGTCGTCGGTACGACTGTCAATATAGTTACGCAGATGAACCTTAGTCCTTGCATCGAAATAGACAAGACGTTCCTTGTCCCCTTTTCCCAGGACCACGCATTCCCTGTTCTGGAAATCGATGTCTGCACGATCCAGCATCACGAGTTCCCCGACGCGCATCCCTGTCGAGGACAGGAGATCCACCATGGCCAGATCGCGGAGGTTCTCGCAGTTGTCCCGGATGATCTCCAAGGTCTCGTCCGAATACACCTCCTTCACGACCTTGCTGACCTTGACTTTCTTGATGCGCCTAATCGGGCTCTTGAGGATGAAATCCTCATCCTCTAGCCAGGAGTAGAATGACGACAAGATGCGACGAGTGTTGTCAATGGTCACCTTGCTGACGGTTCCGCGCCCTTGGTATTCGGCAAGATAGATACGGATATCGTTGGTTGTTATCTGTCTCACCGGAACAGAAACGATGGAAAACACATTCTTCAAAGTAGACGAGTAGTATCTGAGGGTCTTCTCAGAGCAGCCTTCGACGCGCTTAGCAGAGATGAACGATGATATAAGCTCCTCGTCCGGTATCATTTTCCGTTTCTGATCCTCAATATACTGCTGCAAACATGAGTTGAGTACCGATTGAAGAGTGTTCATCTGGATCTCGTCAAGAGAATCCGACATGCGTTGGAGTATGGTCTGAACTAGTTCTGAGCTCATGAACCAGTATTTGGTTCATTGTTCAGTAATTCTATTAGATTTGAGCCTCTTGATGCTTTCGAGAATTTCAGATTTCGATTTATCGACCTGCCTGACGAAATCTGCGAACTGATTCTGAATCTCATATGGAGGTTTGGGAATCAAGAAATTCAGAATACGTTTTATCTCAACATTGTCAACAGTGGTCGCCCTAGATTCGCCTATGATCTTAGTTTCCATCCTCTTCAATGCATATGCCAAATAAATTGGATTGACATCTGATTTGACTTCCAGTCCTTTTAAATCCTGGTTGATAGAAACAGGTCTTGTTGAGACAGAAACTGGCAAAGTGTGTTTAAGAATACCACTTCTAACTACAAGGATGATTGAATTTGCTGGGATCATCTTTGCTGAACTGTTATTTAATCCCTCTTCAGTTATATGTATTTCAGAATCATCTATGTAGAACTGTTTAACATCCTTGGAAGTAACCCAGGGTATGTCACCACCGTAGTATTCTGGATGTGATTTTGATGGTGTACCTCCACCACTCACATTTGATAACATGTCATATATCGTGACTTCGGGATAATTACTAGTGTCATTGCCAAACATCTCAATAAATCTGGATTTCACTAACTCATCGTACTTCGAAACCACCTGCTGAAACAATAATTTCGATTTATCGACCTGTCTGACGAAGTCTGCGAACTGATTTTGAAGCTCCATTGAAGCAAGCGGAACTTTAATTTCGTTCATATTTGACTTGTTGATAGCCTTAAACGTGCTGCCAACACCCATGCTTTCAATCTCCTTTTCCATAAGTCTCAAAGCATGATACAGAAACCAGACATTCGTCACGTTGCTGATAGGTGATATCGCGGCCAAACCTCTGCCTATACAACAATCCACAGGAGTAATGTTGACTGATCCTACAGGTGCGCGAACCGACATCAGAATATCCATCGATTTGGCCATCTTTTTCGGAGCATCGCAATATAAGTTGACCGAGACAAAGGTATCTCCAAATTCTGTTTTTCCCTGGAAGAATGGTACGCCGCGACTTTCATTGTTATACGATGATGAATCAGGAGATTGACCCATAGTGATTGATGCCAATTCTGTCAGAGGCACCTTTTCGTTGGATCCAAACATCTCGATAAATCTGGATTTGACCAGAGCATCGAAGTACTCATTGGCAGCCTGCACCACCGATGTTGAGCTTCCGACCATGTGATCTCCTCAGAGCATCTTCTCCAGCTTGTCGAGTTCGACAGCCAATTCCGCATTCAGCCTCTTCATCTCGGCGATGATCTCGGAACACGGAGGATACTCCTCCTGGACATGGACGACCTGCTTGTACTTGTTTATGGACAGATCGTAATCATTCGCGACGATCTCATCCATGGGTACGAGGAAAGACTTCTCCGTCCTCTCCCTCGCCTCCTCGTCCGAAAGGTTACGGAAACGGTTGATTATGTCTGGGATGTCGTTCTCCGATACGGGACTGCGCTTGTCGTCGAGGGAGAAGCCGTCCGCCTCCATGTCATAGAACCACACCTTCTCGGTGCCTCCGTGCCCGGTCTTGGTGAATATGAGGATCGCCGTAGAGACCCCTGCATAGGGCTTGACCACTCCCGATGGCATTGAAATAACCGCCTCGAGACGGTTGTTGTCCACGAGTTCCCGCCTGAGAGCCTTATGACCCTTGGTCGTCCCGAAAAGCACCCCGTCCGGGACGATCGACGCGCATCTGCCTCCGATCCTGAGCATCCTCAGGAACAGGGCAACGAACAGAAGCTCGGTCTTCTTCGTGTTGACGACCGACGTCAGTGAGGACGAGATTATGCTGGCATCGACACTCCCCTTGAACGGCGGATTCGCCAGAATGAGGGAGTACTTCTCCGCATCCTCGTTATCCTCCGATACGCTGTCCCTGTATTCGATATGGGGGTCCTCGATCCCATGTGCCATCATGTTCATCGCCCCGATACGGAGCATCGTGCGGTCCGTGTCGTATCCGGTGAACATGTCCCTGTTGAAGTGATCCCTGCGCTCCTTGTTGTAGAAGATCTCCTCCTTCCTGTTCTCCCTCAGATAGTCCCCGGCGGCGACGAGGAATCCTGCCGTTCCGCATGAGGGATCGCATATTACCTCATCGGCCCGAGGATCCATCAGCTCCACCATCATCCTGATGATGTGTCTAGGGGTACGGAACTGCCCGTTCGTTCCGGAAGTGGACATCTTGGACAGCATGTACTCGTACAGGTCCCCGCGTACATCGATCCCATCTGGTCCGTCCATCATATCGTATATTACGTCCAGAGCGTCCACAATCTGTGAGAGCTTCTGGGGCGTCGGGACCTTGAATATCGCATCGCCCATGTATTTCGAGTAGGCGCTCTCCCTGTTTCCGTGAAGCTGTTTGATGAAGGGGAAGACGCCTGATTGGACGATCTCGAACATCCTCTCCGCCGGGAGGTCCCTGAAAACTGACCACTTGAACTGCTGACCATCGATCTCCGTGGCACCCATCGGGAAGCTGCCGTCGAATATGCTCCGGTAAGGGATCCCCAGCATGACCGCCTCCTTCGAATGGGTGTTGTCCATGTCATCCAGATCGTGGATGAACATGAGATACGTTATCTGCTCGACGACATCCAGAGGGTTTGTGATTCCACCTGTCCAGAAAATGTCCCAAAGCGAATCAATCCTGTTCTTGAGCTCCCCTGTGATCATACTTCCATCCTCTGCACCTTATACGGAATCAAAATAATCGCTGTCGATTCCCTTGATCTCTATCGTCCTTCTGGTGACGACACCCACGTTGTACTCGATCAACAGCCTGACCAGATCCCTCCCGCTGATAAGGACTATGTGCGAAGTCTGGTTCACCTTCTCGGCGAATTCCCTTGAATCCCTGGTGAAATCCGATGATGTGATGAAGGCGCCGTATGTGGCGTTCTGGCCTTGCAACGCACCTGCGAACTTCTGGATCTCGGGCCTTCCGACGTTTCCCTTCCACTTCTTCGCCTGAATGTAGATGTTGTTGAATCCCAGACGGTCCTGTTTGACTATCCCGTCTATGCCACCGTCACCAGTGCCTCCGGTGACCACAGAACAGTTATCGAAATCACCGCCGTAGATGCGCTTGAGGAGATCCACCACCAGCACCTCGAAGGCCGAATCTGACATCTCGGAGATCCTCTCGAGAAGACCGTCCTCGAGATCCGTTCCGATGACGGACAGGGCGGACTCGAGATCCTCCTCCGGAGTGCTTGGTGTTTTCTCATCGTGCATAGATTCTAGAGTTGGATGGGGCCTTTTACTGCAGAATTCGTTGAATCCATCGAACATCGCAAGATAGTCGAGATCCACTTTGCGACCGGATTCCAGGGCTTCCAAGCCGCGCTTGGTTATCCTGCATCTGTTGAATCCCTCTTTGCTAACCAGGCCCGCTTTGACGAGGTATGTCTTCGCCCAGTTCACACGACCGCCGAACATGTTGCTTCCGCTCGATGTGGTAATGGCCAGATCCTCTTCCGTCGCTCCGGTCTGCTCTGCTACAGACTGTCTGATCTCCTTCATCGACATGACCTTGCCATCTGAGAGAGCCTTCAGAACTGGAACGAAATACTGATCATATGTGTAGAGGGTCATGTTTCTTCTCCGGATTGCATTTTGCCTCGATGCCAATAGTCGCTTCGTGCAACGTCAGACTGATATAGATACGTTATAGCCTAACTTCGACAGGAAAATCTAATTTCGAGACATGATGCAGATCAGGACGAAACGATGAAAAGGTGTCCTGAAATCAGATTCATGGCTAAACAAACCCATTTCAGAACGTTCCGAATCAAGCACAAGGACAATTATCGGTTCACATAGGTAACCTCGTCTGGGCTGAAGCGTTCTCGAACGCTTCAGCCTCCTCCTCGAGAAGGGCACCACTGGTAGAGAGATTTCTTCCACCTGGTGTCGGATCGGTACTTGGACCGCGCTTCGCGCGGGTCCATGTCTCGGTTCAAGGACATGGTGGAGAAGCTGTTCTCGTCGATGAAGTCGGATATCGGCATCAGATCAATCCGCACCTGAACGGACGACGCCGTCGACGGCGTCCTTATATAGGTTGTCCAGGCAATGGCCTCCGTGACACGCTCCCTGTGTGAGCCAACATCCTCCACTGCGACGTAATTCATCATGGATTCCTTGCAGAAGTTGACACTTACGATAGTCCGTAGGAAGGATGGCGATAGGATTTTCATTCTGTCCAATTTCAACCATCTGAACGAGGCCGTTCTAGGTTGCTATGACCTCTTCTCGGAGGTTCCGACCATGTGAATTTGCCCTTTCAGGGGACTTCGGGCAACGGTTGAAGAGCCCTGCACAGCGGAACCGGGCAACTGTCAAAAACTGTTTCTTCAGAATCTCTCAGCGGAGGCTTCTGTCAAAGTCAAGTGAACACAATCGTAAGAGGAAGAAGGATTCTGTGGATTCTCACTTTCTATCGTGGATTCACAAGAACTATAGCGGGTCTGTGATGTGACCCTTGTCTGAAAGGAAGAATGCCATCTGACCCAGTAGGCATCTTAGGACCTATCGGGTCAGAATCAAATAGCGTTCAGTACTGTCTTCCAGAATAGAAGCTGCACATGGCTGCTATTGATGATACGCCTTTCTTCATTTGAGCAGGCATCATTGCCTTGGATACCAGCCAGCTTCCTATACCTCCAATTATCAACATCAAGATGACGAACGCAAATGTAATCAAACGGAGATCATCTGGTGCATAGTAAGTCACTTCCAATGTTCCTACTATCACATCTACGGGTTCTACGAACCATTCTAGGCTGAACCCCAATACCATACAAACGATTGTGCCGAATTCTGCACAGAATGGTACTATGGATAGCAGTATCAGTATCGCTGCGAGAATGAACATGATGTCTATGGGGAGCGGACTCTCATAGCCCCCAGTACAGACGTCATATATCGTAGCATCCAGTCCGTTCAGACCTCCATCGAAGTGGATAGTATAACCAAATAGGAAGTACAATCCAATCACATAGGTGGCGATTATGCAAATCCAGGCACCTGCTTTGTAATGAAATATGTCCTCTTGGCGAATGCTGAACCTGCGTCCTGCGAATCCAACCGTGTTTTCATCGATCATCGTGTACCCATCCTTGAGTCCAGGATCTTGTCTGTAGTTCTGAGCTTCCTCCGGTTTAGATTGATTTGCTATAACATAGCCAGCATCAAAGCCTGCCTTGTATGCCTCCCATCTCTTCTCCTTCTCCGTTTCAGTCTCCATATCTGTCTTTGGAGGCTCTTTCGGTATATCGGATGTCGATGGTTCCAGATCGGATGTTCTCTCGACACGTGTTTCAATCGATGGTTCTTTTTCCTCAGTCTCCAGTTCTTCTCTTATTCCGGCGTTGAAGAGTTTTGCTCCGCACTGCCAGCAGAAACGACTGTCATCGGGGTTCTTCGAACCGCATTTGCCGCAGAACGTCATATGTTCCCATCAACACATAGGAACTTAAAGATGATGCTGAGAATGAGGATTGTAATGTGGGTCCCGGTGGATGAACCATCGGGTACCTCACAGTTTCAGTCCAGCACGGACGTGTCGAATCCGTCGGCACCTGGTAGGTTCGTTGCATTGACAGTACGATACGTTGTATCCGTGTATGATAGTTCTTTATGTACGGATGTCACGGTAATCCTGCCGGAGTAGTCGCTTGAGTATGTATGCGTTGCATTTAGCTGGGAGCTTGAATTTACGTTTATGACTGTAGATGTTCCGTCACCCCAGTCGATGGTATTGGTATATCTCAGCCATCCAGCATCTATGTTGACTGTCACAGTTCTTCCGTTCTGTTCTACTGTGAAGTGAGGGACAAAGAGTGCTTCGGCGATTATGTTTTCAGTGATTATCCAGTTGTGTATTGCCATGCCGATGGTTTCTGATGGAGAGGATCCATTGATAATCCAACCATGGAACGCATATCCTTCTTTAGAGGGCTCATCATCCATAGTATAGATGGAGCCTGAGGGCACTGTATCTGATTTAATGAGAATGTTGTCTACGTAAAACGAGATAGTACAGTTAGGAACATAAGATACCGTTGGGTGTGCATATGCCATCTGTCTCGTTCCATCCACCGTCACATATGCTGTTACATCGTAGCTTCCAGTTTCCGTGTAGTACATATCGTATGATTTGACATCGGATTGTCCGGCACCTCTGTCGTTCCCCCAGCTGATGTGAATGGTGTAGTCCATAAAGCCCACTTGGGTCAAAGTTGCATGGTTGTTGGTGACCGTGAATGTGAACAGCTGTGTCCATGTAGGGCGTAGAGTGATATCAGAAGTTACCGGTATGTTGAAATCCCATTCCGATCCAGATGATGTTTCCCAACCTGTGAACACATGGCCGTCTGGAAGAGTGGTAGGTAGGCCTGGGTCATCAGCCGTATCACCGTGTTGCACCTTTTGGCTTGTGGCAGAGTTTCCGTAGAAGCTAACTGTGTGGGTGATACTCGAACTGTCGATGGTTATGGGGATGCTCGCATAGTAGTCTTGGCCAGGGCCACGAGTCACGGTGATGCTCAGTGTATAATCCCCTGAAGATTCGTATGTGTGGGACACGGATGTGGAGCTACCACTCTGACCAAGGCCGTCGCCCCAGATGAGGAACCATGGACTTCCGGCATATCCGACCATAGTGACTGTGATGGTATTTCCATCGACATTCGCCCTCATCAGCTGAACGCTGTACGGAGAGAGTGTGATGTTGGAATTGACACGGTCGTTCTCGAAATCCCATAAGGTTCCGTCGGAGGTACGCCATCCAATGAAAGCATATCCGTCTGATACAGCTGGATCTGTTGGTTCTGTAGCCAGTCCTCCGGCTTCAACAGTCTGTGTCGATGCACCTGATGTGAATCTGACGGTGTAGGTCTGTGGATTTTCAGGCAGTTCTCCCTGTTCCCAACCCTGAAGCTGAGTACGTATTATCATGCCATCCATATTTGTGTACTCGGACAGAACCACTCCATTGGTACCGACAATCTGATAGTTGGATCCGATGCTTATGCGATAGGTCTCGAGTTCTGTGGAACCGTTGTTCCAGATTGGCCCTTCTCTGTAAGTATAATCATTGTTCTGCGCTTCTTCCAGGAGCCTATTGGCTTCATCGAGCATACTTTGGGTGTATACTTGGTCTCCAAGTCTGTAATATGTATAGCGCTCATTCTCTACAGTGAAGGTTCCTGTGGTGTTGGTAGTCTGTCCATTATATGTGATGGATACATCATAATTGTACGTGCCATCCGGGGTTCTCAGGTTGGACAGGGGGCCATCATTCCCGTCATTACCATTGTCTCTATCTAGTGCGAATACAGCTATGGCGGCCACTACAATGATGATTACTACGCCTATTGCTATGGCAACAGTTTTGGATTTCTTCGAGGTATTGTGTGATGCGGTGCTATTTTGGTTGTTGTCTTTTGCTTCTATGACCTCATCATCAAGTTTTGGTTGCTCCAGTTTTTGTTCTTCTTGTTCCAAGAGGTCTTCACTTTCGAGTTCGTTTTCGGATTGTTCTGGTTCAACTTCAGTTTCCTTGTGATCAGTTGAAGTCTCATCTGGTTCTGCAACCGTGTCTTCTGATTGTTCTTGATGTGGTTCTTGCTTTACTTTTGGTTCAGATTCTTCTAGAGGTTCAGATACTGATTCCTGGTTCGCTGTGTCTTGTGTTTCTCCTTTGTATAGTCTGGATCCGCATTTCCAGCAGAATGCATCATCTTCCCCGTTATCCGTACCGCAGTTGGGGCAGAATACCATCAGCATCCCTCCTGATGTCTGACAGTTGTTATCATCATGACATCAACCTTTCTTCAAAACCGTGATTCAAGGTTTTAATTATTCTGATTTGACCATTATGGCAGGCCTATTATAAAGGGGAAGATGGCCTATCTTGATTAAAGCTTAGGCTGTTGATTCAGTTTCCGCTCTAACTCTAACTCGATAGTCTTGGGTA
>ERZ779889.1939-NODE-1939-length-18478-cov-8.770179_pt1 | contig 18478 bp, 16 predicted proteins | sample MGYA00511030_ERZ779889 | MGnify/ENA primary metagenome ERZ779889 (study PRJEB29588, sample SAMEA2160616) | human gut metagenome | biome: human gut; feature: human-associated habitat; material: faeces | place: Denmark | collected 2008/2010 ...
CAGTCGGGGCAAAAAGCCGCACACAGCGGCGACACGCGCCTCACGGCGCGCACCGGGCGCTCGGTACACCCACAGGGTCGATTGTGCCGATTATTTTCACGGGCGGTAAATCGGCACTAACGGCACGTTTGAGCGAAATCCACCGTTTGCCGTTGCTGCGGTACGTCTCTGCTAAAATCCCGTTTTCTCTTAGAGCCGCAACGCTTTCCCGCACCAGACGGGTGATCTTTTTCGGCGTGATACCGAGGCTGCCGTCAGGGTCGATCTTCGCAGACAGTGCCGATGGTGAGCCGAGATATGTAGAATCGGCACGGAGCAATTCAGAGAGAAGATTTTCAATCTGAAGCGTTGAAATCTTAGAAGCACTGCTGCAAGTTTTGCTGTCCTCAAGCAGTTTCCAGATGTGATCGTCCTCGCCAAATTCCAGTTTCAAAGTTCGGTCTGGGATGTTGCGCCCGGTACAATGCAGAGAAGCAATGTTGGCTAGGCGTGAGCTTTTTTGCAGGACGAAGGTTGAATCCGCCGCGCCGCTTAAGCCCGTCGAGCCAGAGATCATGTTCATCGGGTCATCGTCATGGAGCTTTCGCAGATGGTGAATCAAGAGAATTGCGATGTGGTGCCTGTCCGCAAGCTGTTTCAAAAGTCCGATGTCCTGATAGTCATTCGCGTACAGATTGTTGTCGCTGCCCGCACTGCGGACACGCTGTAATGTATCGATCACAACGAGCTTTGTTGCCGGATGCTCGGTCAAAAACTGCTCAATCTGCTGCTCCAAGCCGTGCTTGAGCGTGTCTGCCATGATTGCAAAGTGCAGTGTCGATGGTGCATCCTCAGTCAGATCAAAGAGCCGCGACTGGATACGCCGGTACGAATCTTCAAGGCTGAGGTACAGAACTTCACCTTGGGTTGTTGTAAAATTCCAGAGCGTTTGTCCCTGTGCGACGCATAAGCAAAGCCACAAAGCCAGCCATGACTTGCCGATCTTCGGCGCGCCCGCGAGAATATGCAAGCCCTCCGGGATGAGTTCGTCGACAAGAAACGGCGTCGGTTCATACGTCCGATTTTGCAGATCTTCTGCGTTGATGGTTTCCAGTTTGGTCATTTTTTCACTTCCTTTCGATTTTATTTATTATAGATACATTCTCTACAAATCTGCAATCGAATGATAGCACAACCATTGACATTCCACAATAGGCAATGTATCATTTAAGCGCATACACTACACAAGCGAAAATACATTCTCTACAAAGGAGGCGCACGCACATGGGCGTTTTGGGGAAAGATTTATTGGATTTTCATCGGCCGCGCACCAATACGAAGGTGGAGTTCGGCGCTTCCGGCTATTGGGTCGAATCCCATCCGACGATGCAGCCCTACGGCGCTGTGCTGACGGAAATTCTGAATCTTGACGCTGCGCCGCTTCAGGAATTATTGGATCAATATCGGAAGACCGTTGCAGAAAAGGATGCAGAGCAGGCAGCGCGGGCATTTCAGGCTGTGACAAATGGATTTGCATCTTTACCGCTTTACCGCCTGTATTGGAATGACGTTCAGCTGTTTGCAAGCATGGATGTGCGTGAATTATTCGTGGGAGAAGCGCAGGAAGCGTTCCGCGAATATGTGATGCAGGACGATACATTGCCGAGGTTCATGCAGGAGCAGCTGGATGCCATCCGATTGATTCAGGAGCGCTATGCGTGGTTCCTGGACGGCATTTTTGCGGGCAAGCCATTTGAAAAGAAAAAGGGTCAGAGAAAAACTTCTCTGGCCCAGCAGATTGAGAAAAAAGGCTTGGAGCCGTTCGTCAGCGGCGTCAGCCTTGGCGCAGATTCGAAGGTGGACGCGCCGAAGGTAAACGCGCAATTCTGCATCCGTGGCACTGGGCGCGAGGCGGAGGTAGTCGAAAAAATGTACTTTGACCGGCTGCTGGATTTTGTCTATGTGGAGTTTATGAAAGGACTGCAAAAGGGATTTGTGCCGAAGCGCTGCGCCAACTGTGGTCGCTGGTTTTTGCAGGCGCCGGGCGCGACCTTTGCCTATTGCGCCGGTCCTGCGCCGGAAGACCCAGGTAAAACCTGCCGGGAGATCGGCGCGGCCAGCAGCTTTAAGGACAAAGTTGCGAACAATGAAGTCTGGCAGGTGCAGCAGCGGGCATACAAGAAATACTACGCGCGCACGATGCGGAAGGATATGACCAAGGCCGAGTTTGAGGCATGGACGCGCGACGCGGAGCAAAAGCGGGACGCCGCGCTGGAACCGTATGCACGCGCAGAAAGCGAGAAAGAACGGCAGCGCATCGCGGCTGAACTGGAGGAAAAACTCAACAGGCTGTGACGCATCGCTTTTGCTTATCTCCTACTTGAGTATTTCTTCCAACACCGCATAAAATACAAGTAAATTCTGTGCAGAATCATAACCACCGGCCGTGCCGGTGGTTTGCACTAGCCCCCTTGGGGCATGACCCGGGCTGAGCCTATAGGCTCGTCGAAAAGTCTGCCAACCGCGCAGTTTTCCCGGGCTGCCCCTAAAGGGGCTTTTGCTTATTTGCCTCCTCTTACCGGCTCACCCGTAAACGGGTCTACGAACTCCTTAATGCTGAGCTGGTCGTCTGTGTAATCTTCTTGGAGCTGATTTCTGATATACTCCTCTATTGCGCGCCTATTTCGTCCCACTGTGCTGACGTAATATCCCCGGCACCAGAAATGCCGGTTTCCATACTTATACTTGAGATTTGCATACTTTTCGTAGATCATCAAACTGCTCTTTCCCTTGAGATATCCCATAATCTGCGATACGCTGTATTTCGGAGGTATCGATACGAGCATATGGATATGATCCTTGCACGCTTCTGCTTCGTGGATCTCGATACCCTTATATTCGCACAGCTTTCTGAGCATCTGTCCGATATCCTGCTTGATCTTTCCGTATATCTCCTGTATTTCGGCGCGAATGCAATACTGTTCTGAATCACACACAGGGGTAGTATTTTGCTCTATGTAACCGGCTGTCTGGAAGAAGCCGGTATAATCCTCGTCCGTACAGCCTTTGATGAAGATGTGACAGAAACGTTCATCATCTTTATCGACGATATAAATTCTTTCTACGATAGTCTGGATCAATGTGACCAGAACCTCCGGCTGCGCATCTTTTGCATACTCTGCAAAAGAGAGCAGCCTTTCTTTTGTCATTTCCAAGTCACGGATGGCAATCATATTGTTTTTGCTTGTTATCGTCATTTTCGCTGATTAGGTAGTAAATACCGGGACGATTGATTCCGGTTAATTTTTTAGCTTCTGAAAGTAGCGGGCGAGGAATGACATAAGTGGTCATGGTAGATAAATGGCGACGAATGGAGCGAATGCCATCTGGTTGACCATTGTGGTATATAATTTCAAGTTTTTTACTAATAGCCATATCTGTGTTCTCCATACTTCTATTACTGTGCGTTGCCCTGTTCCAATGCCAACCCAATCAATCGATCCGCCTGATCTGCCATGAACAGCGGGATATTCAGCACATCATCGTCCAGTTTCAGATTGTCCAATGAGAAACGGATGCGAAGCTTGACCTTATCAGGGAACAGTTCCTTGAACTTCTTCATACTCTTGCTGGTTGTGTTGGCTTCGGATTTGACCTCCACGGGGAAGATGTCGTTCTCCCGCTGAATGAGGAAATCCACCTCGTAAGGTGGGTTGTTCTGGCTCCAATAACGGGGCATGACTTCAAACTGAGTAATTAAAGTCTGCAACACAAAGTTTTCGGTTAATGCGCCTTTGAATTCAGTAAATAGGCGGTTCCCTTCGCCAAAGGCAGTGGGGGCCAACTGTGCCAGACGGCGGAGCAGTCCCACATCTACCAAATAAATCTTGAAAGCAGACAAGTCATCGTAAGCTGCAATCGGCAAGCCGGGAGCTGAGCTGCGATAAATTTTATGCACCAGACGGGCATCCACCAGCCATTGCAAAGCATCCTCGTACTCACGGGCTCGTGCACCTTCCTTGACCACTTTATAGATAAACTTTTTGTTCTCTCTTGCCAGTTGAGAAGGAATGGATTTCCAGATCATTGAGATTTTCGGGAACTCGCTGAGGTTAGGATGTTTTGCAAAATCACGCTCATAGGCTCCGATGATTCCGGACAATGCTTCCTGCATGGCAGAAACATCCCGTGCCTCCGTCCACATTAATACCGGCTCCGGCATACCACCGGTGACATAGTACATCTTCAGCTTCTCATACAGCGGATTAAAGAAGGCGTCAGGGATAGGTTCAAGGGTATCCACCTGTTCCAGATACTGCTCCAGATTTTCATCACCGTTGGCAAGTAGAAACTCAGCGAAGGTCATTGGGTCAATCTGCATGAAGTTGACCTTGCCTACTGGAAAAGAGGAAGGCTTCGCCAAGGCGATACCTAACAGAGAACCGGCGCAGGCAACATGGTACTGCGGTGCGTTCTCGCAGAAATATTTCATGGAGTTAATGACTTTCGGGCAGTCCTGTACCTCGTCAAAGATGATGAGGGTCTTTTCTGGCAATATCTTTTGACCGCTTGCCAACATAAGGTTTTGTAGAATCCGGTCCACATCCTTGGTTGTTTCAAAAAATTGTTTATATTCTTCGTTTTCGTCGAAGTTAAAGTAGGCTGTATTTTCATAACAGCGTCTGCCGAACTCTTTCAGAATCCAAGTCTTACCCACCTGACGTACGCCCTTCAAGATTAAAGGCTTGCGGTAGGGAGAATTCTTCCAATCCAGCAACTTTTTTAAGATAAATCGTTCCATAGAATCACTCCTCACATTTTTATTGGAGTTTTATGCTTTATAATCACACTTTTATTATATGCGAAATCTATGAAAATTACAACCGAAATCACAAAATTATTAAAATTTAATGCTTATCAATCACACTTTTATATGAGATAGTGAAAAATTTTTCTACAATAAAGGCTGACCGCAGCCTCAACATTAGTTATATTACATCTTATCATTCCTGTTCCATTCCGGATAGGAAAGGATAAGATCAGTATCACTATAATCAGTATAGTTATTATCAGTATTGTTACATTGTGCTTTTGACAGTTCTTGAATTGTCAAAAGCACAATTCTGGAACTGCCATAAACACAATTCAAGAATTGTCCCATCAAAGAAATAAGGCTGACCTGTTACAGTCAGCCCTAAGTAAAAAGTCTATATTCTGTTAGCAAAAAATCAGTTCTGCATTAACGATTTCCTCCGCCTGTGCTTTTAGACTACTCATGTGATGCACCCAAGCAAGCTGTTGGGTTGACTTATCCGGAGCCGGATTTTTCTCCAGAAGTTCAGTCATTATCTGTTCCACTCTACGGTAAGCAGTTTCGTCAATTTCCCATAAATGCGGAAATAATGTCTCTGTTAGAATCATGTCATCTAAGAGTATTGGATTATTTTCTGCAAGAAAAACTCTGCGTATTCTACCGTACTTCCCAAGTGGTTTATCGCTTATATAGCTCAACCGAATATCAGGGATGAGATAATCACCACAACGGGTATAAGTCAAATTCTGTGTCATAGCAACTCCTCCAATCATTTTTTCTTTCACTTTCATTGTAATGGATGCTCCCCTAAAAGTGAAGTTTGTAGACTGGTCGTTTCAAGCGCAGCATATATCTTCTGATAAACCTTTCGTGACGGTCTGCGATTGCCTTCTTCAATTTTATAGTAGTAGATTGGTACAATCCCTATCCGTTCTGCAAAAGCCTTCTGTGACAGCCCCTGAGCCGTTCTAACGCTCTTTAGCGCTTCGGTATAGGGTACAGCAAGGAAACGGGAGAAATCATCATAGAGTAAGGACGCTTCGATTTCCAAAACATCTGCCAGCTTAATAGCTACATCATAAGGAATAGGATGTTTCCCATTTTCATACATCGCAACAGTTGATGGTACAATATCCAGCTTTTCCGCCAACTGTCTTGTTGTCATCTGTTTTCGCTGACGGTAGTACTTGAGATTATCGCTCGGTAAGTTGGTCTTTGGCTTTTCTTCAAAAGGTATCGTTAAATGGAGTAACAGCTTGCCTTAATGAAATTCACACAACGATGTGTGATTGAAAATACCATTGCAAATACGATATGATATTTACATTCCCACTTCGTGTGTGCTAAACTACTGACATCAAGTTTCATTTGGACTTGATTCCTCCTTTGATTTTTTGTTCTTGGTTGGCAGACCATCTTCATTTTATCAAAGGAGGATATTTTTTCTATGCATAGCTAAAGCTTTTTGGAACCACCGGCATTGCCGGTGGTTTTCTTTATACAACAAGGCGGCAGCAGCTTGCGCCGCTCCCGCCTTAAAATATTTTTGCTCTATTTTGCACCACAATTTAGCGTTTACACAAAATTTAGGACAGACCCCTTTGCAACTGGAGGTTAAAGCCCTTAATGACGTTGGTAGTGTAGCTCAATCTACACTATGCCCCAGTTTTCAGGCCATTGAGTACAGTTGCCCGGAATTTGGCTCTCTTATTTTTGCTATTGTCAGCCAATAATTTAAAACCCATAGGAATGCTGCCTCTAGTGTGTTCACCGCCGCTGTCTTCTCTCCCCTATACCTTTGCGGCCAGCAAAGGGCACTATGTAGTTTTGGTTTTTGCTTTAAAAGTCCGGGCCTGTATGTTGTAATAATTTAAATATCGATACAGCGTAGCACGGCTGACTCCAAGTTGTTTGCAAGCCTCTTTTGTATCTCCGTTGCATTGAGAAAGCGCTTGCTCGATTTTTTCCTTCTGCGCGGTGTCTTCTCCGGAATATTGTTTTGGTTGTGGTGTTCGCGTGTTTGATAACGGATGCAGCAAGTCATCCGGGAGATGTTCCGGCAAAATTACATCGTTTTTCCCACTGCAGTAGTAGGCACGCAAAATCACATTTTGCAATTCTCTCGCATTTCCGGGCCAAGTGTGTTGCTCTAGAATTCGCATACACTCCGGAGATATGATCTTGGACTCTCGTTCCCCTCTGCGGTTGATCTCCCCGATAAAATAGTTTGCTAAAAGAGGCACATCTCCAATCCGCTCCCGCAATGGGACAATGTGAAAAGAGAGCACATTGATGCGATAATATAAATCTTCTCGAAAATTATGATTTCTTACTTCTTTTTGTAAATCGCGGTTCGTTGCAGCAATGACTCTGATGTTTAAATTCTTTTCCGTTTTTCCTCCAATCCGAAAGATTCGGTGAGAGTCCAAAACGCGCAAAAGTTTGCTTTGGATTTCCAAAGGAAGTTCTCCGATCTCATCCAGAAAAATTGTTCCGCCATCAGCAAGTTCAAATTTTCCAGGATTACCTTGTCCAAGGGCTCCGGTAAACGCCCCCTTTTCATAGCCGAATAGTTCGCTTTCGACAAGAGAATGTGGCAGGGAGGCGCAGTTGACTGCAATAAACGGACCGTTTTTTCGATGGCTAGCACTGTGAATGGCATGGGCAAATAGCTCTTTTCCTGTTCCGCTCTCACCCTCTAATAGCACCGTACAATTCGTGGCCGCTATACTCTCCATTGTCTGGATCGTATGCAGGATTTGAGGCGCTTGGGTAATGATGGAGTCAAATACATACCGAGCGCGGTTCCCCATTACTTGATTGGCCAGAGCGTTGACCGAGCGGCTACGCCGGAGAAGCAAAACCGCCCCCTCCGGATGCTGTTCCACTGCAATAGGGAAAATAGAGATATTGCAAGAAATATGATGTCCCTCCACAAGCAGTTCTTCTTCTGCAAATGAGAAGGGGTTCATTTCCTTCTGCAAGCGGGATTGCAGTTCTTCATACCGAGCTCCGAACCATGTCGAAATTGAGCGCCCCAACAATTTCTCCTTGTTGGAACATAAAATTTGCTCTCCACCTCGGTTAATTCGTTGGATACATAGCTCATGATCCACCACAACAATTCCTTCTGAAATACTGGAAATTGCTGTGTCTACCAATTTGTAGGAATGTAACAATGTAAGATGATTTTCAATGGAAAAAGCCGCCAATGCCACAAGCCCCATGGTGTGAAGCGTTCCTGACCAGTCTTTTCCGGCCATGTTCAGCACACCGATAATTTTTCCATCTCTGTCATGGATCGGAGCGGCTGAACAAGTCCCGTCATGCTGGGCGGCACAATAATGCTCGGCCCCATAAACCTGGACGGGAGAATCTTCCAGCAAGGCCAGGGTAATTCCGTTTGTTCCGATATAGCGTTCATGCCAGCAAACACCCAGTGAAAACGAACTTTCATGCTCCATCTCGGCATAATATTCGTCCCCGCAAGAGTAAAGCATATAGCCGTCTGGGTTATGAAGAGAAATCAAATTTTTGGTTTTCCCGACCAAGGAATGCATTTTTTCCATAATGGGTTTCGCAAGATCAATCAGGGTTTGATTGGTCGCTTGCAGAGCTTGGAGCTCAGGACGGGATAAAATCGGAGCCCGAAGAGGCTTCATCATATCCACATGGAAGTCTCTGCTGCGCATCCAAGATGAAGCGATCATTGGCCTCACCTCTGGGGAAATTTCTCCGGTTTCCCGGAAAAGTGCCCATAGGTGTTTTAGATTCTGAAAATACTGCTGGTCCGTTGCATCTAACATTGCAAAACACCCCCTTTACAACATTATAACGTGTTTGCGCTACTTTGCAAGCAATTCTCTTCTTCTGACAGGAAAGCGGACGGGCAAAAAAGTCCCGTCCGCATTTTGCCGATTTATTTATATTACAGAATGGATTTCAGATACTCTACTACCTCTGCTTTGGGCGATGGGCGGAAAGAATTCCCTTGTGTTCCGCCCTCATGTATTGCATATTCCGCCATGGAGTCCAGCTGTTCCTCTGTGACGCCATAGTCGGAAAGACGCCCAATGCCGATCGAGCGGTTGAACGATTGCAGAGAATCGCTGACAATGCGACCGATCTCCTTTGGGGCGGCTTGGGCCTGGATTTCGGCGCCAAGAATTTTACCGATCCTTGCAATGCGGTCAGGAATGACCTCGCTCACCGATGAGAGGGCATAAGGCAGAACCAGAGCGCATGCGGTTCCATGATGGACGTGACCATATACACCTACGCCGTGAGCTATGGCATGACCCAAATGAAGGCCGACCTGAGTAAACGCCTGTCCGGCCATACAGGAGGCGATCAGCAACTGTTCCAGTTCCTCCAGATTGCCGGGTTCTTTCATTGCGGCAGGTAGATGCTTTACAATCATCTCCATGGAAGCGAGGGCTAGCGGTTCCATCATAACATTGGCGGCTTTGCAGGTATATGCTTCTGCACTGTGGGAAAATGCATCCATGGCTGTGGCTGCGATCATGGAGGGAGAAAGCGCAGTCAGCAGTACGGGATCCAAAATAGCCACATCGGGGCCGGCAAAGGGATTGGCAAAAATATACTTGTAATTTGCTTCCCGATCCAACACAACCCCAATGTCAGTGCTCTCTGACCCTGTACCGCAAGTGGTGGGGATGGCAAACAGCAGGTTGCTGCGGCGGATCGGCTTGATTTGTCCCTTGCAGTATGCGATGATATCCCCGTCTACGTCCAACATGCAGGCAATTGCTTTGGCTGTGTCCATGGCGCTGCCCCCGCCAAAGGCGACAATAGCAGACACGTCATGTTCTTTGGCATAGGTGATGCCGCTGCGCACAGTCTCCACCGGCGCGTCAGGCAGAGAGCCATGGAAGACACAAGGCGTGAAGCCTCCGCTGCGGATGCTGTCCAACAGAGAATTCAATAACCCAAGGGAATAGGTTTTATTGCCGCACACCACCATGATATTTTTGCCTGCGCCCCATTGGTTTAAAAGTTCCCCGGTTTGATGAACACTGTTTCTTCCCGCCACTACGAAAGACGGAGCATGAAAATTAAATTCGGTTAACATAAGAATTCCTCCTTACAATAATTAGGGACCCGCTACAAAATACCCAGCATAAAAGCTGCCAATTGTGTCTGCGGACAAAGATGGACAAAACAAGGAAAAATAGAGGTGCAAGTACATCGAATTATGACAGATTCGGTAAAACAGATCCATTCGATTGAAAATTTTGAGAATTTTATTGTCTCGCCATGAGAATTTTCTTGCGAAGGCTTATTCCATTTCGTGGGGAGACGTTTCTCAGCCCACTGGCTTTTGAGATGGACATACTGAACTCATCAGAATAGCCAAAAAAGAAATGGTTTTTTTATCAAATGATCCAAATTTCACTGGTTTACCAGATGTTCAGGCAAAAGGTGTCCGTTATGGCAAAGCGATTGCTTGTATTTTAGCAGGCACGCAAAGCGTGACCAAATATAAGGAGTGTGGTTTTATGCTGACGCAAGAAAAAGAGCGGGAACTGCAGAATTTTGCCCGTGAAATTCGGATCCAAACCATCCGACAGATTGGGATTCGGGGATTTGGACACATCGGTGGATGTATGTCAATCGCGGATCTACTGAGTGTCCTGTATGGGGAGGACATGAAGTACGATCCCCAAAATCCTTCCTGGGAGGGCCGGGACTGGTTGGTTTGCTCCAAGGGCCACGCGGGACCGGCCATCTATGCGGCACTGGCACTGAAAGGCTTTTTCCCGATGGAGTGGATGGAAACGTTGAACCAGCCCGGGACAAATTTACCCAGCCATTGTGATCGCCGGAAGACGCCGGGTATTGATATGACCACAGGCTCTCTGGGACAGGGGCTCTCAATTGCAGCCGGCATCGCGCAGGCATACCTTTTAAATGAAAAAAAGAACACTGTTTATTGCATTATGGGAGACGGGGAGTCCCAGGAGGGCCAAAATTGGGAAGCCATCCTGTATGCGGCACAGCAGAAGCTGGGAAATCTTATCCTCTTTGTGGATGACAATAAAGCCCAGATTGACGGCTACGTTAGTCAGATTAATGAGATGGAGAGCTATGTAGACAAATTTAAGAGCTTCCACTGGGATGCTGTTGAGATCAACGGACACGACTATAATGCCATTCATGAGGCAATTCTAAATGCCAAAGCGGTTCAGGATAAGCCCAGCGCCATTATTCTGCACACCATCAAAGGGAAAGGCTGCACATTTGCCGAGCGCACCTGGTGCCATCATATTTCTGTGTCCAAAGAGGATATGGAGGAAGCGCTTCAGGCGCTTCAAGCCTGATTTTGACAAAAAAAGGAGGAACATTTATGGGCTATCAAGTAATGAACAAGATTGAAATGGAGCCGTCCGGTCTGTCAGAGACTTATTTTCATACCATGATGCGTTTGATGGGTGAAAATCGTGATATCATGGAGCTGGAAGCTGACCTAGGCGTTTGCATTCTCGGCGGCGGATACAAGGAAATGGAACAAACCTACCCGAAACAGCTGTTCAACTGCGGGATTCAGGAAGCCAATATGGTCGGGGTCGCCTGTGGCTTGTCCGCGGTTGGGAAGATCCCCTTCTGTCATACCTTTGCACCGTTCTTGGCTCGCCGTGCCAATGATCAGATTTTTATTTCTGCCTGCTATGCAGGGGCCAATATTCGCTTGGTTGGATCTGATCCTGGCGTAATGGCTGCTTTCAATGGGGGTACGCACATGCCCTTTGAGGACGTTGCGGCTTTGCGCGCCTTCCCCGAATTGACAATTGTAGAACCCACCGATAGCGTGATGTTGGTCAACCTGATGGATCAACTGGCAAAACTCCAAGGTGTCTATTATATCCGTATGGCCCGAAAACCCATGGCCAAAGTTTATCAGGAAGGCTCTGATTTTACCATCGGAAAAGGCTGTGTGATTCGTCCGGGCTCGGATGTCACCATTGTTGCCGCTGGAATAATGGTCGCCGAAGCGATGGAGGCCGCAGAGTTGCTGGCAGCCGATGGAATTTCTGCCCGTGTGGTGGACATGTTTACGATCAAACCCATTGATGAAGATCTTTTAACAACCTGCGCGCAGGAGACAGGTGCAATTGTCACAGCTGAAAATCACAACATTATTGGAGGCCTGGGCAGCGCAGTCTGTGAGACGCTGGGCAGCAATTGCCCTGTCCCTGTTGAGCGTGTGGGCGTCAAGGACAGATTCGGCGAGGTTGGCCCCATTGACTATTTAAAACAGGTCATGGGCCTTACTGCCCAGGACATTGCCGTGGCAGCAAAAAAGTCAATTTCCCGGAAATAAAGTCGGAAGAAAAGGAGAAAACACGCGATGAAAAGGACAAGAGCCGTATTGGTTGCGCCTAAGCAGTTTGATTTTGTTCAGGAGGAAATCCCAAAGCTGAAAGAAAATGAAGTGCTGTATAAAACTATCAGTGTAGGGCTGTGCCATTCTGACATCCCCGCATATCGCGGAACCAGCGCCATGGGCTTCGGAAACAAACATGGCTATGACGCAATGATCAAGAACCCTCAGTTCCCCATGGGAATTGGGCATGAGCCAGTATGCGTTGTCGAGGATGTAGGCAGTGCCGTTACATGTTTCCGACCGGGCGATTTGGTGACGGGCGTACTCAGTACCTGTATTGCGGATTACAATGTAGCAGCCAACGCACAAATGATCAAGATCCCGGAGACATCAAAGCCGATCGACGCCTGCCTGGGTGAGCCGATGATGTGCGTGGCCAACATTGTGCGTGCCGTGGAGCCGAAAATGGGAGACCGGGTTGCTGTGATAGGGTGCGGTTTCATGGGGCTTATGGTTATTGCCGGACTGAAAAGTCGGGCTCTAGGCGATATTGTTGCCATCGACTTGGATGAAAAGCGCCTGGAAATGGCGGTCCAATACGGAGCGACCAAGACCATTAATCCTAAAAACGTGGATGTGGAGGACGTCTCGTTTGAACTGACCCACGGGAGGATGTATGATTGTATTGTTGAGATCACCGGGAGCTTGCGCGGATTGCAGACCGCTCTTTCGGTGGCAAAAATATCGGGCCGCGGCAAGATCCTTGCACCGTCTGTGTATTCAAAAAATGAGACATGGACAGAGGAGATGGCCTACAATATGATGTACCGTTCTCCCATTATCCATGTGGTTCATCCTTATTATACGAATGAATACATGCATACTCTGGAAATCGGAGTGGAAGCTTATGTCAAGGGTGTATTCCCCACAGAGGAATTGATCACCCACCGTATCCCATTCGAACGGGTTGACGAAGGCTTCCGGCTGCTGGATACGAACCCGCCCGGATATATTAAGGGAATTATTACATTTTAAGAATCTGCAGATTGATGAAAAAAGGAATAGAGAGGAGCGCCCATGAAAGAAACTGAATCCATCCAAACTGTGGATACAAATATTAAGATTCCTTTTTGGAAAGCGGCCTGCTTTGGGTTAGGAGATTTCGGAAATAACTTTGTTTGGACCTTTGTGGGATCCTATCTGATGATTTTCTATACAGATGTATTTGGGATCCCAATGGCGGCTGTCTCCTTGCTGATGCTGATTGCACGGGCATGGGACGCGATCAATGACCCGATTATCGGAGGTCTGTCCGACCGCACCAGGACCCGCTGGGGCCGCTACCGGCCTTGGGTGCTGCTGATGTCTTTCCCAACAGCAATCATTACGGTGCTGACGTTCTGGGCACACCCCGATTGGTCTAATACATCCAAGATTGTCTATATGTATGTGACATATGCACTGCTGGTATTCTGTTACACAGGAGTGAATATTCCATACAGCGCAATGACCAGTGTTTTAACTCAGAATACGGACGAACGGGCGAAGCTGTCCACTATGCGGATCACCCTTGCCAATATCTCTATTGCCGGAATTGGGATCATCGTTATTCCCATGGTCTCTGCTTTGGGCAAAGGGGATGCCGCGATGGGATACCGCCTGACTGCGGTCATTTTTGTGCTCATATTTATGTGCTGTTCCGCAGTCGTGTTTGCGACGCAGAAGGAAGTCGTTCCTCCTCCGGTCAAGCATAAGTACCCCCTTAGGGTTCAATTTAAATCCATGTTGGCAAATCGCCCATTTTTGATTGCATTCTGCGGCCAACTGCTCTGGGGCTTTTTTATCCACGGAAGAGGTTCCATGTATACTTACTACTTCAAGTATGTCCAGGGCGACGCAGGTCTGATGTCTCTATATAATCTTGTAGGACTTGTCCCTCTCGTTGCAGGCTGCTATCTGTTTAAAGCTTGGTATAATGTCGATGGCAATAAGGGGCGTGTCACCGCTTATGGATGTATCGGAGCCGGTATCGCCATGATCCTTATGCGATTTACCTCACCTATCGGTTCGCCTGTACTATTCTATGCGCTGTGTGCAATTTCTAAATTCTTTGAAGGGGTTTTGGCTTCTGGTATTTATGGCGTGATTCCCGACACGGTAGAATACGGGCAGCTGAAAACCGGGGTTCGAAACGACGGCTTTTTGTCTGCATTTATCTCGCTGGGAAATAAATTTGGCATTGCATTGGGCAGTGCCGGCGTGGCGGCCATTCTGGCAGTTTTGGGGTTCCAAGCGAATGTGACGCAGACTCCTTTGGTCAGCGGCACCATCAACAATTTCTTTACTGTAATTCCAGGAATCTTGTCTGTTCTGTGCGGAATTGTCTTCTTGTTCTACAAAATTGACCGAAAGACCTTCAATGATATTTTGTCAAAGCTGAACGACAAAGTGCAATCTAATGACCCAGATCTTGTTTAAAGTAAACTCGCTTCAACTAGATTTTTAGTCTCATAGCGGTCAGTCCGGCTCAAATGCTTCCAATTATTAGGATGGTATTTGAGTCGGGCTGTTCGCTTTTGGAATTTCAGATCATGAGACCATATTGCGGCACGGTTTCGATTCCTGTATGCTATAATAAAGAAAAACTGATTGTATGGTCCAATCCTCAAATTTGTCTTTCTCAATGTTTCGGCAAAAATCAGTTTCAGAGCCTCCCATACTAGACCATGCTCTTTGCAAGCAAGCAGTGGGTTCCACATGTGCAGGCAAAAAAACGATAATATACTTGCGACAGGAGATGATGTCTATGCTACAATCGCAAATTCATTGCCAGCAACAAATCCTATCAGCCGAAATGAGACAATCACTAAAAATCCTGCAGTTACCAATGGCTGGACTGCAGGCAGAATTAATCCAGTTTGCAGAAGAAAACCCAATGGTAGATCTGGACCAATTCTATAAAGATTGGCAGAACGGGGACTCCAATTCGCTTATGACTTTTTGTGAGGATTTTTCCGGTTCCATTTTTGAGACCGTGATCCCGTCCCGTCAGGCGGCCAATGAAAATGATTCTGCTCAGACTGCTGATGGCGGTTCAATACAACATCAGGAAACCTTTTCAGAGTATGTGAAGGAACAGCTTCCACAAATTTTGAAATATCTTCCATTTCGCTATGCGGCATGGTGCGAATACATCATTGACAGCCTGGACCATCGCGGATATCTAGACGAACCGCTCGATTTGTTGGCTTCCTTCATGGGAAGTTCAGTGGAAGAGGCCACGCAGGCTTTGTACGCTGTGCAGAGCTTAGCTCCGACCGGAGTGGGTGCTCGCTCTCTGGAGGAATGTTTAACCCTCCAATTAGCTCACAGTCCCTATTTTAACAAATATACTCTGAACATCATTCAGGATTATCTTCCCCTTCTGGCGAAAGGAAATATAGAAAAAATCTCAAAAAATCTGAAGATTCCTTTTGCTGAAGCACAACGCTACTGTCAAGTCATTCAAGCATTTAACCCGATTCCCAGCAATGGGTTTTTGCAGTCCAGCGATTTGCCCGTCTATATAATTCCGGATGCTGCTGTGGAAATCCAGGGCCAGGAAATTACGGTGTCTTACAACCAGCGGGCTCTGCCTAAAATTTCTCCGCTCCCGGAATATCTTGCTATAATAGAACAGCAGAAAACAACAAAATTAGGTGCTTATTTAGAAGATCAAAATCATCGAATCATAAGGATGCAACAGGATCTGGAGCGACGAGAATCTACCCTGATCAAAATGATTCGTTTTATTTTGGACAGACAAAAAGAATACCTCTTGGGGCAAGTCCCAGCCCCCGTTCCTCTGTCTGTTCAGGAAATCGCCCAAGAATTGCACTTCCATCAAAGTACCATCAGCCGCGGCATCAAAGACAAGTATATTTTCTTTTCTGGACACACGGTCCCGCTTCGGGAGTTTGTAAGCGGCAAGGTAGGAAATGGAGCGCCCGTAAACAAAAGAATGCTGAAAATCTGTTTTGACCGCATTATAGACGCAGAAGATAAATTGCATCCTTTGTCAGACGAAAGCTTGCGTCGAGTGCTGTCTTCCATGGATATAGAAGTGTCACGACGGACGGTGACTGAATACCGAAAAGAATTCGATATTCCATCCGCGGCATATCGGAAACGGAAAGAACGATAAAATTCTGAAAAGGTGGAGATTCATAAACGCCTCCATATATAAGCTAATGTTATCATTTTGTTATCGGTATTGATAACACTTGCTCAGTAGCTGTGGATAATAGCTATATGCTGTGGCTTAAATTATAAGCGAGTTTTTTTTGTTTTTTTAATTCTATACCCACCAGGACAACAGATAGCACAAACGCTGAAAAATCAGCAACAGGCCCCGCTAGCAATACTCCCATAATTCCGAAACGAAGCGGGAGCAGCAGGGTAAGCGGAATCAAGAAAAAGGTCTGCCTTGTTAATGCCAACAGAGCACCTCTTAACGATTTTCCTATTGCGGTAAAAAAACTGGAAGAAAGCAACTGCACACCATTTACCAACACCATGAAAAGATAGGTACGCATGAACAAAACAGCAAATTCAAAATACAGCTCGTCCCCATCTCCGAATAGCGAAATGATAGATTGCGGGAAAAATTGAAATGCGATGAAAGCAATAGTGGAAACAACAAGGTTCCATTTTACCGCAAGCAGGTAAGCCTCCCGTACACGATGGTATTGCCTTGCCCCATAGTTGAAGCCGATAATCGGCTGTGTTCCCTGCGAGATTCCTACAACAATCGCAAGGATTATGGCATTTGTTTTCATAACGATTCCGCAAGCAGCTAAGGGAATATCTGTTCCATATTTTGTTAATGCGCCGTAATAAGTCAACGAATTGTACTGAATGATTTGAATCACGGTAACTGCAATCTGGTTTGAGCTGCTGCTGATTCCCATGCTGCAAATTTTCATGCTTTCTTTGATGTCCAATAAAAACGACTCTTTTTCAAAATGGATTGTTTGGAAACGCCATAGATAACGGAGTGCGAGTATGAAGGAAAAAATTTGCCCAATAACCGTTGCCCAAGCTCCGCCGGCAATTCCCCAATCGCAAACAAAAATAAAAATGGGGTCAAGAATGGTATTGATAATAGCTCCCACAACCATGCAGACCATTGAATACTTTGGTTTTCCATCTGCTCGAATCAAATTGCTCATACCATTCGTTACAATGAGAAACGGCATTCCAATCAATGTTATTCTGGCATACTGCTTTGCATATGGAAATACATCTGTCGTTGCCCCAAATGCCTTTAGGAGCAAAGGCAGAAAAGTTTCTCCAACCAGCAAATAAATAATTCCGAAAATTCCCATCAGAACAATACCATTTCCCGCTGCTTTGGCGGCAGCTTTCGGCTCTTTGCGTCCAAGACAGAGGGAAACGCGGGAAGCACTGCCAATTCCGACCAGTAGTGCAATGGCAAGGCAGATGGTAGAAAACGGGTAGGCAACATTGGTTGCTGCATTTCCCAAATAACCGACCCCTTGACCAATAAAAATCTGATCCACAATATTGTAGATTGAGCCGACAAGAGACGCCACAATACTGGGAACAGCAAAATTTTTCAACAGCTTTGAAATTTTTTCATAGCCCAGAGGATTTTCAGTCATTGAACTCCTCCCCCTTTCTCTCTATATGGAGTTCCGATGTGATATTTCTGCCCGCCTGTATTAAGAAATCCATAAAAAGGTTCTGCTCGGATTCGCTCATACCCTGCAATAAAAGAGCTTCTGTCTTTTCGCATATCATCTGTATCTCGTCAATAATAGACAATGCTCTTTCTGTAGGATACAATTTACATGTCCGCTTATCCTTATCATTGGGAGAACGTGTAATCATTCCCTGCTTTTCCAATGTCGCAACCGTCCGTACAATATTGCTTGGATGAACATAGAACATATTCAACAAAGAATCTTGTAGAATACCGGGCGAACGACAGATTTTGATTAAGAACATATATTGACTGTTGTTGATTCCATAGGGGGCAAGTTGCTTGTCCAAATAGATTTTGTAAAATCGGTCTGTTACGGAAAGCCATTTTAATAGTTTCATAGATATATTCCTCCTAACCTCCAGTATTATAACACAATATGCGTGCGCACGCAGCTACTTTTAACATTATATCTGTCGCTTTGTCCTCCTAAACACAAATCAATTCTACTCAGTGATTATCGGAAATGTGTACGGCGTATGCTGCCCAGTGAACATCTCCACGGGACACATCGAATTTTCACGGCTTCGCAAAACGGAAAGTGTCACCTTATGAACAGTCCCTTGCCGAGAGAAAA